>Ga0213878_10000082_pt1 | contig 52807 bp, 48 predicted proteins | sample VelepicoBEBS_R02_FD_161053 | JGI IMG/M metagenome (GOLD analysis project Ga0213878, IMG submission 161053) | Vellozia epidendroides bulk soil microbial communities from rupestrian grasslands, the National Park of Serra do Cipo, Brazil - BS_R02 | ecosystem: Environmental > Terrestrial > Soil >... | reverse complement strand
CGCAAAGTAACGTCCTGCCGGGTCAGCCCGGCGCCGCGTGCGGCGACCTCAGCTCGTCATCGCGACGGCGCCGGGGTGGGGGAATTTGGGGTGGCCATCAGTGGGGGAGTTTGGGTGGCCGCCGGGGCTTGCTGAAGTGTTCTTCGAACACCAAGGCAATGCCCATGTCGGCTAGGAACTCCTGCGCAAGCCGTGGCCCGGATCGGAGTTCTGGCGTCGCGATCTGAGTTCTGCGTCTCGACCTGCAGTTCTCGCGTGCAGATCAGGCAGCCAAGAATGGGGACAAACACTGTCATTTGTACCGAAGAACCTCAAGCGGAACTTCTCAATACTTCGCCAAGTCCTTATTTATTAACGATATTTTTTGCGCGACTGTGTAAATCAACAGTCCGCGCTAAGTGCTTGATTTCATTGAAAAAACCCGCATGAAACCTTGACCGGCGAGAGGTTGGCCAATTAAAGTGGGAGGAAGTGTCGTTTCGTGGTGAAAAGTGTCGGAAATCGTCTTTCAGGGAGCCTCCAACTTGGCGTTAGACGCCAAGGGCCGCCTGAGTGTGCCCAGCCGACACCGTGAGGTGCTGCAGCTGCTGTGCCAGGGGCGCCTGACCGTCACCAAGCATCCCGACGGCTGCCTGATGCTGTTCCCGCGGCCGACCTGGGAGGTCTTTCGCGACAAGGTCGCCGCGCTGCCGATGTCTGCTGCCGGCTGGAAGCGGGTCTTCCTTGGCAATGCGATGGACGTCGACATCGACTCGGCGGCGCGTGTGCTGATCTCGCCCGAACTGCGCAAGAGCGCCGGGCTCAAGAGCGACGTGATGCTGCTGGGCATGGGCAGCCACTTCGAGCTCTGGGATGCCGAGGCCCATGCCGCTCATGAGGCCGAGGTGATGGCCGGGCCCTTGCCCGACGCGCTCAAGGACTTCAGTTTCTGATGGGTGCCGTGATGGACGAAAACGCCCCGTTCCGCCACACCACCGTGCTGCTGAATGAGGCGGTGGACGGTGTGCTGGCTCGGCCGGATGGCGTCTATGTGGACGGCACCTTCGGCCGCGGCGGCCATTCGCGCGCGCTGCTGGCGAAGCTGGCCCCCGCGGGCCGGCTGATCGCGATCGACCGCGACCCCGAGGCCATTGCCGCGGCGGCGGCCATTACCGATCCGCGCTTTTCAATCGTCCACAGCGGCTTTGCCGACATGGCCGAGCAGCTGGCGGCGCTGGGCGTCCGCCAGGTGGATGGCGTGCTGCTGGACCTGGGTGTGTCCAGTCCGCAGATCGACAACCCGGAGCGGGGGTTCAGCTTCCGCTTCGACGGGCCGCTGGACATGCGCATGGACACGACGCGCGGGCTGAGCGCGGCGGACTTCCTCGCGGGCGCTGACGAGCGCGAGATTGCACGGGTGATTCGAGACTATGGCGAAGAACGGTTTGCTGCACAGATTGCAAAGGCGCTTGTTGCTCGCCGAGAAGCCGGTGCGCCGCTCTCGCGCACCGACGAACTGCGCGAACTCGTGGCTCGCACGGTCAAGACCCGCGAGCCCGGTCAGGACCCGGCCACGCGCACCTTTCAAGCCCTTCGGATTCATGTCAATGGCGAGCTTGAGGAGCTTGAACAGGGGCTGAACGCGGCGTTGCGCCTGCTCAGCACCGGCGGGCGCCTGTCCGTGATCAGCTTCCATTCGCTGGAGGACCGGCGCGTCAAGCAGTTCATCGCCGCCCACAGCAAGGCCGAAGTGGACCGCCGCGCTCCGTTCGCGCCGCCGCCGGCGCTGGCGCTGAAGTCGCTGGGCCGCGTCATGCCCAGCGCCGCCGAGGTGGCTGCCAATCCGCGCGCGCGCTCCGCCGTGCTGCGCGTGGCCGAGCGCACCGATGCGCCGCTCAAGGCCTGAAGCCGTGGCCAAGCTCAATCTGCTCCTCGTCCTGGCCGTGCTGGCCAGCGGCCTCGTGCTGGTGCACAACGCCTACGAGGCGCGCCGCCTGTTCGCCGAGCGTGAACGCGCCAAGAACGAGGGCCAGCGACTGGCCGCCGATGCCGAGCGACTGAAGGCCGAGCGACATGCGCAGGCCACCAACCTGCGCGTGGAGCAGGTCGCCCGTGAGCGCCTGGGCATGCGCGTGATCTCGCCGGCCGTCGTCGCGTCGGGGGCGAGCCAATGAACGCCGTGCGGAGCCACCCCAAGCAAGCTCGCTGCTGCTGGGCGGAGCATCGTGCAGCGCGAAGGGTGCAGGCATGACGCGGCAGAACAAGTCCGGCGCGCGTGCCCTGGGCACGGGCCGAGGCGTCAGCTACTCCACCAGCCCGCTGCTGGCGTCCAAGACTCCGCCCTGGCGCTCGCGCTTCCTGGTCGCCCTCGTGGGCCTGGCCTTCACCGGCCTGCTGGGTCGCGCCATCTACGTGCAGGTGCTGCACACCGAGTTCTTCCAGAAGCAGGGTGAGGCCCGCTACGCGCATACGCTGGAGCTTCCGGCGAGCCGCGGCCGCATCAACGACCGCGCCGGTCAGGTGCTGGCCGCCAGCGTGGCCGTGCCGTCCATCTGGGCCATTCCCAAGGAGGTCGAAGCCGACCCGGCCAAGCGCCGCGAGCTGGCCAAGGTGCTGGGCATGTCCGGCAAGGAGCTGGAGGCCAAGCTCAACCCCGAGTCGCGCTTCGTCTGGCTCAAGCGCCTGGCCGACGACGACACCGCGGCCAAGGTGAAGGCCGTGGGCCTGAAGGGCATCTTCCAGGACCGCGAATACCGCCGCAAGTACCCCGAGGGCGAGGCGGCGGCGCATGTGGTCGGCTTCACCAATGTCGAGGACCGCGGCCAGGAGGGCATAGAGCTGGCCTTCCAGAAGGAGCTGCAGGGCCGCGACGGCTCGCGCTCCGTCGTGCGCGACCGCCTGGGCCGCGTCGTCGAGGACATCGGCGACATCGTGCCGGCCGCCAACGGCCACGACATCGACCTCGCCGTCGACTCCAAGGTGCAGTTCTTCGCCTACCAGCGCATCCGCGACGCGGTGGCCGAGAACAAGGCCAAGGCCGGCTCCGTCGTCGTGCTGGACGTGCAGAGCGGCGAAGTGCTGGCGCTGGCCAACTTCCCGAGCTACGACCCCGGCAACCGCCAGAACCTGTCCGGCGAGCAGTTGCGCAACCGCGCGCTGACCGACGTCTTCGAGCCCGGCTCGACGATGAAGCCCTTCATCGCCGGCCTGTCCATGGAGACTGGCCGCTCCACGCCTGACACGCTGGTGGACACCGGCAACGGCAAGTACGCCTTCCAGGGCGCCGTCATCAGCGACACCAAGGCGCATGGCGTCATCCCGGTGCGCGAGGTCATCAAGTTCTCCAGCAACATCGGCGCCGCCAAGCTCGCGATGCAGATGCCGCCGCGCGAGATGCACGAGATGTTCACGGCCATCGGCCTGGGTCAGCGACCGCAGATCAACTTCCCCGGCGCCATCTCCGGCAAGCTGAGGCCCTACAAGAGCTGGCGGCCCATCGAGCAGGCCACGATGAGCTATGGCTACGGCCTGTCGGCTTCGCTGTTCCAGCTGGCGCGCGCCTACACGGTGTTCGCGCGCGACGGCGAGATCATTCCGGTCAGCATGCTGCGCCAGCCGCACGACCATCCGGTGGCCGGCATCCGCGTGTTCCGCCCCGAGATCGCGCGAGAGCTGCGCCTGATGCTGCAGGCCGCCGCCGGCCCTGGCGGCACCGCGCCCGATGCGCAGGTGCCCGGCTACAGCATAGGCGGCAAGAGCGGCACGGCGCACAAGCAGGAGGGTCGCGGCTATGCCAGCCACAAGTACCGCTCCTGGTTCGTCGGCGTGGCCCCCATCAGCAAGCCCCGCATCGTCGTCGCGGTCATGGTTGACGAGCCCACCGCCGGCGTCTACTACGGAGGCAAGGTCGCCGGCCCCGTGTTCAGCCAGGTCACGGCGCAGACGCTGCGCCTGCTGGGCGTGCCCCCGGACCTGGACGTGAAGAGCCAGATCGTCGCCAACCAGAAGGCCACGGCCGTGGAAGAGAGCTTCTGATGCTGACCCGCCTGAAATCCCCCGAGGCAGCGGCCCGCTGGCTGGCCGAGTGGTGCACGGGCACGTTGCGCACCGACAGCCGCCAGGTCCGGCCCGGCGACGCCTTCATCGCCTGGCCCGGCTACGCGCGCGATGGCCGCGAGTTCGTCGAGGCGGCGCTGGCGGCCGGCGCGTCCACCTGCCTGGTGGAGGACGGCGATGTCGAGCGCTTTGGCTTCGTCGACGCGCGCGTCGCCTCGCTGCCGGGCCTGAAGGCGCGCACCGGCGAGATCGCTGCGGCCTTCTTCGGCAAGCCCACCGACACGCTGCAAGTCATCGCCGTCACTGGCACCAACGGCAAGACCTCGTCGGCCTGGTGGATTGCGCAGGCCTCGAGCCAGCTCGGCAGGCGCTGCGGCGTCGTCGGCACGCTGGGCATCGGCGAGCCGCCCCGGCTCGCCTACAACGGCCTGACCACGCCCGATCCCGTGCTGTTGCAGGCCGCCTTCGCCCGCATGCGCGACGAGGCTTTCTCGGCCTGCGCCATCGAGGCCAGCAGCATAGGCATCGTGGAGGGCCGTCTGGCCGGCAGCGCCGTGAGCGTGGCCGTCTTCACCAACTTCACGCAGGACCATCTCGACTACCACCGCACGATGGACGCCTATTGGGCGGCCAAGCGTGCACTGTTCGACTTCCCCGGCCTGCGCGCCGCTGTCGTCAACCTCGACGACCCCAAGGGCGCAGGCCTGGCCTCGGAGTTGGCGTCGCTGGACATCTGGACCACCGGCGTCGAGCGCCCCGATGCCCGCCTCTCGGCCCGCGGCCTGCACTACACCGGCGAGGGCCTGGCCTTCACGCTGCTGGAGGGCGGCGAGGCCGTCGACGTGCAGACCGGCCTGATCGGCGACTACAACGCGGCCAACCTGCTGGGCGTGGCCGGCGCGCTGCGCGCGCAGGGCCATGCGCTGGCCGACGTGGCCGGCGCGCTGTCCCGGGTGACGCCTGTGCCGGGCCGCATGCAGCGCGTGGGCAACGGCCGCGAGCTGCCGCAGGTCGTCGTCGACTACGCCCACACGCCGGACGCACTGGACAAGGCCTTGTCCGCGCTGCAGGGCCTGGCGCAGGCGCGCGGCGGCGAGCTGGTCTGCGTGTTCGGCTGTGGCGGCGACCGCGACGCGTCCAAGCGCCCGCTGATGGGCGCCATCGCGGCGCGGCTGGCGGGCCGCGTCGTCGTCACGACGGACAACCCCCGCACCGAGGCGCCCGCGCAGATCATGGCCGACATCGCTGCGGCCGCGCCGCAGGCCCTGGTCATCGAGTCGCGCGAGGAGGCCATACGCGCGGCCATTGCCCAGGCCGGCGCGCGAGACATCGTCCTCATCGCTGGCAAGGGCCATGAGGACTACCAGGAAGTGATGGGCGTGCGCCGCCCCTTCTCCGACGTCGGCGAGGCGCACGCGGCGCTGCTGGAAAGGGCGGGGCTGTGAGCCTGTTCATGACGCTCGCCGAAGCGCAGACGCTGCTGCCGGGCTCGACGCTGGTGGGCGACGGCTCGACCGGCTTCGCCCGCGTGCACAGTGATACCCGCACGCTCAAGGCCGGCGACCTTTTCGTCGCGCTGCGCGGCGATCGCTTCGATGCCAACGACTTCCTCGCGCAGGCCAAGGCCTCCGGCGCCGTCGCCGCGCTGGCCGAGCGCGGCCTCGCCGAGGCGGGCCTGGCCGGCCTCCTGGTGCCCAACGCCAAGGTCGCGCTCGGCCAGCTCGCCGCCGCCTGGCGCCGCCAGCAGCAGCTGCCGGTCATCGCCGTCACTGGCTCCAACGGCAAGACGACGACCACCCAGATGATTGCAGCCATCCTGCGCGCCTGGACGGGCGACGCCGCGCTGGCCACCGAAGGAAACTACAACAACGACATCGGCGTGCCGCTGACGCTCCTGCGGCTGCGCCACGACGACGAGGTGAGCCACCGCGCTGCCGTCGTCGAGCTGGGCATGAACCACCCCGGCGAGATCGCACCGCTGGCCGCGATGACGCAGCCCACCGTCGCGCTGGTCAACAACGCCCAGCGCGAGCACCAGGAATTCATGGCCACCGTCGAGGCCGTCGCGCGCGAGAACGGTGCCGTCATCGAGGCCCTGGGCCCCACCGGCTGCGCCGTGTTCCCCGCCGAGGACGCCTGCGCGCCCATCTGGCTGGAGCTGGCGGGCGCCCGCCCGCACCTGAGCTTTGCGCTGCGCGGCGAAGCCGACGTGACCGGCGACGCCGCGTGGATGGGCACGCATTGGGCGCTGGAGCTGCACACGCCCGCCGGCACTGCGCCGGTGGCGTTGCACCTGGCCGGTGAGCACAACCTGCGCAACGCGTTGGCGGCCGCCGCCTGCGCGCTGGCGGCCGGCGCGCCGCTGGGTTCGATCGCCCGGGGGCTGGAGGCCTTCCGCGCCGTCAAGGGGCGCTCGGAGCTGAAAGCCGACGCGCGTGGCCGCGCCCTCATCGACGACAGCTACAACGCCAACCCGGACAGCGTGCGTGCCGCCATCGACCTGCTGGCCGGCCTGCCCGGCGCGGGCTGGCTCATCCTCGGCGACATGGGTGAGGTCGGCAACGACGGTCCGGCCTTCCACCGCGAGGTGGGCGCCTATGCCTCCGCACGCGGCATCGCGCATCTCTGGACGGCTGGACCGGCCGCCCGCGACGCCGCCGTGGCCTACGGCCCCGGCGCGCGCGCATTCGACGACACGGCCGCGCTGATCGCGGCCCTGAGCGAGCAACCCGACGCGACCCAGACCCTGGTCAAGGGCTCGCGCTTCATGAAGATGGAACAAGTGGTCTCCGCACTTCAATCTCAATCAGGAGACAGCCATGCTGCTTAGCCTGGCCCAATGGCTGCAGGGCCTCTACCCCGACCTGGGCTTTCTGCGCCTGTTCCAGTACATCACCTTCCGCGCAGTGATGGCGGCGATGACGGCGCTGCTGATCGGCCTGGCCTTCGGGCCCTGGGTCATACGCCGCCTGACCGAGATGAAGATAGGCCAGCCCGTGCGCGCTTACGGCGTGCAGGCCCACCTGGCCAAGACGGGCACGCCCACGATGGGCGGCGTGCTGGTCCTCATCGGCATCGGCGTGTCCACGCTGCTGTGGTTCGACTGGAGCAACCGCTTCGTCTGGGTCGTCATGCTGGTCACCATGGGCTTCGGTGCCATCGGCTGGGTGGACGACTGGCGCAAGGTGGTCGACAAGAACCCCGAAGGCATGCGCAGCCGCGAGAAGTTCTTCTGGCAGAGCCTGATCGGCCTCGTCGCGGCCATCTACCTTGCGTTCAGCGTGTCGGAGACCTCGTTCCTGGGCGTCGTGCAGTTGTTCTTTCGCTGGGTCACCAGCGGCTTCTCGACCGAGCTGCCTCCCAAGGCCGACCTGCTGATCCCCTTCTTCAAGACCATCAGCATGCCGCTGGGCGTGTGGGGCTTCGTGGGGCTCTCCTACTTCGTCATCGTCGGCACCAGCAACGCGGTCAACTTCACCGATGGCCTGGACGGCCTGGCCATCATGCCGGTCGTCATGGTGGGCTCGGCCCTGGGCCTGTTCGCCTACCTGACCGGCTCGTCGGTGTTCGCCAAATACCTTTTGCTGCCCTACATCCCCGGCGCTGGCGAGTTGCTGATCTTCTGCGCCGCGATGGCCGGTGCGGGTCTGGCATTCCTGTGGTTCAACGCGCATCCGGCCCAGGTCTTCATGGGCGATGTCGGCGCGCTGGCGCTGGGCGGCGGCCTGGGCACGCTGGCCGTCATCACGCGCCAGGAGATCCTGCTGGGCATCATGGGCGGCATCTTCGTGGCCGAAGTGCTGAGCGTGATGCTGCAGGTGAGCTGGTTCAAGTTCACGAAGCGGCAGTTCGGCGAGGGCCGGCGCATCTTCAAGATGGCGCCGCTGCACCACCACTTCGAGAAGAGCGGCTGGAACGAGACCCAGGTCGTCATCCGTTTCTGGATCATCACCATGCTGCTGTGCCTGATCGGCCTGGCCAGCCTGAAGCTGCGGTAAGCGCATGAGGCTGGACCTGCCGCAATTCGCCCAACAGCGCGTGCTCGTGCTGGGCCTCGGGGACTCCGGTCTCGCGATGGCCCGCTGGTGCGCGCGCTTCGGCGCGCAGGTCACGGTGTGGGATTCGCGCGAGCAGCCGCCGCAGCGCGATGCGCTGGGCGACGCGGCCGCGTTCATCAGCGGCGAGCTGACGGCCGAGACTGCGGCGGGCTTCAACGCGGTGCTCAAGAGCCCCGGCCTGTCGCCGCTGGACGCGCGGCTCGCTGCCGTCTACCAGCACGGCCCCGCCGTGCGCGGCGAGCTGGACCTGTTCGCCGACGCGCTCGCTGCGTTGCAGTCCCAGCATGGCTATGTGCCGGCGGTGCTGGCCATCACCGGCACCAACGGCAAGACGACGACGACGAGCATGACAGGCCTTTTCGTCGAGCGTGCCGGCAAGCGCGTCGCGGTGGCCGGCAACATCGGTCCCACGCTGCTGGACACGCTGACCGCGGCGCTGGACAAGGAGCCCGATCCGGCTTCAGTCGAGGTGCTGGCCGAGGTGGTCCCCGAAGAAGTCGAGGGCGCACCGGTCGAGGAGCCCTCCGGGGAAGAGGCTGCGGTGCTGCCTGACGAAGATGCGCCGCTGCCCATAGACCCCCCGCCACCGCGCGGCCCGGTGTTCGAGAAGCTGCCCGAGGTCTGGGTGCTTGAACTCTCCAGCTTCCAGCTCGACGGCGTGACGAACTTCGAGCCCACCGCCGGCGCGGTGCTGAACCTGACGCAGGACCACCTCGACTGGCATGGCGACATGGCTGCCTACGGCCGCGCCAAGGCGCGCATTTTCGGCCGTGAGTCCATCCTCGTCGTGAACCGCGACGACGCGGCGGTCGAGGCGCTGGTTCCCGCGCCGGTGTTCGTCAAGGGCAGCCGCGGCAAGCCCGGCCGCACCGTGTCGCGCCGCGTCGTGCGCTTCGGCCTCAACGCGCCGACGGCGCCGGGCGACTTCGGCCTGCTGGAAGAAGGCGGCCTGGCCTGGTTGGTGCGCGCCCGTGAGCTGGACCCGACGATCAAGAAGCGCAAGGGCGATGAAGAGGAGCCGCTGCTTATCCAGCGCCTGATGCCCGCCGACGCCTTGCGCGTGCGCGGCCGTCATAACGCTGCCAATGCGCTGGCCGCGCTGGCGCTGGCCACAGCCGCCGGCTGCGAGCTGGCGCCCATGCTGCACGGTCTGCGCGAGTACCGCGGCGAGCCGCATCGCGTCGAGCCGGTCGGCAGCATCGATGGAGTCGAGTTCTACGACGATTCCAAGGGCACCAACGTCGGCGCCACGGTGGCTGCGATCTCCGGCCTGGGCGCCGACCGCGCGCCCGCCAAGCTGCTGCTCATCCTGGGCGGCGATGGCAAGGGGCAGGACTTCGCGCCGCTGGCCGACGGCGTCGCCCGTCATGCGCGCGCCGTCGCGCTGATCGGCCGCGACGCGCCGCAGATCGCGGCCGCGCTGGCCAATGCCGGCGTGCCGCTGCTGCGCCACGACACGCTGGAGGCAGCCACCGCCTGGTGCCTTGGGCAGGCGCAAAGCGGCGACAGCGTGCTGTTGTCGCCGGCCTGCGCCAGCCTGGACATGTTCCGCAACTACGCCCACCGCGCCGAGGTCTTCGTCGCGACGGTACAGCGGCTGGCCGACGAGCGCGGGGTGATGCTGTGAACGCGGTACTGGGTGGCGTCACCGCCAGGCTGCAACGCCTGTGGAAGCGAGAGGCCGAGGACGCCAGCGTGCCGGTGCGTGACTGGGTGTCCACCTCGGCCGGCCGACCCACGCAGCTGCAGGGCTTCGACATCACGCTGGTCTGGGTCGTCGTCGCGCTGATGGCCTTCGGCCTGCTGATGGTCTATTCGGCCTCTATCGCGATGCCGGACAACCCGCGCTTCTCCAAATACCTGCCCACGCATTTTCTGACGCGCCACATGGTGGCCATAGGCTTCGCGCTGATTGCCGGTCTCATCACCGTGCAGATCCCGGTGGCGTTGTGGGAGCGCTATGCGCCCTGGGTCTTCATCGTCGCGTTGGTGCTGCTGGTGGGCGTGCTGATTCCCGGCGTCGGCAAGGTGGTCTATGGCGCGCGGCGCTGGATCCCGCTGGGCGTCATGAACTTCCAGCCGAGCGAGCTGGCCAAGTTCGGCATCGCTCTGTACGCGGCCAACTACATGATGCGCAAGATGGACGCGCGGGAGAACTTCTTCCAGGCCGTCACGCCGATGGCAATCTCGCTGGCCTTCGTGGGCCTGCTGCTGCTGGCCGAGCCGGACATGGGTGCCTTCATGGTCATCGCGGCCATCGCGATGGGCATCCTGTTCCTGGGCGGCGTCAACGGGCGCATGTTCCTGCTGATCACGACGGTGCTGGTGGGCGCCTTCGTGCTGATGATCACGTTCAGCGAGTTCCGCCGCGAGCGCATCTTTGCCTACCTCAACCCCTGGGACGAGAAGTACGCCCAGGGCAAGGCCTACCAGCTGACGCACAGCCTGATCGCCTTCGGCCGTGGCGAGTGGCTGGGTCAGGGCCTGGGCGGCAGCGTCGAGAAGCTGCACTACCTGCCGGAGGCGCATACCGACTTCCTGCTTGCCGTCATCGGCGAGGAACTGGGCTTTGCCGGCGTGGCCGTCGTCATCGTCGCGTTCTTCTGGCTGACGCGGCGCTGCTTCCTGATCGGCCGCCAAGCCATCGCGCTGGACCGTGTGTTCGCGGGGCTGTATGCGCAAGGCATAGGCATCTGGATGGGTGGCCAGGCCTTCATCAACATGGGCGTGAACCTGGGCGCGCTGCCGACCAAGGGCCTGACGCTGCCGCTGATGAGTTTCGGCGGCTCGGCCATCCTGATGAACTGCGTCGCGCTGGCCGTGGTGCTGCGTATCGATCTGGAGAACCGGCAGATGATGCGGGGAGGGCGGTCGTGAGCCGTGAAGGCCGTAGTGCATGGCGGGCCGAGCGCCGGGCCGCTCCCGAGCCGGCTCGCATCCCCTCGGGGGATCGGCCAACATACTCGTTGGACGAGGGGTTCCAATGACCGAACGTCATCTCGTCGTGATGGCGGCCGGCACTGGCGGCCACATCATTCCGGGCCTCGCGGTCGCGGAGGAGATGCAGCGCCGCGGCTGGACGGTGTCCTGGATAGGCACGCCGGCCGGCATGGAGAACCGCCTCGTGCCGGCGCGCGGCATCGCGATCGACGCGCTGCCCTTTGCTGGCCTGCGCGGCAAGGGGCTCAAGCACATGCTGCGTGGCCTTGTCGGCTTCTTCCAATCGCTGGGCCAGGCGCGCCGGGTCTACGAACAGCGCCGCGCGACGGCCGTGCTGGGCATGGGCGGCTACGTCTGCGTGCCGGCCGGCCTGGCAGCGGCCTTCAGCGGCCGACCGCTGATGCTGGTCAATGCCGACGCGGCGATGCTGAAAAGCAACCTCGCGCTCAAGCCCTTCGCGCGCCGCATCGCCTTCGGCTTCGACGGCGCGGCGGCAGCCTCCACGGCGGCCGCCGTCGTCAGCGGCAATCCGGTGCGCGCCGAGATCGAGGCGCTGCCCGCGCCGGCCGAGCGCATGGCCGAGCGCGGCGGGCCGCTGCGCCTGCTGGTGCTGGGCGGCTCACTGGGCGCGCGCGCGCTGAACCAGGCGCTGCCGCAGGCGCTGGCGCTGTGGCCGGCCGAGCAGCGCCCGCAGGTGCTGCACCAGTCGGGCCAGGATCACCTGGGTGCCGTCTGGCAGGCCTACAGTGACGCCGGCCTTGCCGCCGAGGTGCGTCCCTTCATCGACGACATGGCCGCAGCGCTGTCCTGGGCGGACGTGGTCGTCTGCCGGGCGGGCGCGATCACCGTCAGCGAGCTGTGCGCGGCCGGCTGCGCGGCGGTCCTGGTGCCGCTGGTTGTCAGTACTACCTCGCACCAGCGCGACAACGCCATCTTCATGGCCCAGCATGGCGCGGCCATCCATCTGCCGCAGGCTGAGCTGACGCCCGCGAAGCTGCACGAGCTGCTGAGCGGCCTGGACCGCGCCGCGCTGCTGGCCATGGGCGAAAAGGCGCGCTCTCTGGCCCGGCCGCGCGCCGCCGCGCGCGTGGCCGACGAGATCGAGGGGATGCTCAAGTGAAACACGCCGTACAAAGGCTGCACTTCGTCGGCATAGGCGGCGCCGGCATGAGCGGCATCGCCGAGATCCTGCACAACCTGGGCTTCAAGGTCAGCGGCTCGGACGCCGTCGAGAGCGTGACGACCGAGCGGTTGCGAGCGCTGGGTCTGCGCGTCGAGATCGGCCACGCCGCACCGCATATCGGCGACGCGCAGGCGTTGGTCACCAGCACCGCAGTCGCGGCCGACAACCCCGAGGTCATCGCGGCTCGCGCCCGCCAGTTGCCCGTCGTGCCGCGTGCCGTCATGCTGGCCGAGCTGATGCGGCTGCGCCGCGGCATCGCCATCGCCGGCACGCATGGCAAGACGACGACGACCTCGCTGGTGACGGCCATCCTGGTCGAGGCGGGCCTGGACCCGACCTTCGTCATCGGCGGCAAACTCAACGCCGCCGGCGCCAACTCGCGCCTCGGACAGGGCGAGTTCATCGTCGTCGAGGCCGACGAGAGCGATGCCTCCTTTCTCAAGCTCAGCCCCGTTCTGGCCGTCGTCACCAACATCGACGCCGACCATATGGATACCTACGGGCACTCGGTCGAGCGCCTGCACCAGGCCTTCGTCGAGTTCCTGCACCGCATGCCCTTCTACGGCGCGGCGGTGGTGTGCGCCGACGACCCCGGTGTGCGCGCCATCCTCGGCCGCATCGAGCGGCCGGTCGTCAGCTACGGCCTGTCGGCCGGCGTCAGCGTGCGCGCGGTCGACGTGCGGCCCGGCGACGGTGCGCAGATGCGCTTCACCTGCCGGCGCGAGGAGGCGGCCGACCTGGACGTGCTGCTGAACCTGGCCGGCGAGCACAACGTGCGCAATGCGTTGGCGGCCATCGCGATCGCGATGGAGCTGGACTGCCCGGACGAGGCCATCCAGAAGGCGCTGGCGAAGTTCGCCGGCGTGGGCCGCCGCTTCGAGAAGCATGGTGATTGGCCGGCAGCCGACGGCGGGCGCTTCGCGCTGATCGACGACTACGGCCATCACCCGGTCGAGATGGCCGCCGTGCTCGCCGCCGCGCGCGGCGCCTACCCCGGCCGCCGTCTGGTGCTGGCCTTCCAGCCGCACCGCTACACGCGCACTCGCGACTGCTTCGCCGACTTCGTGCGAGTGATGCAGGGCGCCGACGTCGTGCTGCTGACCGAGGTCTACGCGGCCGGCGAGCCACCCATCGAGGGCGCGACCGGCGCGGCGCTGGCCCGAGCCGTGGGCAGCTCCAACTTCGTCGCCAAGGTGGCCGACATGCCGGCCGCGCTGGCCGCGCTGACGCGCGACGGCGACGTCGTCATCGGCATGGGCGCCGGTTCGATGAGCGGGCTGCCGGGCCTGGTGGCCCAACATTTCTCGCAAGGAGCGTCCGCATGAGCCACGCACTGCTGCCCGAAGGGGCTCGCATCGCAGCGCCTCGGCGCGGAGATTTCGAATGACCTCGCCAATCGACCTGAACATCGACGCCCTGGCGCTCGGCAAAGTCGCCGTGCTGCTCGGCGGCACGAGTGCCGAGCGTCCGGTGTCGCTGATGAGCGGCAACGGCGTGCTGGCCGCGCTGCGCAGCGCCGGCGTGGATGCCCACGCCTTCGACCCCGCCGAGCGCCCGCTGCAGGCGCTCAAGGACGAGGGCTTTGCCCGCGCCTTCATCGCGCTGCATGGTCGTGGCGGCGAGGATGGCACCCTGCAGGGCGCCCTCGAATGGCTGGGCCTGCCCTACACCGGCTCCGGCGTGACGGCCTCCGGCGTCGCGATGGACAAGACCATGACCAAGCGCGTCTGGTCCGCCGAGGGCCTGCCGACGCCGCAGTACCTGGCCCTGTCGCGGGCCGAGCTGACGCGCGAGCGCGTCCGCACCATTCCCGATGAGCTCGGCCTGCCCGTCATCGTGAAGCCACCGCACGAAGGTTCGAGCATCGGCATCACCAAGGCCGCCGGCTACTCCGACATGCAGGGCGCCGTCGAGCTGGCGCTGGGCTTCGACGACGAATTGCTGTTCGAGCAGTGCATCGAAGGTCCCGAGCTGACCTGTGCCGTGCTGGGTGAAGGCGAGGGCGCCGTCGCGCTGCCAGTCATCGAGATTCGCGCCGAGGCCGGCAACTACGACTTTGCAAACAAGTACGAGACCGACACGACGCAGTACCTGTTCGACACGCTGCCCGCCGCGCTGGCGTCCGAGATCCAGCAGTTGGTGCTGCGCGCCTACCGGCTGCTGGGCTGCCGCGGCTGGGGGCGCGCCGACCTGATGCTGCGCAAGTCGGACATGAAGCCCTTCCTGCTGGAGATGAACACCAGCCCGGGCATGACCTCGCATTCGCTCGTCCCGAAGGCCGCGCAGGCCGTCGGCATCGCCTACCCGCACCTGTGCCTGTGGCTGCTGGCCCAGGCCCGGCTGGATCGCGCCGCCAGCGCCTGACATGAACTCCGCCGTCGCCACCGCCGCGCTGCCGCCCGACGTCCGCCTGATGAATGCGGTGTCGGCGCTGCTCGTCGCGGGCCTGCTGGCGACGGCGGCCTGGGGCTTCTTCCGCTGGGCGGTGCGGTTGCCGGTGTTCAACCTGCGCGCCATCCAAGTCGAGGGCGATGTCAGCCGCAACAGCGTCGCGTCACTGCGCGCCAATGCGCTGCCGCGCCTGAAGGGCTCCTTCCTGAGCATGAGCCTGAAGGACGGCCGCGCCGCCTTCGAGGCCGTGCCCTGGGTGCGGCATGCTCAGCTGCAGCGCATCTGGCCGATGCGGCTCAAGGTCAACCTGGAGGAGCACCGCGCCGCGGCCTACTGGGAGGCGCGAGCTGACGGTGCCGATGCCGCCACCGAGTCCGCCGCGGAGCGCGCCCTCGTCAACAGCTTTGGCGAGGTCTTCCAGGCCAACCTGGGCGACGTCGAGGACGAGGACCTGCCCATGCTCGCCGGCCCGGCCCATGCCGCCGCCCCGATGCTGCAGATGTGGCGGGCGCTGGAGCCGGCCGCTGAGAGGCTGGGCGAGAGCATCGAGCGCCTGGATTTGTCCGGTCGCGGCTCCTGGCGCGCCACCTTCAGCAGCGGCGCAGTCATCGAGCTGGGCCGTGGCAGCGAGGCAGAGGTGGTGCAGCGCTTCGGCCGCTTTGCCCATTCCATCACCCAGGTCACGGCGACCTACCACAGCCCGCTGCTGTCCGCCGACCTGCGTCACGCCGACGGCTACGCAGTCAAGCTGCGTGGCGTGACCGTAAAAACTCCGGGTAAACCCGTAAATAGAAAGCGTTGAGGACGGACATGGCCAAGGAATACAAGGATTTGGTCGTCGGGCTGGATATCGGAACCGCCAAGATCATGGCCGTTGTGGCCGAGGTATTGCCGGGTGGGGAATTGCGCATCGCCGGCCTTGGCGTGGCGCCCTCGCATGGCCTGAAGCGCGGCGTCGTCGTCAATATCGACGCCACCGTGCAGTCCATCCAGCAGGCCTTGAAAGAGGCCGAGATGATGGCCGACTGCAAAATCTCACGGGTTTATACGGGGATCACTGGCAGCCATATCCGCGGCCAGAACTCCACCGGCATGGTCATCGTGCGCGACAAGGAGGTCACGCCGGTCGACGTGACCCGGGTGGTCGAAACCGCCAAGGCCATCAATATCCCCAACGACCAGCGCCTGCTGCTGGTCGAGCCCCAGGAATTCGTCATCGACGGCCACGAGGTCAAGGAACCCATTGGCATGAGCGGCGGCCGGTTGGAGGTCAAGGTCCATATCGTCACCGGTGCCCAAAGCGCGGCTGAAAACATCGTCAAATGCGTGCGCCGCTGCGGCCTGGAGGTCGACCAGCTGGTTTTGAATCCCAGCGCCTCCAGCCATGCCGCCCTGACCGCCGACGAGCGCGACCTGGGCGTCGCGCTGGTGGATATCGGCGCCGGCACGACCGATGTGGCGATATTTACCGGCGGCTCCATCCGCCATACCGCCGTCATTCCCATCGCGGGCGACCTGATCACCAGCGATATCGCGATGGCCTTGCGCACGCCGACCAAGGATGCCGAGGAAATCAAGGTTGAGTATGGCGTCGCCAAGCAACTGCTGGCCGACCCCGCCGATCAGGTGGAGGTGCCCGGCCTGGGCGATCGCAGCCCTCGCATGCTGTCCAAGCAGGCGCTGGCCGGCGTCATCGAGCCGCGCGTCGAGGAAATCTTTTCGCTGGTGCACCAGGTCATTCGCGAGAGCGGGTATGAGGAATTGCTGTCCTCCGGCATCGTGCTGACCGGCGGCTCGGCCGTCATGCCGGGCATGGTGGAACTCGCCGAGGATATTTTTCTGAAACCTGTCAGGCGCGGCCTGCCCACCTATTCGGGCGCGCTTTACGACATGGTCGCCAATCCGCGCTCTGCCACCGTCATGGGGTTGCTCGAGGAGGCGAGGTTGTCGCGCAACCGGGGTTTCAAGGCGGCGCAGCAGGCCGGCTCGGTGCAAACCCTGCTCGGCCGCGCCAAGGACTGGTTCATGGGGAATTTCTGACCCCCCAAGAATCAAGAAAAAATTGTTTCAGCAACTAGTCAACATTCATGTGCCCGAGGCACAATTGCAGTAGGAGGTTTGATATGCCCATCGAGATGATCGAAGAGTTTGACCAAGGCACCCAAATCAAGGTGATCGGGGTCGGTGGCGGCGGCGGCAATGCCGTGGACCACATGATCGCCCAGGGCGTTCAAGGCGTTGAATTCATCTGCGCAAATACCGATGCGCAGGCGCTCAATCGCTCCAAGGCCGACCAATTGCTGCAACTCGGCACTTCCGGCCTGGGTGCCGGTGCCAAACCCGAAATGGGCAAGGCGGCCGCCGAGGAGGCCGAAAACCGCATTCGCGAGTCCATCGCCGGTGCCAATATGCTGTTCATCACCGCCGGTATGGGCGGCGGGACCGGCACGGGCGCCGCGCCGGTGATCGCCCGCGTCGCCAAGGAGATGGGCATCCTGACGGTGGGCGTCGTCACCAAACCCTTCGATTTCGAAGGTGGCCGACGCGCCAAGGCGGCCGACGCCGGCCTGGCCGAGCTGGAAGCCAATGTGGACTCGCTGATCGTCGTGCTGAACGACAAGCTGCTCGACGTGCTGGGCGACGACGTCACGCAGGATCAGGCCTTCGCGCATGCCAATGACGTGCTGAAGAACGCCGTTGGCGGCATTTCCGACATCATCCACATTCCCGGCCTGGTCAACGTCGACTTCGAGGACGTCAAGACCGTGATGAGCGAGCCGGGCAAGGCCATGATGGGTACGGCCCAGGCCACGGGCCCGGATCGCGCCGCCAAGGCCGCCGAAGCCGCCGTCGCCTGCCCGCTGCTGGAAGGTATTGACCTGTCCGGCGCACGCGGCGTGTTGGTGCTGATCGCCGCCGGCCGCAGCAACTTCAAGCTCAGCGAGTCGCGCAACGCGATGAACGCGATCAAGCGCTACGCGTCGGACGAGGCCCATGTCATCTTCGGCACGGCCTACGACGAGACCCTGGGCGATGCGCTGCGCGTGACCGTCATCGCCACCGGCCTGATGGCCGGCCGCGCGCGCCAGCAGGCGCCGCTGCAAGTGGTGCAGACCCAGCAGGTGGTGCGCAACGGCACCGACGGCATGCCCGTGCTGACGCAGGCCGTCGCGATGGCCGCGCCGGCCGTCGGCCAACCGCAGCAGGCCAATGTGGGTCTGGGTCTGGGTGACTTTGCCAACGCCAACGTGCCCAGCGTCTGGCGCCATGGCCGTTCGGGCAGCGCGGCCGCCAAGGTCGAGGCGCTGTCGTCCAACGGCATGGACGAGATCGAGATCCCGGCCTTTCTGCGCAAGCAGGCGGACTGAGCGACGCGCTTGCGTCGACAACAAAAAAGGGCGGGCCATTGCGGCTCGCCCTTTTTGCTTTTTCGGGATGGCCTGGCCGGGGCCGTCGGCGTGGCCGAACCAGGCTCATGGCGAACTGTCCTCGGCGAGGAAGGCCACGCTGCGCGCGATGACGTCGGCATCGGCCAGCAGGCGGCGGTGGCCCAGGCCTGGCATGGGCTCCAAGCGGGAGCCGGCCCAGGCGGCGTGCAGCGCCTGCGAAGCGGTGAAGGGCACCGTGTGGTCCTCCGGATCGTGAACGATGAGGGCAGGATGGCGCAGGCCCTGTTGTAGGCGCTCCAGGTCCACGCAGGCGATGCGCGTGCCGATAAAGCCCTCGACCCAGCCGGCGAAGGCGGCCGCGTCCGCCGGCCCGAGCCCCTGGGCCCGGGCCAGGCTCTTGACCATGGGAGTCAGCGACGACGGGCCGGCCAGGTGCACGCTGCGCTTGACCCGCAGCCCATGGGCGAAGGCCAGCAGTGCGGCCGCCGAGCCCATCGAATGGCCGACGACTGCATGGACGTCACCGCAGGCTGCCATCACTGCGCGCAGCGCGCGGCCGGCATGGACGACGCTGGCTGCGTGGCCGCCCGAGTCGCCATGGCCGGGCAGGTCGAACAGCGTGACGGAGAAGCCGGCCTGCACCAGTGCCCGCGCAAAGGCCAGCCAATGGGCGCCGCGGCTGTTCCAGCCATGCACGAGGACGACCCGCGGGCCGGTGCCGAGCGTCCAGCGTGCGAGCTTGAGGCCCTCGTGCCGCAGCGGTGGCTCGGCGGCGCCGGCCAGCGCGGCGCGCTCGGCGGCGGTCAGTTGCGCGCGCTCGGGCGTGGAGAAGGCGTGACGGGCGGCGGCCAGTCGGCCGTCGGCACGGGCCGCCGTCGGCGCGGCCAGGGCAGGGGGTTCGACCATGTCGGCCTCCTCGTCAGCCGGCGTAGGCCGGCGTGGGGCTGGACAGGCTGTGCTTGACCTGACGGCTCAGGTCGTCGGCCAGTACCTCGAAGGCACCCGCCTCGATGCCTTCAAGCGCGAAGCGGGCCACGTCGGTGGGCGCGGCCTTGGGGGCCTCCAGGCCGCGCGTCATGTCGGTGTCCATGAAGCCGACGTGCAGACTCGTCACCTGAGTGCCCTGGGCCTTGAGCTCGTTGCGCAGGCCGTTGCTCAGCGACCAGGCCGCGGCCTTGGAGGCGCTGTAGGTGGCCACGCCCGGCAGCGTCAGCCAGCTCAACACCGACAGCACGTTCAGCACCGCGCCGCCGCCGTTGGCCTGCAGCACCGGCGCGAAGGCGCGCGCCACTGCCCAGGGACCGAAGAAGTTGGTCTCCAGCTCGGCACGGGCGGCGGCCATGCCGTCCGCGGCAAGCAGTCGGCCCTGGCGCGAGATGCCGGCGTTGTTGATGAGCAGCGTCACGTCCGCACATCGCGCGGCCGCTGCGGCGACCTGGGCGGGGTCGGTCACGTCCAGCGCGACGGGCACGACGCCGGGCAGATCGATGGCGGCCGGAGTGCGTGCGGCCGCATAGACCTTGGCGGCGCCGGCGGCGAGTGCGGCCTCGGCGAAGGCGCGGCCCAGGCCGCGGTTGGCGCCGGTGATGAGGACGACGGCGTTCTTGAGCTTCATGGCGATTCCTTCTCGGTCCGTTTATTCATGTCGATCGACATGATTGAGATAAATGTCGTTCAACATATAAAATCCGTCAAGCGACATCTGCAAGCAATCCAGGAGATGCGATGAAGGTCAGCCGTGCCCAGGCCGAGGAGAACCGCGAGCGCATCCTCGATAACGCCGCCCAGCTCTTTCGCGAGCGCGGCTTCGACGGCATAGGCCTGAACGACCTGATGCAGGCCGCCGGCCTGACTCGCGGCGGGTTCTATGGCCACTTCGAGTCGAAGGACGACCTGGCCGCCCAAGCCACGCAGCGCGCGCTGCAGTCCAACCGCGAGCAGTGGAAGCAGCAAACCGACCGCAGCCTGTCGGCCTGGATCAAGGCCTACCTGTCTGACGCGCATCGCGACCGCCTCGGCGCGGGCTGCGGCCTGGCGGCGCTGGCGGGCGACGCGGCGCGCGGCGGGCCGGCGGTACAGCAGGCCTTCGGCGAGGGCGTCGAGTGCCTGGCCACGACGCTGCAGACGCAGATGTCCGCGGCGGACGCCGTCGGGCGCCGCGAGCAGGCGCTGGCCCTGCTGTCCACGCTGGTCGGCGCGCTGCTGCTATCTCGCGCCGTCGGCGACGCCGGCCTGTCGCGCGAGTTGCGCGAGGCGGCGCGCAAGTACCTGCCGGTCGACATGAGCTGAAGGGCGGGCCGGGGTGGGACGGCGCCACCCCCTGTGGCATGCTGGCGCCCCATGTCAATGCCTAGAAGAAGCACTGGGGATGCCTGAGCTTGGCCTGCTGCTGCGCGGCTGGCTGCTGGGGTTGGCCCTGCTGGCCGGGCTGCCCGCGCAGGCGCAGCGCCTGCCACAGCCCAGCGCGAGCGCCGCCGGCATCGATGCGGCCCCCACCGAGCTGGCAACCAGTGCCTGGACGCGTGCCCAGCTCGATGACTGGTGGGCGGCGTTGCGCCATCACGCGGCGAGCGGCGGCCACCGCCTGGGCCTTCCCGCCGAGCTGCTGCCGCCGCAGGCCGCTTCGGCCTGGCAGCCCGTGGTCCTGCCAGACGTGCGCAGCCGCCCCGGAGCGGCCATGGTCAGTGACGCGCATGGCTACGAGATGCGCTGGTACCGGCTGCATGTGCCGGCCGGGCATGACGAGGCCATGGCCTTGTACTTGCCGCGCCTGGTCACGCTGTCGGCTGCGGTGCTGGCTCGCGTCGACGGCGGCTGGCAGTTGCTGCTGGACAACCAGCATGCCGAACGCGAGCAATGGGTGCAGCCGATCTGGCTGCCTCTGCCAGGCCTGGGCGCCCAGGGGCTGGACCTGGTCGTCGCGCTGCCGGTGCCGGCGGGCAGCTATCACGCGGTGTCGCGCATCTGGGTCGGGCCGCGCGACGCGCTGGAGAAGCGCTGGTTGTGGCGGGTGCGTGCCCAGACAGGCCTGGCCCAGGCCGTCAGCCTGACGCTGGCCGTGCTGGGCCTGTTCGCGCTGACGCTGTGGCTGCGCCGGCCCGGCGAGGCCATCTACGGGTTGTTCGCCCTCGGCGCGGCGGCCTGGGTGGTACGCAACCTGCATTACTACGTCAGCCTGCCGGCGTCGCCCGCTGCGCTGGACTGGTTCTGGTGGGCCACGCATGCGTCCATGGGCTGGGTCATGCTGTCGGCGCTGCTGTTCGCGCTGCGCTTCGCGAGCCGGCGCCTGCCCAGGCTGGAATGGGCGCTGACGGCCAGCGTGCTGCTCGTCAGCCTGTTCAGCATGCCGCTGTGGCTGCGCCAGCTCGACATGGTCGTCATGCAGTACGCGGTGACGGCCTGCGTCGCCGCCGTCGGCACCGCCTGCCTGGCCTACCTGGCCTGGCGCGAGCGCCGCGCCGAGTTGTGCATCATGGCGCTGGCGCTGATTGTCGGCCTGCTCATCGGTGGCCATGACCTCGCCGTGCTGGCCGGCTGGGCCTGGCCCGAGCATGTCTTCCTGATGCCGTTCGCGACGCTGATCGTCATGGTCAGCTTCCTGCATGCTGTGCAACGCCGCTATGTCGGCGCCGTCGAGCAGGTGAAGGCCGAGAACAGCCAGCTGCAGGAGGACCTGGACGAGCAGGTTTCGGTGCTGCAGGCGCAGAACGTCCAGCTGCGCGAGGCGGAGCGCCAGCAGGCCCTGCTGCTGGAGCGTCAGCGCATCATGGCCGACATGCACGACGGCCTGGGCTCGTCGCTGCTGTCGGCGCTGGTGGCGATGGAGCAGGGCAGCATGTCGCACGAACAATGCGTGGAGGTGCTGCGCGAATGCGTGGACGATCTGCGCCTGGTCATCGACTCGCTGGAGCCGGTGGGCCACGACCTGGTCTCGCTGCTGGCGACGATGCGGTATCGCCTCGGCAAGCGCCTGCAGGCGGGCGGCCTCAAGCTCGAATGGGACGTGCAAGACCTGCCACCGCTGCCCTGGCTGGAGCCGCCCGACGCGCTGCACGTGCTGCGGCTTATGCAGGAGGCGCTCAACAACGTACTCAAGCATGCCCAGGCCAGCCGCGTGCGCATGGTCACGCGCCACCATGGCAGCCATGTCGAGATCCGTGTCGAGGACGACGGTGCCGGCTTCGACCTGCAGACCATCCAGCATGGCCGCGGTCTGAAGAGCCAGATCAAGCGTGCCCAGCGCCTGGGCGGCAAGCTGCGAATCGACTCCACGCCGGGCGGCGGCACTCGGCTCTCGCTGCGATTGCCCGTGGAGCGTAGGGCCCAGCCCTGATCCGGGACAATCGCGGGCATGCTCAAGCAACGCACCCTGAAGTCGATCACCCGCGCCGTCGGCGTGGGAATCCACAGTGGCCAGAAGGTCGAGCTGACGCTGCGCCCCGCGCCGCCGGACACCGGCATCGTCTTCCGCCGCGTGGACCTGTGCCCGCCGGTGGACATCCCGGTCGGCGTCATGTCGGTCAGCGATACGCGCATGGCCACCACCATCAGTCCCGGTGGCGACCCCGGTGCGCCCAAGGTGCAGACCATCGAGCATCTGCTGTCGGCCTGCGCCGGCCTGGGACTGGACAACCTCGTCATCGACATCAATGCCGACGAGGTGCCGGTGCTGGACGGCTCGGCGGCGAGTTTCGTGTTCCTGCTGCAGTCCGCCGGCATCGTCATGCAGGACGCGCCCAAGCGCTTCCTGAGGGTGAAGAAGCCCGTCGAGGTGCGCCAGGGCGAGGGCAAGAAGCTGATGTGGGCCAGGCTGGAGCCGCACCACGGCTACACGCTGAGTTTCGAGATCGAATTCGACAACCCGGCCGTGGCCGCCACCGGCAGCCAGTTCGTCTTCGATATGGGCTCGGGCAAGTACAAGAAGGAGATCGCCCGCGCGCGCACCTTCGGCATGACGGCCGACATCGACTTGATGCGCTCGCGCGGCCTGACGCTGGGCGGCTCCATGGACAACGCCATCGTGGTCGACGACTACAAGGTACTGAACGCCGACGGGCTGCGCTACGACGATGAGTTCGTCAAGCACAAGATCCTGGACGCCATCGGCGACATGCAGGTAGCCGGCATGCCGCTGCTTGCGGCCTACACCTCGTTCAAGGGCGGCCATGCGCTGAACAACAAGCTGCTTCGTGCGCTGCTGGCCGACGCGTCCGCCTACGAGGTCGTCAGCTTCGACGACGAGCGCGCGGCGCCCCAGGGCTTCGCCGAACTGGCGCCGGCCTGGTAACGCATGCTGATCGCCCGTCTCGTCGTCGGCCTGCTGCTGTTTTCGGCTGTCGTCTGTTTTGCCCTGTCCATCGCCACCGGCCAGACGCGCTGGCGGCGCTCGGGCCTGGTCATCATGAAGTGGACGCTGGTCGCCGGCCTTGCTTTCTTTGCCGTGCTGATCCTGGAGCGCCTGGCCTTGCTGCTGTGACGCCGTTCACGGCCGGCGGTTGCTACCCCTGAGCTTGCGGGGATGGCAGGGCGGCCCGTCTTGCCCAGAATGGCTTCACGGTTGCCGCATCAGTCGCGGCGGCCCAGTCCGGCGGGCCACAACGTCAGGGCGCCACGCGTGGAGATGGCCGGGGGGCCGGGGAAGCGCGGTGGGTTGAAAGAGAGATTGTTCGAAGTAGATTGGGCCGCTCCCGGTGGAGCGGCCCCTTTTTTTGCGCCGGCGCGGCAAGCTGTCGGCAGGCTTGCGCGGCGGTTACGTCCTCTCACCGACGAGTGTTCCAGCCGGTCGGCAGCGCTCGGCGCGCGACGTTGAACCCGCAGGCCAGCCGTCGCTGACCGCCAGAAAGGAACCCGAACATGAAGACTTCCCTGATCGCCTCCGCCGCCCTGGCCCTGCTGACCAGCGCCGCCTTTGCCCAGACCCCTGCCGCCGCGCCGCAGACTCCCGCGCAGGCCACCGTGCAGCGCGACGTGAACCAGCAGCAGCGCATCGAGAATGGCTTGCAGAACGGCAAGATCACCACGCGTGAAGCCGGACTGCTCGAACGCGACGAGGCCAAGATCGACAAGCTGCAGGCCAAGGATCTGAAGGACGGCAAGCTCAGCCCCGCCGAGCGCCGCCAACTGCGTGCCGCGCAGAACCAGGCCAGCCGCGACATCAAGACGGCCGAGACCAACGGCGTCAACGGCAATCCGCTGTCAGCCTCCAGCCAGCGCATGCAGGCCGACGTGCAGCGCAACGTGAATCAGGAGAAGCGCATCGAGAACGGGCTGCAGAGCGGCGCGCTGACCAAGCGCGAGACCGGCCGCCTGGAGCAAGGCCAGGCCAAGGTGGACCAGGCCGAGGCGCATGCCGCGGCCGACGGCCATGTCGGCGCCGCCGAGCAGCGCCGCGTGCAGCGTGCCGAGAACCGCCAGAGCGCGCGCATCCACCGCGCCAAGACCAACGCCGCCATCGCGGGCTGATCGCGCCGGAGCGGGTGCCTGCCGCTCAGGCGCCCAGGTAGCGCCCGCGCAGGTGGGCTTCGAAGTGCGCCGGGTTCAGCGCCTCGCCGCTGGCCCGGAGCACCAATTCCGGCGTCTCGTAGCGGCTTGCGGCCTGCCAGATGTGCGTTCCCAGCCAGTCGAACACGCCGCCCAGCTCGCCGCGGGCGATGTGGGCGTCCAGATCCGGCTGCTGCGCGCGCATCGTCGCGAACCACTGCGCCGCATACATCGCGCCCAGCGTGTAGCAGGGGAAGTAACCGAACAGGCCGGCCGGCCAGTGCACGTCCTGCATAGGCCCGTCCCGGAAGTTGCCGCGCGTGTCCAGGCCCAGCAGCTCGGCCATCCCGGCGTCCCACAGCGCGGGGATGTCGTCCACCTCGGCTTCGCCCTCGATGAGGGCCCGCTCGATGTCGAAGCGCAGCAGGATGTGGGCGGGGTAGGTGACCTCGTCGGCATCGACGCGGATGAGGCCGGGCTTCACGCGCGTCAGCAGCCGATGCAGGTTGCCGGGCTCGAAGGCCGGCTGGTCGCCGAGGTGCTTGCGCAGCAGCGGGGCCAGCAGGCCGGCGAAGGCCGGGTGGCTGCCCAGCTGCATCTCGAAGGACAGGCTCTGGCTCTCGTGTATGCCCATGGAGCGCGCGCGGGCGACGGGCTGTCCCAGCAGCTCGCGCGGCAGGCCCTGCTCGTAGCGGCCGTGACCGGTCTCGTGGATGGTGCCCATCAGGCTGGGCAGGAAGTCGTCCTCGCGGTAGCGCGTTGTCATGCGCACGTCCTCGGGCACGCCGCCGCAGAAGGGGTGCGTGCTCTCGTCCAGGCGGCCAGCGCCGAAGTCGAAGCCCATCAGCCGCATTGCGTCCAGGCCCAGCGCCTTCTGCGCCGCGGTGGGGAAGGGGCCGATGGGCTCGATGACCGCCTCGTCCGCCTGCTTGGCGAGGACGTCGCGGATCAGCCCTGGCAGCCATTGGCGCAGCGGCGAGAAGGCACGCTCGACGTCCGCGCCGCGCATGCCCGGTTCGTAGACGTCCAGCAGCGCGTCGTACCTTGACAGCCCCGCGCTCTGCGACAGGCAGTCGGCCTCCTGGCGAGCGATCCTCAGCACCTCGCGCAGGTTGGGCGCGAAGCCGGCCCAGTCGTTGGCCGGGCGCTGAGTGCGCCAGGCGTGCTCGCAGCGATTGTTGGCCAGGCTCTTGGCCTCCACCAGCGCCTGCGGCAACGCGTTGGCGGCGCGCCAGGCGCGACGGATCTCGCGCAGGTTGGCGCGCTGGGTGTCGTCCAGCGGCTCGGCCGCGGCGGCGTCCAGCAAGCCGGGCAGCATGGAATCGGTGGCGAGCTGGTGCAGCAGCCCGTCCATCTCGGCCAACGCCAGGCTGCGTGCCTCGTTGCCCTTGGCCGGCATGTTGGCGGCCTGGTCCCACTGGGCGATGGCCTGCAGGTGGCCGAGGCGGTGCAGGCGTTGCTGGCGCGTGCTCAGGTCTTGATAGGCGGGTGTGTTCATTGCATCCATGACATCCATGATTCGGGTAGCAGCCACAGCAGTGCAGCGGTGAAGCAGATGAAGCGCAAGCCCTTGCCCAGCGCCATCCAGCCCACGCAGGGCCAGAACGGCAGCCTGAGCCAGCCGGCCACGGCGCACAGCGGGTCGCCCACGATGGGCAGCCAGCTCAGCAGGCAGGCCTTGGGGCCGAAGCGCTTCAGCCAGGCCAGCGCGCGCGGGTTGGGCGGCTCGCGGTGCTTGACGGCCTCGACCGCCCTTTCCGCGCCATAGCCAACCCACCAGCTGGTGATGCCGCCCAGGGTGTTGCCCACGGTCGCCACCGCCATGACCGGCCAGAACATGCTCGGGTCGGCCTTGACGACGAGAAAGACAGCCGGCTCCGAGCCTAGCGGCAGCAGCGTCGCCGAGACGAAAGTGATGATGAAGACCGCGACCAGGCCCACCTGGGGCAGGGCCAGGGCGGTGAGCAGATCTTGGATGAGTTGAGCGAGCCAGGCTTCCATGCCGGCATTGTGGTCCGGGCGCGAAGGCCGGGGTGGCTACAATGTCGCCTCATTTTTGAGCAGACCCCTCGTGAAGATCGGCCCCCACCTCCTCCCCAACGCGCTGTTCGTGGCGCCAATGGCCGGGGTGACGGACCGGCCCTTCCGCCAGCTGTGCCGGCGCCTGGGCGCGGGATATGCGGTCAGCGAGATGGTCACGTCACGCAAGGAGCTGTGGGGCAGCCTCAAGACCTCGCGTCGCGCTGATCACTCGGGTGAGCCCGGCCCCATTGCCGTGCAGATCGCCGGCACCGACGCGGCCATGATGGCCGAGGCTGCGGCCTACAACGTCGACCGCGGCGCGCAGATCATCGATATCAACATGGGCTGTCCGGCCAAGAAGGTCTGCAACAAATGGGCCGGCTCGGCGCTGATGCGCAACGAGGCGCTGGCGCTGGAGATCGTCGAGTCGGTCGTGGCCCAGTGCGTGCCGCGCGGCGTGCCGGTCACGCTGAAGATGCGCACCGGCTGGAGCGCCGACGAGCGCAACGCGCTGCGCCTGGCGAAGCTGTTCGAGGCCGCCGGCATCGCGATGCTGACCATACACGGCCGAACGCGCGAGCAGGGGTACAAAGGCCTGGCGGAATACGACACCATCGCCGCCGTGAAGGCCGCGCTGTCCATCCCGGTCGTCGCCAACGGCGACATCGACACGCCCGAGAAGGCCCGCGACGTGCTGGCCTACACCCAGGCCGACGCGTTGATGATAGGTCGCGCGGCCCAGGGCCGGCCGTGGATCTTCCGCGAGGTGGCGCATTTCCTTGCCACCGGTGAGCACCTGCCTCCGCCCACCATCGTCGAAGCGCGCGACGTGCTGACCGAGCACCTGCATGACCACTACGGCCTGTACGGCGAACTCAGCGGCGTGCGCAGCGCGCGCAAGCACATCGGCTGGGCCGTGCGCGGTCTGCCCGGCGGCGAGGCCTTCCGCCAGCACATGAACACCCTGGAGCGCTGCGATCAGCAGTTGCAGGCGCTCCGCGACTGGTTCGACGAACTCGGCCAGGCGCATGACCGGCTGCCGCCCACCCTCGCGGCCGCCAACGACGAAGACGCACAGGCCGACGAAGCCTGCGCCGCCTGAAACAAGAAACTCCTGTCATGAGTGCCCAGAAGAACACCACCCCGCCCAACCCCATCGACGCCTGCGTGCGCGACAACCTCGAAGCCTTCTTCCGTGACCTCGATGGCCAGGAGCCGCATTCCATGCACGAGATGCTGGTGAAGCTGGTCGAGAAGCCGCTGTTCGAGATCGTCATGCGCGAGGCCGGCGGCAACCAGAGCAGGGCGGCGCAGTGGCTGGGCATCAACCGCAATACGCTGCGCCGCAAGCTGACCGATCACAATTTGTAAGACCTTGCGGGTTGGACCTTTGAGCGCAGCGAAGAGCTCCGACCCCAACCGATCAAGACCATGACACAACTCACCGCACTCCTCTCGGTCTCCGACAAGACCGGCATCCTCGAATTCGCCGAGGAGCTGCATGCTCTAGGCGCCAGGCTGCTGTCCACCGGCGGTACCGCCAAGCTGCTGGCCGAGGCCGGCCTGCCGGTGACGGAAGTGGCCGAGCACACCGGCTTCCCCGAGATGATGGACGGCCGCGTGAAGACGCTGCATCCCAAGATCCACGGCGGCCTGCTGGCGCGCAGCGACCTGCCCGAGCATGTCGCGGCGATGCAGCAGCATGGCATCACGCGCATCGACATCCTGGCTGTCAACCTCTACCCCTTCGAGGCCACCGTGGCCAAGCCCGGCTGCACGCTGGAGGACGCCATCGAGAACATCGACATCGGCGGCCCGGCCATGGTGCGCAGCGCGGCCAAGAACTGGAAGGACGTGACGGTGCTGACCGATTCGGCCCAGTACGCCGCCGTGCTGGCCGAGCTGAAGGCCCATGGCAGGACCAGCGACAAGACGCGCTTCGCGGCCTCCGTCGCGGCGTTCAACCGCATCGCGCAGTACGACGCGGCCATCAGCAACTACCTGTCCGCGCTGAACGAGGACGGCAGCAAGGCCGAGTACCCGGCGCAGATGAACGCCACCTTCGTCAAGGTGCAGGACCTGCGCTACGGCGAGAACTCGCACCAGAGCGCCGCGCTGTACCGTGACCTGTTCCCGGCGCCGGGCTCGCTGGTGACCGGCAAGCAGCTGCAGGGCAAGGAACTCAGCTACAACAACATCGCCGACGCGGATGCCGCGTGGGAGTGCGTCAAGAGCTTTGACACGCCGGCCTGCGTCATCATCAAGCACGCCAACCCCTGCGGCGTGGCCGTGGGCGCCAACCCGGCCGAGGCCTACCAGAAGGCCTTCAAGACCGACCCCACCAGTGCCTTCGGCGGCATCATCGCCTTCAATCGCGAGGTGGACGGCGCGGCCGCGCAGCTGGTCAGCAAGCAGTTCGTCGAGGTGCTGATGGCGCCGTCGTTCAGCGCCGAGGCGCTGGAGGTCTTCAAGGGCAAGGTCAATGTGCGCCTGCTGCAGATCGCGCTGCCTCCGGGCGGCGCCCGCCCCTGGGACCAGGGCCGCAACGCCGGAGACAGCAAGCGCGTCGGCTCGGGCCTGCTGCTGCAGACGGCCGACAACCATTTCCTGAAGCGCGAGGACCTGAAGATCGTCACGACGCTGCAGCCCACGCCCCAGCAACTGGACGACCTGATGTTCGCCTGGACCGTCGCGCAGTACGTGAAGAGCAACGCCATCGTCTTCTGCGGCGGCGGCATGACGCTGGGCGTGGGTGCGGGCCAGATGAGCCGCATCGACTCGGCCCGCATCGCGTCCATCAAGGCCGACAACGCCGGCCTGAACCTGAAGGGCTCGGCCGTCGCGAGCGACGCCTTCTTCCCGTTCCGCGACGGGCTGGACGTGCTGGCCGATGCCGGCGCCTCCTGCGTGATCCAGCCGGGCGGCTCCATGCGCGACGATGAGGTCATCGCCGCGGCGAACGAGCGCGGCATCGCGATGGTGCTGACCGGCGTGCGTCACTTCCGGCACTGAGATGAGACCGAGGGCAGCCCCTGCGGGCTGTCCGACGCCCATCGAAGGACCATCCCTGCCAGTCAGGGATGGGCATGAGCCGGCTCTAGACGTAGTCCTCTAGTCCAGGGCCTCTCCCGTTGGTGAGGTCCCGTCTTGGGGTTAGCCTCGGTGCATCCAGCAAGAGCACCGGAGACCGACCCATGGACAACACGCTGCAGGAGCGGCTTCATCTGGCGCTGACGGCCCAGCGCCGCGCCTTCGAGGCCGAGCGCATGCCGAGCTACGAGGTGCGCCGTGACCGCCTGCAGCGCCTGCTCGACATGACGCGTGAGCATGGCGAGGCCCTGGCCGCAGCCATCGCGCAGGACTTCGGCCACCGCGCCCGCCAGGAGTCGCTGCTGGCCGACATCTTCACGGTCGAGGCCGGCGCCCGCCACGCCTTGAAGCATCTGCGCCGCTGGATGAGGCCGCGGCGCGTGCCGACGCCGCTGCACTTCCGGCCCGGTCGCAATACGCTGATGCGCCAGCCGCTGGGTGTCGTGGGCATAGTCTCGCCCTGGAACTACCCCTACTACCTGGCCATGGAACCGGCCGTCGCGGCGCTGGCCGCCGGCAACCGCGTGCTCATCAAGCCCTCGGAGCTGACGCCGGCCACCGCAGAGTTGATGGCCCGCATCGTCGCCGAGCATTTCAAACCGGAGGAGATGCAGGTCATCACGGGGGGCGCCGAGGTCGGCAAGGCCTTCGTCGGCCTGCCCTTCGACCACCTCTTCTTCACAGGCTCCACGGCCGTCGGCCGCCTCGTCGCACAGGCGGCAGCGAAGAACCTGACGCCGGTCACTTTGGAGCTGGGCGGCAAGTCGCCCGTCGTCGTGGACCGCAGCTGCGACCTTGAGCTGACCGCTTCGCGCCTGGCCTTCGGCAAGCTCTTCAACGCCGGCCAGACCTGCGTGGCGCCAGACTACCTGCTGGTGCCCCGGGAACTGATCGAGCCGCTGAGCCAGCGCATCCTCGCCGAGATGCGCCGCATGTATCCGCGCATAGACGGCAATGCCGACTACAGCAGCATCGCCTCGCCTCGCCACCTCGCACGCCTGCAGGGCCTGCTCGACGATGCGGCCGCCCGCGGCGCCCGCGTGCTGCGCAGCCACGATGAACAGCCCGGCGACCGTCCCAATGATCGTCGCATGGTGCCCGCGCTGCTGCTGGACGTGACGCCCGAGATGGCGGTCATGCAGGAGGAGATCTTCGGCCCGCTGCTGCCCGTCGTCGGCTACGACCGGGTCGACGAGGCCCTGGCCCACATCAATCGCGGCGACCGCCCGCTGGCGCTCTACTGGTTCGGCCGCGACGGCGCCGCGCGCGAGCAGGTGATGTGCCAGACCCATGCCGGCGGCGTGACCATCAACGACTGCCTGTGGCATTTCGGCCAGGAGGAGCAGCCCATAGGCGGCGTCGGCGCCAGTGGCATGGGGGCCTATCACGGCGAATGGGGCTTCCGCACCTGCAGCAAGGAGAAGCCCATCTTCATCCAGTCCAGCTTCGCCGGCACGCGGCTGTTCCAGCCGCCCTATGGCGCCACCTTCGAGCGCCTGCTTTCCCTGCTCAAGCGGATCGCCTGATGCCCATGAACGACGCGCCGCACTTCGACGAGAGCCACGACGTCATCGTCATCGGCGGCGGCTCGTCCGGCTCGGCACTGGCCGGGCGGCTGAGCGAAGACCGCGACACGCAGGTGCTGGTGCTGGAGGCCGGCGCCGACGTGAACAACTGGCTTGGCAGCGTGCCCACCGCCGCGGTGCTGATGGTGCCCAGCAGGCTGCACAACTACGCCTTCGAGACCGTGCCCCAGCCCGGCCTGGACGGTCGCCGCGGCTATGTGCCGCGCGGCAAGATGCTGGGCGGCTCTTCGGGCATCAATGCCATGGTCTACATCCGCGGCCAGCGCGAGGACTACGACCATTGGGCCGCCCTCGGCAACCCCGGCTGGGCCTGGGACGACGTGCTGCCCTTCTTCATCAAGAGTGAGGGCAATGACACGTTCGGTGCGCCGCTGCATGGCAACGCAGGCCCGCTGAAGGTCAGCCAGCTGCGCACCGACAACCCGCTTCACGCCGCCTGGCTGGCGGCCGGCCGCGAGGCGGGCCATGCGATCAACGTCGATTTCAACGGCGCGACGCAGGAAGGCCTGGGCATCTATCAGGTCACGCAGGACGGTGGCGAGCGCTGCAGCGCTGCGCGCGCCTACCTGCGCCCGCACCTGGGCCGGCCCAACCTGCGCGTGACGGTGCAGGCCCAGGTGCTGCGTATCCTGTTCGACGGCCGCCGCGCCGTGGGCGTCGAGGCCCGCGTGGGCGGTGTGCTGCGCCGGCTGCAGGCCAGGCGCGAGGTGGTGCTAGCGGCGGGTGCCATCCAGTCGCCGCAGCTGCTGATGCTGTCCGGCGTGGGGGACGCGGCGCAGCTGCAGGCTCAGGGCATTCCCGTGCTGCACCACCTGCCCGGCGTCGGCGCCAACCTGCAGGACCACCCGGACTTCGTCTTCGGCTTGCGCAGCCGCAGCCTGGACACCTTCGGCCTGTCGCTGCGCGGCGGGCTGGCGTTCTGGCGCGGCATGCAGCGCTACCGCGCCGAGCGCCGCGGCATGCTGACCAGCAACTTCGCCGAGGGCGGCGGCTTCCTGCGCAGCAGCGCCGAGCAGTCACGGCCCGACATCCAGCTGCATTTTGTCGTCGCCGCCGTGGAAGACCATGCCCGCAAGCTGCGCTGGGGCCATGGCATCTCCTGTCATGTCTGCCTGCTGCGCCCGCGCAGCCGCGGCAGCGTGCGGCTCGCCGGCCGGGACGCGAGCAGTGCGCCGCTGATCGACCCGGCCTTCTTCCAGCATCCCGACGACATGCCGCAAATGGTGGCCGGCTTCAAGCTCACCCGCGCGCTGCTGGAGCAGCCGTCGTTGCGCGCGCACTGGCGCACCGAGATGTGGAGCACCGAGACGCGTTCGGACGCCGACATCGAGGCCTTGCTGCGCCGCCGCGCCGACACCATCTACCACCCGGTGGGCACGTGCAGGATGGGCGCCGATGCGCTGGCCGTCGTCGATGCCGAGCTGCGCGTGCACGGACTGCTGGGCCTGCGCGTGGTGGACGCATCCATCATGCCCACGCTGATCAGCGGCAACACCAACGCGCCGGCGATGATGATCGGCGAGAAGGCCGCGCAGATGATGCGGGCCTCGATGCGGCGGCCCGCCGCCGCCGCGCAGCTGGCCTGACCGGGGGGCGTGCGATCGCAGACCTGTCGCCTGCTGGCTGAGCGCAGGCTTGCATGTTGCACGTAAAGCCTTGAAACCGGACGGCCCGTCGTCAGATCCGGGGCGCAAACTGCCGTCGGCCGGCGTGCGTGGCACGCGGGCGACGCTTCGAGGAGTGTTGCGATGAAATTTCCCCGATTCCTGCTGATCTGCGTGGCCTTGCTGTCCCTGCTGTGGATGGGCGCGGCACAGGCCCTGCCAACCGTCGACGAGGTCCAGGCCGCCACGCAGCGCGGCGACTACGCCGGCGCCGAGAAGCTGATGCGCGAGGTCGTCGCGGCCAAGCCCGACAGCGCGCGGGCGCATTACGTGCTGGCCGAGATCCTGGCGCATGAGCGCAAGTTCGGCGACGCCGCCACCCATGTGCAGCGTGCGCGCGGGCTGGACCCGGCCATCAAGTTCGCCGACCCGGCCAAGTTCAGTGCCTTCGAGCAGCTGTTGCAGCGCGAGCAGGCCGCCGAGGCCAGGCCGTCCAACGTACCGGCCGCCGTCAAGCCTGCGGCACCGCTGCGGGCCGCGCCTGCCGAGCGCAGCGGTGGCGGCATCCCGGTCTGGGTGCTGCTGGTCGGCGCCGGCCTCTTCATCTGGATCGCCGCGAGCTGGATGCGTCGTCGCACCGAGGCCCAGGTGCCGTCCCAGCCCGCGATGGCCGGCGGCGGCTACGGCATGGGCGGTGGCTATGGCCCGCAGCCGGGCTATGGCCCCGGCGTGCCGCCGGCGTCCGGCGGCCCCGGCCTGATGGGCGTGGGCCTGGCCGCCGCGGGCGGCGTGGCGGCCGGCATGCTGGCCGAGAAGCTGCTGCACGAGGGCCGCGACGAGCGCAGCCTGCCGCGCGACCATGACGGCAGCGCGGGCAGCGGGCTGGTGCCTGGCAGTTTCGACTCGGGCAGCAGCAACGGGGCGGCCGACGAGCTGGCCCGTCGCGACGTCGACTTCGGCAGTGGCGACGGCTGGGGCGGCGGCGATGCCGGCAGCAACGACTTCGGCAGCGGCGGCGACGACTGGTAGGCGGCCACGATCGGGCCGCGATAATCCGGCCCATGACGCTTGCCGCCTTCACCGGCCAGTTGCTCGCCTTCATCGCCCGGCTCATCACGGGTGCGCAGGGCCACTGGAAGGGCTGCCCGCCAAAAGCAGAGCAGCGCATCTACATCGCCAACCACCAGAGTCATTTCGACCTTGTCCTGATATGGGCCGCCTTTCCGCATGAGCTGCGGGCCTCGACCCGCGCCATTGCCGCGCGCGACTACTGGACCAAGAGCGCCTTCAGGCGCTGGCTGACGACCGAGGTCTTCAACGCCATCTACGTCAGCCGCAGCCGCGCCACCCCCGACGAGGACCCGCTGGAGCCACTGGCCGAGGCGCTGGCCAATGGCGACTCCCTGGTCATCTTTCCGGAGGGCACGCGCTCCAGCAAGGGCAACCCCATGCCCTTCAAGTCCGGCATCTTCCACCTGGCCGAGCAGTTCCCCCATGTGCCGCTGATCCCGACCTGGATAGACAACGTTCAGCGCGTCATGCCCAAGGGCGAGGTCGTGCCCGTGCCCATCCTGTGCACGGTCACTTTCGGCGCGCCGCTGCAGCTGCGCGAGGGTGAAAGCAAGGCCGACTTCCTGTGCCGCGCGCGCGAGGCCGTGATGGAGCAGCGGCCCGATCCCGCGGCGGTGGGGCATGTGGCGGAGTCCGACTGATGGTGGGCTGGCTCAAGCAATTGACCTCGAACGAGCAGGTGGCCCTGCTGTTCCTCGTGCTGTTCGGATTCCTGCTGCTGCTGAGCATCGGACTGTTCCTGAACTCGCTGCGCGAGCGCGAGAACGAGGACGACCGGCTGGCCTCGCGGCTGGCCTGGTCACGCGTGCGCCGCGACCTGCGCGCGGCCTGGGTGGGCGGCTGCCTGTTCTGGGTGGCATGGATCTCCGGGCCGCTGGGCGCGACGCTGCTGTTCGCGCTGCTGTCCTTCCTCGCGCTGCGCGAATTCATCACCCTCTTGCACACCCAGCGCAGCGACCACCGCACGCTCATCGTCGCCTTCTTCGTGCTGCTGCCGGTGCAGTACATGATCTGCGGCACGCGCTTCTTCGACCTCTTCACCGTCTTCCTGCCGGTCTACGGCTTCCTCGCGCTGCCCATCGTCAGCGCGCTGGCCGACGATCCACAGCGCTTCCTGGAGCGCAACGCCAAGATCCAGTGGGGCGTGATGGTCTGCGTCTACGGCCTGTCGCATGCGCCGGCCCTGCTGCTGCTGGACTTCCCCGGTTATACGGGACGCGGTGCCTTCCTGCTGTTCTTCCTCGTCATGGTCGTCGCGGCAGCGCAGATCGCGCAGGAGATCGCGCGCCGCCTGCTGCGCCGCCGGCCGGTGGCGCGGCGCATCAGCCGCAGCTTCTCGATGCGGGCCTGGTGGGTGGGTACGCTGACCGGCGCGGCGGCGGGCGGCCTGCTGTTCTGGATCACGCCCTTCAAGGCCGGCCAGGCGCTGGCGATGGCGTTCGTGACGGCCGGCGCGGCCGGCTTCGGCGACCTGGTCATGAAGGCGCTGAAGAAGGACGCCGGTGCGCGCTACTGGGGCAACCGCAGCTCCATCACCGGCGCCGTGGGCCTGCTGGACCGCATCGCCGTGCTGTGTTTCGCGGCGCCGGTGTTCTTCCATTCGGCGCGCTGGTACTTCCAGCTGCCGCTGGGGTACAGGTGATGTCGACCCCCATGCGAACTCCGCTTGACGCCCCCCAAGGGGGGCTCATCGCCCATGGGGCGCTCTGGCGGGGGATGCGATGAGGATTCTTGGCATAGACCCCGGCCTGCAGACCACCGGCTTCGGCCTTGTCGATGCCGAGGGGGCGCGCCTGGCCTATGTCGCCAGCGGCACGATCAAGACCAGCGGCGTCGCGCTGGGTGACCTGCCCGGGCGACTGAAGATCCTCTACGACGGCATCCGCGAGGTCGTCGCGCGCTACCAGCCGCAATGCGCGGCGGTGGAGATCGTGTTCGTCAACGTGAACCCGCAGTCCACGCTGCTGCTGGGGCAGGCGCGCGGCGCCGCGCTGACCGCGCTGGTGTCGGCCGACCTCGCCGTCAGCGAGTACACGGCCGTGCAGATGAAGAAGGCCGTCGCCGGCCACGGCCAGGCCAAGAAGGAGCAGGTGCAGGCCATGGTGCAGCGGCTCTTGAACCTGCCGGGCGTGCCGGGCAAGGACGCCGCCGACGCGCTGGGCCTGGCCATCATGCATGCCCATGCGCGCATCAGCTTCGAGGCGATGAGCCGCAGCACGACGCTGCAGCGCCGCCAGCATGCGCAGTTCAAGGGCGGGCGGACCTATTGACCGCGCCGCCGTGGCTCAGGCCGTGGTCAGCTTCAGGCCGACGATGCCGGCCACGATGAGGCCCACGCAGGTCAGCCGCGCGACGGTCGCCGGCTCGTGGAACAGCAGCATGCCCAGCACTACCGTGCCGACGGCGCCAATGCCGGTCCAGACGGCATAGGCCGTGCCCACCGGCAGCGTGCGCATCGCCATGCCCAGCAATGCGACGCTGATCACCATTGCCGCCACGGTCCCGGCCGTGGGCCAGGGGCGCGTGAAACCCTCGGTGTACTTGAGGCCTATGGCCCAGCCCACTTCGAACAGGCCTGCGATGACCAGAATCAGCCATGCCATGTGTATCTCCCGGCGCGCGAGCGCTCAGCGCTCGGGTCGTCCCGAGAGGTGAAGAAAGGCCGGCAAGGTCGTCCTTGCGGCATGCCGGCGCGATTTCTGATGACCAGCGCACGCAGTGTAGACAAGGGGCGCGCCGCAACCACCCAAGCCCGGGCGGAGCTTGGGTGGTTGCGGCGCGACAGTTGCAGGCGCGGCGGGCCCCGCATCGGGCTGCCGGCGCTCCCGACCGATCCGCCGCATCCCGGGGCCTCTGGGGCATAGTCGCGGCCCATGTCGCCTGCACTGCTCCTGATCGACGGGCCCGCCCGTTTCTGGCCGCCGCGTTGCGTCACGCTGAGTGGCGTGGTCGTGGGGTGTGATGTCGACGAACGGGGCGGCCCGGTCGTCGCCCTCGGGCTGGCGTCGCAGCCGTTGAACGACATGTCGACCCGGAGGATGCCGTGGCGGCGGTCCGGGCGATGAGCCTCTCCCGCATGCTCGCCGGCTTCGTGCGCGAGCATTGGCGTGCCTACGCCGCCGCAGGCGCGATGCTGAGTTGCATCGCGCTGTTGACCGTCTGGATCCCGCGCCAGGTGGGCCATGTCGTCGACGAACTGGTGGCCGGCGGGCTGCAGGGGCCCGCGCTGCTGCGGCAGCTGGGCCTGCTGGTCGCGGCCGGCCTCGTCATCTACCTGCTGCGCGCGGGCTGGCGGCTGACGCTGTTCAAGGCGTCCTTCCGCCTTGGCGCGCGGCTGCGCACGCAGCTGTTCGCGCGGCTGGCGCTGCAGGGGCCGGCCTACTTCCAGAGTCAGCGCACCGGCGACCTGATGGCGCTGGCGACCAACGACATCGACACCGTGGAACAGGCCGCCGGCGAGGCCATGCTGGCGGGCTTCGACGGCTCGCAGACGCTGATCCTCGTGCTGGCCATGATGACCCTCGCCATCGACTGGCGCCTGGGCCTCGCGGCGCTCCTGCCCTTCCCGCCGATGGCGCTGGCGTTCTGGTGGGTCTCCAAGCGCCTGCACCAGGCCGCCCAGGATTCGCTGACACGCTTCGGCGACCTCAACCAGCAGGTGCAGGAGAGTCTGGCCGGTGTGCGCACCGTGCGCGCGCTGGGCCTGGTGGCGCGCAGCGAGGCGCAGTTTGGCGGCCTTGCCGACCGCGCTGCCGAGGCCAGCTTCCGCTCGCAGCGCCTGGAGGCCGCCTACGAGCCCGCCGTGGGCATGACGCTGTCCGCCGCGACGGCCATCGCGCTGGCCGTGGGGGGCTGGCTGGTAGCGCGCGGCGAGATCAGCATCGGCCAGTTGACGGCCTTCACGATGTACCTGGGCCAGCTGATCTGGCCCATGTTTGCGGCCGGCTGGGTGCTGGCGCTGCTGGAGCGCGGCCGCGCGGCCTGGATGCGGCTGGCGCCGGTACTGGATGCGCCGCTGACGCTGGCCGATGGAGGCAGTGCGGCGCTGCCGGCGCAGGCCTCGCTGCGGGCCGAGGCGCTGACGTTCAGCTTCCCCGGCGCCAAGCGGCCGGCCCTTGAGCAGGTGGACTTCACGCTGGCGCCGGGCCGCACGCTGGGCATCGTCGGCGCCACCGGCGCGGGAAAGTCCACCCTGGTGCGTCTGCTGTTGCGCCAGGCCGAGCCCGATGCGGGCCGGCTGACGCTGGCCGGCACCGCTCTGCCCGAGCTGCCGCTGGCGACGCTGCGCGGCCATATTGCCTGGGTGCCGCAGGAGCCCTTCCTGTTCTCCGCCTCGGTGGCCGACAACATCGCGCTGGCCAAGCCCGGCGCCAGTCGCGACGAGATCGAGGCCGCGGCGCGGCTGGCGGCCGTGCACGACGACATCGCGCGGCTGCCGAACGGCTACGCGACGGAGGTGGGCGAGCGCGGCGTGACGCTGTCCGGCGGCCAGCGCCAGCGCGTCGCCATCGCCCGCGCACTGCTCAGCGACGCGCCGTTGCTGGTGCTGGACGACGCGCTGTCGGCCGTGGACACCGGTACCGAGACGGCCATCCTCGACCACCTGCGCGAGTTGCGCGCTGCGCGGCCGGAGCGCAGCGTCATCGTCATCGCGCACCGGCTGTCGGCGGTGATGGATGCGGACGAGGTCATCGTGCTGAGGCAGGGCCACGTCATCGAGCGCGGCGCGCACCCGCAGCTCCTGGAGCTGGGCGGCTGGTACGCCTCGCAGTGGCGCTACCAACAGATCGAGGCCAGCCTTGAAGCCGCCTGAGACCGCGAAGAAGCACGAGAAGCCGTGGCAGAGCGTGGGCCTGCTGCTGGACGCGGCGCACCCTGAGAAACCGCATCTGCTATGGGGCGCGCTGTGGCTGGTCATCGCCGCCGGCCTGGAGGTGCTGGCGCCCATGCTCGGCAAGCGCTACATCGACCACCACCTGCTGCCAGGCCATTACGACCTGGGCGAGATGGCGACGCTGCTTGCCTTGGTGCTGCTGACCGGCTGGGCCGCGTCGTGGATACGCTACGCGCAGCTGTCGCGCATGGCCGGCGTCGCTCGGCGTTCGGTACTGCGGCTGCGTGAGCGCGTCTACGCGCACGTGCTGGCGCTGCCCATGGCCTTCTTCGACAAGGCCATCACGGGCCAGCTTGTCAGTCGCGTCACCAACGATACCGAGTCGGTCAACCAGCTCTACCGCCAGGTGCTGTACGTGATGCTGGACTCGACCATCGTCGTCGCCGGCTCGCTGGTCGCGATGGCGGTGCTGGACTGGCGGCTGATGCTCATCGTCGCGACGCTGGTGCCGGCCATGGTCGTCATCATCCTGGGCTACCAGCGCCTGTCCGCGCCGGCCGTCGCGCGCACGCGCCAGCTGCGCAGCGACATCAACGCGCAGATGGCCGAGAGCATGGCCGGCATGGCCGTGCTGCAGGCCAGCGGCGCGGCAGACCGCTTCGGGCAGCGCTTCGAGATGACGAATGCCGAGCACCGGTTGTCGCGCATCGCCGAGCTGCGCGCCAACGCCTGGCTGCTGCGCCCTGCGCTGGACCTGATGAACGTGCTGTTGCTGGTCACCGTCATCTACAGCTTCGGCCGGCGCGAGCTGTCGGGCCTGGAGGTGGGCCTGCTGTATGCCTTTCTGGCCTACATCGCCCGCGTCGTCGAGCCACTGATCCAGATCACGATGCAGTTCGGCCAGCTGCAGCAGGCCATGGTCGCCGCGTCCCGCGTGCGCACACTGCTGGAGGAGGACGAGCACCGCGGCCCGGCGCAGGACGGGCGCGACATCGCGCAGGGCTGCATCCGCATCGAGGGGCTGAGCTTTGGCTACGACCCGGCGCGGCTCGTGTTGCACGACGTGGACGTGGACATCCCGGCCGGCAGCTTCGTCGGCATCGTGGGCCACACGGGCAGCGGCAAGAGCACGCTGCTGTCGCTGCTGCTGCGCTTCTACACGGCCCAGCAGGGCCGCATCACGGTGGACGGGCAACCGCTGGCCGCCGTGCCGGACGTGGCCTTCCGCGACGCGGTGGGCCTGGTGCCGCAGGAGCCTTATCTGATGTCGGCCAGCGTGCGCGACAACATCGCGATGGGTCGGCCGGGCATCTCGGACGAGGACGTCGAGGATGCCGCCCGCGCCGCCCGTGCGCATGACTTCATCGCCGCGCTGCCTCAGGGCTATGGCACGCGGCTGGGAGAGGGCGGAGCGCGCGTGTCCACCGGCCAGAAGCAACTGCTCGCGATGGCGCGGGCGCTGGCGGGCGCGCCGCGCATCCTGTTCCTGGACGAGGCCACCAGCAACATCGACAGCGCGACCGAGCGGCTGGTCGGCGAGGCGCTGGCCGCGCTGCACGGCCGCGTGACGGTGGTGGCCATCGCGCACCGCCTGTCCACCATACGTGCGGCCGACCAGATCCTCGTCCTCAACCACGGCCGCCTGCAGGAGCGCGGCACGCACGAGGTGCTGATGGGCCTGGACGGCGGCCTGTACCGCCGCCTCGTCGAGCTGCAGACGCTGGAGGAGGCCGAGGCCTATCCCGAGCCGGGCTGATGTGGGTCAAGGCGGCGTTCCGCCCACCGCCCTAGGCTGCTTGGCCATGAACGACCTTGCCGCCTCAGAGGCCCAAGTCCTGATCTGCGGTGCCGGCCCGGCCGGCCTGGCCCTGGCCTGTGCGCTGCATGACCGCGGCCTGGCCGTGCGCGTCCTGGAGCAGGCCGATGCCGCCGCGCTGGCTCGCCCGGCAGACGATGGCCGCGAGATCGCGCTGACCCACCGCTCACGCCGCGTGCTGGAGCAGCTGGGCCTGTGGGGGCGGCTGTGCGACATCGCGCCGCTGCGCCGCGCCAGCGTGCGCTCCAGCGGCACGCGCACGCCGCTGGCCTTCGAGGCCGCCGGGCAGGACCTCGGCTGGCTGGTCGCCAACCACCGCATCCGCGCCGCAGCCTGGGAGGCGGCGCAGCAGCGCGGCATGGACATCCGCTGCGGGCGCCAGGTCGCCGGCTTCTGGCGCGAGGCCCGGGTCGCCGTCGTGCAGACGCGCACCGGCGAGCGCCATGCGGCGCCGCTGGTCGTCGCGGCCGACAGCCGCTTCTCGCCGTTACGCCGCCTCGCCGGCATCGCCGCCCGCCACCACGACTTCGGCCGCAGTGCGCTGCTCGTGCCGCTGACGCATGAGCGCGAGCACGAAGGCCTGGCGCAGGAATGCTTTCTCGAAGGCCGCACGCTGGCGCTGCTGCCCAAGACCGGTCGCCGCAGCTCGGCCGTGTGGACCGTCGCGAACGCCGAGTTGCCGCGAATCGCCGCGATGGATGACGCCGCGTTCGCCGCCGCCATAGCGGCCGCGGCCGAGGGCCGCCTGGGCGAGATGCGCGTGGACGGCGCGCGCCACGTCTATCCGCTGGTGGCCGTCTGGGCGCAGCGCTTCGTCGCGCCGCGCCTGGCTTTGATCGGCGATGCGGCGGTGGGCATGCACCCGGTCACGGCCCATGGCTACAACCTGGGGCTCCACGGCGTTGAGGCGCTGTCGCGGCGACTGGAGCCGGGGTGCGACCCGGGCGAGATGGGCGCCCTGCTGGCCTATGAGGCAGAGCACCGCCGCGCGGCTGGCCCGCTGTATGCCGGCACCAATGCGCTGGTGCGCTTCTTCACCGACGACCGCGCGCCGGTGCTGGCGTTGCGCAGGGCCGTCATCGACATGGCCCGACACCTGCCGCCGCTGCGTGCGGCGATCACGCGGCGGCTGGTGGACGCCTAGCTTCCAGCATGCTCAACGACCCGCGCAGCGAGCGCAGCGCGGCCTCCATGCGCGTTTCGCCCGGCAAGGACAGCAGACGGGCTTCGCGGTCGGCCAGCCGGTCCTCGCGCAGCGTCAGGCCGACGCGCTGGAGCTGCGGCTTCAGCGTCGCGGCGCGCTCGCGTAGCAGCTCGCGCGTGGCCTGGTAGGCATGCTCGGCCAGCTTTCGGCGCTGCGCATAGCCGAAGGTATTGGCCATGAACAGCTCGGCGTCGCGCGGGTCGGGCTCGAACAGCAGGATGTCGGTCCGCGGGTGCGTGCGCTCGTAGCCCTTCAGGCCCAGCGCCAGCCGCGAGTGGATCAGCGAGCGGAAGGTCTGCGACAGCACCAGCGGCAGGCCGCCGTCCACCAGCCGATGAATGCGCGGTTGCTGCGCGCGCAGCGCCGGGCGGCCCAGCTTGTGGGCCAGCTTCCGCGCCCTGCGCGAGCGCGCGTCGCGCGGCGACATCCGGTTGCTCGCGTAGGGCACCAACGGGTTCAGGCAGATCAGCAGGTCCAGCCCGCGGTCCAGCAGCACGGAGGCATGCAGCGTCTTCTTCAACGCGCCGTCCACGTAGTGGCGCCCGGCAATCTCCACTGGCGGGAACAGGCCCGGCAGCGCGGCGCTGGCCTGCACTGCCTGTGCGATGGGCACATGGTCCCAGCCCGCGGTGCCGAATGGGATGGCCTCGCCGCTGTCCAGATCGGTGGCCACCAGCACGAGGCGGCGGCGCAGCGCGCGGAAGTCGTTCGTGCGGCCAGGCTCGGCGAAGACGCGGCTCAGCGCAGCAGCCAGGCGCTCGCTGCTGAGCAGGCCGGTGGGCAGCACGCGTCCCAGGCGCTCGACGGCCCCCGGCACGGAGCGGCCCTCCAGCACCACGTCGCGCACCGCGTCGGCCAGCAGGCCCGGCAACAGGCGCAGGCGTGCACCGAACTCGGCCCAGGCCGGCTGCAGCAGTTCCGCGGGGTCGAAGCGGTCGGGCGCCTCGGTGCTGTTCTCGATGAAGACGGCGCAGAGCTGGCGCGGCGTCATGCCGTTGGCCAGGCCTGCGGCGATGAAGCCGCCCGCGCTGACGCCGATGTAGCCGTCGCAGGCGCTGAAGTCCAGGCCATCAACGGCGTCCTCCAGCGCACAAAGGGCGCCCACTTCATAGATGGCGCCCAGCGGGCCGCCGCCTGCCAGGGCCAGGCCGATCTTCTTCGGTCGGCTCATCGCGGCGGGGGTCTAGCCTCAGGCCTGCGCGGCCTTGGCTGTCGCTGCCGTCTTCCGGGCCGGGGCGGCCTTACTGGCGGGCGTAGCTGCGGCCTTCTTGGCCACGGGCTTCCTGGCGGCGGGCGCCTTCTTCGCGATGGCGGCCTTCTTCACGGCGGTGGCTTTCTTGGCAGCGGGCTTGCGGGCCGCCTTCACCGGTGCCTCCTGCAGGCCGGCGGACTGGGCTAGAGCATCGATGCGCTTGATGAGGCTGTCGATGTCGCCGGCGGACGGCACGCCCAGGCTCTTCAAGGCCTTGGCGACGCGCTGCTCGAAGATGGCCTCCAGCTTGTCCCACTGGTGACCGGCCTTGGCACCCATGTCGCCGGCCATGCCACTGACCTTGCTGGCCACTGCGCTGAGCTTTTCCTCGGCGGCGGACTGTGTCTTCTTCTGCAACTTCAGTCCCTCCGAGACCAGGGCCTCGAACACCTTGGAGCCTTCGCCCTGGGCCTTGGCGAAGGAGGCGAGGCCGGCGGCCCAGATCTGCTGTGCACTGTCCTTCACGTTCTGTGCCATCGCGCCGTCGAGCAGGCCAGCGGGGAAGCCGGTGGCAGCCGAGGTCTTCTTCTTGTCAGCCATCTTCTGGAGCTTCTTGACCATGGTGGGTGTCCTTGCGAGTTGCGCAGATTGTTGAGTGGGCCGATGGCACTGTAGCGGCCGCATCCCGCTCCAGCACGGCGATTCCTAGTGAGTGCGCTCTACGAGTGGGGTCGCGTTTCCTCGGGAAAGTGCGCAGCGGGGTGCCGCGGGCGCTGGTGAAGAATCAGACGCGAATCGCCCCCCAACTTCAAGAGCAGGAGACCCGCATGCAGTATTTCGTCACCGGTGCCACCGGCTTCATCGGCAAGCGGCTCGTCAAGAAGCTGCTGGCACGCCGCGGCAGCACGGTCTACTTTCTGATGCGCGAGGGGAGTGCGGCCAAGCTGCCCGACCTGCTGGCCTACTGGGGCGTTGGCAAGACCCGCGCCATCCCCGTCTACGGCGACCTGACGGGCAAGAAGCTGGGCGTGGCCGGCGACGTCATCAAAGGCCTCAAGGGCCAGATCGACCACCTCTACCACCTGGCCGCCGTCTACGACCTCTCCGCCGACGAGGAGTCGCAGGTCGCCGTCAACATCGAGGGTACGCGCAGCATGGTGGAGTTCGCGCAGGCGATCGACGCGGGCCATGTCCACCATGTCAGCTCCATCGCAGCGGCGGGCCTGTACGAGGGCGTGTTCCGCGAGGACATGTTCGACGAGGCCGAGAACCTCGACCACCCCTACTTCATGACCAAGCACGAAAGCGAGAAGCTCGTGCGCAAGGAGTGCAGGCGGCCGTGGACGGTGTATCGCCCCGCCATGGTCGTCGGCGACTCCAGGACCGGCGAGATGGACAAGATCGACGGGCCGTACTACGTGTTCAAGCTGATCCAGCGCATGCGCCAGATCCTGCCGCCGTGGATGCCCAGCGTGGGCCTGGAGGGCGGCCGCATGAACATCGTGCCGGTGGACTTCGTCGTCGACGCGCTGGACCACATCTCGCACCTGGTCACCAAGGGTCAGGGCTGCTACCACCTCGTGGACCCCAAGGGCTACCGCGTCGGCGATGTGCTGGACATCTTCAGTCGGGCCGCGCATGCGCCCAAGATGAACCTGTTCATCAACGCGGCGCTGATGGGCTTCATCCCCCGGAGCGTCAAGAAGGGACTGATGGCGCTGGCGCCGGTGCGCCGCATCCGCAATGCGGTGATGAAGGACCTGGGGCTGCCCGAGGATATGTTCACCTTCATCAACTACCCCACGCGCTTCGACTGCCGCGACACCGAGGCCGCGCTGAAGGGGTCTGGCATCGCATGCCCGGACCTGAACGACTATGCCTGGCGGCTGTGGGACTACTGGGAGCGCCACCTCGACCCGGACCTCTTCATCGATCGCTCGCTCAAGGGCGCGACCGGCGGCAAGGTGGTTCTGGTGACGGGCGGCTCGTCGGGCATCGGCCTGGCCGCGGCCATCAAGTTCGCCGAGGCCGGCGCCATCACGCTGATCTGCGCGCGCGACGAGGCCAAGCTGAAGGAAGCCGTCGCCGAGATCAAGCAGAAGGCCGGCAAGGAGGCGCAGGTCCACGCCTTCGCCTGCGACATCGCCGACGCCGAGGACAGCGCCAACCTCGTCGAGTGGTGCAACACCCAGTTCGGCGGCGTGGATTTCCTCATCAACAACGCCGGCCGTTCCATCCGGCGCGCCATCGAGAGCAGCTACGACCGCTTCCACGACTTCCAGCGCACGATGGAGCTGAACTACTTCGGCTGCCTGCGCGTGACGATGGGCCTGCTGCCCGGCATGACGGCCAAGAGGCGCGGCCATGTCGTCAACATCAGCTCGATCGGCGTGCTGACGAACGCACCGCGCTTCTCGGCCTACGTCGCATCCAAGGCCGCGCTGGATGCGTGGACGCGATGCGCCTCCAGCGAGTTCGCCGATACCGGCATCACGTTCACCACCATCAACATGCCGCTGGTGCGCACGCCCATGATCGCGCCCACCAAGATCTACAACAACGTGCCGACGCTGTCGCCGGAGGAGGCTGCCGACATGATCGCCCAGGCCTGCACGGCCAAGCCGGTGCGCATCGCCACGCGCCTGGGCGTGTCCGGCGAACTGCTGCATGCCGCGGCGCCGCGCATTGCTCAGATCGTCATGAACACCTCGTTCCGCATGTTCCCCGACAGCGATGCTGCCAAGGGCGAGAAGGGCCGGGGCGGCGGCCTGTCGCCCGAGGCCATCGCGCTGCAGCAGATGATGCGCGGCATCCATTTCTAGGCGGCGACACCCGCCACGGGCCCGGCTTCGGCCGGGCTTTCCTATTTCGAGGACGAATCCATGCTGAGAGGACAACGCGTCGGCCTGCGCCATGTGAACGAGGACGACCTGCCTTGGCTCAAGCGCACAGCCGGCGACCCGCAGGTCCGGGGCCAGTTTGCAGGCACGCGCATGATGTCGCCGCACAAGATCGATGCACGCTGGAAGGACAACGGCTTCGCCAGCGAGGATTCCGAAAGGCTCCTGATTTGCCACCTGCAGGATGGCAGCGTCATAGGCGACGTGCTGCACTTCAGCGCCGGGCGCTACACGACGGCGCGCGAGATCGGCTGGACCCTGGCCGACCCGTCGATGCGCGGCCAGGGCCTGGCCAGCGAGGCGGCCGCGCTGCTGGTGGACTACTTGTTCGAGAACTGGCCGGTGAACCGCCTGTCCTGTGGCGTGTCGGTGCACAACCATGCGTCGCGTCGCGTGGCAGAGAAATGCGGCTTCAAGCACGAGGGCATACAGCGCGGCATCGTCTTCGTGGCAGGCGAGTATGTGGACTGCCATTTGCTGTCGATGTTGCGCAGCGACTGGCTGGCGATGAGGGGCAGGGCATGAGCTTCGACAAGGAATTCGACCTCATCGTCTTCGGAGCTACCGGCTTCACGGGGCGGCTCGTCGCCGAATACCTGCACCTCAGCGGCGCGGCCGGTGCGCGCTGGGCCGTCGCCGGGCGCAGCCTCGACAGGCTCGGCCGGGTGCGTGATGAGCTGAACCTGCCGCCCTCTGTGGCGTTGCTGCAGGCCGATGCGGGCGACGCGGCCGCGCTCAACGCGCTGGTCGGGCGCGCAAAGGTCGTCCTCACGACGGTCGGCCCCTATCAACTGCATGGCGAGCCGCTCGCCACCGCCTGTGCCGAAGCCGGCACGGACTATGTGGACCTCTGCGGTGAGCCGCTGTGGATGGCCCGCATGATCCCCAAGCTCACGCCGCTGGCCGAGAAGAGCGGCGCGCGCATCGTGTTCTCCTGCGGCTTCGATTCCATCCCCTTCGACCTGGGTGTCGTCTACCTGCAGGCCGAGGCCGAAAAACGCTTCGGCGCGCCACTGCCTGAGGTGCGCGGGCGCGTCGCGCGCGTGAAGGGCGCAGCCTCGGGCGGCACGCTGGCCAGCATGATGGAAACCCTGGAAGCGGTGCGCCGCGAGCCGGGCCTCGTCAAGCTGATGGCCAACCCTTTCGCGCTGACGCCGGGCTTCAAGGGGCCGCGCCAGCCCGCCGACCAGGACCCGGCCTACGACGACTGGGCCGACGCCTGGAGCGGCCCCTTCCTGATGGCCACCATCAACACGAAGAACGTGCACCGCAGCAATGCGCTGCGCGGCCACCCCTGGGGCGCGGGCTTCGTCTATAGCGAGAGGCTGCTGACCGGCAAGCCCGGCCAGGGCGACAAGGGTCGCAGGAAAGCGGTTGCACTGGCCCGCCTCACGAAGCTGCAGAGCCTGGCGCTGGGCTTCAGGCCGACGCGCTTCCTGCTGCGTCGCTTCGTGTTGACCCAGCCCGGCGACGGCCCGGACAAGGCCGCGCGCGAGGCCGGCCATTACACGCTTTGGTTCACGGGCAAGTCGGCTCGCGGCCAGACGCTGCGTGCCGTCGTCAAGGGCGACCGCGACCCGGGCTATGGCTCGACCTGCAAGCTCATCAGCGAGGCCGCGCTGTGCCTGGTGCAGGACGTTGGACGTGACGCGACGCCCGGCGGCGTGTGGACGCCCGGCGCCGCGATGGGCCTGGCCCTGGTGCGTCGCCTGCACGAGCGTGCCGGGCTGACGTTCGAGATTGCCCCTTGAGCCGGCCGCCGCGCTGGGCGATCAGCCAGCCGCGCATGCACTGGACGCTGGCCGGCAACCTGGCCGAGGTGCTGGCCGCGCTGGAAGGTGCCGCCGCGACCGGCGCCGATGGCTGCGTCTGCACGGAGCTGGCGTTGACGGGCTTTCACCGTCGCCTGCCCGAGTTGCTGGACGCGGCGGCGCTGGCCGACGCGCGAGCGCAGGTCCGCGCCGCCTGTGCCCGGCTCGGCATCGCCGCGGCCATCGGCATGCCGACGCTGGGGCCAGGTGGTGCGGTCCTCAACAGCCATGTCTTCATTGATGCGTGCGGAGACGAAGTCGTCCGCGTGCACAAGACCGGCCTGACGCCGAGCGAGGCGACGTTCTTCACCGCCGGTGGATCACGCGGCTGGACGGTGCTGGGCGAGTCGCTCTGCACCTCGGTGCTGTGCCGCGAGATGCTGGATGTGGAGGCACTGCTGCCGGTATTGCGAGCCGCGCTGCCCGTCGACGACGCACGACCGCGCCTGATCTTCTGGCCCGGCTACATCGCCGAGTCGGACGCCGAGCAGGCTGTCCTCTGCGAGGCCTACCGCGTCGGCGCCGCGCGCCTGGCGCTGGCACTGCGGGCCTGGGTGCTGCAGAGCAACTGGGCCGAGTCGCTGAACGCGCCCGGGCGCGGCGGCTTCGGCGCCGGCATCGTCATCGCGCCCGATGGCGAGATCGTCCAGATGCTGCCTCGTGACGAAGCGGCGTTGGCGATCGTGGAGCTGGATCAAGCGCGGCGGATCAGCGCCGCATAGCAGCCCCGGAGCGCGAAGTGCGCGTGTACATAGGCCACGTCGGGCCTTGAGAGCAGGCGCTCGATGAGCGCCTCGGCCGCCGAGCCGTCCACGAGGTCGGCGTCCACCATCAGGTGGCTGGCGTCGAAGGCGCGCAGCGACAGCAGGCGGCTGCGCAGCGCAGTGGGCAGGGTGTCTGTCGCGTCGAACGGGGCGCCGGCATGCTCGCGCACGAAGATGGCGTGGCGCGAACGGTAGGGCGTGTCGGCCGGCTGGTGCTCGTGGTTGATGAGCAGTGCGGTTTCGCCGGGCCCGGTGTCGCGCAGCTCGACGCGGTCTGGCAGGCCCTCGCCGTGGAAGCGCCGGGCGCCATGGCGCGCCAGCTCGGCGTCACTCAGGCCGAAGAGGTGGGAAAAGGGCCGGGCCGGCAGGCCGGTGATGCGGAAGGACATGGCGTGCTCCAGAAGGGGTGCCGCCATTCTTCGGTCGCGGCCTGCGGACGTCTGGCCGCAATCGGACCTGCAGTCAGTCCTGGCCGGCGGGGCGCTCGAAGCCCGAGTCCACCCAGGCCTCGGCGGCCGACTGGTTGAACCGCAAGCCCGCGGCCACCTTGACCTGCGCCAGACGCTCGCCGGCGGCATCGAAGGCGCTGAGCCAGGCATAGGGGTCGTCCTCGGCGGGCACGATCTCCAGCGTGATCTTCAGCCAGTTGCCGTCGCGGGCGACATAGAGGGCCTTGTTGAGCTGGGCATGCAGTTGCTGCTCGTGGCGGCGTATGACCTCCGAGGCCGTCTTCACCAGCGTGTTGAAGGCGTTGACGTCCAGCGGCTTTGGGTTCTTCTTGTCACGCCCCATGGTCCAGGGGCCGACCAGGGCCGGCTCGTTCTCGCCGGCCTTGAACATGGCGACGGCCCAGCCCTCGTCGTCCTCGTTCTTGATGACCTGGGCGGTCCAGCCGTTGTCGCGCCACAGGCGCGCTTCATACAGGGGTTCGTCGGGCTCGCTCATGGAAAGGCGGAAAGTGGCGGGGCAAGCCCCCCATTGTCCGCCGCTGCGGCCCGAGGTGCCTCTCAGCCGTTTCTGCCGGGGCCGGCCGGCATGACGGCCGGGGCGCGGGTCACGCGGGTCTTGCCGCCGGTCGTCACGAGGACGACGGGGTCGCCGCTGTTGAAACTCTCGTTGCCGCGGGCCTGGATGATGGCGCGGCGCTCGCCGTTGCGCAGTTGGACGATGATTTCCAGCGCGTCCTCACGGGTGGCGGAGCGCTCGATGGCGTTGCCGATGACGGCACCGGCAACGGCGCCGATGACGCCGGCCACCTGACCGTCGCGGCGTCCGCCGACAGAGCCGCCGGCGATGGCGCCGGTGACGCCGCCGGCCACGCCGCCGACGCCGCTTTGCGAGCCGTCCACGGTGACGGGGCGGGTGGACAGCACGGTTGCGTCCTGTACCTGCGACATGCGCTGCGCGTCACCGCGCTGGACCACGTCGGGGCTGGTCGTCGAGCAGGCCGACAGCGCGGCCGCCGCGGCCAGCGTGAGGGAAGTCATGAGCTTGGACATTCGGGGTCTCCAGAGGCAAAACAGCTGCCCAACGCGCCTCATTGTCTCGCCGTTGACGGCTGGATGCCGTCCGGCACAACTCTTTACGGTTGCCTGTCAACCGTGCAAGCGCGAACTCCTGGGCACGCTGGCGAGCAGGAACTCCATCTGGTCGGCCAGGATGCGGCGGCCGCGCAGGATCATGTCCTCGTGGAGGCTGGGCACATAGGGCAGGTAGAGCAGGCTCATGTGTGCCTCTTCCGGCATGCGGTTGCCCTTGCGGCCGTTGCAGGGACGGCAGGCGGTGATGCAGTTCATCCAGCTGTCCAGGCCGCCGCGCGACGTGGGCTGGATGTGCTCGCGCGTCAGATCCTCCGGCAGGCGGCGGTGGCCGCAGTAGGCGCAGACGAAGCGGTCGCGTACGAAGAGCTTGCCGTTGGTCAAGGCCGGCGCCTGACGCCAGGCCCGGCTGGGCACGGCGCCGCGCACGGCGATGATGGAGTGCACCTCGATGCGGGATTGCCGCCCGGTGATGCGCTGCAGGCCGCCGCGCAGCACCTGGCAGGGTTCGCCCAAAGTCCAGGCGATGCCGTCGCAGGCATAGATCACGGCCGCTTCGCGCGTCGTGATCCAGGCCTGGGGTCGGCCGGAGACATCGAGCTGGAGCACATCCACTGGGCTTACCTCCAGCCGCGAGCCTAGCGAGAACCGGGCCAGCGCTCAAGCGTGGCCGCATGACAGCCCTGGATCCGGGTGTTCCCTAGGTTGGCGGCAGTATTAGGTGCATCACCCTAGTAAATCGCGGGGCCATGCTGGCGTTGTCACGGAAGCGACCTGCAAAATAGAACGACCGTTCGTTTTATTCCTGCCCGTGTCGACACAGCCCGCCCCCGCCAAGAAAGCCGCCCCGCTGCGCGCCGCGAAGCCGGCCCGCGTGGCGCGCTCGCTGCAGAAGGGCCAGCAGACCCGCGCCGCTATCCTCGAAGCAGCCCTGGGCCTGGCCTCGCACATGGGCCTTGAGGGCCTTTCCATCGGCGCGCTGGCCGACGTGACGGGCATGAGCAAGTCCGGCGTCTTCGCCCATTTCGGCTCGCGCGAGGAGTTGCAGATCGCGGTCGTCACCGAATACCACGCCAAGTTCGAAGAGGAAGTCTTCTTCACGGCCATCCGCGAGCCGCGCGGCCTGCCGCGGCTGCGTGCGATGTTCGAGCGCTGGGTGCGGCGCGTCTCGGTCGAGGTCGACTCGGGCTGCATCTACATCAGCGGCGCCGTCGAGTTCGACGACCGGCCCGGCCCCGTGCGCGACGCGCTGGTGGGCATGGTGAAGGCCTGGCATGCGGCACTGCACAAGGCCATCGTCCTGGCCCGCGACGAGGGCCATCTGCGGGCCGATGCCGACGTCGACCAGATCGTCTTCGAACTGCACGGCCTGATCCTGTCGCTGCACCACGACGCGCGCTTCATGCGCATCCCCGGCGCACTGTCACGTGCCGGCAACGGCTTCGAGCGGACCATCCAGTTCTACGCGACCCCGCTGGGCCTGGAGATCGACCGCAGCCGCCCCGACTCCAAGAACGGCGCCGCCAGGCGCTGACCGACTCACTCTCACCCCTAGCCCAGGAGTACCCGATGCCCCAGTACCAACCGCCCATGCGTGACATGCAGTTCGTCATGCACGAGCTGCTGAACGTTGTCGACGAGTTGAAGATGCTGCCGGCCCATGCCGACATCGATGCCGACACGATCAACGCGGTGCTTGAGGAAGGCGGCAAGTTCGCTGCCGAAGTCATCGCCCCCATCAACCTCAGCGGCGATGCCGAGGGCTGCACGCTCGACCAGGCCACGCACGCCGTGACCACGCCCAAGGGCTTCAAGGAGGCCTATCGGCAGTATGTCGAGGCCGGCTGGGCGGCGCTGTCCTGCGACACCGAGTACGGCGGCCAGGGCCTGCCATTGCTGGTGAATCAGTTCTTCTACGAGATGCTGAACTCGGCCAACCAGGCCTGGACCATGTATCCGGGCCTGAGCCACGGCGCCTACGAGGCGCTGCATGCCCACGGTACGCCCGAGCAGAAGGCCACCTACCTGCCCAAGCTGACCAGCGGCGAGTGGACCGGCACCATGTGCCTGACCGAGCCGCATTGCGGCACCGACCTGGGCCTGCTGCGCACCAAGGCCGAGCCGCAGGCCGACGGCACGTACAAGATCACCGGCCAGAAGATCTTCATCTCCGCCGGCGAGCACGACATGGCCGAGAACATCATCCACCTGGTGCTGGCCCGTCTGCCGGACGCGCCGGTCGGCTCCAAGGGCATCTCGCTGTTCGTGGTGCCGAAGTTCAACGTCAACGCCGACGGCACGCTGGGCGCGCGCAACGGCCTCTTCTGCGCCGGCCTGGAGCACAAGATGGGCATCCACGGCAACGCCACCGCGCAGATCGTGCTGGAAGGTGCGACCGGCACGCTGGTGGGCCAGCCCAACAAGGGCCTGGCAGCGATGTTCGTCATGATGAACGCCGCCCGCCTGGGCGTGGGCAACCAGTCGCTGGGCCTGACGGAGGTGGCCTACCAGAACGCCGTGACCTACGCCAAGGACCGAATCCAGATGCGCGCCCTGTCCGGCCCCAAGGCGCCGGACAAGCCGGCCGACCCCATCATCGTGCACCCCGACGTGCGCAAGATGCTGCTCACGGCCCGCGCCTTCGCCGAGGGCGGCCGCATGCTGCAGGGCTACACCGTGCTGCAACTGGACAAGGCACTGAAGAGCGACGACGAGGACGAGCGCAAGGACGCCGATGCCGAGGTCGCGCTGCTGACGCCCATCATCAAGGCCTTCATCACCGACAACGGCTGGCTGGCCACCTCGCACTGCATGCAGGTTTACGGCGGCCACGGCTTCATCCACGAATGGGGCATGGAGCAGTTCGTGCGCGACGCGCGCATCAACATGATCTACGAGG
>Ga0213878_10000081_pt1 | contig 53840 bp, 57 predicted proteins | sample VelepicoBEBS_R02_FD_161053 | JGI IMG/M metagenome (GOLD analysis project Ga0213878, IMG submission 161053) | Vellozia epidendroides bulk soil microbial communities from rupestrian grasslands, the National Park of Serra do Cipo, Brazil - BS_R02 | ecosystem: Environmental > Terrestrial > Soil >... | reverse complement strand
CCACCGTCGCCAGGTCCTCGAACAGACCGGCCGACGCATCACCTTGGTGCCTGGCATCACTCATGCCTCAGCACATGCCAGTTTCGTGCCAGCAAAGGGCGGTGGAGAAAAACTCTCAGGCTCTCAGCTGAATCCTGGTGGCATCGCCGCAGGCGCGGGTGCGCTCTGCGTTGCCGCTGCCGATGACTGGCTGGATGCCGGCCGGATGGCGCAGCAGCCAGGCCAGCAGCACGGCGTTGACCGTCGTGCGGTGGGCCTCGGCGATCTCATGCACGGCCTGGGCGGCGGCGGATGCTGCCGGGTCGCTGAAGCGCCCCTGCGCCAGCGAGCCCCAGGCCTGCAACTGCACGCCGTGCTGCTGCGCGTACTCCAGCGTGCCGGCCCAGGCGATGCCGCCGGGCCGCGTGGCCGCCTGCGGGTCATTGAAGGTGGTGCCGACGTCGAGGGCGTCCAGCTTGGCCAGGCTCAGCTCCAGCTGGTTGACGACCAGAGGCTCGCCCAGCGCGGTCTGGAGCCAGCGCATCTGGCCGGCATGCATGTTGGACACGCCCAGGTGCCCGACCTTGCCGGCCGCCTTGAGCCGGCCAAAGGCGCGTGCGACCTCGGCGGGCTCCATCAGCGCGTCCGGGCGGTGCAGCAGCAAGATGTCGATGCGCTCGACGGCCAGGCGCTGCAGGATGCCGTCGACACTCTTCTCGATGTGGTCTGCGCTGAGGTCGTAGCGGCCGACGTTGGCGTCGTCACCAAAGCGGATGCCGCATTTGCTCTGCAGCCTGATCCTGGCGCGCAGGCCCGCGTCGCGCCTGATCAGCGCGCCGAACACCGCCTCGGCCTTGCCGCGGCGGTAGATGTCGGCGTGGTCGAACAGCTTCACGCCGATGTCCAGCGCCGCCTCGACGGCCGCGTGGGCCTGGGCGATGTCAGCCTCGGAGACGGGGGCGCCGCCCCAGTCTCCGCCCAAGGCCATGCAGCCGTAGACGAGAGGCCCGACGTCGGTCAGGTGGGCATGCAGGGGAAGGTGTTGGGGCATGGTCGGGAGGTGGAGGTGGGGCCGGCATCTTGCGCCTGCCGAACAGGCCGGCCAGCGCTGCCGCCCGAGTCTCTGTCTTAGGCGCCGCAGTATGCGTGCACCGGGTCGTCGGCGGTAGAGTGCGGGCCACGAGACAAGGAGGGCCGCAGATGGCCGAGATCCGCATCCACCGAGACCATGCGCTGGGCCTCAAGAAGGCCAGGGAGATTGCCTGGAAGTGGGCCGAGAAGGTCGAGCAGAAGTTCGACATGGAGTGCACGGTGCTCGAGGGCGAGGCGAGCGACACCGTCGAGTTCACGCGTGCCGGCGTTAGCGGCGAGCTGACCGTGGCGGCCGACCACTTCGAGCTGGTGGCCCGGCTCGGCTTCCTGCTGGGCGCCTTCAGGCAGACCATAGAGGGCGAGATCCAGAAGGAGCTGGACGGCCTGCTGGCGGCGCAGAAGAAGGCGCCGGCCAAGAAGAAACCGGCCTGAAGCCGGTTGTCTTGCTGACGCAGAGGCCGGTGTCTCGGCCCGCGGCGGCGCGCGTCCGGCGCTGCCAGACCGGGCGAGGGGCTCGCTATTTCAGCGATTCGATCAGGTCGACGTATTGCTGCATCGCGTCGTCGCCGTCAGTGCCCTTGAGCTCGTTCCAGGCATCCCATTTTGCGCGGCCGACCATGTCGGTAAAGCCAGGGCGCTTGTCCTGTACGTCGCCGCTGCTGCCCTGCTTGTAGAGCGCATAGATCTTCAGCAGCGTCATGTTGTCGGGCCGCTCGGGCAGGTTCTTCGAGTCGGCCACGGCAGCTTCGAATTGGTCTTTCAGGCTCACGGGGTTTCTCCAGGCTGAATCAGGGGCGTCGATCTGGTGACAATCGGTCGACGGGCCGTCGAGTTTAGGCCCCGAAAAACAGCTTGCGAGGAGACGCAGTGGGCCAGATGAGCGAACGCATGTCCAAGGTGGATACGGCCTGGCTGCGCATGGATACCGAGGCCAACCTGATGATGATCGTCGGAGTCTGGTCCATCCGCCCGGGCATTCAGCTGGACGCGTTGCGGGAGCGGGTGGCCCAGCGGCTGCTGCAGTACCCGCGCTTTCGGCAGCGCGTCGTCGAGGATGCGCTGCTGGGCGCGCAATGGGTGGTGGACGAGGATTTCGACATCGCCCGCCATGTCGTTGCCGAGGCGCCGCTGCCGCTGCGTGGCCAGAGCCGCGACGAGGTGCTGCGCCAGCGCGTCGGCGAGCTGTGCTCGCAGCCGCTGGACCCGGCGCACCCGCTGTGGCAGTTCCAGCTCATCGAGGACATGGGCGACGGCACGAGCGCGCTGATCGCCCGCATCCACCATTGCATCGCCGACGGCATCGCGCTGATTGCCGTCATGCTGTCCATCACCGACGGTGGCAAGGCGCCGCCCCGGCGGGCCGCCGGGCCCGAGGAGGCGCAGGAGACGGACTGGCTGCTCGACGCTTTCCTGCGACCCATCAGCAACATGACGGTCAAGGCCATAGGCATGACCGGCAAGGGCGTGGCCAAGGGGATGGACCTGGCCCTGAGCGGCGGCACGCCCATGGATTCGTCGCTGGAGATGGCCCGCATGGGCTACCAGGCCGTGTCCGACGTGGCGGCGTTCGCGCTGATGCCCGACGACTCGCCCACGCGGCTCAAGGGCAAGCCCGGCCTGGGCAAGACCGTGGCCTGGGACGACAACCTGGCGCTTGCCGAGGTCAAGGCCGTCGGCAAGGCGCTGGGCGCGTCCATCAACGACGTGTTGCTGGCTTGCGCCGCCGGCGCCATCGGCCGCTACCTTGCGGCCAGGGGCGAGGACCCCGCGGGCAAGGAGATCCGGGCGATGGTGCCGGTCAACTTGCGCCCGCTGGAGCACGCCTGGCAGCTGGGCAACCGCTTCGGCCTGGTGCCGCTGGTGCTGCCCATAGGCATCGCCAACCCCGTGGAGCGGCTGTTCGCGGTGCGCGCGCGCATGAGCGAACTCAAGGGCAGCTTCCAGCCGGTGATGGCCTTCGGCCTGCTGTCGGTCGCCGGCCTGCTGATCAAGCCGGTCCAGCATGCGATGCTGAACATCTTCGCCAGGAAGGCGACGGCCGTCATGACCAACGTGCCCGGCCCGGCCGAGGCGCTGAAATTCTGCGGCTCGACGGTCGAGAAGGTGATGTTCTGGGTGCCGCAGTCTGGTGACATCGGTATGGGGGTCAGCATCCTGACCTATGCCGGCCGCGTTCAGTTCGGCCTCATCACCGACACCGGCCTGTGCCCCGACCCCGAGGCCATCGTCGCCAACTTCGCCCCCGAGTTCGAGAAGCTGCTGCTGCTGTCGATGATGCTGCCCTGGGGTTCGGAGGGGGTTTAGCGCCTGGAGGCGACGCGCCGTGGCGAGTCGAGACCGGTCTCCATGGCCGCCCAGTCAAGTTCGCCGGCATGGCGGGCGCGGCTGATCTCGTCGACCACTTGGCTGCGGCTCAGCGGCCCTTGGCGCAGGCCCGCGCCCGGGGGAGCGCCGGCCAGCATCTTGTCAGGGTCCGGCATGGCGGCGGCGGACATCCGGGCGTCGCAAGCCTTGCTGGTGTTCGGGTCGGCGGGGGCGGTCCGTGTGAACGCGCAGTCGGTCGGGTCCGCGGCCGGCTCCGTCGCCGGCATCGGAGAGGGTGTGCTCTGGGCCAGGGCCTGACCGCAGGCCAGGACGGACAACAGCAGAAATCGGGTCGACATGGGGACCTCCTTGCGGTCACGCCGTGGCGCATGGGCTCATGCGTCACATCGGCGGCGCCGGTCGCCAATGCCAGTAACTTAGTGTTTGTGAAACCGGGTTTCCACGGGAGCGATGCCTCTTGCGTACCCAGTTTTGAGGGCGCCTTCCCCAAAAAAGGCCTTGCAATGTTGCGCGACGTGGGAATCCCTGGCGCCTTGTTTGCCGAAGACGCCGGGCCGAGCTGATTTCCGATCAAAAAAACAAAGGCGCTCCGGGGAGCGCCTTTTGCGTGAAGGAGGGCGACGCGGATTACTGCGCGGCCTTCTTCTTGGCGACGGGGCGGCCGGCGGCGGTCGGGTAGGCTGCCATCACCTTGGCGGGGTCCGCCTTGTTGTCCAGGTAGGCCGCGTACTGCTGCTCGGTGCAGGCCAGCAGCTTGCCGGGCTTGGCTTCGCCCTTGTACTTGCCCTTGGCGTAGACGAACTGGTACTCGTTCGCGGCGACCGGGGTCGAGATGCTGCTGGTGTCGCTGTAGCTCTGGGCGCACTCGGCGCGCAGCTCGGCCTGCTCGGGCGTGGCGTTGTTCGCGGCCTGGGCGGCGCTGCCGGCAAGAGCGGTGAAGGCGGCGAGTGCGGGGATCAGGAGCTTCATGGCGTTGTCTCGTTTGGGGGGTGAGTAATGGGTGCGGAGCTTACGCCGCGATGCCTGGGCTGGCACCCCCGAGGGCGCGGGAGGTTGGATCGTGACGCAGTTCACGAATCGCACGCTCGACCGTGAAATATGCCCGCCCTCAGCAGGCGGGCGGCGCTCGCTCACTCCTCGAGCTCCTCCTTGGCCAGCTCGATGTCGAGCAGTTCCATCGCGTCCATGGCCTCGCATTCGGCCGCGTCGGCGTACAGCTGCTCGGCCTCCTTCATGCGCTTGTCGCCCTCCAGCATGACGAGGCCGTTGGCGCGCTCGATCATCGCGATGGCACTGCTTGGGTTGAGCTTGAGTGCCTGCTCGAACATCTTCAGGCCAGTGGCCGTGTCGGCGCCCTGCGTGCGACCCAGCAGCTTGCCGACCTTGTCGATGACCTCGGCATGGAAGGCGCCCAGCGCGATATGGGCGTCGGCATGCTTGGGCGCCAGCGCGATGGTGGTCTCCAGCGCGTTCTTGACCTTGGTGCCCAGGCCCTGCGCCAGCGCCTTGGCGACGCTGATGCCCTGGCCGTAGCGGCCCAGCGCATAGGCCTGCCAGTAGTGCGCATTGGCGTTCTTGGGTTCCTCGGCCTGCTGGGCTTCCGCGCGCTCGGCGATCTCCAGGAACATCTCCAGCTTCAGCTTCTCCTTCTTCTCGAGGTAGTTGGCGTAGATGCCCTGGGCCTTGTTGGCGACGGTGAGGCCGGCACCGCCGGCGGCCAGGCCCGCGTCGTAGGCGGCCTGGAAGTCACCGGCGTGGAAGTGGATCCAGGCCTGCTGGACGTCGGCATCCTTGGGGAATGGCTCGGCGTCGCCCGCATGCAGCCGGGCCCAGTGCTTCTTCAGCGTGGCCGGCGTGTAGACAAAGGCGCTGTTGTCGTACGGAAAGGCGGTCCACTTGGCCATCGCGTTGTCTCCTTCAGGGTTGTGATTGGTATTGACCGGCGAGCTTGAAGAGGTGGTCCTTGGAGGCGGGTTCGAGGTAGGGTAGCAGCAGGCTCAGCGCGTGGAAGGCGCCGCGCATCAGGGCGCTGCCGGCGCGCTCTGGCTCCAGCGCATGGCGCGGGTCGCGCACATACTCGTAGCTCAGCCAGTAGCTCACCACCACGACCATCGCGTTGGCCGTCGGCGTGGCCTCGCGCAGTTCCATCTTCAGCGAGCCGCCCAGGTGCAGGCCCGACAGCACGTTGCGCATGGCTTGCTCCTTGGCGGCCAGCAAGCTCTGGAAATGGGTCTCGAGGCGACGGTTCTTGAACAGCAGGTCGTTCAGGTCGCGGTAGAGGAATCGGTGCTTCCAGATCAGTTCGAACAGCATGTGGAAGAACAGCCAGGCGTCTTCCACATGGCGCACGTTGTCGGCCGCGGCCAGCAGCTCGCCGAGCTCGGCCTCATAGCGACCGAACAGCGCGTTGACCAGCTCATCCTTGGCCGGGTAGTGGTAATAGAGGTTGCCCGGGCTGATCTTCAGTTCGGCCGAGATCAGCGTCGTTGACACGTTCGGCTCGCCGAAGGCATTGAAGAGGTCCAGCGTGACCTCCAGGATGCGCTCTGCGGTGCGGCGGGGGCGTTTGGGCGTGGGCATGTCAGGAGCGCCTGGCCGCACGGAGCGGCTGGCGCACCCCCTTGGGGGGCTGGGCCCGCGCAGGCAACGCCCGGTGAACGCCGCGTGGCTGGCAAAGAACCGCGCCACTGGCGCGCTGCGGCACGCAAGGCAGCGAATGCAATGGGCGTTGGGGCGCACAAGTCATCGGGGCATTCTGGCAGTGAACCGCGCCCCCAAGAGGCCGACTTCTAGAATCCTGCGCCTATGCCCAGTCCGACCTCATCCCCCCCCGCCATCTCCTTCCAGAACGTCAAGAAAACCTACCGGGGAGGGCAGGTCAGGGCGCTGGACGGCGTGAGCTTCGACATCCATTGCGGCGAGTTCTTCGGCCTGCTGGGCCCCAACGGCGCGGGCAAGACGACGCTGATCAGCGTGCTGGCCGGTCTGGCCAGGGCCACCGAAGGCCGCGTGCGCGTGATGGGCCACGACGTGGTGGACGACTACGCAGCCGCGCGCAAGGCGCTGGGCGTGGTGCCGCAGGAGCTGGTGTTCGACCCATTCTTCAGTGTGCGCGAGACGCTGCGCATCCAGAGCGGCTACTTCGGCGTGCAGAACAACGACGCCTGGATAGACGAGCTGCTGGAGAACCTGGGCTTGGCCGACAAGGCCCACGCCAACATGCGCCAGCTGTCCGGCGGCATGAAGCGCCGCGTGCTGGTGGCCCAGGCCCTGGTGCACCGTCCGCCCGTCATCGTGCTGGACGAGCCCACCGCCGGCGTGGACGTGGAGCTACGCCAGACGCTGTGGCAGTTCATCGCCCGCCTCAACAAGCAGGGCCACACGGTGCTGTTGACCACGCACTACCTCGAGGAGGCCGAGGCGCTGTGCCAGCGCATCGCCATGCTGAAGGCGGGCCGCATCGTCGCGCTGGACCGCACCTCGCAGCTGCTGGCCGGCACCGCGTCGACCATGCTGCGCTTCAAGACCGACGCGGCGCTGCCGCCCGACATCGCGGAGCGCGCCCGCGTGACCGGTCGCATCGTGCAGGTGACGGCGCATGACGCCGCCGAGGTGGAGGCCACGCTCGCCGGGCTGAGAAAGGTCGGCGTGCCGGTCGAAGACCTGGAGATCGGCCGCGCCGACCTTGAAGACGTGTTCCTCGAAATCATGAACGGAGCCTCGGCATGAACGGTGCCTCCACCCTCTTCAAGAAGGAAGTGCTGCGCTTCTGGAAGGTCAGTTTCCAGACCGTCGCGGCGCCGGTGCTGACCGCCGTCATGTACCTGCTGGTGTTCGGCCATACGCTGGAAGACCATGTGAAGGTCTACGACACGGTGGGCTACACGCAGTTCCTCATCCCCGGCCTGGTGATGATGAGCGTGCTGCAGAACGCTTTCGCGAACAGCTCGTCCAGCCTCATCCAGAGCAAGATCACCGGCAACCTGGTCTTCCTGCTGCTGACGCCGCTGTCGCCGCTGGCCTGGTTCGTCGCCTATGTTGGCGCGGCCGTCGTGCGCGGCCTGGCCGTGGGGGTGGGCGTGCTGCTGGTGACGGCCTGGTTCGCGCCGCCGGGGCTGGACAACCTGCTGTGGGTGCTGGCCTTCACGGTGCTTGGCGCCGGGCTGATGGGCACGCTGGGCCTGATCGCGGGCCTGTGGGCTGAGAAGTTCGACCAGCTCGCCGCCTTCCAGAACTTCATCATCATGCCGATGACCTTCCTGTCCGGCGTGTTCTATTCGGTGCAGTCGCTGCCGGGCTTCTGGCAGGGCATCAGCCACCTGAACCCCTTCTTCTACATGATCGATGGCTTCCGCCGCGGCTTCTTCGGTGTCAGCGACGTGTCGCCGTGGCTGAGCCTTGGCGTGGTGAGCGTCAGCTTCGTCGTGGTGTCGGGTGTTGCGCTGGCCCTGCTGCGCCGCGGTTACAAGATTCGGCATTGAGAACTGCAAAGAAGTCCCACGGCAACGTGGCTCCGTCCTAGAGTTGGGACGCCGCGCGGCGCGATGGCGTCGGTGCGCGGTCACCCACCGGGAGACGGACCATGGACAAGGACTCCGATGCGCCGCTGACCCCGCCCGACGCGCGGCGTGGTTTTCTCAAACAGGTGATTGGCGGCGTGGGCGCGCTGCCGTTCGCGCAGGGCCTGGCGGCCGGCAGTGCCGCGGCGCTGGCGACGGTGGCCGAAGCGGCGTCGCCCGGGCCGGTCGTGAACCAAGTGCTGGGCTATGTCTCGTTCAGCCCGGGCGAGGCGGCCTTCGTCGAGGCCATGCTCAACGTGATGTGCCCGGCCGACGAGTTGACGCCCAACGGCGTCGATTGCGGTTTGGCCGTCTACATGGACCGCCAGCTGGCGGGTGACTTCGGCCGCGGCGCAGGGCGCTATATGCGCGGCCCGTGGATGGCGGGTCGGCCGGAGCAGGGTCCGCAGCTGCCGTTGACGCCTTCGGAGTTCTTCAAGGTGGGGCTGGAGGCCGCCAGCTCCGCCTGCACCCAGCGCTTCGGCCGGGCCTTCGACCAGCTCGGCCCGGCCGATGCCAACGCCTTCCTGCTTGACCTCGGCGCCGGCAAGGTCAAGGACGCCCGTGTGCCGCTGGACAGCTGGTTCAACGACCTGGTCTACCCGCTGTTCCAGCAGGCCTGCTTTGCCGACCCGATCTACGGCGGCAACGTCGACAAGGTCTTCTGGAAGCTGATCGGCTATCCCGGCCTGCCCGCGACCAACACCCTCGCCATGGTGCAGTACCGAGGCAAGCCTGTGCCCGGCGCCAGGGACCCCAAGTCCATCGCCGACTTCAGCTGAAGGAGGATGTCATGGTCACGACATTGAACAAGCGCACCGTCGTCATCGTCGGCGGCGGCCTGACGGCGGGCCTGGCGGCGCGCCAACTGACGGCCAAGGGCATAGACGTGCTCGTGCTGGAGCGCGGCGGCGACCACACCAGCGGCGCCGAGGCCAAGCTGCCCAGCCAGCGCGACGAGTTGCGCTGGGACACCCACCAGGGCCTGGTGCAGGACTGGTCGGTGCAGACCTACACGCTGCGCTACAGCGGCGCCGAGACGGCGTTGCCGGTGCGCTGGATGGAGTCGTTCCTGCCCGGCGACGGACTGGGCGGCGCGGCCAACCACTGGAACGGCCACACCTGGCGCTGGGCCGAGTACGACATGACGCTGCGCAGCCGGCTGGAGTCGCGCTACGGCAAGAAGGCCATCCCTGCCGTCATGCCCATCCAGGACTGGGGCGTCACCTACGACGAGCTGGAGCCGTATCACGACCTGTTCGAGAAGCTGTTCGGCCTGGCGGGCAAGGCCGGCAACATCAAGGGCCAGCTGCAGGCCGGCGGCAACCCCTTCGAGGCGCCGCGTCGCGGTGAGTACCCGCAGAAGCCGCTGGAGATCACCGAGGCCGGCCTGATCTTCAAGGCCGCGGCCGAGAAGCTGGGCTACAAGCCCTTCCCGACGCCGGCCGCCAACTCCTCGGGGCCTTACACCAACCCCGACGGCCAGCAACTCGGCCAGTGCCAGTACTGCGGGCATTGCGAGCGCTTCATCTGCGAGGCCAGGGCCAAGGCCTCGCCCGAGGTGCTGCTCTACCCGATGCTGAAGGCGCGCAAGGGCTTCGAGGCGCGGCTGCGTTGCCATGTGCTGGGCCTGGAGTACGACGCGCGCGCCAAGCGCGTGACCGGCGTGCGCTATGTGGACCTCGTCACAGGCCAGGAATACCTGCAGCCGGCGGACGTGGTGATGCTGGGCGCGTTCACGATGACGAACACCAAGCTGCTGCTGATGGGCAAGATAGGCAAGCCCTACGACCCCAAGACGGGGCAGGGCGTGGTGGGCAAGAACTTCTGCTACCAGACCAACTCCGGCATGAACCTGTTCTTCAAGGACCGCTGGCTCAACCCGTTCCTTGCGACGGGCAGCACGCAGACCTACCTGGACGAGTTCAACAACGACAACTTCGACCATACCGGCCTGGGGTTCCTGGGCGGCGGCGGCATCTCGGCCAGCATGTTCCACGGCCGGCCCATAGGCGGACGGCGCCTGCCGCCGGGCACGCCGCGCTGGGGCAGTGACTGGAAGCGCGCCAACGCGCAGTGGTATGCCCATTCGATGTCGCTGGGCGTGCAGGGCAGCTGCTATCCGCATCGGGACAACTATCTGGACCTCGACCCCCACTACACCGACGCCTATGGCCAGCCGCTGCTGCGCATGAATTTCGACTGGCGCGACAACGAGGTCAGGATGTCGGCCTATGTGTCCGGCAAGATGTACGAAATCGGCAAGGCTGCCGGCGCCGACATCGTGACGGCGGCCGCGGCCCGCAAGCCGCCCTACGACACCCGGCAGTACCAGAGCACCCATGTCGTCGGCGGCACGGTGATGGGGCGCGACCCGGCCACCAGCGTCGTGTCGCCGCACCTGCAGCATTGGGACGCGCACAACCTCTTCATCGTCGGTGCATCGGTGTTCGCCCACAACAGCGGCTACAACCCGACCGGCCCGCTGGCCGCGCTGGCGCTGCGCCTGGGCGACGACATGGCGTCCTATGTCGAACGCCCCCGCATGCTTTGAGTCATCCAGGAGTACCGCCTTGAACAAGACCACCTTTCCCTTGGTCCTCGCGCTGCTGGCGCTGGCGGGCGACCCGGCCTCGGCTCAGGATGTGGCCGCGGGCAAGGCTGCGTTCGCGCAGTGCAGCGCCTGCCACTCCATCGACGGCAGCAATGGCGCCGGCCCCAGCCTGGTCGGCATCACCGGGCGCAAGGCCGGCACCTTCCCGGGCTTTCGCTTCAGCCGCGCGATGAAGGGCGCCGGCTTCAGCTGGGATGAGAAGACGCTGTCGGCCTACCTGGCCGACCCGCAGCAGGCCGTACCAGGCAACGTCATGCCCTTCTCGGGCGTGGCGGACGCGCAGCAGCGGCGCGATCTGATCGCCTACCTGGCCACCTTGAAGTGAGGCCGCAGGAGCGGGGGGCTTTGGGTGGCCGGATAGAATCGACGCCAAATGGCCGACCCCACTCCCGCCCTCGTTCAGCAATACATCGCCGCCGGCATGGCCTGCGAGCAAGTCCAGGTCGAGGGCGATGGCCGCCACTTCTTCGCCACCATCGTGTCGACGGAGTTCGAGGGCCTCTCGCGCATTCGTCGCCACCAGCGCGTCTACGCAGCCCTGGGCGAACGCATGCGCGAAGAGATCCACGCGCTGTCGATGAAGACGCTCACGCCGGCAGAGGCTGATGCCGCCCAGCCCGCCATCGCCGCCCACCACCCCTGACCCTCACCCGCACTGGCTGCGGGTGGCCGCGCTGGCACCGCCTTAGTGCCACTCGTCCACCGCAGCGCCGCGACAACGCTGCATGGACAAGACCATTACCCTGGCCCTCTCCAAGGGCCGTATCTTCGAAGAGACGCTGCCGCTGCTGCGTGCCGCCGGCATCGAGGTGCTGGAAGACCCCGAGACTTCGCGCAAGCTCATCCTGCCGACCAACCGGGACGGCGTTCGCGTGGTGCTGGTGCGCGCCAGCGACGTGCCCACCTATGTGCAGTACGGCGGCGCCGACCTGGGCGTGGCCGGCCGTGACGTGCTGCACGAGCAGGCGCTCGCGCAGGGCGGCTCGCACGGCCTCTACCAGCCGCTGGACCTCAGGATCGCCCGCTGCCGCATGAGCGTCGCCACGCGCGCGGACTTCGACTACGCCGCTGCCGTCAAGCAGGGCTCGCGCATCCGCGTCGCCACCAAGTACACCGAGATCGCCCGCCAGCACTTCGCCGACAAGGGCGTACACGTGGACCTCATCAAGCTCTATGGGTCCATGGAGCTGGCGCCGCTGACCGGCCTGGCCGACGCCATCGTCGATCTCGTCTCCACCGGCGGCACGCTGCGTGCAAACAAGTTGGTGGAGGTGGAGAGGATCATGGACATCTCCTCGCGCCTGGTCGTCAACCAGGCCGCGCTCAAGCTCAAGCGCGACGCGCTGCGCCCGCTGATCGACGCCTTCGCCACGGCGGTTGCCGCATGAAGCTCCGCCAACTCTCCACCGCCACCGCCGATTTCGATGCCGAGTTCGAGCGCCTGCGTCATTGGTCGGCGGAAACGGATGCCGCCATCGAGGGACGCGTCGCCGAGATCCTGGCCGACGTGCGGGCTCGCGGCGACGCCGCCGTGCTGGACTGCACCGCCCGCTTCGACCGCGTGACGGCCGACAGTGTCGCCGCGCTGGAGATCTCGCAGGACCAGTTGCAGGCCGCGCTGGCCACCATCACGCCCGCTCAGGCCGCGGCGCTGCGGGCCGCCGCCGGCCGCGTGCGCGCCTACCACGAGCGCCAGCTCGAGGCTTGCGGCCTGAGCTGGAGCTACCGCGACGAGGACGGCAACCTGCTGGGCCAGAAGGTCACGCCCCTGGACCGCGTGGGCCTGTACGTGCCCGGCGGCAAGGCGGCCTACCCGAGCAGCGTGCTGATGAACGCGATCCCGGCCCACGTGGCCGGCGTGCGTGAAATCATCATGGTCGTGCCGACGCCGGACGGCCAGCGCAACCCGCTGGTGCTGGCCGCGGCGGCTGTGGCCGGCGTGCACCGCGTGTTCACGGTAGGTGGCGCCCAGGCCGTGGCCGCGCTGGCCTATGGCACGGCCACCATCCCGCGCGTCGACAAGATCACCGGCCCGGGCAACGCCTACGTGGCCTCGGCCAAGAAGCATGTGTTCGGCCAGGTCGGCATCGACATGATCGCCGGCCCCAGCGAGATCCTCGTCATCGCCGATGGCACGACGCCGCCGGACTGGGTGGCCATGGACTTGTTCAGCCAGGCCGAGCATGACGAACTGGCGCAGAGCATCCTGCTCAGCCCCGACGCGGCGTATCTCGACGCCGTGCGCGACAGCATGGAGCGGCTGCTGCCCACGCTGCCGCGCGCGGCCGTCATCCGCGCGTCGCTCGAAGGCCGAGGCGCGCTGATCCTGACGCGCTCGATGGAAGAGGCCTGCGACATCAGCAACCGCATCGCTCCCGAGCACCTGGAGATCAGCGCGAGCGAGCCGCAGCGCTGGGAGCCACTGCTACGCCATGCCGGTGCCATCTTCATGGGCGCCTACACCAGCGAGAGCCTGGGCGACTATTGCGCCGGCCCCAACCATGTGCTGCCGACGGCCGGAACCGCGCGTTTCTCGTCGCCGCTGGGCGTCTACGACTTCCAGAAGCGCAGCAGCCTCATCGAGGTCAGCGCCGAGGGCGCGCAGGCGCTGGGCCGCGTCGCGAGCGAGCTCGCGCATGGCGAGGGCCTGCAGGCCCACGCGCGTGCCGCCGAGCTGCGGCTGCGTTAGGCGGCGCTGAGTCGCAAGGGCTGCGGGGCTGCGCGTCGCTGCCGCTTAGGCTACGCTGGCGCGATGGAGCTGCACCGTCGCGAACTTCTGCTGTCCATGGCCGGGCTCCCGCTGGTCGCCCGGGCCGCGCCGCGTCGCGTGCGCATCCCGAAGGTGTCGGCCAAGGCCGCGTTGGAGCGCAGCTACGCGGCTGTACTGCTGGAGCAGGCGCTGGCCGCCGCCGGCATGCAGGTTACGGTGGAGCCCACCGCCGAGCTGATCCCGCAGAACCGCGCGCTGCACGAGCTGGGCCGGCAGGCCAGGCTGGACGTGGTCTGGACCATGACCTCGATCGAGCGCGAGCAGCAGGCGCTGCCCGTCCGCATACCCATCTACAAGGGCTTGTACGGCTGGAGGCTGCTGCTGGCCCTCCCCGAGGTCGCGGCGCGCCTGCGCGAGGTGCAGACCCTCGATGAGCTGCGCCGCTTCTCCATGGTCCAAGGTCTGGAATGGCCCGACATCGGCATCCTGCAGAGCAACGGCCTGAACGTGATCGCGTCGCCCAGCTATGAGGCGATGTTCAAGCAGCTGCGCCTGGGGCGGGCCGACGCCTTCCCGCGCTCGGTGGAGGAGGTCTGGTGGGAGCTGGCGCGCTACGGCCAGGGCCTGACCGTCGTGCCCGACATCTGCCTGCACTACCCGGCCGCCGTCTACTACTTCGTCGCACCGGACGAGGCCGCGCTGGCCGCCGCCATCGAGCTGGGCCTGCGGCGCATGCTTGCCAGCGGCGCCTTCGACCGCCTCTTCATGAAGTACCACAGCCAGGACCTGGCCCGCACCCGGCTCGGTAGTCGCCGCGTCATCACGCTGCACAACCCGCTGCTGCCGCCGCTGACGCCGCTGCACAAGCCCGAGTTCTGGCATCGGTTCTGAGGGGGTATTTGACACGAAGTTCGTGTTGCACGAACTTCGTGATACTCTGCGGGACATGAAGAACGTCACCGTGTCCATGGACGACGCCGTGGCCGAATGGGCCCGGCTGGAGGCCGCGCGGCGCAACACAAGCGTGTCGCGCCTGCTGGGTGAGCTGCTGGCCGAGAAGATGCAGCACGACGACGCCTACGAGCGCGCGCTCCAGGACTGGCTGCACCGAGAGCGGTCCTGGTCATCGGACGGCCAACCCTACCCAAGCCGGGGCGTGCTGTGAGCGCCGATCCCGTCTTCGTCGACACCTCGGTGCTGCTGTTCAGCGAGGACGGCGCCCGGCCGCCCGAGCGAGAGCGGGTGCTGGCCTGGCTGCGCGAGCTGTGGGCCACGCGCAAGGGCCGCGTTTCCGTGCAGGTGCTGAACGACTTCTACCTGCTGGCAACCCAGCGCGTGACCCCATCCATGCCCCAGGGCGACGTGCGCGCCGAGGTGCGCCGCTACCAGCACTGGCGCCCCTGGGCGGCCGACCAGGCCACCGTCGAGTCCGCCTGGTCGCTGGAAAGCCGCTTTTGCCTGCCCTTTGCCGACGCCCTCGTCGTCGCCAGCGCCAAGGCCCAGGGCTGCACCCGCCTGCTCAGCCTTGCCCTGCCGCACGACGCCGTCTACGACAGCGTGCAGGTGATCAACCCCCTCGTCATCGCGCCATGACCGCCGCCCTCGACCAAGCCCTCGCCCAGATCCGTCCCGACGTGCGCCTGGCCCATGCCTACGTCGTGCAGCCCAGCGCCGGTCTGCTGAAGCTGGACGCGATGGAGAATCCCTACCGGCTGCCACCCGAGCTGCAGCGGGCGCTGGGCGAACGCCTGGGCGCCATTGCGCTGAACCGCTACCCGGCCGAGCGCACCGCCGAGCTGGGCCGCGCGCTGGCCCGCCATGCCGGCGTGGGCGACGATGTGGGCGTGACGCTGGGCAACGGCTCCGACGAGCTGATCGGCCTGCTGACGCTTGCCGTCGCGAGGCCCGGCGCCACGGTGCTTGCGCCCGTGCCCGGCTTCGTCATGTACGAGGCGCTGGCGCGCCAGCAGCGGCTGGAATTCGTCGGCGTGCCGCTGCGTGCTGACGACTTTGAGCTGGACGAGGCCGCGATGCTGGCCGCCATCCGCGAACACCGGCCGGCACTGATCTACCTGGCCTACCCCAACAACCCTACCGCCACGCTGTGGGACCCTGCCGTCATCGAGCGCATCGCCAGCGCCGCGCCGGGCCTGGTCGTCATGGACGAGGCATACCAGCCCTTCGCCAGTGCCGACAGCCTGGCGCTGATGGCGCGCCAGAAGAACGTGCTGGTCATGCGAACGATGAGCAAGTTCGGCCTGGCCGGCGTGCGCATTGGCTACCTGCTGGGCGCGCCCGAACTGGTCGGACAGGTCGAGAAGCTGCGCCCGCCCTACAACATCAGCGTGCTGAACGCCGAAGCCGCGCTGTTCGCGCTGGAGCATGCCGAGGTCTACGCCGCCCAGGCGGCCGAGCTGCGCCGGCAGCGCGAGCGCCTTTTCGCTGCCCTGCAGGCCATGCCGGGCGTCACGCCTTGGCCCAGCCAGGGCAATATGATTCTGGCCAGGGTGCAGGACGCGGCCGCCACCTTCGCGGCGCTCAAGGCCCGGGGCGTGCTGATCAAGAACGTCTCGGCCATGCATCCGCTGCTCGCGAACTGTGTGCGCATCACGGTCGGAACGCCCGACGAAAACACCCGCCTGCTGGCCGAACTCCCGAGCTGTCTATGAGCACCCCACGCATCGCCGAAGTCACCCGCAACACCCGCGAGACGCGCATCACCGTGCGCATCAACCTCGACGGCACGGGTCAGTCCAAGCTGCACACCGGCATCGGCTTCTTCGACCATATGCTGGACCAGATTGCCCGCCACGGCCTCATCGACCTGGACGTGCACTGCGAGGGCGATCTGCACATCGACGGCCACCACACGGTGGAAGACGTGGGCATCACGCTGGGCCTGGCCGTGGCCAAGGCCGTGGGCGACAAGGCTGGCCTGACGCGTTATGGCCACAGCTATGTGCCGCTGGACGAGGCGCTTTCGCGCGTCGTCATCGACCTCTCCGGCCGCCCTGGCCTGCACATGGACGTCAAGTTCACGGCCGGCAGCATCGGTGCCTTCGATACCCAGCTGACCTTCGAGTTCTTCCAGGGTTTCGTCAACCACGCGCTGGCGACCGTCCACATCGACAACCTCAAGGGCCACAACGCCCACCACCAGGCCGAGACCATGTTCAAGGCTTTCGGTCGTGCGCTGCGCATGGCGACGACGCCCGACCCGCGTTCTGCCGGCGTGATTCCTTCGACCAAGGGGACGCTGTGAGCCGAACGGTCGCAGTCGTCGACTACGGCATGGGCAACCTGCGCTCGGTGTCGCAGGCCGTCATCCATGCCGCCGAAGGCCAGGGTTTTGATGTGGCCATCACTTGCGATCCGGACGTGGTGCGCAAGGCCGAGCGTGTGGTGCTGCCGGGCCAGGGCGCGATGCGCGACTGCATGCGCGAGCTGGCCGACTCGGGTGTCAAGGAGGCTGTGCTCGAAGCTGCTGCCAACAAGCCGCTGCTGGGCGTCTGCGTCGGCATGCAGATGCTGCTAGACCACAGCGAGGAGCAGGACACGCCGGGCCTCGGGCTGATCCCGGGGCGCGTGCAGCGCTTCCGGCTGGAGGGCCGGCTCCAGGAGGACGGCAGCCGCTTCAAGGTGCCGCAGATGGGCTGGAACCGCGTGCACCAGCCGCGTGCGCATCCTGTTTGGGCGGGCATTCCCGACGACAGCTGGTTCTACTTCGTGCACAGCTTCTACGCGACGACCGCCGATCCCACCCACAGTGCGGGGGTGACCGACTATGGCGTGCGCTTTACCTGCGCGGTGGCGCGGGATAACATTTTTGCGACCCAATTCCACCCCGAGAAAAGCGCCGCGCTGGGCCTTGCCCTGTACCGCAACTTCCTGCACTGGAAGCCCTGATCGGCCGCCGCCGGTCCGCACCCTCTCGCCCCCATCCCTTCCTCAGCCTTTCAGCCCCAGGCCATGCTGCTGATCCCTGCCATCGACCTGAAAGACGGTCGCTGCGTCCGCCTCAAGCAAGGCGACATGAACGACTCCACCACCTTCGGCGAAGACCCCGCCGCGATGGCGCGCCGCTGGCTGGATGCCGGCGCGCGCCGCCTGCACCTGGTGGACCTGAACGGCGCCTTCGCGGGCAAGCCGGTCAACGAGCCGGCCATCAAGGCCATCATCCGCGAGGTGGGCGACGAGATCCCCATCCAGCTGGGCGGCGGCATCCGCGACCTGGACACCATAGAGCGCTACCTGGATGACGGTCTCTCCTACGTCATCATCGGCACGGCCGCGGTCAAGAACCCCGGCTTCCTGAAGGACGCCTGCAGCGCCTTCGGCGGCCACATCATCGTGGGCCTGGACGCCAAGGACGGCAAGGTCGCGACGGACGGCTGGAGCAAGCTGACAGGCCACGAGGTCATCGACATGGGCCAGAAGTTCCAGGACTACGGCGTCGAGGGCATCATCTACACCGACATTGGCCGCGACGGCATGCTGACCGGCATCAACATCGAGGCCACCGTCAAGCTGGCCCAGGCGCTGACCATCCCCGTCATCGCCTCCGGCGGCCTGTCGGACATCGCCGACATCGAGCGTCTCTGCGCCGTCTTCGGCGACGGCGTGGAGGGCGTCATCTGCGGCCGCTCCATCTACACCGGCGCGCTCGATTTCACCGCGGCCCAGGTTCGTGCAGACGAACTGATGGCCGCCGCGGGCTGACGCGGTGCTGGCCAAGCGCATCATTCCCTGCCTGGACGTCACGGCGGGCCGCGTCGTCAAGGGCGTCAACTTCGTCGGCCTGCGCGATGCGGGCGACCCGGTGGACATCGCCGCCCGCTACAACGAGCAGGGCGCCGACGAACTGACCTTCCTCGACATCACTGCCACCAGCGACGGCCGCGATCTCATCCTGCCCATCATCGAGGCGGTGGCCAGCCAGGTTTTCATCCCGCTGACGGTGGGCGGCGGCGTGCGCGCCGTGGCCGACGTACGACGGCTGCTGAACGCCGGCGCCGACAAGGTGTCCTTCAACTCCGCGGCGGTGGCCGATCCTGAACTGATACGCGCGGCCAGCGACAAGTACGGCGCGCAGTGCATCGTCGTCGCCATCGACGCCAAGCGCCGCACCGATGGCTCCGGATGGGACGTCTACACCCACGGCGGCCGCAAGAACACCGGCCTGGACGCGGTGGCCTGGGCCAGTCAGATGGCCGAGTTCGGCGCCGGCGAGATCCTGCTGACCAGCATGGATCGCGATGGCACCAGGAGCGGCTTCGACCTGGCACTGACCCGCGCCGTGTCCGACGCCGTGCCGGTGCCCGTCATCGCCTCCGGCGGCGTCGGCTCGCTGGGCGACCTTGCCGACGGCGTCACCGTCGGGGGGGCCGACGCGGTGCTGGCCGCCAGCATCTTCCACTTCGGCCAGCACACGGTGGGCGAGGCCAAGGCTCTGATGGCCGCGCGCGGCATCCCTGTTCGCCAGTGATGGGCGAGGTGAGGATCATCGGCGGGCAGTGGAAACGCTCCAAGCTGCCCGTGCCCGATTCACCTGGCCTGCGCCCCACCTCCGACCGTATCCGCGAGACGCTGTTCAACTGGCTGGGCCAGACGCTGGCCGGCTGGCGCGTGCTGGACGCCTTTGCCGGCAGCGGAGCGCTGGGCTTCGAGGCCGCGTCGCGTGAGGCGGCCCAGGTCGTGCTGGTGGAGCGCGACGCCAGGCTGGCCGCCGGCCTGCGCGCCAGCGCGCAGCGGCTCAAGGCGACGACCCTCACGGTCCATGCGGCCGACGCGCTGGCCTGGATGCGTGCCGCGCCGCGCGCGTCGTTCGACCTGATCCTGCTCGACCCGCCCTTTGCTGCCGATCTGTTCGACAAGGCGGTGGCCGCCGCTGCGCCGCTGTTGGCGGAGGGCGGGCTGCTCTACGTCGAGTCCCCGCACGAGCTTGCGCCGCCGGCCGGATTCACCGTCTGGCGCCAGGGTCGGGCCGGTGCCGTGTACTACCGTTTGCTGCGCCGCGAGGACAATCTGGCCTCATGACCTCGCGCACCACCATCACCGCCATCTATCCAGGCACCTTCGATCCCATCACCCTCGGGCACGAAGACCTGATGCGCCGCGCCGCCGGCATGTTCGAGCGCCTGGTGCTGGCCGTGGCCGTTGGCCATCACAAGAAGACGCTGTTTTCGCTGGACGAGCGGTTGGCCATGGCCCAGGAGGTGGCCGCGCCGCTGGGCAATGTCGAGGTCATCGCCTTCGATGGCCTGCTGCGCGACTTCGTGCGCGCGAACGCGGGCCGGGTCGTCGTGCGCGGCCTGCGCACCGGCGGCGACTTCGAGTACGAGTTCCAGATGGCCGGCATGAACCGCAAGCTCATGCCCGAGGTCGAGACCATCTTCCTGACGCCCGGCGAACGCCACCAGTACACGTCCAGCACCTTTGTGCGCGAGATCGCGACGCTGGGCGGCGAGGTGGCGGAGTTCGTGTCGCCGGCCGTGCTGGCGCGCCTGAACGAGCGTTGCCGAAAGGGGGGCTGACGATGGCTCTGATGATTACAGATGAGTGCATCAACTGCGATGTCTGCGAGCCGGCCTGTCCTAACCACGCCATCTCCATGGGCGAGGAGTTCTACAAGATAGACCCCGCCAAGTGCACCGAATGCGTGGGCCATTTCGATGAGCCGCAATGCGTGATGCTGTGTCCGGTGGCCTGCATCCCCATCAACCCGGCCCATATCGAGAGCCGCGAGACGCTGATGCAGAGGTACCAGCGCCTGACTGCGGTGCTCACTTCGGAGGCTGGGGCCACAGCGCGTTGAGCAGCTGCGCCAGCCTTGCGCCGGCCAGAGTCAGTTCGTGCCGCTTCATCGATGCCATGCGCGCGTCGTAGCCGGCGGGCAGCGTCATGTTCCAGTGCGTGCCTCGCCCCTCGCCGCGGCGGGTTGAGAAGCTCAGCCCGTTGAACGCGTCACGGGCCTGCTCCAGCGACTCGTTGGCCCAGCGTGCGGGCCAGTCCTGCAAGGGGCCGGGCGTGGCGTGCACGTGGCGGGCGGCCTTCAGCCAGGCGGTGCCGACATGCTGCGAGTCCAGCGCCTCGGGGATGTCGTCCCACATCGTGTGCAGCGACAACGGGCGGGCTGGCGGCACGACGGGCAACAGCAGGCGGTTGCCGCCGACGGTGAACTCCGCGTCGCCGGTGGCCACTTTGTCGGGATCCACGGCATGGCCATCGGCATCCAGGTAGACGGCGCCCACGTGCAGTGGCTCGTGCATGTCGCCCACCAGATGGGTCAGCACGATCAGCGCCTCGCGCGGCGATGCGAAGTCCATGGGTGGCGTGGCGGGCCTGCCCTGCAGCACGGCGATGGCCGCCCGCATCGCGCCGACGATGTCGTGCTCACTGGTGCCGGCGAAGCCCTGGATGTAGCGGCTGCGCTGGAACGCCACATCGGTGTAGTGGTATTGCTGATGGCAGCTCTCCTCGCCGGGCTTGGGCTCGCATTGCCGGTCGTTGCGGCGCACATAGTTGGCCATCTCGGCGATGCGCGCCGGGGTCTCCAGCGAGGCGCAGCTCGCGTACTTGCCAGGATTGGGATAGCTGTAGCCCTGGGCCGCCGAGATGCCCTTGGCACAGTCGGGCCAGATGGCCGCCTCCTGAAGCGTCATGTCGCCCAGCAGCGCCTTCACCTGTGCCTCGGCCGGCGTGCCGCGGATGAGGTCGGCGGCCAGCGTGGCGACGGCCTGGTGGCCGTTGGCTCCCCAGGCATGGGCGTTCGGGGTGGTGGCGATCAGCGGAGCGAAGAGGGCGGCGGTGAGCAGGCGGGAGAGCACGGCGCGACAGGAAGAGTCATGAACAGGCTGCCATCTTCCTACAGCTGCCAGGCCTCGCCATAGCGCGGCGGCGCGGGCCAGCGGGCGGCGGTGGGCGGCTCGCTGGGGTGCTGGGCCAGCCAGCGCCGCGCGAGCATCCAGCCACCATGACCGACCACGCTGGCATCGACCTCCGGCCAGGCTGCGCAGCGCGCCAGCAGAGCGGCCAGGCTCTCGCCACCGCCGGGGCGGTGCTGCAGGAAATCGTCCGTCCAGGCGGCGAGCGCGGCGGCGCCGATGTCGTCCCAGCGCCGGCCGTCCCAGGCGCCGAAGTCCAGCTCCAGCAGCCGTACGTCGGTGCGATGGCGCCAGCCCCAGCGCGCCAGCCAGGCGCCCACGTCCGCGCAGCGCGACAGCGGGGAGGTGATGACCTCGTGTGCCAGCCGCTGCCGGCGTGCATGGGCCTGGATGCGGCGCGCCAGCCGCTTGGCGCGGCGCCAGTGCACCGGCGGGTCGCTGCCGGCGCCTATGCACAGGCCCGTCACCCCCTCGGGCCGCGGGTGCCGCCAGACCCAGCGCTGTGCCGCCCCAGGATTCAATGCCATGCCAGCAGCCCCAGCAGCAGCGCGACTTCGCCGAACTGCTGCGTGGCGCCCAGGGTGTCGCCGGTGTAGCCGCCCAGGCGGCGGCGCAGCCAGCGTCCCATCCACAGGCACACGGCCGCGCTGGCAGCAAGGCCCGCCGCCATCGCCGGCAGCAGCGCAGGGCGCAGCGCGGCGACCGCGGCGCACAGCGCCAGCGCGAATGCCGCCGTCAGTGCCAGTCCGCCCGCGCCAGTGCCGCTGGCCAGCGGCTTGGCCTTGGCATGCTCCAGGTCGCCGGCATAGGGCAGGGTGGCCATCAGCGCGACCGGCAGCGCGCGGCTGACGCCCTGGGCCCAGGCCAGCGCCAGCGCGGCGACCCAGGGGTTGGCCTGGGCCAGAGTCCACAGCGCCGCGGCCTTCAGCGCCAGCACCAGGACCAGGCCCAGCGCGCCGTAGCTGCCCAGGCGCGAGTCCTTCATGATCAGCAGCGCCTTCTCGCGGTTCACCGCGCCGCCCAGGCCGTCGCAGGTGTCGGCCAGGCCGTCCTCATGGAAGCCGCCCGTGACGTAGACGCCCGCTGCCATCGCCAGCAGCACGGCGATGACCGGCGGCCAGAGCTGCGCGGCCGCCCACAGCATGGCGCCGCAGAGGATGCCGACCAGGGCGCCCACCGGCACGAAATAGGGCGCGCAGCGCGCCAGCCAGGCCGGCTCGAAGCCCACCCAGCGCGGCACGGGCAGCCGGGTCAGGAACTGCAGCGCGATGAAGAACAGGCGCAGCGGCACGGTCAGGCCTTGCCGCTCACGCCGGCCGCCTCGAAGCTGGCCATGTCGCGCAGCAGGTCGCAGGCCGACACAAGCAGCGGCCAGGCCAACGCCGCGCCGGAACCCTCGCCCAGGCGCAGCCCCAGGTCAAGCAGCGGCCGGGCACCCATGGCAGCCAACATGCTGCGGTGCCCCGGCTCGGCCGAGCAGTGCGAGAACACGCAGCATTGCAGCAGTGCCGGCGCCAGCCGGGACGCCAGCAGCACAGCGCTGCCCGTGATGAAGCCGTCCACGACGACGACGCGGCGCTGTGCGGCGGCCTCCAGCACGGCGCCGGCCATCATCGCGATCTCGAAGCCGCCCATCGCGGCCAGCACATCCAGCGGCTCCTGCACGTCTGCGTGGCGCGCCAGCACGCGCTCCAGCACGGCCGTCTTGCGCGCCAGGCCGGCGTCGTCCAGGCCTGTGCCGCGGCCCACGCAGTCGGCCAGCGGAGCGCCGCTCAGCCTCGCCAGCAGCAGTGCCGCGGCGGAGCTGTTGCCTATGCCCATCTCACCCAGCAGCACGGCGTTGCCGGGCAGGCCGCGCACCACCTCGCGGCCGGCATGCAGCGCGGCCTCGCATTGCTCGCGCGTCATCGCCGGGCCCAGCGAGCAGTCGGCTGTGCCAGGACCGATCTTGCGGGCGATCAGTCCGGCGCGCGGCGCGAAGTCGTGGGCCACGCCGGCGTCGACGACGTGCAGCGCCAGGCCGTGCTGGCGCGCCAGCACGCTGACGGCTGCGCCTCCGGCGAGGAAGTTCTCCACCATCTGCCAGCTGACCTCGCTGGGATAGGCCGACACGCCCTGGGCCGTGAGGCCGTGGTCGCCGGCGAAGACCAGCAGCTGAGGTGCCACGAGTTGCGGCGTCTCGCTGCCAAGGATCAGCCCCAGGCGCAGCATCAGTGTCTCGAGCTGGCCCAGCGCGCCCAGCGGCTTGGTCTTGGTGTCGATGCGCCGTTGCAGCGCATCGGCCAGCCCGTGTGGGTCCAGTGGCGTGATGAGGGGGACGAGGTCGTTCATGAGAGGAGGCCGGCCAGTGCGCCGGGTTTGAAATGGAGGTCGATGAAGTCGGCCAGGCCGTCGAAGACCGCGTCCAGCGGCCGCTGCTGCGCTCCGAACAGCGCCTGCAGCACGGCAGGGTGCTCGAACAGGCCATGGGCGTAGACGCCCAGCACCCGTCCCGCCTGCCAGCCTATGGCCTCGCCGCCGGCATTGCGCAGTGCGATGCGAGGGGCTTCGAAGGCGGGGTGGGCCCGCGTGCGGCCATGGCGGATCTCGTAGCCGTGGGCTCTCACATCGGACAGCGGGCCCCAGGGGCCGTCGAGGGCTTCGAAGCGGACGGCGGCGTCCAGCAGCAGCTTCTCCCGCGCGAACACCGTCACCAGCGGCAGCAGGCCCAGACCCGGCGCATTGCCGTCCACGCCCTCGGTGTCGATCAGCGCCTCTCCCAGCATCTGCAGGCCGCCGCAGATGCCAAGGATGGGGCCGGCATGGGCGTTGATCGCGGCGTCCAGCTTCTGCGCGCGCAGCCAGGCCAGGTCGGCCGCCGTGGCCTTGGAGCCGGGCAGGATGATCCAGTCCGCACCGGCCAGGTCCTGCGGCCGGCGTGCCCAGGACAGGCGCACGCCCGGCAGCTGGCGCAGCGGCTGGAACTCGTCGAGGTTGGAGATGCGTGGGTAGGCGACGACGGCGATGCGCAGGCCGGTGCCGGTGGTCGCGTCGTCGAACACGCCGTCCTCATCCGGCAGCCCGTGGCCGCGCCACATGGGCAGCGTCGCGACCGTCGGCACGCCCGTCAGCGCCTGCAGTTGCTCGGGGCCGGGCGACAGCAGTGCCTCGTCGCCGCGGAAGCGGTTCAGCACGAAGCCCTTCACTTGCGCGCGTACGTCCGCCGGCATCAGCTGGTGCGTGCCGTACAGGTGGGCAAAGGCGCCGCCGCGGTCGATGTCGGTGACCAGCAGGCAGGCGGCCCGGGACGCGCGGGCGGTGCCCAGGTTCACGTAGTCACTGGGCGCCAGGTTGATCTCGGCGGGCGAGCCCGCGCCCTCGATGACGACGATGTCGTTCTCTGCCATCAGCTCATGCAGCGCGCTTTCCGCCAGTGGCTCCAGCAGCGCGCTGCGCTCGCGCCAGGGCATTCGCGACAGCGCGGCGTCCGCCTCGCCCAGCACGACGACCTGGCTCAGCGTGTCGGCCTCGGGCTTGAGTAGCACCGGGTTCATGCGGACCTCGGGCATGCGGCGCGCGGCCAGCGCCTGGAAGTACTGGGCGCTGCCGATCTCGCCCATGCGGCCGCCCAGGCCCGGCACGACGCGCGCGTTGTTGCTCATGTTCTGCGCCTTGAACGGCACCACCTTCAGCCCCTGGCGCGCATACCAGCGGCATAGCGCCGTGGCCAGCCAGCTCTTGCCCGCGCCGCTGGTCGTGCCCAGCACCATCACTGCTTTTGTCCGGCTCACGAATCCTCGCTTTCGATTTCAAGCAGCGCCTGCTGCAGCGCATCCTGACTGCGCCGCGGCTGGGCCGAGACGCGCACCCAGCCGGGCAGGCCGAAGGAGGCCGCATCGCGCACGCGGATGCCGCGCTCGCGCAGTCTCAGCGCGATGTCGGGCCGTGGCGGTCGGGCCAGCCAGAAGGGGGTGCAGCTGGGGCGCTGGTCCGTCCAGTCCAGCGCCTCCAGCATGCGGCGCTGGGCGGCGGTCCATTCGCGCAGCTGCGCGCGGGCATCGGCCAGCCAGTCGGCGGTGGCTGCGTCATGCCAATGCGTCAGCATCGCCACACCCTCGGCCGACAGCACCCAGCTGGGCGCCAGCGCCTGCGCGTTGAACCAGGCCGCGTCCCGCGCCGGCGCGATGAGATAGCCGGCGCGCACGCCCGCCAGGCCCAGCGCCTTGTTGGGGCAGACCAGTTGCCAAGCGCCCGGCGGCAGGGCTGGCGCATTGCCTGTCAAGCGCAGCGGCTCGTAGGCGCGGTCCACGGCCAGCAAGTGTTCATCGCCCAGCCCGGGCCAGGCGCTCAGGCTGGTACCCGTGGGGTTGCAGGGCTCGCAGATCCACACCAGCGCCGGCGCGGCGGGACGGATGCGGGCGATGTCGGCATAGGGCCGCACGGCCAGGCCCAGTGCCTGCGCCGCTGCGGCGTAGTCGCCGAAGCCCGGCTGCGGCACCCAGACCTCGCGGCGGCCCATGAGCAGTGCGGCCAACGTCAGGCGGCGTATGCCTTCGGCGCCGCCGGCTGTGGGCAGGATCAGCTCGGGGTCCATCTCGTGTGCGACGCCGAGCCGGCGGCGCAGCGCGCCATAGGCCGGGTCGGGATAGGCCTGGCGGTCGGCCCGCTGCACGGCGCTCATCAACGCGGGCGGCGGACCCAGCGGGCTGGCGTTGGTGGAGAAATCGTGCGCTGCTTCAGGGCCGCCGTCGGGGCCGCCATGGTCCGGTATTGGGAGGTGCATCACAGTCCGCTCCTGAGGCCCCAGGCGAGCCCGGCCAACAGTGTCGCGCCGGCGATCACGGCCCGCAGCGCGGCGCCGCGCGCGGCCTGCAGGTCGCCCGCCTGCACGGTCCGGCCTTGCGCATGCAGCGTGTAGACGCCGGGCTTGGACAGCCGCCGGTCCAGCCGCAGCGCCATCGCGGCCATGGGCCAGCCACTGTTCGGCGAGGGCGTGCGGCGCGCTTCGCGCGGCAGCCGGTGCCACGATGGCGGCAGCAGCAACATCGCCGTCAGCCGCGCCGGCAGCCAGGACAGCAGGTCGTCCGCGCGCGCCGCCCACTTGCCGCACCACTCGCGCTCGTCACGGTAGCCCCACATTGCGTCGGCCGTGTTCGCGAAGCGATAGATCGCCGCGCCCGGCAGGCCCGCGATGGCGAACCAGAACAGCGGGGCGATGACGGAGTCGTTGAGGTTCTCGGCCAGCGTCTCGATGGCAGCCTCGCGCACTTCGGTGTCGGTCAGCCGGGATGTGTCGCGGCTGACCAGGCGCGACAGCCGCACGCGGCCGGCGTCCAGCGATTCGGCCAGCGCCGTCTCTACGGCCTGCGCCTCGTCCGCCAGCAACGCCCAAGCCAGCAGCGGCTTCAGCAGCAACCCGATCAGAGCTGCGGCGCCGACAAGGCGCAGCGGCGACACCCAGGGCTGCAGCGCGATCAGCACCCAACCTTCCAGCCACAGCGCGATGAAGGCGACCAGTGCCGCGCCCAGCAGCCAGACCAGCGCGCCGGCGATGAAGGCCAGCGCCGGCGGCAGGTGGGTCAGTCTGAACAGGCCCAGGTAGCGGCCCATGCCCACGACCGGATGCGCCCAGGTGGGTGGTTCGCCCAGCGCGCGATCCACCAGCAGGGCCACGCCGATCGCGATCGCCAGCAGCAGCGCCATCGCGTCAGCCCAGCGGCGGCAGGCGCGCGATCAGGCCGCCTTTCAGCCGCTCCGGCCGGCGCGCCCAGGCCAGCTGACCGTCGCCGGGTTCGGCATGCTCGGCAGCCACGGCCAGCAGCGCGTCGACGCCGGCCGCGTCCGGCGCCAGCCGCCCGAACAGGTAGCTGTGCTTGCCCGCGCCCTGCAGCGCTGCCGTGCAGCCCTGACTGCAGGCCGCCATGCAGGCTTGGCCGCGGATAGCTTGAGCGATGTCGCGCGCAAGCGCCTCGTTCTCGACGGCTTCCAGCAACGCCTGGCCCTGGCCGTCGGCGCAGGTCGTGCAGATGATGAGGACGCTCATCAGTCCTCGATGCCGCGCTGCGCCGGCACCCCTGCCTTGTAGTGGTGCTTGACCATCGTCATCTCGGTTACCGTGTCGGCAAGCGCGATCAGCTCGGCGGGCGCACCGCGGCCGGTCAGCACGACGTGCACGTGGGCGGGTCGCTCGCGCAGGCATGCCAGAACCGCATCCAGCGGCACCCAGCCATAGCGCAGCGGGTACATGATCTCGTCCAGCACGACGAGGAAATGCTCACCGCCACGGATGCTGCTCTCGGCACGCGCCCAGCCTTCGCGGGCCAGGTCGGCGGAATGCTCCAGGTCCTTGCTCTTCCACGAGAAGCCGTCGCCCAGGCCGATGATGGGCACGCCGAGCTGCTCGAAGACGCGATGCTCGCCAAAGCGGGCGCTGGGCACTTTCATGAACTGGTAGATCAGCACCGGCTTGCCGCGGCCGTGCGCGCGCAGCGCGAGGCCGAAGGCGGCGGTGCTCTTGCCCTTGCCGTCGCCGGTGTGCACCAGCACCAGGCCGCGGCGCTCGCCGGTGGGAATGACGCGTTCGCGGTTGACGGGTGGTTGTTCGATGTCCATCGGCGTTCAGCCTGCGAAGAAGGCTGCAACAGCCTCGGGGTTCGACGGGAAGTAGTGGTGCACGAAGCTCGCGCGCAGCGAGCCCCGTTGGTACAGCGACTCGGCGGTGTGGCCGCCGTTGGGGTTGCTGGCTTGCGCGATTGGCTCGAGCGGCGTGTCCAGCGTCGAGTAGTGGAAGCTGTGGCCACGCAGCGCGCCTTCCGGCCAGGCGATGGCCTGCAGGCCCAGTGCGGCCAGGCGCGGCTGTACGCGGGCTTCGCCGGGCATCAGGCCGGCCATCGCGTGCCGGCGACCTTCGCCGTCGGTCAGCGCGTCCAGCAGTGCCAGCATGCCGCCGCATTCGGCCAGCAGCGGCCGGCCCGCAGCGACATGTGTAGCGAGCGACGCGGCCCAGGTCGGATGCGCGGACAGCGCCTCGGCATGCAGCTCGGGGTAGCCGCCGGGCAGCCACAACGCGTCGCAGGCGGGCAGCGGCTCGTGGTGCAGCGGCGAGAAGAAGGCCAGCTCGGCGCCGAGTGCACGCAGCAGGTCGACGTTGGCCGGGTAGAGAAAGCCGAACGCGGCATCGCGCGCAACGGCGATGCGACGGCCCTGCAGCAGCGGTGGCATAGCAGCCTCGGCCACGTCGTCGATGTGCTGAAACTGCAACGCGAAGCCCGGCCGCAGCGCGGCTTCCCACGCATCGGCCCAGGCGTCGAGCTGTGCGTCCAGCGCGGGCTGTTCCAGTGCCTGTACGAGGCCCAGGTGGCGCTCGGGCAAGCGCAGCGCGGCGTCGCGCGGCAGTGCCGCAACCAGCGGCAGGTCGTCTGGCAGGCCTTCGCCCAACATGCGGCTGTGCGCCGCACTGCCGACGCGGTTGGCGACGACGCCGCAGTGCTGCAGGCCGGGCCGGAAGCGCTGCAGGCCGGTGGCCAGCGCGGCGAAGGTCTGGGCCATGGCCGACGCGTCGATGACGCAGAGCACCGGCAGGCCGAAGGCGGCGGCGAGGTCGGCGCTGCTGGGGGCGCCATCGAACAGGCCCATGACGCCTTCTACGAGGATGAGATCGGCCTCGCGTGCTGCGGCCGCCAGCAGCGCCCGGCAGTGTGCGAGGCCGCCCATGAACAGGTCGAGCTGGTAGACCGGGTGGCCGCTGGCGCGTTCGAGGATGCCGGGGTCGAGGAAGTCCGGCCCGGTCTTGAACACGCGCACCCGCTCGCCGCGACGCGCGCGGCTGCGCGCGATGGCGGCCGTCACGCTGGTCTTGCCGGAACCGGACGATGGCGCGCTGATGAAGAGGGCCGGGCAGGAACTCATAGCGGCAGCGCCACCCAGCGACCTTCGAGCTGCACGATGCGCAGACTGGGGCCAAAGACGCGCCGCAGCGCGTCGTGCATGGCAGGGTCGGCCGGCGCGCCTGAGTGCAAGATGCGGCCGTCGGCCATCAGCACGAGGTGGTCGGCCTGTAGCGCGAGGTGCAGTTCGTGCAGCACGCTGACGATGGCGTGGCCGGCTGCGACGCGGGCGCGAACCAGCGCCATCCACTCGGCCTGGTGCGGCGGGTCGAGGTGGGCCAGCGGCTCGTCCATCAGTGTCAGCGGTGCCTGCACGGCGAGCGCCCGCGCAAGCAGCACGCGCTGGCGCTCGCCGCCCGACAGCGAGCCCAGGCGGCGCTCGCGCCAGGCCCAGCTCTGCGTGGCGTCCATCGCCTGTTTTGCGGCGGCATGGTCGGCCGATGTCGGCGGCGCCAGCCAGGGCCGGTGTGGCAGGCGGCCCAGCAGCACGACGTCCAGCGCGGTCAGATCGTCCGCGCCGGTCTCCTGCTGACCCATCCAGGCGAGCTGGCGGGCCCGTTCGCGCGCGGGCCAGTTGGCCAGCGGCCGGCCGGCCAGCCTCGTCTCGCCGTCGCAGCGCTGCAGGCCGGCGATGGCGCGCAGCAGCGTCGACTTGCCGGCGCCGTTGGGGCCGACGATGGCCGTCCAGCGGCCTTGCGGAATCGACAGCGCGATGTCGCTGAGGAGGTCGCGCTCGCCGATGCGGACGCGGGCGATGCGGGCCTGCAGCGCGATGGCACTCATTTCCCTGGCGCTCCGCGGCGGTGCATCAGTATCAGCAGGTAGATGCCGCCGACCAGCGCCGTGACCAGGCCGACGGGCAACTCCTGTGGCCGGATGACGGTGCGGGCGATGACGTCGGCGGCCAGCAGCAGCGCGCCGCCTGCCGCGGCGGACAGCAGGATCAGCCAGCCGTGCAGCGTCGGGCACAGCGTGCGCACGAGGTGGGGCGATACCAGGCCGACGAAGGCGACGATGCCGGTTTGCGCGACTGCAGCACCCGTGGACAGCGCGAACGCGAAGATCAGCAGCAGCCGCACGGCCGGCAGTTGCACGCCCAGCGACGCTGCAGTGAATTCGCCCAGCGTCAGCGCGTCCAGCGCCGGGCTGGCGAGCAGGCCTACGACGAGGGCCATCACGCCGCAGGCGGCCATCACGGCGACGCTGTTCCAGCCCAGCAGGCCGGTATTGCCGAGCAGGAAGGCCTGCATCGCGCGGAGTATGTCCGGCGCCCACAGCGTGGCGAGGTTGGTCAGCGCGTTCAGCACGACACCGACGACAACGCCGGCCAGCAGCAGCCTCAGCGTCTGCTCCACGCCGCGCGCCAGCACCAGGGTCAACCCCACGCCGGCCAGCGTGCCGACGAAGGCGATGCCGGTCAGGCCGAGGCTGGCGAGCAGCGACGAGTGCTGTGCCGACACGCCGGTCAGCGCCAGCGCGATGGCCACGGCCAGTTGCGCGCCGGACGCGCTGCCGAGCAGGTAGGGGTCGGCCAGCGGGTTGCGGAACAGGCCTTGCGAGATCGCGCCGGCCATACCCAGCAGCGCGCCTGCGCACCAGGCGCCCAGCGAGCGCGGCAGGCGGATCTCCCACAGGATCAACGCCATGCCGTCGTCCCGCAGGCTGGCCAGGCCGGTGCTGCCGGTCAGCACGCCGGCCGCGACGGCGAGGGCGCCGACGGCGAGCAGCAGCGCGAGCAGGACGCCGGGGCGGAAGTTCACTGCACCTTCTCTCTGAGGCAGCGCGCCATGATCTGCGCAGCCTCGGCCATGCGTGGGCCCGGGCGGGCGAGGATGTCACCCTCCTCGGGCTTGAAGACGCAGATGCGGCCGCGCCTGACGGCGTCAATCTGGGCCCAGCCCGGCCGTTCGGTCAGTCCTTGCGCGCCGCGCGCGCCGACCATGATGAGGGCGGGATTGGCCTTCACGACGTACTCGGGGTTGATCTTGGGGAAGGGCCCGAGCTCGGGAGGGATGATGTTGCCCGCGCCCAGTCGCGTCAGCGTCTCGCCCATGAAGGAGACGGTGCCGGCCGCGTAGATGCCGGGCGCCACCTCGTAGTAGACACGCAGGCCGCGGGCCTTGGCCGGCACGCTGGCGGCGGCCGCGTTGACGCCGGCCTCGATGTAGCGCCAGACGCGCTGCGCGTCCGGCACGCCCAGCACGGTGCCGATGGTGCCCAGCACGCGCTGCACATCCCGGTAGCTGCGCGGCTCCAGCGCGATGACCTTCATGCCCAGCGCGCGCAGCCGCTCCGCGACGCGCGAGGACACGGCGACGAACACGACATCGGGCTTCAGCGCGGCGATCAGCTCGACGTTGGTGTCATCCATGCCGCCGAGCTTGGGCAGTGCGTTCACCTGCGCGGGGAAGTTGGAGTAGCGGTCCACGCCGACCAGCCTGGCGCAGGCGCCCAGCTCGCACACGGTCTCGGTCAGCGAGGGCAGCAGGCTGACGATGCGCTGCGGCGGCGCGGGCACCGTGGTCGTGTAGCCCAGGTCGTCCTTGATGTCGACGGCGGTGGCGGGCAGCGCGACGGCGAGCAGCAGCAGCGCGATGAGTCGTTCAAGCATGGGGGGAGTCCTCGACGGGCCGGGTCCAGGCCTGGCCCGCGACCATCAGTGTCAGACGGCCGCAGCACCGAGCCACGTCCTGGTTCAGCCGGCCGAGTTCATCGACGAAGTCGCGCACCTCGCGGCCCAGTGGCGACACGCCCCAGCCGACCTCGTTGGAAACGAAGATGACGCTGACCTTCAGGCGTGGCAGCAGGTCCAGCAGCGCGTCGCGCTCGGCCTGCCAGGCGTCGGCGTCGCGGGTGCCGCTCACGGGCATCAGCCAGTTGGTGAGCCACAGCGTCAGGCAGTCGACGACGACCAGCGTGCCGGCATCGTCGAGCTGTTGCAGGGCCGTACTCAGGGCCAGCGGGGCTTCGAGCGTGTCGAAGCCCGCCGGCCGCGTGGCGCGGTGATGGGCGATGCGCGCACGCATCTCGTCGTCAGCGGCCAGGGCGGTCGCAATGACGGCCACGCGGCCGCCAGCGGCTTGCCAGCGCAGCGCCAGCCTTTCGGCCTGGCGCGACTTGCCGCTGCGCTGACCGCCGACGATGAGTTGGTGCGCGTGCGTCATGCCCGGAGCTTAGAGCTGCGGGCTCCAGCGCAGCGAGACCAGCATCGTGCGCGGCGCAGAGGCATAGCCGAAGGCCGTCGTGTAGTCGCGGTCGAAGGCGTTGTCGACGTTGAACTGCATCTTCAGCTCGCGGCTGATCCTGTACTGCGCGCTCAGGTTCAGAAGCGCGTAGCCGCCCAGCATGCGCGTGTTGGCCGCGTTGTCGAAGCGCGCGCCCGAGGCCTGCACGCCCGCGCCCAGCACCCAGTCGCCCAGCTCGGTGTCGGCGTTGATGGTGCCCAGGCGCTTGGCGCGGCGGGCCAGCAGCAGGCCGGTGCCGGCGTCCTTGGGGGCCTGCAGGTCCAGCGAGGCCTTCAGGTTCACCATTGCGAGCTTGGTGGCACCGGCCAGGGTCAAGCCTTGCAGTCGGGCCAGCGACACGTTCTGGTAGCAGCCGAAGGTGCTGTTGCAGGTGCCGGCGGCGCCGAAGATGATGAGGTTGCTGACGCGGTTGCGGTAGGCGGTGGCGGACAGCTCGGTGTCGCCGGCGCCGTACTTCAGGCCGAACTCGACGTTGTGGCCATGCTCGGCGTCCAGCGGCTTCACGCCGGGTTTGCTGAGGTCGGGGCCGTAGACGGTGCCCTGCTGGTACAGCGTTGGCGCGCGGAAGGCGCTGCCGACGGAGCCGACGATGCGCAGGCCTGGGGCCACCTCGTAGCCGGCCAGCAGCGTGCCGGTGTCGACGCCGCCGAACTGGCTGTCGTCGTCATGGCGGCCATGTGCCTGGAAGCTGAACGCGCCAGCGTTCAGGATGTAGCCCAGGCCCACCGCGTTGCGGTGGCGCTTGCCGACACCGGCCGTCACGAGGCCGCTGTTCTCCAGCTTGTCCTCGGCGCGCTCGCCGGTGAAGTTGATCTGCTGGCCCTGGCCCAACTGGTAGTAGCCGGTCAGCGCGAGGTTCTTGATATGCGTGATGGTCAGGTAGGGCGATGGCGTCGTCTCGTAGCGGTCGCGCGATTCGCCGTAGCTCAGCTGCGTCTGCAGCGCGGGCGCCCATTGCGCGGTCCAGGCCAGGCGGGCGGCGTCGGTGTCCTGTAGCGCGTGGTCGTCCACCAGCGGCTTTGACCTGGAGGCGTCGTACTGCGCATTGACATGGCTGCGCAGCGCGACGAGTTCGGCGCGGTGGCCCTCGGCGATCTGTGCGCCCAGGCGCAGGCTGCCTTCGTGGCGGCGGTAGCCGTCGCGGTCGGGCACGTAGCTGAATGCGTTGTCGGGGGTGGTCGCGTTGAAGCCGGTGCTGCGGTCGATGGCTGCGGATACGGCGTAGTCGAAGATGCCGGCGCTGCCGGACATGGCGCCGTCGAGCTTGGCGGTGCCGAGGTTGCCGGCAGCGACGCCCAGATCCAGGCTGGTCTTGCTACCGCCCTTGCGGGTGAAGATCTGCACGACGCCACCGATGGCGTCGGAGCCGTAGATGGCGCTGGCCGGGCCCTTCAGCACTTCCACGCGCTCGATCTGCGCGAGCGGGATGCCCTGCCAGCTGGCGCCGCCGGTGGACTGCGAGTCGATGCGCACGCCGTCCACCAGCACCAGCGTGTGGCGGGTCTCGGCACCACGCAAGTACAGCGACGTGGTGGCCGCGGGGCCACCGTTGCGGACCATCTCGGCGCAGCCGTTGTTGCGCAGCAGGTCGGCGAGGCTTGCCGAGGCTTGTCGCTCGATGTCGGCACGGGTGATGACGGTCAGGTCGGCCAGCACCTCGGACAGCCTCTGCGGCGTGCGCGTGGCGGTGGTGACGACGGTGTCGAGCTTGTTCTGGACTTGGGCCTGGGCGGACGCGGCCAGCGTCAGGGCAGACAGGGCCAATGGGAGGGACGCGAGCCGGCGGGCCGCGAGGAGGGAGTGAGACATGAGATGAGACGCGAACGAACACTCAGCCGCGCTGACCCCCGCAGCACCGCTGAAAAACGGCCGCTGGCTGGTTGCACAGCGGCCCCGTCGTTGGCCGGTATCCGGGCTGATGGCGCTGCATTCGAGACCTTCCCAGCCGTGAGGCCAGTGGTCGTGGATCGAACGTTGAGGCGGGAGCCTCGTCCACTTACCGTTGCGGGGACAGCTCAGGTTAGGTTGGCCGCGTGGCGGTTCCCCCTCCTGATTCCCGTTGAACTGCGGCCGCCGTGAGGGCGGGCGCGAGCACCAACGGGGCGGATTCTATCGGCCGCCGCTGGCCGCCCCGTGCGGCTTGTGGGGCCTGCTGAGCGGCCAGGTCGGATGGGGCGGCCTCAGGTGCACCACCTGCGGGGCGCTGGCCGCCTGGGCTGGGGGCGGCAGCACCTGCAGGCCTACGGCGTGGCCGTGCGGGAGGCGGGCCTCGGCCTCGCTGGCACGGCGCGCCTGCGCGAGGGCGGCGGCCTGCCTGGCGTCGGCGAGGTGCCGCTCGCGGGCGGTCTGGACGTCGGCGCCGCTGGGCTGGTCGAAACTGACGCTGCTGGCCCCGCTGCCATCCGGGCAGGGCGAGTCGCGCAGGTCGCGGCCGTCCGGGCCGCATCGAAAGACCTGGGCGCTGCGGGACTGGGTCTGTGCCAGCGCAGGCAGGGTGCAGCCGAGGACGGCGAGGACCAGCAGCAGGTGTTTCATGAGGCTGGAGTGTCCACCGGCGGCAGGGGTTTGGGAGGCTTGGGCCGCGGCGGTCTGGCGTGAATCTTGGCCAAGGCCTTGTCCATCTGGCCGCTCAGCATCAGTTCGACGGCACCATAGCTCTTCTGGATGCAGTCCTCCACCGCCTGGCGCTCGGCCAGCGGGGGCTTGCGCAGCACGTAGTTCGCGACCTCGGCCTTGTGGCCAGGATGGCCTATGCCCAGGCGCAGCCGCCAGAACTCGCCGCTGCCCAGCTGGGCCTGCATGTCTTTCAGGCCGTTGTGGCCGCCGTTGCCGCCGCCCCGCTTGAACTTCATCTCGCCGGGGGGGAGGTCCAGCTCGTCATGGATCGCCAGGATCTCCTCCGGCGCGATCTTGAAGAAGCGCGCCAGCGCCGCGACCGACTTGCCGGACAGGTTCATGTAGGTCATGGGCTGCAGCAGCCAGACCGGGCCGCTGGCGCCGGGCGCCCCGTTCACGCGGGCGACGAGGCCGTGATAGGCCTTGTCCGGGGCGAGGTTCGCCTTGAGCCCCCGGGCCAGGCCGTCTATCCACCAGAAACCGGCGTTGTGGCGCGTGTCTTCATATTCGGCGCCGGGGTTGCCCAGGCCCACCATCAGCTTGATCATGGGTGTGATCGTAGCTTTGGGCCTCAGCAACGCTGCAGCTACATTCGGCCGGGAAACTTGGCCGCCATCAGGAGTGGACCGAATGCAGAACAAGGATTCCAAGCGCAGCAGGATCTGGGTCTTGATCGCCGTGGTGGTTGCCGGCCTGGCCCTCGCCGGCTGGTGGTGGAAGGGGCGGGGCGGCGCCAGCGCCGCCGAGAGGACTGCCGGCGCCGCGTCGGCCGCCTCGGACGCGGGCCGGGCAACCGGCGGGCGTTTCGGTCGCAGCGGGTCGCAGCCGGTCTCGGTCGCCACGGTGCAGCGGCGCGACATGAACGTCATCGTCGACGCCATCGGCAGCATCGCCTCGGACAACATGGCCGTCGTGCGGGCGAAGGTTGGCGGCGAACTCAAGGCCTTGTACTTCCACGAGGGCCAGCCGGTGAAGGCCGGCCAGGTGCTGGCGCTGATCGACCCCAAGCCCTACGAGATCGCGCGCGACCAGGCGCTGGCGACGTTGGCCCGTGACCGGGCTCAGCTGGACAACGCCCGCGCCGACCTGGTCCGCTACAGGGATCTCGTCGCCAAGGATGCCGCGCCGCGCCAGCAGCTCGACACCCAGGAGGCCCTGGTGCGCCAGCTCGAGGCCACGCTGCTGTCCGATCAGGCCGCCGTGGACAACGCGAAGCTGCAGCTCTCCTACACCCGCGTGACGGCGCCCATCGCCGGCCAGGCCGGCCTGAAGCAGGCCGACCTCGGCAACAACGTGACGCCAAGCGACGTCAACGGCCTGCTCAGCATCGCCCAGACCCAGCCGGCCGCGGTCGTCTTCGCCGTGCCGGACGTGCGCCTGCCACGCATCCGCCAGCAGCTGGCCGACAAGCAGCCGCTGGCCGTGCAGGCCTGGGACCGCGAGCGCAAGCAGTTGCTGGCTTCGGGGCGTGTCGCCAGCACCGACAACGCCATCGACGCGACGACGGGCACGATCAAGGTCAAGGCGTTGTTTCCCAACCTGGACGGCAGCTTGTTCACCAACCAGTTCGTCAACGTGCGCCTGCAGTTGGACCGGCTGAAGGATGTGCTCGTCGTGCCCAGCGCCGCGGTGCAGCGCGGCGCCCCGGGTGTCTACGTCTACGTCGTCGCCGACGGCCAGGTGGCGCTGCGCAAGCTGCAGATCCTGACGGTCGACGGCGACTGGACGGCCGTGCAGGGTGATCTCAAGCCCGGCGAGCAGGTCGTCACCGACGGCGCCGACCGCCTGCGCGACGGCGGCAAGGCCGAGGTCATCAAGGTGCCGGCCGCGGGGGCGTCGGGTGCCGGCGGGCGTGGCCGGAGCCATGGCGCCGCCGCCAGCGCTGCCAGCGCTGGCGCGAGCGCCGCGTCTGGTGGCACCGACGCGGCCGGCGGCGACCGCCCTCGCTGGCTGGACCGTGTGCCGCCCGAGATGGTCGACAAGCTCAAGGCCATGAGTCCGGAGGACCGCCGCGCCTGGCTGCAGGAGCACCGCGCTGCCGGCGCCGGTTCAGCGCCCGCCAACTGAGGCAGCGGCAATGAACCCGTCACGCCTGTTCATCACGCGGCCGGTCGCGACCTCGCTGCTGATGCTGGCCATCGTGCTGGCCGGTGCGCTGGCCTACCGGTTGCTGCCGGTGTCGGCCCTGCCCGAGGTGGACTACCCGACCATCCAGGTCACGACCCTCTACCCCGGCGCCAGCCCGGACGTGATGACCTCCTCCGTCACCGCGCCGCTGGAGCGCCAGTTCGGCCAGATGCCGGGCCTGGCGCAGATGTCGTCCACCAGCTCGGGCGGCGCCTCGGTTATCACGCTGCGGTTCGACCTCAGCCTGTCGCTGGACGTGGCCGAGCAGGAGGTGCAGGCGGCCATCAACGCCGGCAGCAACCTGCTCCCCACTGACCTGCCGATGCCGCCGGTCTACAGCAAGGTCAACCCGGCGGATGCGCCGGTGCTGACCATCGCAGTGTCGTCGGCCACGCTGCCGATCACGCGCGTGCACGACCTCGTCGAGAGCCGTCTGGCGCAGAAGATCTCGCAGGTGCCGGGCGTGGGCCTGGTGGGCATCGCGGGCGGGCGCCGGCCGGCCGTGCGCATCCAGGCCGACCCGGGCGCGCTGGCCGCGCTGGGCATGTCCATCGACGATGTGCGCACGGCCATAGGCAACGCCAACGTCAACCAGTCCAAGGGCAGCTTCGACGGGCCGCTGCGAGCGTCCACGGTGGACGCCAACGACCAACTGCGCAGCGCGGCGGAGTACGCCGGCCTCGTCATCGCCTACAAGAACGGCAACCCGGTGCGGCTCAAGGACGTGGCCCGGCTCGTCGATGACGCCGAGAACCTGCGCCTGGCGGCCTGGGCGGGGCAGGCGGGCAAGCCGTCCGTCGCCGCCGTCATCCTGAACGTGCAGCGCCAGCCCGGCGCCAATGTCATCGACACCGTCGACCGCGTCCAGGCCGTGCTGCCGCAGCTGCAGGCCAGCCTGCCAGCCTCGCTGGACGTGAGGGTGCTGTCCGACCGCACGACCACCATCCGCGCCTCGGTGCGCGACGTAGAGCACGAACTGCTGTTCGCCATCGCCCTCGTCATCGGCGTCATCTTCGTGTTCCTGCGTAGCCTCCCGGCGACGCTGATCCCCGCGGTGGCCGTGCCGGTGTCGCTGGTGGGCACCTTCGGTGTGATGTACCTGGCGGGCTTCTCCATCAACAACCTGACGCTGATGGCGCTGGTGATCTCGACCGGCTTTGTCGTCGACGACGCCATCGTCATGATCGAGAACATCGCGCGGCATATGGAGGAGGGCGGCGAGGGCGTCAGCGCCTATGACGCGGCCCTGACCGGCTCCCAGCAGATCGGCTTCACCATCATCTCGCTGACGGTGTCGCTGATTGCCGTGCTGATCCCGCTGCTGTTCATGGGCGACGTGGTCGGCCGGCTGTTCCACGAGTTCGCCATCACGCTGGCCGTGTCCATCCTGATCTCGGCCTTCGTGTCGCTGACGCTGACGCCCATGATGTGCGCACGCCTGCTCAAGCATGAGCATGACGAGGACCATGGCCGGCTGTGGCGCTGGGTGGGCCGGGCTTTCGACGACACCATTGCCGCCTACGGCCGCGCGCTGGACTGGGTGCTGGACCGCTCCGCCGCGACGATGCTCGTCTTCATCGCGACGCTGCTGCTGACCGGCGTGCTCTACCTGATGGTGCCCAAGGGCTTCTTCCCGGTGCAGGACACGGGCCAGCTGCAGGGCATCACGGAGGCGGCGCAGTCCACGTCCTTCGCCGCCATGGCGGACCACCAGCAGCGCCTGGCCGAGCGGGTGCTGAAGGACCCGGCCGTGCAGAGCGTTTCATCCTTCATCGGCGTGGACGGCGGCAACACGACGCTGAACCAGGGCCGGCTGCAGATCACCCTCAAGCCCAAGGAGGGGCGCGGCGCGAGCGCGGCCGAGGTGGCGCGCCGCCTCGGCGACATGGCGGCTGACGAGCCCGGCATCGCCCTCTATCTGCAGCCGGTGCAGGACCTGACCATCGAGGATCGCATTGCCAAAACGCAGTACCAGTTCACGCTGTCCTCGCCCGACGCCGCCGAGCTGAGCCGATCCACCACGGCCGTGCTGGAGCATCTGCGTGGCGTCAAGTCCATCGCCGATGTCGCCAGTGACCAGCAGGACCTGGGTCTGCAGGCTTATGTGGACATCGACCGCGACGCGGCCGGTCGCCTGGGCGTCACCGTTGCCGCCATCGACAGCGCCCTCTACAGCGCCTTCGGCCAGCGCCTGATCTCGACCATCTTCACGCAGAGCAACCAGTACCGCGTCGTGCTGGAGGTGGCGCCCGATTTCCGCGTGGGCCTGGACGGCCTCAGGCGCCTGTACGTGCCCGGCGCCAACGGCGCGCAGGTGCCGCTCAGCTCCGTCGCCCGCTTCGTCGAGAAGCAGGCGCCGCTGGTCGTCAACCATGTGGCTCAGTTCCCGTCGTCGACGATCTCCTTCAACCTCGCACCGGGCGCCTCGCTGGGCGAGGCGGTGAAGGCCATCAAGGCCGAGGTCGACGCGCTGCAGCTGCCGCTCAGCGTGGAGACGCGCTTCGAGGGCGCGGCGCTGGCCTTCCAGGCGTCCCTCACGAGCACGCTGTTGCTCATCCTCGCGGCCATCGTGACGATGTACATCGTGCTGGGCGTGCTCTACGAGAGCACCATCCACCCGCTGACCATCCTGTCCACGCTGCCCTCTGCCGGCCTGGGCGCGCTGCTGGCGCTGCTGGCCTTCAAGCTGGACCTGGACATCATCGCCATCATCGGCATCGTGCTGCTGATCGGCATCGTGAAGAAGAACGCGATCATGATGATCGACTTTGCGCTGGAGGCCGAGCGCGACCTGGGGATGAAGCCGCGCGACGCCATCCACCAGGCCAGCCTGCTGCGCTTCCGGCCCATCCTGATGACGACGATGGCGGCCCTGCTGGGTGCGCTGCCGCTGATGCTGGGCACGGGCGTTGGCAGCGAGTTGCGCCATCCGCTGGGCGTGGTGATGGTGGGGGGGCTCATCGTCAGCCAGCTGCTGACCCTGTTCACGACGCCGGTCATCTACCTCGGCTTCTCGGCGCTGGCGGCACGGCTCAAGCGCGGCGGCCGGGGCGAGGAGGTGGCGGCGTGAACCTGTCGCGCGTCTTCATCGAGCGCCCCATAGGCACGGCGCTGATCACCTGCGGCATCGCGCTGGCGGGGGCCATAGGCTACCTGCTGCTGCCCATCGCGCCGCTGCCCCAGGTGGAGTTCCCGACCATCTCGGTCAGCGCCTCCCTGCCCGGCGCCAGCCCCGACACCATGGCCGCGACCGTCGCCACGCCGCTGGAGCGAACGCTGGGCAGCATCGCCGGCGTCACGGAGATCACCTCGTCGTCGTCGCTGGGCAGCAGCCGCATCACGCTGCAGTTCGACCTCAGCCGCAACATCGACGCCGCGGCGCGCGAGGTACAGGCCGGCATCAACGCCTCCCGCGCGCTGCTGCCCAGCGGCCTGCCCAGCAACCCGACCTACCGCAAGGTCAACCCGGCCGATGCGCCCATCATGATCATCGCGCTGACGTCGGACACGCTGACGCGTGGCCAGATGTATGACGCCGCCTCTACCGTGCTCGCGCAGCGGCTGTCGCAGGTGGACGGCGTGGGCCAGGTGACCGTGGGCGGCGGCGCGCTGCCGGCCGTGCGCATCGAGCTGGACCCGAACAAACTGGCCTCGCAGGGCATCTCGCTGGACCAGGTGAGGGCAGCCGTCGTCGCGACGAACGCCAACCGGCCCAAGGGCCAGCTGGAGTCGGAGGACCGCTACTGGCAGATCACCGCCAACGATCAGGCCAAGCGCGCGGCCGAGTACGCGCCGCTGGTGCTGAGCTACCGCAACGGCGCCGCAGTGCACCTGCGCGACGTGGCCGACGTGCAGGACAGCGTGCAGGACCTGCGCAACGACGGGCTTGCGGACGGCCGCCGGGCCGTGCTGCTGATCATGAACAAGGCGCCCGGCGCCAACATCATCAAGACCGTGGACACGGTGCGCAGCCTGCTGCCGCAACTGCGCGCGTCCATCTCGCCGGCCATAGACGTGAGCGTCGTCATGGACCGCACGGCCACCATACGCGGCAGCATCGTGGAGGTGCAGCGCACGCTGGTCATCGCCTTCGGCCTCGTCATCGTCGTCGTCTTCGTGTTCCTGCGGCGCTTTCGCGCGGCGCTGCTGCCGGCCGTGGCCGTGCCGGTGTCGCTGGCCGGCACTTTCGGCGTCATGTACCTGCTGGGCTACAGCATCGACAACCTGTCGCTGATGGCGATGACGGTGGCCACCGGCTTCGTCGTCGACGACGCCATCGTCGTGCTGGAGAACATCTCGCGCCATATCGAGCGAGGCGTGCCGCCCCGCGAGGCGGCGCTCAAGGGGGCCAAGGAAATCGGCTTCACCGTCGTCTCGATCTCGCTGAGCCTGATCGCCGTCTTCATCCCCATCCTGGCGATGGGAGGCATCGTCGGGCGGCTGTTCCGCGAGTTTGCCGTCGTGCTTTCGGTGGCCATCCTGGTGTCCATGGCGGTGTCGCTGACGACGACGCCCATGATGGCCGCGACGCTGCTCAAGCCGCAGGCCACCGCGCGCCGGCCAGGGCGCCTGGTCCGCTTCCTGACCCGCCTCCAGGTCGGCCTGATGCGCGGCTACCGCCGCTCGCTGCGCTGGACGCTGCGCCACCAGCCTCTGGCGCTGCTGGCCCTGGCCGGCGTCATCGCGCTGAACGTGTCGCTATACGCCACCATCCCCAAGGGCTTCTTCCCGCAGCAGGACACCGGGCTGATGATTGGCGGCGTGCAGGCCGACCAGGCCAGCTCCTTCCAGTCCATGCAGCTGAAGCTGCGCACCTTCCACGACATCGTGCGCACCGACCCGGCAGTGGCCAACGTGACCGGCTTCACCGGCGGCGGGCAGCGCAACAGCGCCAACATGTTCATCAGCCTCAAGCCCCGCAGCGAGCGCAAGGAGAGCGTGGATGACGTCATCAACCGGCTGCGCGGCAAGCTCGCCAAGGTGCCCGGTGCCAACCTGTTCCTGGCGCCGGTGCAGGACATCCGCGTCGGCGGCCGGCAGGCCAACGCGTCCTGGCAGTACACGCTGCAGGCCGACGAGCTTTCCGATCTGCGGACCTGGGAGCCGCGCATCCGCGGCGCGCTGACCCAGGTGCCCGAGATCACCGACGTCAACACGGACCAGCAGGACAAGGGTTTGCAGACCTCCCTCGTCGTCGACCGCGACGCGCTGGCCCGCCTGGGCCTGACGATGAACGCGCTGGACAACACGTTGAACAACGCCTTTGGCCAGCGCCAGGTGGGCGTCATCTACAACCCGCTGAATCAGTACCGCGTCGTGCTGGAGCTGGCGCCCGAATGGCTGCAGAGCCCGCAGACGCTGGACCGGTTGATGCTTACCAGCAGCGGCGGCCAGCAGGTGCCGCTGTCGACCGTGGCCCGTGTCGAGACGACGGCCACGCCGCTGGCCGTCAGCCACCAAAGCGGCACGCCGGCCAGCACCATCAGCTTCAACCTCGCGGCCGGCGTGTCGCTGTCGACGGCCGTCGACGCGATCAACGACGCGGTCGCCGGCAGCGGCGCGCCGGTCTCGGTGCGCGGCAGCTTCCAGGGCACAGCCCAGGCCTTCCAGGCCTCACTGAAGTCGCAGCCGCTGCTTATCCTCGCGGCCATCGTCACGATCTACCTGGTGCTGGGCATGCTCTACGAGAGCCTGATCCACCCCATCACCATCCTGTCGACGCTACCGTCGGCCGGCGTCGGCGCGCTGCTGGCGCTTATGCTGTTCAAGACCGACTTCACCATCATTGCGCTGATCGGCGTCATCCTGCTGATCGGCATCGTGAAGAAGAACGCCATCATGATGCTGGACTTCGCCATCTCGGCCCAGCACGCGGCTGCCGAGCGAGGCCGGCGCCTGAGCGCTGGTGCTGCCATCTACCGCGCGGCGCTGCTGCGGCTGCGACCCATCCTGATGACGACGGTGGCCGCGGTCTTCGGCGCCGTGCCGCTGGCCCTGGGCCGTGGCGAGGGCGCCGAGCTGCGCGTGCCTCTGGGCATCTCCATCGTCGGCGGCCTGCTGCTGAGCCAGTTGCTGACGCTCTACACCACCCCTGTCGTGTTCTGCTGCATGGACAGGCTCAGCCGCAAGCGCACCAAGCCCGGGCCGGCCGGCGCCCCTGTCCTCCAGACCGCGAGCCGAAGCCATGTCTAAGACCATGCTCCCCCCACTGGCCCTGGCCCTCCTGATGGCCGGCTGCGCCGTCACCGCAAAGCACCCGCCCGTCGAGGCGCCGCCACCGGCGAGCTTCAAGGGGGCGGCCGAATGGCAGCGCGTGGCACCGCAGATGGCCGTGCCCGAGGCCTGGTGGACGATGTTCAAGGACCCGGTGCTGGACGGCCTGCAGGCCGACCTTGTCGTCGGCAACCAGAACCTTGCCGTGGCGCTGGCCCAGGTCGCCTCGGCCCAGGCCGTGCTGAAGGCCAGTCAGTCGGCCATCTTCCCGACGCTGTCCGTCGGCGCCGGCAGCACGCGCTCGGCGACGCCCCAGAGCGGCAATGTCCAGGGCGGCGTGTCGACGAGCAACTCGCTGACTGCCAATGCGGCCTGGGAGATCGACCTCTGGGGGCGGCTTTCCGAAGGCGTCAAGGCGGCCGGCGCGAGCTATCAGGCCAGCCGGGACGACCTGGCCGCGCTGCGCCTGTCCGCTCAGGCCACGCTGATGCAGAGCTACCTCGCGCTGCGCGTGGCCGAGGCCCAGCAGGCGCTGCTCGAGCGCACCGTCGCCGCCAACCAGCGCGCGCTGGACCTGACCGAAGCGCGCTATGCCGGCGGTGTCGTCGCGCAGACCGACGTGCTGCAGGCGCGCACCCAGTTGCGCAGCGTGCAGTCCCAGCTCAGCGACACCCGCGTGACCCGGGCGCAGCTTGAGCATGGCATCGCCCTCCTGCTCGGCAAGTTGCCGGGGCAGTTCCAGCTGCCGCCCAGCGCCATGCTTCCCGAACTGCCGCCGGTTCCCGAGCTGGTGCCGTCCATGCTGCTTGCGCAGCGTCCCGACATCGCCGCCGCGCGGGCGCGCCAGACGGTGGCCTACGCGCAGATCGGCATCGCCGACGCGGCTTTCTTCCCCTCGGTCACGCTGTCGGCCAGCGCCGGCTACCGCGGCGCCTCCTGGTCCAAGCTGGTGTCGGCGCCCAACCTGCTCTGGTCGCTGGGCGCAGCCGTGGCTGAGCCCCTCTTCGATGGCGGCCAGCGCCGCCTCGCCAGCGACCAGGCGCGCGCGTCGGCCGACGTGGCGACGGCGAACTACCGCCAGGCGGTGCTGACGGCCTTCCAGGAGGTTGAGGACAACCTCGTGCAGTTTGCCGAGTCCGGCGTTTCGCTGGCCTTGCAGCACGACGCCTTCGAGGCGGCCCAGCGCAACCTCGAGCTGGTGCTGGACCAGTACCGAGCCGGCACGGTCAGCTTCCTCAACGTCAGCGCCGCGCAGACCTCGGCGCTGTCGGCTGAGGGCAATGTGCTGACGTTGCGCAACCGCCAGCTCGTGGCGGCCGGCCTGCTGCTCAAGAACCTGGGCGGGCGGCTGCCGCCGCCTTCGACGCAGCAATGAAAAGGGCCCCTTGCGGAGCCCTTGTCTTGGCTTGAGGCCGGCGAGAAGAATTACTTCTTGCCTTTCTTGCCCTTCTTGTCGTCGGCAGCCGGAGCGGCGGCCACGACGATTTCCTCGACCTTGGGCTCGACCGGCGTCGCGATGACGGGGTTGGGCTTGCCGTGGGTGACGACCTTGACGCCGGCAGGCAGCTTGATGTCGTTGACGTGCAGCGAGTGACCCTTGGTCAGGCCCGACAGGTCGATCTCGATGAACTCAGGCAGTTGCTGGGCCAGGCAGGTGATCAGCAGCTCGGTGACGACGTGGTTGACCGTGCAGTGGTCGGTCTTGACGGCCGGCGAGGCGTCTTCGCCGATGAAGTGCAGGGGCACCTTCTTCGTGATCTTGGTCGTGCCGTCCACGCGCTGGAAGTCGCAGTGCAGGACTTGCGGCTTGTAGGGGTGCATCTGGAAGTCACGCAGCAGCACTTGCGTCGTGGCGCCGTTCAGCTCCATGTCCAGCAGCGAGCTGTGGAAGGCTTCCTTCTTGAGGGCGTGGAAGAGCGCGTTGTGATCGAGCTCGATCATCGTGGGCTCACCGGCGCCGAAAACAATGCCGGGCACCTTGCCGGCGATACGCAGGCGGCGGCTCGCTCCGGTCCCCTGCAGCTTGCGCTCAAAAGCGACGAACTTCATGGTTTATCTCCAAAAGAGAAACGGCGCCCGCGACCAGGCACCGTGTTGAAAAGCGGCCGTTCAAAGGCCGCGACGAAACCCGGATCAGAAGTTGTTGTTCTGTTCCGAGAAGAGGGAGGTGACCGACTCGCCATCGGAGATGCGGCGGATGGTCTCGGCGAACAGGAAGGCCACCGACAGCTGGCGGATCTTCTTGCAGGCCTTGGCCGCGTCGGTCAGCGGGATGGTGTTGGTGAGGACGACCTCGTCCAGCGCCGATCCGGCGATGCGCTCGATGGCCGGGCCCGACAGGATGGGGTGGGTGCAGTAGGCGAACACGCTCTTGGCGCCGCGGGCCTTCAGCACCTCGGCCGCCTTCACCAGCGTGCCGGCGGTGTCGATCATGTCGTCCATGATGACGCAGTTGCGACCGTCGATCTCGCCGATGACATGCATCACCTCGGAGACGTTTGCGGCCGGGCGGCGCTTGTCGATGATGGCCAGGTCGCAGCCCAGCTGCTTGGCCAGCGCGCGAGCGCGCACGACGCCGCCGACATCGGGGCTGACGACGACCAGGTCGCTGTAGTTGCGGGCCTTCAGGTCCGACAGCAGCACCGGCGACGCGTAGATGTTGTCGACCGGGATGTCGAAGAAGCCCTGGATCTGGTCGGCGTGCAGGTCCATGGTCAGCACGCGCTCGACGCCGACGGTCTCCAGCAGGTTGGCGACCACCTTGGCCGAGATCGGCACGCGCGTCGAACGCGGGCGGCGGTCCTGGCGGGCATAGCCGAAGTAGGGAATCACGGCGGTGATGCGGCGGGCGCTGGCGCGCTTGAGCGCGTCCACCATGATCAGCAGCTCCATCAGGTTCTCGTTCGTCGGCGCGCATGTGGGCTGAACGACGAACACGTCGCGGGCGCGAACGTTCTGCTGGATCTCGACGGTGACCTCGCCGTCGGAGAAACGGCCGACGACGGCCTTGCCCAGCTCGAGGCCGAGATGGGTGGCAATTTCCTGGGAGAGAACCGGATTCGCGTTGCCGGTGAAGAGAACCGTATTGAGCAGCACTGGGAGCCTCTGATGTCAGTGGCCCGCTGAATGCGCAGCCGGTTCAGCGAAGTACAGAAATCTGGCAGGGGAGGAAGGACTCGAACCCTCGCATGTCGGAATCAAAATCCGATGCCTTGACCAACTTGGCGACTCCCCTACACAGGACCCGGCCGAGCGGCCGAACCCTTGAAACTTCTTCAGTCAGCCCAGCCCGCGAGCGGGTGTTGAGCCAGACTGCGGCAGATCCGACCCGTCCACGCTCCAGGACCTCCATTCGGAAGCCCTTGAAGCAGTGTCGCCATGAACTGGTCGTCCTTGCCATCTTTTCCATCCCCGGCCAGTACGGAAAACACGGCGGCTCCTGAGCCCGTCATCCGGGCGTTGCCGAAGGTCTTCGACAACAGAGTCAACGCGTCTCGCACTTCGCTGCTGATCGACTCGGCTGCTGGCTGGAGGTCATTCTGACCAAAGCCTGCGATGAGTCTTTCTGCAGTTCCTGCTGAGGCGGGAAAGCCCGTGACTATAGCCAAGTTTTCGGACCTTGCCAAGAGTTTGCTCGAAAAGATCTCTTGGGTGGACAAGCCGGACGGTCCCTTGAGCACCGCGAAGCGCTGTTCCGGCAGAGTCAGCGGGTGCAGTATCTCGCCTATGCCCTCGACCAGGGCCGGCCTGCCGCCGAGGAAAAAGGGCACGTCCGCACCAAGCTTCAGGCCCAGCGCCAGCAGTCGCTGCAACGACAGGCCGCAGCCCCAGAGCCGGTTGAGCGCGAGCAGCGTCGTTGCCGCATCGGACGAGCCGCCGCCCATGCCGGCGCCGGCGGGCAGGCGCTTCTCCAAGTGGATGTCGGCGCCCAGCGTGCAGCCCGTCTCAGCCTGCAGCAGGCGGGCGGCGCGCAGGCAGAGGTCGTCCGCCGGCAGATCGCCTCCCAGCACATCGTGGCGGCTCAGCTGCCCGTCGGCACGGCGCTCGACATGCAGCGTGTCCGCCCAGTCGACCAGCACGAACAGCGATTGCAAGAGGTGGTAGCCGTCCGGCCGCTTGCCGACGACATGCAGGAAGAGGTTGAGCTTGGCCGGAGCGGCCAGATCATGGAGTGCCTTCATCGCTTCCGTCCAGTTTGGCGCGCAGTGTGACGACGGGCTCGGTCAGGCGCGTGGCGACGAGGGCGGGCAGCCGCGGCTCGATGCGCCAGCCCAGTTGCTCGAAGCCGTTGGTGGTCTTCTGATGCGGCGCGGCGGGCCAGGGCGGGCCTTCAGCCAGTCGAACAGCGCGGCCACGGGCACGGCCTCGCCAAGCAGCTCGCGGGTCAGCGCGTCCAGGTCCTCGAAGCGACGCTCGTCGCCCGGCGTCTGCAGCGTGACCAGGCCCGGCCGCCAGTCTGCGCGCGCCATCAACGAGCCCAGCGGCGAGGTCAGCTCCAGCCGGCCGGCCTCGGGGCTGCCGAACAGCTCGAAGCTGGCCGCACCGCCAGTGCCGCGGTTGTGCTGGTCGCCGGCCACGGTGACGCTGATGCGGCCGCTGAGCCGGGCCTCATGGCCGGCCGGCGTGACCTGGGGCAGTTGCGCGCAGCCGGCGACTGCCAGCGCGAGGCAGGCGAACGCCAACCTCACGGCTTGACCTTCAGCCGCTCGAGCGTCTCGCGCAACGCCTCGTTGCCGGGGTCGCGCCGCGCAGCATCGGCGAACACTCGCCGGGCTTCGTCATGCGCGCCGCTGGCCCACAACGCCTCGCCCAGGTGGGCGGCGATCTCGGCGTCGGGTCGGCCGGCATGCGCCTGGCGCAGCAGCTTGACGGCCTCGGCGAAATTGCCGAGGCGGAACTCGACCCAGCCCAGGCTGTCGACGATGAAGGGCTCGCCCGGCGACAGCTTGAGCGCTTGCTCGATGAGCTGCTTGGCCTCAGGCAGGCGCTGGTTGCGCTCGGCCAGCGAATAGCCCAACGCGTTGTAGGCGTGGTGGTAGTCGGGCTTGATCTCTATGACCTTGCGCAGCAGTGTCTCCATCTCGTCGAACTTGCCGACCTTCTCGGTCATCATGGCCTGTTCGTAGAGCAGGTCGGCATCGTTGCCGAAGCGGGCCGTCGCGGTCTTCAGCACCTTGAGCGCTGCGGCGTAGTCGCGCTGCTCGCGCATCAGCTGCGACTCGGCCAGCAGTGCGGCGCGGGCGTCGGCATCGCTGGCGTCGGCGGCCGGCTGCAGCAGCTTGCGGGCCTCGGCCTGCTTGCCCTGGCGGGCCAGCAGGCTGGCGCGGCGGTAGCGAACATCCAGGCCGTTGTTGTCGACCTTCTGCAGCGCGGTCTCGGCGGCCTTGAGGTCGCCGCGCTGCTCGGCCGCCTGGGACAGCATCAGCCAGGCCTGCCGGCGCCCGTCGGCGCGGGCCTTGATCTCGGCATCGGTGCCGGCGGCCGGCGTGTCCAGGCGTTTCAGGCCCTCGTGCAGCGCGTCCTCGGCGGCGGCGGCGTGCTGGAGTTCCAGCTCAAGCGCGCCCAGCGCCAGCCAGGGGGCGGGGTTGTCGGGCGTGGCCACGGTCAGCAGCCGGAACTCGCGTGCGGCGTCGGCCGGGCGCTGGGCCTGGATCAGCGCCCGGCCATAGGCCTGGCGCAGCGCGTGCTGGTCGGGCTTGCGTTGCAGGCGCTCGGTGATGAGCCCTTCGGCCTGTGGTTCGGCGGGCATGAGGTCGACGGCCAGCTGCATCGCGTCGTCGCCGTCCGGCATGGCCTGGCTGAGCTCGCGCGTCAGCGCCAGCGCGCGGGCGTTCTCGCCGGCGTTGATGGACAGGCGGGCCTCGGTGTAGAGGGCGGCGGGCCTGAGCGGGCCGCCCTGCGCGCGCAGCACCGGCCCGAGGGCGGCGAGTACGGCCTTGGGGTCGGGTGCGCGCTGGAACAGGCGCGGCAGGGCCAGGATGAGGCCAGGGCGTTGCGGCGTAGGCGCGATGCGCAGCAGCGTGGACAGTGGCTGCGGCACCTCGGCGGGCTTGTTCATCAACGCCAGCAACTGCACGGTGCTCTGCAGCGCGTCGACCGACGTCGGCACGGTCTCGGCCCAGCTGCGCGCGGCCATCAGCGCCTGGTCGCCCGCGCGGGCCTGGATGGCGATGTTGACGACGCGCTTGAACAACTCCTCGTCGGCGGTGCGCCGCGCGGCGTCCAGCAGCACCTGGAAGGCGACGCCCGCCTGGCCGTTCTGCAACTCGATCTCGCCGATCAGCAGCTGGTAGAACAGCGGCGCGTCCATCGCCGAGTTCGTCGGCGCCTCCGCGGGTGCAGCGGGTGCAGCGGGTGCAGCGGGTGCGGCAGCATCCTGGGCATGGGCTTGCAGCGCGGCCAGCAAGGCGGCGGCAATCATCACTCGGCGAAAAGGCAGGGGCATTCGGACTCCGGCAAACAACGGCCTGATTATGATTTCGCTCCCATGCCCGAGTTGCCCGAAGTCGAAGTCACGCGCCGCAGCTTTGCCGCCGCCATCCAGGGGGCCCGGGTGACCGGCCTGCGCCTGGGAAAACCGCTGCGCTGGCCCATCGGCGTGGACCCCGAAACCCTGCTGGGCAGCCGCGTCGGCAGCGTGCAAAGGCGGGGTAAATATTTGTGGCTTCCGCTGGAAGGCCGAGGCGGGTTGCTGCTGCACCTTGGCATGTCGGGGTCGTTGGCCTTCCTCGACGCGACGCCCGCGCCGGGCGCGCATGACCACTTCGATCTGCACACTGATCGCGGCCTGCTGCGGCTGACCGACCCGCGCCGCTTCGGCGCCGTCGTCTGGGCCAGTGCGCTGGAGGCTGAGCCTGTGGCGACGCTGCTTGGCGGCCTGGGCCTGGAGCCCTTCGACGAGCGCTTCGATGGCCTGCATCTGCACGCGGCGCTGAGCGGCCGGCGCGTCGCGATCAAGCAGGCCCTGCTGGCGGGCGATATCGTCGTCGGCGCAGGCAACATCTACGCCTGCGAGGCGCTGTTCATGGCCGGCATAGACCCGCGCTTGCCCGCGGCGAGGCTCAGCCGGCCGCGCGCCGACAAGCTTGCTACCGCCGTGCGCACCGTGCTGGGCCAGGCGCTGGAAGCCGGCGGCACGACGCTGCGCGACTTCCGTGACGCCCACGGCGTGGCTGGCAGCTTCCAGATGCAGGCCCAGGTCTATGGCCGCGAGGGCGAGTCCTGTCGGCGCTGCGGCACGGCCATCCGGCGCATCGTGCAGGGCCAGCGCTCCACCTTCTTCTGCCCGTCATGCCAGAAGCGTTGATAGAGGACTTCGGCAAGACCGTCGTTGCCTGGCAACGCCGCCATGGCCGCCATACGCTGCCCTGGCAGAACACGCGCGACCCCTATCGCGTCTGGCTGTCGGAAATCATGCTGCAGCAGACGCAGGTTGTGACGGTGCTGGGCTATTACGAGCGCTTTCTGGCGCGCTGGCCCAGGGTCATCGACCTGGCCGCGGCGACGCTGGACGAGGTGCTCGCGATGTGGGCGGGCCTGGGTTACTACAGCCGCGCGCGCAACCTGCATGCCTGCGCCAGGGCCGTGGCCGAGCTGCATGGCGGTGAGTTCCCTTCCACGGCGGCCGCGCTGCAGACGCTGCCGGGCATAGGCCGCTCGACGGCGGCCGCCATCGCAGCTTTCTGCTTCGGCGAGCGAGTCGCCATCCTTGATGGCAACGTCAAGCGCGTGCTGGGTCGGGTGCTCGCCTTCGATGGCGATCTGGCCAGCAGCGCCGCCGAGAAGCGGTTGTGGGACCGCGCCACCGAGCTGCTGCCCGAGCGCGACGTCGACCGCTACACCCAGGGCCTGATGGACCTGGGCGCGACCGTCTGCACCGCGCGCTCGCCCGACTGCCTGCTCTGCCCCGTGCAGCCGCTGTGCCGCGGCCAGCAGGAGGGCGACCCGACGCGCTACCCCGTCAAGACCCGCAAGCTCAAGCGCGGCCGGCGCGAGAACTGGTGGTTGTGGCTGGAGTCGGCAGAGGGGCGGGTGCTGCTGCGGCAGCGGCCGGCGACCGGTGTCTGGGCGGGCCTCTGGACGCTGCCCATGTTCGACGACGAGGCCGGCGCGCGCGCAGCGCTGCCCGATGTCGACTTGGAGACTTTGCCGCGCATCGAGCATGCGCTGACCCACTTCGACTGGGTGTTGCACACGGTGCGGGCCGAAGTGGCCGAGGAGCAACTGCCGGGCACCTGGGTGGCCCGCGAGCAACTCGCCAGATACGCGCTGCCCGCACCGCTGAAAAAGCTGATCGACGAAAGCTGAGCCATGAAAGCAGATATCAAGAGTGGCGTCGAATACGCGCTGATCACGCTGGTCATCGCGGGCTTCTGCCTGTGGCAGCTCATCAGCGGCGCGCAGGACGGCGAGCCGCCGGCCAGCCTGCTCGCGATCTCGGGCCTGGGCCTTATCGTGGCCGGCTCCATGCATTGCGTCTTCATGATGCAGCTGGTGCGGCGCACGGGGCGCGCCTTCTGGCCCTGGTTCATCGCCGTGGTGATCTTCATGCCCATAGGTACGGCCGTGCTGCTGGCGTTGCTCCTCGGCGAGTCCGACGCACCAGAAGCCTGACTTCGTGCAGTCTGCACGCCCCGCGCGTTGCCCGCCCGGGGCGAACAAGGCACAGTTCTTCGAGTCGAAGACAAAGAAAGATCGTTGTGGATGTCGTGAAGAACCTGCGCGTTGGGGCGCGGCTTGGCCTTGCATTTTTCGTGTTGCTGGCGCTCATGCTGGTGATGGCGGGGGTCGGGGCGATGCTGGTGAAGTCGATCAACTATTACGCCGAGTACTACCCCAACAATATCCTGCCGTCGCTGCGCACAATCCACCAGATCGACGGCGCCGTCTCCGACGCGCGCAGGCTGGAGCAGCAGCACATCCTGACCGATGACGACAGGGAGAAGAAGGTGCTGGGCGAGCGCATCGCCCAGACTCGCGAGGACCTGAAGAAGCAACTCAGGGCCTACGAGCCCCTGGTGTCGGACGACGAGGACCGCGCACTGCTGCACAAGGTCGGTGAGGGCCTGAAAGGCTACCTCGCGGCCCAGGACAAGGTGCTGAAGGCATCCAGCGACAGCGCATCCGACCCGACGCAGGGCACGGCGGCCAAGGAGATGAGCTTCGGCATGGCGCAGGCGGCCTTCACGCCGGTGCGCGAGTCGGTCGACCAATGGTGGGCTTACAACGAGAGGCTTGCCGCCACCACGACGGCGTCGGCCGAGGCCACCTACCAGCGAGTGCTGTGGATCTTCGCCATCGTCTCGCTCGTGGCCCTGTGCATTGGCGTGGGCGCGGCGCTGGCCATCACGCGCTCCATCACCCGCCCGATGCAGCTCGCCGCGGCGGCCGTCCAGGCGGTGGCCGGCGGCGACCTGACGCAGCGCCTGCGCAGCAACTCGCGCGACGAACTCGGCCAGCTGCTCAACATGCTGGACGAGATGACGCAGAACCTGGCGCGCATGGTGTCCGGCGTGCGCCAGGGTTGCGACCAGCTCAACGTCGCAGCGGCCGAGATCGCCCAGGGCAACGCAGACCTCTCCGCGCGCACCGAGAGCCAGGCCTCCAGCCTGGAGGAGACCGCGGCCTCCGTCGAGCAGATGGCGTCGCAGATCAAGGCGAATGCCGACAACGCCCGCCAGGCCGACCAGCTCGCCAACCATGCGTCCGAGGTGGCCGGCGCGGGCGGCAACGCCGTCGGCGAGGTCGTCGCGACGATGGACGCCATCTCGACTTCCAGTCGCAAGATCGGCGACATCATCGGCACCATCGATGGCATCGCGTTCCAGACCAACATCCTCGCGCTGAACGCCGCGGTGGAGGCGGCGCGCGCCGGTGAGCAGGGTCGCGGCTTCGCCGTCGTGGCCGGCGAGGTGCGTGCGCTGGCGCAACGCAGCGCCGAGGCCGCCAAGGAGATCAAGAGCCTCATCGGCGACAGCGTCGGCAAGGTCGAGAGCGGCAGCGCCCAGGTGCTGGCCGCGCGCGAGACCATTGGTCAGATGGTCAACGAGGTGCGCAAGGTGACCGACCTGGTCGGCGAGATCACGGTGTCCAGTCGCGAGCAGTCCGAGGGCGTGGGGCAGATCAATGCCGCCGTCAGCCAGCTCGACCAGGCCACGCAGCAGAACGCGGCGCTGGTGGAACAGACCGCCGCGGCGGCCGAAAGCATGCGCCTGCAGACGGCCAAGCTGTCGGAGGCCGTGGCGGCCTTCCGTGTCGACGCCAGCCTTGTGCACGCAGCTCCGGCCGCGCCGCGCACCACGCCCAAGCCGGCCCCGCGGCCGGTCATGCCGCTCAAGCCGGCGGCTCCCAGGGTGATGGCCAAGCCGGACGCCAAGCCCGGGCTGGCCGTCGCGCCGCGCCAGGCGTCCGCGGCGGCCACGCCGGCCCCCGCGCCCAAGCCCATGGCCCCCGCCATGAGCGAGGCCGAGGGCGACTGGGAAACCTTCTAGGTGCCCGCGCGGCAGAAGTTTTGCGCTAACGACAGGCCCCCGGCAATCGTCGCCGGAGGTCATTTCGGCGAGCTGGTTTGATTGCCGTCGCGATTTGATCGTTGCGCTGTCTGTTTCGGTCC
>Ga0213878_10000080_pt1 | contig 53880 bp, 38 predicted proteins | sample VelepicoBEBS_R02_FD_161053 | JGI IMG/M metagenome (GOLD analysis project Ga0213878, IMG submission 161053) | Vellozia epidendroides bulk soil microbial communities from rupestrian grasslands, the National Park of Serra do Cipo, Brazil - BS_R02 | ecosystem: Environmental > Terrestrial > Soil >... | reverse complement strand
CCGCGTCGTCGCCGCTGAGCGCGGAGGAGCTGCGCGGCCACGTCGCCGCGACGCTCCCGGACTACATGATTCCGGCGGCGTACGTGCAGCTCGACGCACTGCCGCTGACCGCGCACGGCAAGCTGGATCGCCGCGCGCTCCCGGCACCCGACGACGGCGCATATGTCTCGCGCGCGTACGAAGCGCCGGCCGGTGACACCGAGTTGACGCTGGCGGCGGTGTGGCGCGAGCTGCTCGGCGTCGAGCGCGTCGGCCGCAACGACAACTTCTTCGAGCTGGGCGGGCACTCGCTGCTCGTCGTCGCGGCGCTGGAGCGCTTGCGGCAAGCCGGCCTGCACGTCGATGCAGCGGCGTTCTTCGCGTCAGGGACGCTCAAAGAGCTAGCCGCTGCCGTGAAGGACGAGAGCTCGGAAGTCGCGATCCCGCCGAATGCGATCGACGACGGCTGCACTCACATCACGCCGGAGATGCTGCCGCTGGTGCAGCTGAGCGCGTCCGAGATCGCCGCCGTCGTCGCGGCGGTGCCGGGCGGCGCTGCGAACGTGCAAGACGTCTACCCGCTCGCGCCGCTGCAGGAAGGCGTGCTGTTCCATCATCTGCTCGGTGGCGAGGGCGATCCGTACCTCTCGCGGACGGCGTATCGCTTCGAGAGCCGCGAGCGTCTGGACGCGTATCTCAACGCGCTGGAGTCGGTGATCGCGCGGCACGACGTGCTGCGCACGGCGGTGGTGTGGGAGAATCTCCCCGAGCCCGTTCAAGTGGTGCTGCGCCGCGCGCCGCTCGCCGTCGAAGAAGTGACCGTCGATCCGGCCGCCGGCGACGTCGCGGAGCAGCTCTCGGAGCGCTTCAACCCGCGCCACTTCAGGCTCGACGTGCGGCAGGCGCCGATCATGCACGCGTACGTCGCGCGCGACGCCGGCGACGCGTGGGCGATGGTCTTGCTCAAGCACCACCTGCTCGGCGACCACACCGCGATGGAGGTGATGGAGCACGAAGTCCAGATGCATCTGCTCGGGCGCGCTGACGAGCTGGCGCAGCCGGTGCCGTTCCGGAACTTCATCGCGCAAGCGCGCTTGGGCGTCAGCCGTGAAGAGCACGAGCAGTTCTTCCGCGAGATGCTCGCGGACGTCGACGAGCCGACCGCGCCGTTCGGGTTGGTCGACGTGCGCCGCGACGGCTCGACGACGCGGCAGACGTACCAAGTCGTCGACGCGGCGCTCGCGGAGCGCCTGCGCGCCGTCGCGCGCGCCGCCGGCGTGAGCACGGCGAGCATCTGCCACGTCGCGTGGGCGCGCGTCCTCGCGCGGGTCTCCGGCCGCGACGACGTCGTGTTCGGAACGCTGCTGTTCGGCCGCATGCAAGCCGAAGGCGCGGACCGCGCGATCGGGATGTTCATGAACACGCTCCCCATGCGCTTGCGGGTCGGCAAGAGCGTGCGCGAGAGCGTCGAGGACGCGCACGTATTGCTCGCCCAGCTCTTGCGGCACGAGCACGCGCCGCTGGCGCTCGCGCAGCGCTGCAGCGCGGTGCCGGGCTCGACGCCGCTGTTCAGCTCGCTGTTGAACTATCGGCACGGCGCGCGCAAAAGCGAGACCTCCGCCGATGCCGATCAGGCCTGGCAGGGCATCGCGGTCCTGAGCGGCGAGGAGCGCACCAACTACCCGGTCGGGATGTCGGTCAACGACCACGGCGACGAGCTGAGCCTTTCGGTGAAGTCCGACGCCTCGGTCGACCCCGACCGGTTGTGCGGCTACATGCAGACGGCGCTGGCCGGCGTCGTCGAGGCGCTGGAGCGGGATCCCGCGCGCGCTCTGGCGAGCGTCGAGGTAGTTCCCGAGCGCGAGCGCGCGCAGGTGGTCTACGAGTGGAACGCCACCGAACGCGCCTACGACGCGGCACGCTGCGTGCATCAGCTCTTCGAAGAGCAGGTTGCGCGCGCGCCGGAACCGGTCGCGCTGGAATTCGACGGCGAGCGGCTCAGCTATGGCGAGCTCAACGCGCGTGCGAACCGCCTCGCGCGGCACCTGCAATCGCTCGGCGTGCAAGCGCAAACGCGCGTCGGCGTGCTGATGGAGCGCAGTTTTGAATTCGTCACCGGCGTGCTCGCGGTGCTGAAGGCGGGCGGCACGTACGTCCCGCTCGATCCCGCGTACCCGGATGAACGCCTGTCCTCCATGCTTGCCGATGCGGCGCCGCCGGTCGTGCTCACGCACGGCCGTGTCGCGCCGGACCGCCTGGAGCCGATCCGGCAGTCGGCGGTTCGCGTTGTCGACGTCTCTGCCGGCGCAGGTGACTGGTCGGCGATGCAGGCGTTGGATCTGCAGGGCGCCGCGGCGCCCTCGGACCCGGCGTACGTGATCTACACCTCCGGCTCGACCGGCGCGCCGAAGGGCGTCGTCGTCACCCACGAGCAGCTCTGCTCGCGGCTGCTCGGCGCGCAGCTCGACCTGAGCTTCGGCCCCGCCGACGTGATGACGAACCTCGCCTCGCCGGCGTTCGACATCGCGCTGTTCGAGTTGCTGATGCCGCTGTCGACCGGCGGCTGCAGCCTCTTGCTGAGCAGCGCGCAGGTGAAGGATCTCCAGCAGCTGCGCGCGCGCACGCAGCACGCCACGGTGTTCCACGCCGTGCCGACGCTCATGGAAGCCTGGCTCGACGCGCTCGGCGCGAGCGAGTACGGCTCGCTGCACACGCTGCTCGTCGGCGGCGAGGCGGTCCCGGAGCGGCTGTTGATCAAGCTGCGCGAGCGCTTCCCGAAAGCGCGCGTGTTCGAGTTCTACGGCCCGACGGAAGCGGTGATCATCAGCACACGGTATCGTGCGGACGGTGCTGCACCGAACGGCGTCGCACATTGCATCGGCCGGCCGTTCGCGAACACGCGCGCCTACATTCTCGACGCGCGCATGCAGCCAACCCCGATCGGCGTCGGCGGCGAGCTGTACATCGGCGGCGCTCAGATCGCGCAACGTTACCTCAATCGCGCCGACCTGACGGCGGAGCGCTTCATCGCGAGCCCGTTCGTGGAAGGTGATCGCCTCTACAAGACGGGCGACCTCGCGCGGTACTTGCCGGACGGCAACATCGAGTTCCTGGGCCGCAACGACTTCCAGGTGAAGATCCGCGGCTTCCGGATCGAGCTCGGCGAGATCGAGGCGCGCCTCGCCTCGCATCCGGGTGTCCGGGAAGCTCTCGTCCTGCCGCTCGAAGACCGCAGCGGCGAGAAGCGGCTGGTGGCGTACTATGTCGCGCGCGAGCCGCTGACAGCGGACGAGCTGCGCGGTCACGTTGCCGCGGCGTTGCCCGAGTACATGATTCCGGCCGCGTACGTGCAGCTCGACGCGCTGCCGCTGACCGCGCACGGCAAGCTCGACCGCCGCGCGCTGCCGGCGCCCGACGACGCCGCCTACGCATCCCGCGCGTACGAAGCGCCCGCCGGTGAGACGGAGATCACGCTCGCCGCGGTATGGCGCGAGCTGCTGGGCGTCGAGCGCGTCGGCCGCAACGACAACTTCTTCGAGCTGGGCGGTCACTCGCTGCTGGTCGTCGCCGCGCTGGAGCGCTTGCGCCAAGTCGGCCTGCACGTCGATGCGGCGGCGTTCTTTGCTTCAAACACGCTGCGCGAGCTGGCAAGCGCCGTGCGCGACGAAAGTGTGGACGTCGCCATCCCGCCGAACGCGATCGCGGACGGCTGCACACGGATCACGCCGGAGATGCTGCCGCTCGTGCAGCTCAGCGCGTCTGAGATCGCCGCCGTCGTTGCCGCGGTGCCGGGCGGCGCGGCGAACGTGCAAGACGTCTACCCGCTCGCGCCGCTGCAGGAAGGGATTCTGTTCCACCACATCCTCGGCGGCGAGGGCGATCCGTATCTCGGACGAAGCACGTACCGCTTCGAGAGCCGGGAGCGGCTCGACGCATATCTCGCCGCGCTGGACTCCGTGATCGCGCGGCACGACGTGCTGCGGACCGCGGTTCTGTGGGAGGGTTTGCCCGAGCCGGTACAGGTCGTGCTGCGCCGTGCGCCGCTGGCGGTGGAAGAAGTCAGCGCCGACCCGGCCGCGGGCGACGTCGCGGGGCAGCTGGCGGAGCGCTTCAACCCGCGCCACTTCCGGCTCGACGTGCGGCAGGCGCCGATCATGCGCGCGTACGTCGCGCGCGATGCCGGCAGCGACGGTGACGGGTGGGCGATGGTGCTGCTCAAGCACCACCTGCTCGGCGACCACACCGCGATGGAGGTGATGGAGCACGAAGTCGAAGCGCATCTGCTCGGACGAGCAGACGAGCTGCCGGAGCCGGTACCGTTCCGTAACTTCATCGCGCAGGCACGATTCGGCGTGAGCCGCGAAGAGCACGAACAGTTCTTCCGCGAGATGCTCGCCGACGTCGACGAGCCGACCGCGCCGTTCGGCCTGGTCGACGTGCGGCGCGATGGCTCGACAACGCGGCAGACGTACCAAGTCGTCGATGCGGCGCTCGGGGAGCGCTTGCGCACGGTCGCGCGCTCGACCGGTGTCAGCACCGCCAGCATCTGCCACGTCGCGTGGGCGCGCGTGCTGGCGCGCGTCTCCGGCCGCGACGACGTCGTGTTCGGCACGCTGCTGTTCGGGCGCATGCAGGGCGAAGGCTCGGGCCGTGCGCTCGGCATGTTCATGAACACGCTCCCGGTGCGGCTCAAGATCGGCGCGCGCGGCGTGCGCGAAAGCGTCGAGGAGACGCAGTTGCTGCTTGCGCAGCTGCTCCGGCACGAGCACGCTCCGCTGACACTGGCGCAGGCGTGCAGCGCCGTTCCGGCGTCGACGCCGCTGTTCAGCGCGCTGCTGAACTACCGCCACGGCAAGCCGCGCAAGAGCGGCGAAGACGAAGCCTGGAAGGGCTTCGCGGCGAGCGGCGGCGAGGAGCGGACGAACTACCCGATCGGGATGTCGGTCAACGATCACGGCGACGAGCTGAGCCTCTCGGTGAAGTCCGACGCCTCGGTCGACCCGGATCGCCTGTGCGGATACATGCAGGCGGCGCTGGCCGGCGTCGTCGACGCGCTGGAAAACGAGCCGGCGCGAGCGCTGGTGAGCATCGAAGTCGTCCCCGAGCGCGAGCGCGCGCAGCTGCTGGTGGAGTGGAACGCGACCGAACGTCCGTACCCCACCGAGCGCCGCGTGCACCAGCTGTTCGAAGAGCAGGCCGCGCGCGCGCCGGAAGCGCCGGCGGTCGAGTTCGACGGCGTGCGCGTGAGCTACGCCGAGCTCAACGCGCGCGCAAATCGCTTGGCGCGGTACCTGCAAAAGGTCGGCGTGCAAGCACAGACACGCGTCGGCGTGCTGATGGAGCGCAGTCCGGAGCTCGTCACCGGCGTGCTGGCGGTGCTCAAGGCAGGCGGCACGTACGTGCCGCTCGATCCGGCGTACCCGCACGAGCGCCTCTCCTACATGCTGGCCGACGCGGCGCCGCACGTCGTGCTGACGCACGCGCGCGCCGCCGCCGAGCGCGCCGAGCTGCTGCACCGCTCGCCGGCGCGCGTCGTCGACGTCGTCGCCGACGCCGCCGGCTGGGCGGCGGAGCCCACCGCGAACCTGCGCGGCGCCGCCGGCTCCTCGGATGTCGCTTACGTCATCTACACCTCCGGCTCGACCGGTGCGCCGAAGGGCGTGATGGTCAGCCACGGACAGCTCTGCTCGCGGCTGCTCGGCGTGCAGCGCGATCTCGGCTTCGGCGACGACGACGTCGTCACGAACCTCGCCTCGCCGGCGTTCGACATCGCGCTCTTCGAGCTGCTCATGCCGCTCATCAACGGCGGCTGCAGCCTGTTGCTGACGAGCGCGCAGGTGAAAGACCCGGAGCAGCTGCGCGCGCGCACGCAGCACGCGACGGTGTTCCACGCCGTGCCGACGCTGATGGAAGCTTGGCTCGACGCGCTCGGCGCGAGCGAGTACCGCTCGCTCCACACCGTGCTGGTCGGCGGCGAGGCGGTCCCCGAGCGGCTGTTGATCAAGCTGCGCGAGCGCTTCCCGAAAGCGCGGGTGTTCGAGCTCTACGGACCGACCGAAGCGGTGATCGTCAGCACGCGCTACCGCGTCGACGGCATCGCGCTGAACGGCGTGGCGAACTGCATCGGCCGGCCGTTCGCGAATACGCGCATCTACATCTTGGACGCGCGCATGGAGCCGGCCCCGGTCGGCGTCGGCGGCGAGCTGTACATCGGCGGCGCGCAGGTCGCGCAGGGCTATCTGAACCGCGACGACCTCACGGCGGAGCGCTTCATCGCGAACCCGTTCGTGAACGGCGACCGGCTGTACAAGTCCGGCGACCTGGCGCGATACCTGCCGGACGGCAACATCGAGTTCTTGGGCCGCAACGACTTCCAGGTGAAGATCCGCGGCTTCCGCATCGAGCTCGGCGAGATCGAGGCGCGGCTCGCCGCGCATCCGGCGGTGCGTGAAGCGGCGGTCGTGCCGCTCGACGATCGCACCGGCGAGAAGCGGCTGGTGGCCTACTACGCCGCGCCGGCGCCGTTGAGCGCGGAGGAGCTGCGCGACTACCTCGCCGCGACCCTGCCCGACTACATGGTTCCGGCCGCGTACGTGCAGCTCGACGCGCTGCCGCTGACCGCGCACGGCAAGCTCGACCGCCGCGCGCTCCCGGCACCCGACGACGGCGCGTACGTCTCGCGCGCGTACGAAGCGCCGGCGGGCGATGTCGAGCTGACGCTGGCGGCGGTGTGGCGCGAGCTGCTGAACGTCGAGCGCGTCGGCCGCAACGACAACTTCTTCGAGCTGGGCGGGCACTCGCTGCTTGTGGTCGCGGCGCTGGAGCGCCTGCGCCAAGTCGGCCTGCACGTCGATGCGGCGGCGTTCTTTGCTTCGAACAGCCTGCGCGAGCTGGCGAGCGCGGTGCGCGACGAGAGCGTGGACGTCGCGATCCCGCCGAATGCGATCGACGACGGCTGCACTCACATCACGCCGGAGATGCTGCCGCTGGTGCAGCTCAGCGCGTCTGAGATCGCCGCCGTCGTCGCGGCGGTGCCGGGCGGCGCTGCGAACGTGCAAGATATCTACCCGCTTGCGCCGCTGCAGGAAGGGATTCTGTTCCACCACATCTTGGGTGGTGAGGGCGATCCGTATCTCGGACGAAGCACGTATCGTTTCGAAAGCCGCGAACGGCTCGACGCGTACCTTGCCGCGCTGGAGTCGGTGATCGCGCGGCACGACGTGCTGCGCACCGCGGTGGTCTGGGAGAATCTTTCCGAGCCGGTGCAGGTCGTGCTGCGCCGTGCGCCGCTCGCGGTCGAAGAAGTCGAGGTCGATGCGGCCGCCGGCGACGTCGCCGAGCAGCTTGCCGCACGGTTCAACCCGCGCCATTTCCGGCTCGACGTGCGGCAGGCGCCGATCATGCGCGCGTACGTCGCGCGCGACGGCGAGGGCGACGCGTGGGCGATGGTGCTGCTGAAGCACCACCTGCTCGGCGATCACACCGCGATGGAAGTGATGCAGCACGAAGTCGAGGCGCATCTGCTCGGTCGCGCGGGCGAGCTTCCGCAGCCGGTGCCGTTCCGCAACTTCATCGCGCAGGCGCGCCTGGGCGTGAGCCGCGAGGAGCACAAGCAGTTCTTCCGCGAGATGCTCGCGGACGTCGGCGAACCGACCGCGCCGTTCGGCCTGGTCGACGTGCGGCGCGACGGCTCGGCGACGCGCTCGACCCATGCGGTGATCGACGCGTCGCTGGCGGAGCGCCTGCGCACCGCCGCGCGCGCCGCCGGCGTGAGCACGGCGAGCATCTGCCACGTCGCGTGGGCGCGTGTGCTGGCGCGGGTCTCCGGCCGCGACGACGTCGTGTTCGGCACGCTGCTGTTCGGCCGCATGCAGGGCGAAGGCGCGAACCGCGCGCTGGGAATGTTCATGAACACGCTCCCGGTGCGGCTGAAGATCGACGAGCGCGGGGTGCGTCAAGGCGTCGAGGAGACGCAGCTGCTGCTCGCGCAGCTGCTGCGCCACGAGCACGCGCCGCTGACGCTCGCGCAGTCGTGCAGCGCCGTTCCGGCGTCGACGCCGCTGTTCAGCTCGCTGCTGAACTACCGGCACGGCAAACCCCGCCGGAAACAGGCCGGCGACGACGCCGTGCACGGGATCGCGGCGCGCGGCGGCGAGGAGCGGACGAACTATCCGATCGGAATGTCCGTCAACGACCACGGCGACGAGCTGAGCCTCTCGGTGAAGTCGGACGCCTCGGTCGACCCGAATCGCTTGAGCGCGTACATGCAGACGGCGCTCGCCGCCGTGGTGGACGCACTCGAAAACGAGCCGGCCCGCGCGCTGACGAGCCTTGAGGTCGTTCCCGAACGCGAGCGCGCGCAGCTGCTGGTCGAGTGGAACGCGACCGAGCGCGACTACGCGGCGGCGCGCTGCGTGCACGAGCTGTTCGAAGACCAAGCGTCGCGTGCGCCGGAGTCGGTCGCGCTGGAGTTCGGCGGCGAGCGGCTCAGCTACGGTGAGCTCAACGCGCAGGCGAACCGCTTGGCGCGCCACCTGCAGGCGCAGGGCGTGCAAGCGCGGACCCGCGCCGGCGTGCTGATGGAGCGCAGTCCGGAGTTCGTCGTCGCCGTGCTCGCGGTGCTCAAGGCGGGCGGCACGTACGTTCCGCTGGATCCGGCGTACCCGTACGAGCGGCTGTCGTACGTCGTCGAGGACAGCGCGCCGGCGCTGCTGCTGACGCACGACGCGGTCGGCGCCGAGCTGCGCGACGCGTTCGCGCGGGCCGGCGTGCCGGCGGTCGGCGTCGTCGCCGACGCGGAGCGCTGGTCGCACGAAGCGGCGTCGAATCTGCACGGAGCTGCGGCGCCCTCGGATCCGGCGTACGTGATCTACACCTCCGGCTCGACCGGCGCGCCGAAGGGCGTCGTCGTCACGCACGAGCAGCTTTGCTCGCGGCTGCTCGGCGCGCAGCTCGACCTCGGTTTCGCCGCCGGCGACGTGATGACGAATCTTGCTTCGCCGGCGTTCGACATCGCGCTGTTCGAGCTGCTGATGCCGCTGATCAACGGCGGCTGCAGCCTCTTGCTGAGCAGCGCGCAGGTGAAGGACCTCGAGCAGCTGCGCGCGCGCACGCAGCACGCGACGGTGTTCCACGCCGTGCCGACGCTCATGGAAGCTTGGCTCGACTCGCTCGGCGCGAGCGAGTACGGCTCGCTGCACACGCTGCTGGTCGGCGGCGAAGCGGTTCCCGAGCGTTTGCTGTGCAAGCTGACGGAGCGTTTTCCGGCCGCGCGGGTGTTCGAGTTCTACGGCCCGACGGAAGCCGTCATCATCAGCACCCGGTACCGCGCGGACGGCTCGGCGCTCGAAGGCGTGGCCAACTGCATCGGGCGGCCGTTCGCGAACACGCGCATCTACATCTTGGACGCGCGGTTGGATCCCGCGCCGGTCGGGGTCGGCGGCGAGCTGTACATCGGCGGCGCGCCGGTCGCGCTGGGCTACCTGAACCGCGACGACGTGACCCTGGAGCGGTTCGTCCCGAGCCCGTTCGTGGACGGCGACCGTTTGTACAAGACGGGCGACCTCGCGCGCTACCTCCCCGACGGCAACGTCGAGTTCCTCGGCCGCAACGACTTCCAGGTGAAGATTCGCGGGTTCCGCATCGAGCTCGGCGAGATCGAAGCGCGGCTCGCCTCGCATCCGGCGGTGCGCGAAGCGGTCGTGCTCGCGCTGGAAGACCGCACCGGCGAGAAGCGCTTAGTGGCGTACTACACGACAACCGCATCGGACGCGTCCGATGCGCCGACCGCGCCCGGCGCCGACGAGCTGCGCAGCCACCTTGCGGCCGCATTGCCGGAATACGTGATTCCGGCCGCGTACGCGCGGCTCGACGCGCTGCCGCTGACGGCGAACGGCAAGCTCGACCGCCGCGCGCTGCCGGCACCCGACGACGGCGCGTACGCCTCGCGCGCGTACGAAGCGCCGGCAGGCGAGGTCGAGTTGACGCTCGCGGCGGTGTGGCGCGAGCTGCTCAAGGTCGAGCGCGTCGGCCGCAACGACAACTTCTTCGAGCTGGGCGGGCACTCGCTGCTCGTCGTCGCCGCGCTGGAACGCTTGCGGCAAGTCGGCCTGCACCTCGACGCCGCGGCGTTCTTCGCATCGAACAGCCTGCGTGAGCTGGCGAGCGCGGTGCGCGACGCGAGCTTGGACGTCGCGATCCCGCCCAGCGCGATCCCCGACGGCTGCACCGAGATCACGCCCGAGATGCTGCCGCTCGTGCAGCTGAGCGCGTCCGAGATCGCCGGCGTCGTCGCGTCGGTTCCGGGCGGCGCCGCCAACGTGCAAGACGTCTACCCGCTCGCGCCGCTGCAGGAAGGGATTCTCTTCCATCACATGCTCGGCGCCGAGGGCGACCCCTACTTGGGCCGCAGCACCTACCGCTTCGAGAGCCGTGAACGGCTCGACGCGTACCTCGCCGCGCTGGAGTCGGTGATCGCGCGCCACGACGTGCTGCGCACGGCGGTCGCGTGGGAACATCTCGCCGAGCCGGTGCAGATCGTGTACCGCGACGCGCCGCTGGCCGTGGAAGAAGTCGAGCTCGATCCGGCCGCGGGCGACGTGGCGGAGCAGTTGGCGGCACGGTTCAACCCGCGCCATTTCCGGCTCGACGTGCGCCGAGCGCCGATGATGCGCGCGTACGTCGCGCGCGACGGTGAGGGCGACGCGTGGGCGATGGTGCTGCTCAAGCACCACCTGCTCGGCGATCACACCGCGATGGAGCTGATGCAGCGCGAGATCGAAGCGCATCTGCTCGGGCGCGCCGCCGAGCTGCCGCCCCCGGTGCCGTTCCGCAACTTCATCGCGCAAGCACGCCTGGGCGTGAGCCGCGAAGAGCACGAGCAGTTCTTCCGCGACATGCTGGCCGGCGTTGACGAGCCGACCGCACCGTTCGGGCTGGTGAACGTGCAAGGCGACGGAACGAGCACGCGCCGGACGTACCAGCTCATCGACGCGGCGCTGGCCGAGCGGTTGCGGAACGCCGCGCGCTCGATCGGCGTCAGCACGGCGAGCATCTGCCACGTCGCGTGGGGACGCGTCCTTGCCGCGGTGTCGGGGCGCGACGACGTCGTCTTCGGCAGCGTGCTGCTCGGGCGCATGCACGGCGGCGAAGGCGCGGACCGCGCGCTCGGGATGTTCATGAACACGCTTCCGGTGCGCCTGCGCATCGGCGAGCGCGGCGTCGCCGCGAGCGTCGAGGAGACGCACCTGTTGCTCGCGGAGCTGCTGCGCCACGAGCACGCGCCGCTGGCGCTCGCCCAACGCTGCAGCCGCGTTCCGGCGTCGACGCCGCTGTTCAGCTCGCTGCTCAATTACCGCCACGGCAAGCCGCGGAAGAAGCAGGAGGACGAGGGCGCCTGGAAAGGGATCGCGGCGCGCGGCGGTGAGGAGCGCACCAACTATCCGGTCACGATCTCGGTCAACGACCACGGCGACGAGCTGAGCCTCTCGGCGCAGACCGACGCGTCGGTCGACCCCGACGCGCTGTGCGAGTCGATGCAAACGGTGCTCGCGCAGCTCGTCGACGCGCTCGAGTGCGAGCCGGCTCGCGCGCTCACCTCCGCCGGCGTGCTCGCGGAACGCGAGCGCGCGCGAATGCTGGTCGAGTGGAACGCGACGGAACGTCCGTACCCGGCCGATCTGTGCGTGCACGAGCTCTTCGAGGCGCAGGTTCGCACGTCGCCCGACGCGGTCGCGGTCGAGGACGAGCGGGCGGCGCTCAGCTACGCCGAGCTCAACGCGCGGGCGAACCGTTTGGCGCGCCGGCTGCGCGCGCACGGCGTCGGCCCCGACGTGCGGGTCGCGGTGTGCATGGAGCGCGGCGCCGAGCTGGTCGTCGCGCTGCTCGCGATCTTCAAAGCCGGCGGCGCGTACGTCCCGCTCGATCCGGAGTATCCGGCGGAGCGGCTGGCGTACGTCGTCGAGGACAGCGCGCCCGCGCTGGTGCTCACGCACGCCGCCGTCGGTGCGGAGGCGCGCGAGACGCTCGCGCACAGCGGCGCGCCGTCGCTCGACGTCGCCGCCGGCGCGGCGGAGTGGGCCGGCCAGCCGGACGACGATCTCGCGCGCGACGGCCTGTTGCCTTCGCATCTGGCCTACGTCCTCTACACGTCGGGCTCGACCGGCCGGCCGAAAGGCGCGATGAACGAGCACCGCGCGGTCGTCAACCGATTGCTCTGGATGCAAGAGGCGTACGCGCTCGGCGCGGACGACGCCGTGCTGCAGAAGACGCCGTTCAGCTTCGACGTCTCGGTGTGGGAGCTGTTCTGGCCGCTGCTGAGCGGCGCGCGTCTGGTGATGGCGCGGCCCGGCGGCCACAAGGATCCCGAGTACCTCGCGCGCGTCGCCGGCGAGCGGCGCATCACGACGATGCACTTCGTGCCCTCGATGCTCGGGTATTTCCTGGACGAGCCCGACCTGGCGGCGCGCTGCGCCTCGCTGAAGAACGTGGTGTGCAGCGGCGAGGCGCTGACCAAAGCGCTGGTGGAACGCTGCTACGAGCGCCTGCCGTTCGTGCAGCTCTCGAACCTGTACGGGCCGACCGAAGCGGCGGTCGACGTCACCGCCTGGCGCTGCCCGCGCGAGAACGTGCCGGCGAACGTTCCGATCGGCAAGCCGATCGCCAACACGCGAACGTACGTCTTGGACGCGCGCTTGGAGCCGGTGCCGAGCGGCGTGGCGGGCGAGCTGTACGTCGGCGGCGTGCAGGTGGGCCGCGGCTATTGGAACCGTCCCGAGCTGACCGCGGAACGCTTCATCGCGAACCCGTTCGTCGCAGGCGACCGGCTGTACAAGACCGGCGACCTCGCGCGCTTCCTTCCCGACGGCACCATCGAATATCTCGGGCGCAACGACTTCCAGGTGAAGATTCGGGGCTTCCGCATCGAGCTCGGCGAGATCGAAGCGCGCCTGGCGGCGCACCCCGGCGTGCGCGAAGCGGTCGTCACCGCACCCGAAGACCGCTCCGGCGAGAGGCGGCTGGTGGCGTACTACACGGCGGCGGAAGAGCTCGACGCGCAAGCGCTGCGCGCGCATCTGACGGCGACGCTGCCCGACTACATGCTTCCCGCGGCGTACGTGCGTCTGGAGTCGTTCCCGCTCACGCCGAGCGGGAAGCTCGACCGCAAGGGGCTCCCCGCGCCCGACGGTTCGGGCTACGCGTTGCGCGCGTACGAAGCGCCGGCGGGCGAGCTCGAGGCCGCGCTCGCCGCGATCTGGAGCGAGCTGCTGAACGTGGAGCGCGTCGGGCGCAACGACAACTTCTTCGAGCTCGGCGGGCACTCGCTGCTCGCGATGCGCGTGCTCTCGCGCGTGCGCCAGGCGTTCGCCCTCGAGGCGAAGCTCAGCGACGTGTTCGCGCACCCGACGCTGGTGGAGTTCGCCCGCGCGCTCGAAACCTCGGCGCGCAGCGCGCCCCCGCCGATCCTGCCGGTCGATCGCAGCGAACGCATCCCGCTCTCGTTCTCGCAAGAGCGGCTGTGGTTCTCGGTGCAGCTCGATCCCGGTCGCACGTACCACATCCCGTTCGGCCTGCCGCTGAAGGGCGAGCTCGACGCGAACGCGCTGCGGCGCGCGCTGAACGAGATCGTTGCGCGCCACGAGCCGCTGCGCACCACCTTCGCCGAAGTGGACGGTGAGCCGGTGCAGCGCATCGGCGCGCCGGACGCCGGCTTCCAGCTCGTCGAGCACGACCTGCGCGAGATGCCGGACGCCGCCGCCGAGCTGCAGCGGATCTCGATGGCCGAACGGCGATCACCGTTCGACCTGCAGGCCGGTCCGCTCGTTCGCGGCCGTCTCGTCACGACCGCGGACGACGAGCACCTGCTGGCGGTGACGATGCACCACCTCGTCTCCGACGGCTGGTCGACCGGCGTCTTCATGCGCGAGCTCAACGCGCTGTACGCCGCGTATCGCGCCGGCCGGCCGAGTCCGCTCGCGCCGCTCGCGATTCAGTACGCGGACTACGCGGTCTGGCAGCGGCAGTGGCTCTCCGGTCAAACGCTGCAAGACCAGGTCGCATACTGGCAGCGCACGCTCGCCGGAGCGCCGGTGTTGCTCGAATTGCCGGCGGACCGGCCGCGTCCGGCGGTGAGCGATCATCGCGGTGCGCAGCTCGCCTTCGAGCTCGACGCGCAGACGAGTGCGCGCGTGAAGGCGCTGAGCCGCCGGCACGGGACGACGCTGTTCATCACGCTGCTCACCGCGTGGGGCGCGCTGCTCGCGCGGCTCTCCGGTCAGGACGACGTCGTGATCGGCACGCAGGTCGCGAACCGCCCGCGGCCGGAGCTCGAACCGCTGATCGGCTTCTTCGTCAACACGCTCGCGCTGCGCTTGGACTTCGGCGGCGACGCGACGGTCGGGGAGATGCTGAACCGCGTCAAGGACCGCGTGATCGCGGGCCAAGACCACCAGGACGTCCCGTTCGAGCAGGTCGTCGAGGCGGTGAAGCCGCCGCGCAGCCTCGCGCACAACGCGATCTTCCAGACGACGTTCGTGTGGAACAACGCCGAGCGCGGAGCGCGCGCGCTCGACGGGCTCGCGACGCAGTCGCCTGCCTCCGCGCCGGCCTCGGCCGTCAGCGCGCAAGTCGATCTCACCTTGGAGCTGGCCGAGCACAGCGAGCGGATCGCGGGCCGGGTGATCTACGCGACATCGCTCTTCGACGGGGCGACGATCGAGCGCTACTGCGGCTACCTGCGGCGCATCGTCGCCGCGATGGTGGAGGACGAGGGATGAAGCTCGGTCTCGTCTCGCTGCTCTCCGAGCGCGAGCGCCGCCAAGTGCTGTTCGAATGGAACGTGACCGAGCGCGCGTACCCCGACGCGTGCGTGCACGAGCTGTTCGAAACGCAGGTACGCAGGTCGCCCGACGCCGTCGCGGTCGAGGACGAGCGCGCGCGGCTGAGCTACGCCGAGCTGAACGCGCGGGCGAACCGGCTCGCGCGTCATCTGCGCGCGCGTGGCGTCGGCCCGGACAAGCTGGTCGGCGTGTGCATGCAGCGCAGCGCCGAGCTGCTCGTCGCGCTGCTGGCGGTCTTCAAGGCCGGCGGCGGGTACGTCCCGCTCGATCCCGAGTATCCCGCCGAGCGGATGGCGTACGTGCTCGGCGACAGCGCGCCGGTGCTGGTGCTCACGCACGGCGCGGTCGGCGCGAACGTGCACGCGCTGCTCGCGCGCGACGGCGGGCCCGTGGTCGACGTCGTCGCCGATGCGGCGAAGTGGGCCGAAGAATCGGACGCGGATCTCGCGCGCGACGGGCTGCTCCCGGCACACCTGGCCTACGTCATCTACACGTCCGGCTCGACCGGGTGGCCGAAAGGCGCGATGAACGAGCACCGCGCGGTGGTGAACCGGCTGCTGTGGGCGCAGGACGCGTACACGCTGCAGCCGGGCGACGCGGTGCTGCAGAAGACGCCGTTCAGCTTCGACGTCTCGGTCGGCGAGCTGTTCTGGCCGCTGCTGTTCGGCGCGCGTTTGGTGATGGCGCGCGAAGATGGCCACAAAGACCCCGACTATCTCGTGCGGACCGTTCAGGAGCGCCGGATCACGAACGTGCACTTCGTCCCCTCGATGCTCGGGTATTTCCTCGACGAGCCCGATGTGGCGGCACGTTGCGCGTCGCTGAAGAACGTGTTCTGCAGCGGCGAAGCGCTGACCAAGGCGCAGGTCGAACGCTTCTACGAGCGGCTGCCCTTCGTGCAGCTCTCGAACCTGTACGGCCCGACCGAAGCCGCGGTCGAGGTGACGGCGTGGCGGTGCCCGCGCGAGAACGTGCCGGTGATCGTCCCGATCGGCAAGCCGATCGCGAACACGCGGATGTACGTCCTCGACGCGCACCTGGAACCGGTTCCGGTCGGCGTCGCGGGCGAGCTGTACATCGGCGGCGTCCAGGTCGGCCGCGGCTATCTGAACCGTCCCGAGCTGACGGCGGAGCGTTTCGTCGCGAACCCGTTCGTCGCCGGCGAGCGGCTGTACAAGACCGGCGATCTCGCGCGGTTCCTCCCCGACGGCGCGATCGAGTACTTGGGCCGCAACGACTTCCAGGTGAAGATTCACGGCTTCCGCATCGAGCTCGGCGAGATCGAAGCGCGGCTGGCGACGTTCCCCGGCGTGCGCGAGGTCGCGGTGACCGCGCCCGACGACCGCGCGGGCGAGAAGCATCTGGTCGCGTACTACACCGCGCCCGAAGCGCTCGACGCGCAAACGTTGCGCGCCCATCTGCTCGCCGGGCTTCCCGAGTACATGGTGCCGGCGCTGTACGTGCACCTCGAAGAGTTCCCGCGCACCTCGAGCGGAAAGCTCGACCGCAAAGCGCTGCCGGTTCCCGGCGAGACGCCGCGCGCGTACGAAGCACCGGCCGGCGAGCTCGAGACCGCGCTCGCCGCGATCTGGAGCGAGCTGCTGAACGTCGAGCGGGTCGGGCGCGACGACAACTTCTTCGAGCTCGGCGGGCACTCGCTGATCACGATGCGCCTGGCCAACGCGCTGAAGCGGTACGGCTTGCGCCTGCCGAGCGTCGCGGTGATCTTCCAGCACCCGACGGTGCGCGCGCTGGCGGCGTACTTCGCCGCGCAGCCGCACGGCGACGCCGCGCACGCGGCGATCCCGGTTCGCTCGGGCGGCACGGAACCGCCGCTGTTCCTGATCCACGAGCTGTTCGGCGACGACCTGTACTTCACCCGACTGAGCCGGCACATCGCCGCGGACGTGCCGGTCTACGGCGTGCCCGCCGTGCCGCTCGACGAACCGCAGCTGCACAGCGTCGAAGAGATCGCCGCGCGCAAGCTGGAGATGATCCTCGCCGTGCAGCCGGCCGGGCCGTACCGCATCGCGGGCTGGTCGTTCGGCGGCGTCGTCGCGTACGAGATCGCCGCGCAGCTGCTCGCGCGCGGGTTGCCGGTCGAGTTCCTGGGGCTGATCGACAGCATGTGCCCGACGGCACGGCGCTCGCGCGACAAGCTGCAGCTCGGGAACGCGCGCGCGGCGCTGCGCGCGCTGCTGCACCGCAACGGCGTCGTGCTCGGCGAGGGGGCCGAAGCAGCGGGCAGCTTCGAAGAGCTGCTCGCGCACTGCCGTGAGCGCGACGCGCTTCCGGCCCATCTCGCCGCGTGGGCGGATGCGGAGATCCGCGCGCTCTGCGCTCGCGTCGCGGCGCACCTCCACGCCGAAGAAACCTATGCGCCGCCGGGGATCGCGATGCCGATCCACCTCTTTGCGGCGGAACACAGCTTCCCCGTCGCGGAGCGGATGCTCCACAGCGAAGCCGGCACGCTGGGATGGGGCTTGGTCGCGGTGAGCCGGCAGCTCCATCGCACCACCGTTCCCGGTAACCACGTCTCGATCACCACCGAACACGCACCCGTTCTCGGGCGGCAGCTCTCGGACGTACTCTGCAGCCTCCCGTCTGTCCCCGAACGCAGAGTCAGCTCACTCTAACGCCATCACACTTAGAAATTGGAGATAATCGTGACACCGCAGTCTACGAACGGACACAGAGATTCGGTCGATTGCGTCGTGGTCGGGGCCGGCCCGGCCGGCTGCACCGCCGCGACGCTCATCGCCATGCAAGGACACAAGGTCACGCTGCTCGAGCGTGAGACGACGCCCAAGTACAAGATCGGCGAATCGCTGCTTCCCGCGACGATCCACGGAATTTGCCCGCTGCTCGGCGTTTCGGAAGAGATCAAAAAGGCGAACTTCATCCTCAAGCACGGCGGGACGTTCCGCTGGGGCAAGAACCCCAACCCGTGGGTGTTCGACTTCGCCAGCTCGCAGAAGATGGCCGGGCCGACCTCGACGGCCTATCAGGTCGAGCGCGTCGTGTTCGACCGCATCCTGCTCGAGAACGCGCGCAAGAAAGGCGTCAGCGTTCGCGTCGGCTGCAAGGTCACCGGAACGCTCGAAGAGGACGGACGCGTCGCCGGGCTGACGTTCCTCAACGAGCAGGGCGACGCCGAGACGATCCGCGCGAAGTACGTCGTCGACGGCGCCGGGCACGAGAGCCCGCTCGCGCGCAAAGTCGGCGAGCGCATCTTCTCGAAGTACTTCCAGAACATCGCCGTGTTCGGCTACTTCGAGAACGGCGGCCGGCTCCCGCCACCGCTCAGCGGCAACATCTTCTGCGCCGCTTTCGACGAGGGCTGGTTCTGGTACATCCCGCTGCGCAAGGAGCTGACCAGCGTCGGCGTCGTCATCGACAAGTCCAAAGCCGGGGAGCTGACGAACGACCTGCCGGCCTCGCTGGCGCGCTACATCGAGAAGTGCAAGCCGATCAAGGACCTGCTCAAGGACGCCACCCGCGTGACGGAGGGAATCTACGGCGAGGTCCGCGCGCGCAAAGACTACTCGTACGCCAACACGAAGTTCTGGATCCCCGGCCTGGCGCTGATCGGCGACTCGGCGTGCTTCGTCGACCCGGTCTTCTCGTCGGGCGTGCACCTGGCGACCTACTCGGGTCTGCAGGTCGCGCGGTCCGTCAACACCTACCTGCGCGGCGGGAAGGCGAACGAGGTCGCGATCTTCGACGAGTTCGAGAAGCGCTACCGCCGCGAGTACGCGAACTTCTACGACTTCCTGCTGGCGTTCTATAACGTGGAGCAAGAAGAGACGTCGTACTTCTGGGAAGCGAAGAAAGTTCTCGGCGCCAAGACGCCGGAGGACGAGGCGTTCATCAACCTGGTCGGCGGGGTGGGCAACAACAACGAAGAGCTCTTCGACGCGGCGGCGTTCTTCGAGCAGCGCGCGGAGCTCGGCGACACGCTGTTCCCCGAGGCTGCGGCCGAACCGGTCGCGCCGGCTGCCGGCGGCGAGCGCGGCGAGTTCTACCGCAAGCTCACCTCCGAGATCACCGCCATGCAGATCAACTCGCTGCTCGGCTCGAAGCGCCCGCTCGAGCAGCCGCTGTTCGAAGACGGCCTCGTCCCGACCCGCGACGGCATGCACTGGGCCGTCGCCGCAGCCAAGGCCTAAGGGCCCCGCTCATAAAGAAGAAGAGGCGAGGCTTTTGCGAGCCTCGCCTCTTGGTTCATACCGACATCTGGCAGTTCGAGCAGACGAGCAAGAACTGACTTCTGGTGGAGAAGACCATCGCGGTGAACGCGGCCAGCGCGATCGCGAGCAATCCCGCGCAGATCGCCGTCCCGGCGCCGATCGTCCACCACGCGAGCAGCCCGATGCAGCCGATGAACGCTAAGCTGATCGCGACCAGCGCGAGCGCCCACGTGGACCAGATCAGCGTGCGCCACTGATCGCACTGCGCGTACTTTTCGGCGGTGCACGGGCCTTGCGTGCCGACTACGGTCGGAGCCGGCTGCGGTTGCGGACCGCCGCCGGCGACTTGCAACGTGCTTCGGCGTTCCTCCATCGCCGCCAACACCGCGGTCGGGATTTGATATTGCCCACCCGCCGAATCGGTGTACGTGTACTGCTCCTGGCCCTGCGCGCCGGTCGCAGTGACTTTCCACCACGCGTTCGGTCCGAGCGTCACCGTCGACGCGCGGCTGGCTGAATCGTACCGCAGCTGGTACGGCACCGGAGCGGAGCCCGAAGCCGAGCCGGTGATCGAGCCGTTGTACGTCGTGTCGGCCGCAAGATTCCACGGCGTCGGAACCGACGCCGTCGACTGGCTTCCGTCGGAGCCGGTCAGCATGAGGACGAACGCGTCGTCGGTGCATTGCGACGTGTCGGTCTGCGCGGCCCACGTACCGTCCGGCTTGTAGAGGTTGACGTAACCCGACGTGTCGGTCTGGAACGAGTACCCGCCGGGCCCGGGCTGCGTCGTGACCGATTGCGCGGTTCGGAAGGCCGCGGGGAAACGCGGCTTTCCTCGGCCGCGCCGAATGCTGATCGGTGCGAGGGTCCTGGAGGCCGGTTTGGTGAGAACCCCTCCCTTGGAAACGGCGCCTCCGGAGCAGGCTGTGAGCGCCACGGCAGCCGAGCCGAGGAGCATGTTCGATCGATTCAAGATCATTCTCGCCTCCAAGTCATGAGCGAACTTGCGCGCATCTCGTCGAGATGCGCTGCAGTGAGGACGACGCGCGCAACACCAAGAGCGCCCACGTGTGATGCACCGCTGAATCAGTCGCACACCCACGACGAATCCACGGCGTCTCCGCGGACGCGCTCGAGCACCCATGCCGCTTCGCACGGCGATTTCCAACCTCCAGGCGATCACAAGAGAGACACCCCGCCCGGATTTGGAGGCTCAGTATAGCACAGTTCTACCGTGTTGTGGCACCGATTCGGCAGAATCGTTTGCGTCACACATTTCCTCGGCGCTCACCGTCCGAAATGGCCTGCCGCTGCGCCCCGACCTAGGCCAAAGTCACAACGGCCAGATCGTCACGGGCCGGCTTTCGGCGTGCTGACGACGAGCTTCATCGCTTCGAAGTCGAACGAGAGCTCTGTGTGGCGGAAGAATTCGTGCGAGAGCAGGCCGCCGACTTGGAACGGGAAGATCTGGAACTGGTTGGCGTCGGGGAAGTAGAGGCCGGGGACGTTGCGTTCCGTGAAGCTGCCGATCGAGACGGACGGGACGGTGAACGACTGCGTGCGCACCGCCCCGCCGCCGCCGGCGAAGCTCCCGGTGCGCGCGCCTTCGAGCGAGACCTTCGCGGCGGCGATCTCCTCGGTGCTGAGCTGCACGCCGATTCCCTCGCCGCCCGTGTCGATGCTGAACAGCGCGTCGGCGGTGTCGTTGACGCGCGCGGGGGCGAAGATGAAGTGGTCGCTCACCAGCCACATCGGCACGGCCGCCGAACCGTTCGCCGCGGCAGTGCGCTCGAACGCCGCGGAATCCGAGGCCCGGCGCAGGATCAGCGCGCCGTGCGGATAGTCGATCGTCGAGAGAAAGTGCCGCAGGAAGATCGTGCCGATCGAGCCGTCGACGTCGCGGCCGGCGAGCTTCAGCGCCTCCGGCGTCACCATGCACGGGATTCCGCGCACCGTCAGCCCGGCGACGTCGACGCGGTCGATGCGGCCCGAGCGCATCTCTGCCTTCTTGCCGCCGGCGAAGATGCCGATTCCGGCGACGTGCGAGGCGACGCCGAGCCGCTTCGCGCCGGCGACGGTGAGGTCGACCGCGCCGCCGCCGGTGTCGAGCACGAGCAGCGCGTCCTTGCCGTCGATCTTCGCGCGCACGACCGGCAGCGGATCCGTCGCGACGAACGGAATCCGAACCGGATCGCTCGGCATCGTGATGCGGAAGTTCTGCGCGCTGGGCTCGCGCTCGGTGAGCGCGCGCAGCCGCGACTGCGTCATCATGTCGTCGGGGTTGAGGCGCGCGGCTTCGGTCAAGTACGTGCGCGCGCGGCGCAGGTCGTTGCGGTAGAGATAGATCGTTCCGAGCCCGCGCAGCGCGTCGGGATCGTGCGGTGCTCTCGCGAGCTGCGCCGCGTATGCGGTGAGCGCGGCGTCCCAGTGGCCGCGCGCGAACTCGGCGTCGCCGGAACGTTGCGCCGCGGGCGATCCCGCCAGCGCGAGGACGGCGGAGAGCACGATCGAGACGAGGCTCATGCCGCTCATTTGCTCGGCAACAGCGCGGCGACCTCGCGCACCACGAAGGAACGCGTTCGGCCGCGCGGCCGAGCGAACGCGGCGACCTCATCCTCATCACCGCAAAGCTCGGTCAGCGTCCACGCGGGCGCATCCCAGGGGCCGACGCCGAACGTCACCTCGACCGGCCCGGCTTCACGCGGATGCACCTCGAGCGCCGTCACGTCGGCGCCGAGCCCGATTCCGAGCGCCTTGCACACCGCTTCCTTGCGCGTCCACGCGCGCAGCAAGAACAGAAGGCGCTCGCGCTCACCGGCAAGCGCATCGAAATTCACACGTTCCGCGTCGCTCAGTACGTGCTGCACGGCGTCGAGATCTCGCCCCGCGTCCTGCTCGACGTCGATTCCGACCGGCCCGCCGGGCGCGACGGCGAGCATCCACCGCCGGCCCGAGTGCGAGAGGCTGAACGCCAGCTCCGTCTCGGGCGCGACGATGCGCGGCGGTCCGTGATCCGGGCTGCCGCACCGCGGACAGCGCGCGCGCCCGAAACGAATCGCGCTCGCCTCCGCGCCGAGATAGGCGGCGAAGACGCGCCGCATCCCGGCGTGCGCGCTGGAGAACCGCGCGCGCTCGCCCGGCACGCGCATGCGCTCTAGCCGCTCGCGTTCGTCAGCGTCGAGCAGTGCCAAGTCGCCGGGGACGATCTCCGTATCGACCGTCCCCCGCCACACGTGCAGCTCGTCGTGCGCCGCCGCTTTCAGCAGAAGAACCTCAGCCCGCCGGGCGCATCTTCATTTTCATCATCGGCCGGCCGTTCGGCGCGACGGTCTCCGCCTCGCGCTCCGGCTCCGGCGCACGCACCGGTGCCGAGCCGCTCTTGAACTGCGTCCGGTAGAGCTGCGCGTACGCGCCGTCGCGGGCGAGCAGGTCGGCGTGCTTGCCGGACTCGACGATGCGGCCGCCGTCGACGACGAAGATGACGTCGGCCGAGATGATCGTCGAAAGACGGTGCGCGATAACCAGGCTGGTGCGCCCGCGCATCACCTTCTCGAACGCGGCTTGGATGAGCGCCTCGTTCTCGGAGTCGAGCGAGCTGGTCGCTTCGTCCAGGATGAGGATCTGCGGGTTCTTCAGCAGGACGCGCGCGATCGCGAGCCGCTGGCGCTCGCCGCCCGAGAGCTTGTGCCCGCGCTCGCCGACGACGGTCTTGAACCCGTCCGGCAGCGACTCGATGAACGAAAGCAGGTTCGCCGCGCGCGCCGCGGCCTCGATCTCCTCGTGCGTCGCGTTCTCGTTCGCGTAGCGCAGATTCGCCTCGATCGTGTCGTGGAACAGGTACGTCTCTTGGGTGACGATGCCGATGTGCGAGCGGAGCGACTCGACGTCGAACTCCTTGACGTCGGCGCCGTCGATCGTCACCCGGCCGGACTGCGGGTCGTAGAAGCGCGAGACGAGGTGCGTCAAGGTCGTCTTCCCCGCACCCGAGGGACCGACGAGCGCGGCCACCTGGCCCGGCTCGATCGTCAGGTCGACGTCGCGCAGCGCCGGGCGCTCCGGCACGTACGAGAAGCTCACGTTCTCGAAGCCGATCTTCCCTGCGACGTCACCCGTCAGCTCGCGCGTCCCGGAAGGCTCGCGCACGAAGTCGAGGTACTCGAAGATGCGCTCGAAGACCGCGAGCGCGCTGACGATCTGCACCTGCACGCCGATCAGCTGGGACGCCGGCCCGTAGAGCCGCGCCAGCAGCGCGACGAACGCGACGATCGTACCGATCGAGATCTCGCCGCGGAGGAAGAGGTAGCCGCCGGCCAGCCACACGATCGCCGGCCCGATCGTGACCATCGCGCTGATGAGCCCCATGAACCAGCGGCCGACCATCGCGAGCGAGATCTCCGCCTTCATCAATTCGTCGGCGAGCCGGGCGTAGCGCGTGCTCTCGAACGCCGCGCGCACGAACGACTTCACCAGCGTGATGCCCGAGATCGAGAGCGCCTCCTGGGTGATCCCCTGCATCTCGTCGCGCTTCTCGCGCGTCGCCTTCTTCACCGTGTACATGCGCTTGCCGACCGGGAACAGCGGCGCCACCATGAGCGGGAGGACGATGAGCGCGACGATCGAGAGCTTCCAGCTGATCGCGAGCATCGCCGCGACCGCGCTCAGGATGATCGTGAGGTTGGTCAGCACCGAGGAGAGGGTGACGGTGACGACGCTCTCCACGTTGTCGACGTCGCTGGTCACCCGGTTCATGATCTTGCCGGTCTTCGTGCCGGTGAAGAACGAGATCGGCATCGCGAAGAGGTGCGTGACCAGCTTGACCCGCAGGTCGCGCATGATCCCCTGGCCGACGACGGAGTTGAAGTACCCCTGCGCGACGCCGCACAGCGCCGCGAGCAGCGCCGCGCCGATCATCAGCGCGACGTCGGTGGTCAGCCCCGGCGCGCTGCGGTGCGCCAGCGAGACGTCGATGAGGTGCTTGCTCAAGACGGCCGGCGCGAGACCGAGAACGGCAGCGGCGACGATGCACGTCAGGACCACCAGCTCCTGGCGCCAGTACGGCAGGAACAGCCGCGCGATTCGCCGTGCGTCGACGGGACGCGTGAGCTGCGGCTTTTGGCCGCTGAACCGCTCGTCGTCGCCCGCGCGCTTGATCATCATCATGGTGCCACCTGCCTACTGCATTCTCGGTAACATGGAGCTTTCAGACTGCGCCGTCGAGACGGCCTACGGCGTCATCAGCTGGAGGTGCTGCGAATCGAGCAGCAGTTGGCCGGGATCGGCTTTGCCTTCCTGCAGCATGAGCCCCGGCCCGACCGACGCGACGAGCTTGTGCTCCTGCGCGCGGCGCTCGTTGTCGATCTTCAGCACGGCGGCTGTCTCGCGCGGCGTGAGCGCCGCATCGACGATCTTCGTCGCCTTGTCCTCGGCGACGTGCTGCGCCTTGAGCTTCGCGACGAGCTTGCGGTGCTCGGGCGTGATCGCGGCGAGCATCTTCACGTGAGCCTGCTTGTGCAGCGCTTGAATCTGCTGCCCCAGCGCCTGCATCTTCTGCATTTGGTCGGGGCCGGGTCCCTGCTGCGCGAGCGCTGCGACGGGAGCCAACGACGCCGCCAGCAGCAGCGCGGCCGGTGCGGTCCAGAACATCTTTTTCATGTGAGTCGAGCCTCCGTAGGTGAGTGATGAGAGCGAGATGAGATTACGAAACTTCCGCAAGCAGTGCGCTCGCAGGCTGGGCGGCGCCGCCGGCGGCGCCCCGGCGCACACGCGCCGTCAGGATAACGATCGGCGTGGTGAGGAACGTCGTCGCGAGCGCCACGCCGAGCAGCACGGCGTAGGTGTGCTGCGTGATCAAGCCGTTGCGCAACCCGACCGAGAGAAAGATCAATCCGACCACGCCGCGGCAGTTCATCAGCGCGGCGATCGTGAGGGAGCTGTGCTTGCCGAACCGGTTCGCGCGGGCCGCGGCGTAGCTCCCGCCGGCCGTCGTGAGCGTTGCCCACATGGTCCACAGCGCGATCGCCGGGAGCACGGTGAGCCAGCCGGTGATGACGGCGTTCATCCCGGACAGCGTGAAGAACAACGGCATCAGCCTGGTCGCCCACTGCTGCACCTGCTTGAGCGGCTCCGAGATCGCGGGGAGGCGCGGCGTCAGCAGGCCGGCGCCGAAGGCGACGAGGACCGGATCGATCCCCGCGGCGGAACCCGTCGCGATCGCGCCCAGCACGCCGAGCAGCGTCCACGCAAGCGCGTCGTCGACCCCGGCTGCGGAGAGCGCGGTCAACCCCACGCGGCTCGACAACATGCGCAGCTCGTCGAGGATGCGCGCCATCACCGGGAACGCCGTCACCGACATCGCGCCGCAGATCGCGAGCTTTCCGCCCAGCGAGGGCGCGGGGTCGATCCCCCACGCCCAATTCACCGACAAGATAAGGAACGTGAGCGTGAACGCGACGCCGATGCGCGAGAAGGCGATCGACGAGGAGCGCGCGAGCCCGTCGCGCAGGTGCGTCAGGTTCGTCGCATAGCCCAGGCAGAACATGTACGCCAGCAGCGCCGGCTCGCTGATCCAGTACAGAATTCCCTTCACCTGCGCCGTCAGAACCGGGAGGCCGAACGCCGCGGCGCCCTGCGCGAGCGCAAAGCCTGCCAAAATGCCGACGCAGAGCTCCGCGACGACGCGGGGCTGGCGAATTCTCGCGAACAGCGGCGCGCCGAGCGCGCAGGCGAGGAGAGCCGCTGCGGCGACGAGCAAGGCGATTGCAAACGGGAACAGTCCGGCTGACACTGCGGCACCCTCACACAGAATGCTCAAGACGAAGTCTTAGCTGCCGGGCGTATCGGATCGCTCGCGCCGCCTTCTCGAAGAGAAAAGGGCGCGTCGATGACCGGCGGGCGTCTTTTGCTACGGCGATCTTACTACACTTGACGCGATGTGTCCAGCCCAACTATAATCTTTATGGATGCAGTGGGATTGGATACAGCCCCGGTTCCGGGCCCTGGGGGCCGCCCTCACGGTGGCCGCTTCCGCATTTCCCGCGCCCGCGGGCGCCGCGCTGCCGTTCCCGGCCTATGGCGCCGCGCCGAGCGACGCGCTCACGCCGCGTCCCGTGACCGGCGTGCCGACTCGCGTGACGCTCGACCAGGCGATCGCGATCGCCGCGGCCACGTCGCCGACCGTCGAGGCCGCGCGCGCGCCGCTCCACCTCGCGACGGCGACGACGGAAACCGCCCGCGTCGGCGCGCGCCCGACGTTCAACGGAAACGCGCAGCTGGTCTCGCCGACCTCGTTGCAAAACGGGCCCAGCGGGGCGACGTTCACGCTGAGCCAACTGCTCTACGACGGCGGGCTGGTGCTCTCCAACATCCGCTCCGCGCAAGCCTCGGAAGACGCCGCGCGCGAGACGTACCGCCGCGCGCTGCAGACGCTGACCAACAACGTCGCGCAGGCCTACTTCGGCGCGCTCGGAGCCGAGGCGCAAACCGCGCTCGCGCAGGTGATCGTCAACCAGGGGCTCGCGCAGGAACGGCTGATCAAGGCGCAGATCGACGCCGGGACCGCGGCGCCGATCGACTTGGCGACCGCGCACGCGGCGACGATTCAGGCGCAAGGAAAGGTCGTCACCGCGCAGAGCCAAGAGATCGTCGCGCTGGCGCAGTTCGCGCACGCGCTGGGACTCCCGGCCGACGCCGACGTCCGCCCGCAGCCGACGCCCGCGAGCGGCCGCGCGACGACGCTCCCCGCCGGCACGCCGCTCAGCTACGACGTCGCGCTCGCGACCGCGCTCACGCTGCGCCCGGACTACCTCTCGACGATTCGCGCCGCCGACGCGGGCCGCCAGAAAGTGCGCGCGGCGCGCCTCGGCAATCGGCCGACCCTCACCGGCTCGGCCTCGCACGCGTTCCAGCAACAGCAGCAAGGCTTCTTTCCGCAGCAGTCCTCGCCCGCGGTGCAGTGGCTGGCGGCGGTGAAGATCCCGCTGTACGACGGCGGCCTGACGGCGGCGAACACCGCGACCGCGAAGGCGCAGCTGGAGTCGGCCGTCGCCGCCGAAGAGTCCGAAGAGCAGACGGTGCAGGTCGACGTGCGCACCGCGCTCGCGCAGCTCATCGCGGCGCAGGCGCTGCTGCGCGAGAACGACGAGTCGGTCGACCTCGCGCGCCGGCTGCTCGAGGGCCGGCAAGCGCAGTACCGCGCCGGCAAGTCGGTCCTGGAGCTCTACCTCAACGCGCAAGCGAACTACGCCGCCGCTCAGAACGCGCAGCTCTCGGCGCTGTACGCGCTGCGCCAAGCCGAACAGGCCTATCTCTACGCCCTAGGCACCAACGAGGTGGTACAAGCGAGATGACGACGGCCGCGTCGAAGAACGTCCAGCTGCTCTTGCCGCTGAGTCCCAGCAGCTTTTACATCATGCTCGCGCTGGCGCAGGGCGAGCGGCACGGGTACCACATCGCCAAGGAAGTCGAAGCGGCGACCGGCGGGAGCGTGAAGCTGCGCGCGGGGACGCTGTACCGGCTCATCAAAGAGATGCTGGCCGACGGCTGGATCGTCGAGGTCGACCGCGCCGATCCGATCGATCCGCGGCGCCGCTACTACCGCCTCACGCCGTGGGGGCGGAAGATCGCGCACGCCGAAGCCGAGCGGCTCGCCGACCTGGTGCGGCTGGCGCGCTCGTACCGGCTGCTGCCGGCGAGCGCGAGAGCGTAAGAACGGAAGAACGGGTGCTGCCGTGAGCCTCATCGACCTCGCCCTCGCCTTTTGCCCCGCCGAGTTTCGCAGCGAGTACCACGAGCAGATTCGCGCCAACGCGACGGGCGGCAAGGCGGCGAACTTTTTCGACGTCCTCTGGATCGGCTTGACGCTGCATGCGGAAGCGCTCGCGCGCAACCTCAAGACGGCGGTTCGCTCGATGCTGAAGTCGCCGGTCTCCGCGGCGGTCATCGTCGGCACGCTCGCGGTCGCGATCGGCGGCAACGTCGCGGTCTTCACCGCGTTCAACGCCGCGCTGCTCCAGCCGCTCCCCTTCCCCGACGCGAACCGCCTGGTCCGCATCACGATCGGCGATCCGGCGAAGCCGGGCGCGACGCTGCTGCTGGCCGGGATGGACAAAGCCGTCGCTTCGAACGTGCACTCGTTCGACGCCGTCGGCGCCGTCGCCGAAGATCCGGGCGCGATCGTCGGCACCGGCGTCACGTACGCCGCGCACCGCGGGATCGCGACGCCGAACTTTTTCTCGCTGCTCGGCGCGCAGCCCGAGCTCGGGCGGCTGCTTTCCGCGGCGGACGTCGGCGGGAATTCCGTCGTCATCTCCGACCAGCTCTGGCGGCGGCGCTTCGGCTCCGACCCGCACGTCCTGGGGCAGCGCCTGCGCTTCACGCCCTCCTCGGCCTTGCAGCCGCTCGATTTCGTGATCGCCGGCGTCGCGCCGCCGGCGCTGGAGTCGATTCGCAAAGGGCCGTTCCATCCGGATTTCTGGAGCATCTCGCGATCCGCCGCGCAGAGTGTCGGCGATCAAGGCAACGGCAACCCGCTGATCACCGACACGTTCGGCAAGCTGAAGGCGAACGTGACGCCGGTCGCCGCCGCGAGCGACGCGCAGCGCATCGTCGCATCGCTCTTCCCGCCCGGACAGCCGGTCCCCGACGCGGCGAAGAGCATGCGCGCGATGGTGAACCCGCTCAACAGCGACGCGCTCGACGAAGGGCGCTATCTGTGGACGCTGTTCGCGGCGGTGATCGCGGTGCTGCTGGTCGCCTGCCTCAACGTCGGAAACCTGCTGCTCACGCGCGCCGCCTCGCGCGGGCAAGAGTTCGTGCTGCGCTCCGGGCTCGGCGCCTCGAGCGGTCAGATCGCGTCGCTCTTGATCTACGAGTCGACGCTGTTCGCCGTGCTCGGCGTGCTGTTCGGCGCCTGGCTGGGGACGACGCTCTTCGCTGGCGCGCTCTCGCTGAGCCCCGCGATCGCGCGGCTGCCGAACGTCCGTCCCGACGGCCACGTGTTCGCGTTCATCGCCGTGCTGATGGTGTTCGTCGCGCTCTTCGCCGGCGTGTTGCCGACGATGATCCGCCAGCGCCGCGGCGGCGACGGCGCGGGGATTCGCGCGGGGACGCGCAGCGGCGCGTTCGCCGCGCCCCGGCTGCGCTTCGCGCTCGGCGTCGCCGAGATCGGGCTCGCTTTTCCGCTGCTGGTCGCTGCCGGGCTGCTCCTGCACAGCTTCTTCATCGCCTCGAACGTCGGCCACGGCTTCTCGACCGACAACCTCTACGAGGTCGACTACAACCTGCCGGTGGCGAAGTACGGCGCCGCCGAAAGCTACCGCAACGCCGTCGACCGGCTCAGCGGCGAGGTGCGCGCGATCCCCGGCGTCACGTCGGTCGGCTACGCAGACCACAGCCTGGTCTCGACGTTCTTCGGCGAGCAGTACGCGCTCAAGCCGGGCGGCGCGCCGATCGGGAGCCTCAACGTGACGTCGGTGACGCCGGAGTTCTTCCAAACGCTCGGGCTCCCGGTCGGGTTCGGCCGGAACTTCCGCGACGGCGTCAGCTCGGCGGCGAGCAACGAGGTGATCGTCGACCAGCGCATGGCGAAGCTGTTCGACGCCGGCGATCCGCTCGGGAAGCACGTGTACACGCAGGGCTTCGACGGCGCGAAGGTGCTCTCGGTGGTCGGCGTCGCGAGCTCGATCGTAAACACGGCCGCGAACGATCAGCCGGCGCTGTACACGCGCGCGTTCGCGACGCCGGTCGACGGCCGCCACCAGTTCTCGCTCTTCGTGCGCACGAACGGCAACGTGCCGAGCCTGAGCACGCAGATCGCCGCGCTCACCACCCGCTTCGATCCGCTCGTCGCGACGCCGACGATTCGGCCGGTCGCGGAAATCCTCGCCGTCAAAGACGCGTCGTGGCGCGCGGGGATGATCTTGCTGAGCTGCCTCGCCGCGGCGGCGCTGCTCCTCGCGCTGGTCGGGATCTACGGCGTCACCTCGCACGCGGTCGCCTCGCGCACCTCCGAGCTCGGCATTCGCCTCGCGATCGGCGCACAGCCGCGCGCGATCCTGGCGCTCGTGCTGCGCTCGCAGCTTGTTCAAAGCACGCTCGGCTTGGTGATCGGTCTGATGCTCAGCCTGTTCATCACCCAAGCGCTCTCCTCGCAGCTCTACGAGATCACCCCGCTCGACCCGCTCACCTACGTTCTGGTCGCGCTGACCTTGCTCGCGACCGGCTTGCTCGCCGCGCTGCTGCCCGGGATTCGGGCGATGCGCGTCGATCCGGCCGTCGCTCTCCGCCACGAGTAGTACACGATGGACGTCGTTCGCGAACAACCTGCTCTGCGGCCCGGCCGCATCCTCGCCATCCTCGGGATCGGCGCCGGCGCGTGCGCGATCGCCGGCTCCGTCTACTTCGTCTCGCACTTGCCGCGCGCGGCGGTCGTCGTCGACCGCGCGACCGTCATCACCGACACCGCGCGCTCGGGCACGCTCGTGAGCTCCGTCGACGAAGCCGGGAAGCTCGTCTCCGAACGCATCCAGATCGTCTCGGGCGCGCAGCCCGGCAGGGTGCGCGCCGTCTACGTGCAGCCGGGCGCGATCGTCGGCGCCGGCACGCCGATCGCGCAGCTCGACAACCCCGACTTGATCGCCGCCGCCGCCGACGCGCAGGCGACGCTGACGGTCGCGGAAGCGGAGCTGCAAAGCGCGCGCCAGCAGGCGGTCGCGGCGGGGATCAAAGACGACGCCGATGTCAAGAACGCCGGCTCGCAGAGCCAGCTCGCGCAGATCAACTACTCGGCGGAGAAGAGCCTCTACCAGCGCGGCCTCACCGCCTCGTCCGTCTATCGGACCGCGGAGATCAACGCCTTGCAGGCGCAGCGCGCGGTCGCGACGGCGCGCGAGTCGGCGGCGGTGAACGCCTCGAACGAGCGCGCGAAGATCGCGGCGGCGCAAGCCGACGTGCAGAAAGCGCAGGCCCAGCTTGCTGCGAAGCAAGCCGAGATCGCGACGCTTACCGTTCTCGCCGGCGCCGACGGCGTCGTGCAGACGGTCGAGACGCAACCCGGCGCGGTGCTCCCCGCCGGAATGGAGATCGCGAAGGTCGCCGACCAGCGCAGCCTCAAGGCGGTGCTGCAAGTTCCCGAAGCGCAGGCGCACCAAGTCGCGCTCGGCATGGCGGCGAAAGTGGACACCGGAAACGGAATCGTCACCGGCCGCGTCTCGCACATCGCGCCGTCGGCCTCGAACGGCACCGTCGACGTCGACGTCACGTTCACCCGCGCGTTGCCGCCGGGTGCTCGCCCCGACCTGCACGTCGACGGCTCGATCGTGCTCTCGCGGATCCCGAACGCGGTGACGATCGGCCGCCCCGCGGGCGCCAACGACAACTCCGAGGTCGACGTGTTCAAGGTCGCCGACGGCGGCCGGCGCGCGGCGCGCGTTCGCGTCCGGCTCGGACGCGGTTCGGCCGACCGCGTCTCCGTCGTCTCCGGGCTGCGCCCGGGCGATACCGTCATCATCTCCGACATGTCCAAGTACGACAGCCAAACCGAGGTGCGTCTCCAATGATCGCCGACCCCGAGCGTTCCACGAAAGCGAGTCCCACGACGAGCACGCCGCTCCTCGAGATGAAGCAGATCGGGAAGAGCTACTTCACCGACACCGTCGAAACGCGCGCGCTGCGCGACGTGACGCTGAACATCGAGCGCGGCGAGTACGTCTCGATCGAAGGACCCTCGGGCTGCGGCAAGTCGACGCTGCTCTCGATCATCGGCTTGCTCGACGTTCCGACGGCGGGCGAGTACGTCCTCAACGGCCGGCCGGTCGCGCGGCTCTCGCTCAACCAGCGCGCGAAGATCCGCAACCGCGAGATCGGCTTCATCTTCCAGAGCTTCAACCTGATCGGCGACCTCACGGTCGAGGAGAACGTCGAGCTGCCGCTGGTCTACCGCGGGATGACGCGCTCAGAGCGCAAGGCGCGCGTCTCGAACGTGCTGGAGCGGGTGGGGATCATGCACCGGCGCGGGCATTATCCGGCGCAGCTTTCCGGCGGCCAGCAACAGCGCGTCGCGGTCGCGCGCGCGCTCGCCGGCGAACCCTCGCTGCTGCTCGCCGACGAGCCGACGGGCAACCTGGACACGACGAACGGCCAGTCCGTCATGGACCTGCTGGAAGAACTTCACAAGGACGGCTCGACGATCGTCATGGTGACGCACGACCGCCGCTTCGCGCGCTGCGCGCAGCGCACGATCGGCCTCCTCGACGGCCAGCTGACCAGCGCGCTGGAACGGGTGGAGGCGCAGCTCTAAGCGCGAAAACCGCCGAGCACGGACGACGACAAAGTAGGGCGATTTAGGTAATCATTCGCGCTCCGTATAGGATTGGCTCACCGTTCATGGTATCCTATCACTTGAGCAGTCCCTACCCCTCGCCCGAGGCACTCCTGTCGTTCGTCCTATGCAACCCGACGACTTAGAACCAAAGCCGCCTGCGCTGGGACTCGGCGCGGAAGAAGGCGTCCTGAGTTGGAAAGAGTCAGCCCTCGGCGTTTTACTCGCGAGGCCAGCCCTCACTACGGCCGTGTGGCGAGATACCGGGAAGGAAGCCGGCGGGTCATGTCGGGGAAGGTTCTACATCGACGGGACGAACGAACGCTCGGCGGTACTAAAGCCAGGTTTTGAATCGCATGGCCTGGTCGAGCCCTTTCGTGAGTTTCTTGCTGCGAGACTTGCAGCTTTTCTAGGCCTTCGCGTTCCGGCGGTGGAGTTGCTCAATAGGCCGGAAGGTCCGGCAGCTTTGTCCGTTGTGCCGTCCAAAGTCGTCTTGACGTGGGGACAGGTGATGGACGATCCGACCGGCGTGCCTATTCGCGCGACCGCCACTAAAGCGCTTGACGTTTATTCCGGTATAGTCGTGCTTGATATACTGGTTGCGGCGCGAGATCGGTTCAATAAGAGAAATCATCTTTATGCAACAGATCGCGAGGAATGGTTCTCCGTCGATTATTGGCAAAGCTTCGAACGATTGAATGACCCGCTCACTAAATACCGGGAAGGCTATCGCGGAGCATTGATTGAGGCGGCAAAGCGTAGCCCACGTATCATCGACAACGTGGTGGACAGAGCGATGGGCCTAGACGATACAGCAATAGATGCGCTTTTCGATCTTGTTGGAGAACCGTTTGTGACGCTAGATCTTAAGCGAGAAATGGCGCAGTTCCTTAAAAATCGGCGATCGGCGATCCGCGACTTAGTTAACGATTGGCGCGAGCGGGTGGAATTTCCGAAGGTGGATCAGTAAGATGCTTTTTTCGAATGCGTCTCTTTATCCTGATGCGCGAAAAGCTGAGTGCGTGCATCTCGGTTCTATTTTGTTCGGCAAGACCGATGATACCCATTGGACATTTGGCTGGTATCCGAACGTAGACGGCATAGTGAAAGCCTTGGACTCTACCGACAGCGAGGTATTGCGCGCTATGTTGCAGGAGCTGCGAGCGTTTTTCCTGCGCCAGCTCAAGGCCGCGCTTAATGAAGTGGAGCAAAAGACGGAAGAAGCGGTGGCACAGAGTTTTATTGGTGAACTCCCTCATAATCTGAGGCTTACGGCCCCGGAAACATGGCCACCGGAAAAAATAGAGGAGTTGACGAAGATTACTGCGGATTCAAGCCGACTCGTTGCTGTGTAGCGTCTGCCGCCTCTGGCCACCGAAGTGGAAGGAGTGCGTCATTTCTTGAATAGCGAAGGCCCCGTTGGGTACGGGCAGCTGACGCGTGTGTCGAGCACAGCTCGAACAGAGGGCTACGACGCTTCGCGGTTGTGAAATCCGCCGAGCAGGACCGTCCACGGCTCGATGGAGTCGGTCTTCAAGAGCTGCATCGGCGTCCACGGATCTTCGGCCATGCGCGCCTCGGCCGCCTCGGCGTCGGGCGCGCTCACGACGTGCATGATGCGCGGGGCGGCGTCTTCGGTTCCGAGCGGGCCGCCGGCAAGGATCACGCCTTCGTCCACGAGCGCATCCATAAAGGCGGCGTGCGCGTCCCACTGCGCCTGGCGGCGCATCGGAACCGACCAGTTCCACCCGGAGCTGCGCTCGCGAACGACGACGAAGTACGGCATCAGGTTCTCTCCGACGAAACGCACGTTCGCCAATGTTCCGGGATCTCCGCGGGCGCGCGCCGCTCGCAGCCTCTGAGGAGCGCAGGGCCCGGGCGAAGTAACTCTCGCCGCATGGTCGAGGTTCGGGAGATCGGCGCCGACGATTGGCGGCTGTTCCGCCGGTTGCGGCTGGACGCGCTCGCGAAAGCGCCGTACGCGTTCGGTGCGACGCTGGCGGATTGGTCGGGCGAGCGCGACGCCGAAGCGCGCTGGCGGGCTCGCCTCACGACGGTGCCGTTCAACGTCGTCGCGTACCTTGAGGGGAAAGCAGCCGGCATCGCGAGCGGTCTTCCGGGCGAGGAGGACGGCACGACCGAGCTGATCTCTATGTGGGTCGCACCGTTCGCGCGCGGACGCGGTGTCGCCGACGCGCTGGTCGGTGCAGTCGTTCGCTGGTCGCGCGAACGGCGCGCAACCAAGCTCTTCCTCAACGTCGTCGAAGACAACGCGCGCGCCCGAAGCGTGTACCGCCGGCTCGGATTCGTCGACACCGGCGCCCGCTGCCCGAACGAACTCGGTCTCGTCGAACAGCAGATGGTGCTTACTCTCTAGGAAGCGGGACGTCGCCCTTTCCGAGGCGCTTGCTGACGAAGTGCGCGATCAGCGCGCCTTCGAACTTCAAGTGTTCCTTCAACCAGGCGTGCTGTGCCGGACAGGACATCTCGCCGCCCTCGATCACGATTGCGGCGTCGCTCACCGAGCGCACGTGCCTGAAACCGTAGTAACCGGACAGGTTCGAGGTGAAGTTATCCGGCTCGAAACGGAACGGAAAGAACGTCCTCCACAAGGACTTCCATTCGGCGGCCGCCTCGGCCGAACGGGCGAGCTGCGGGTAGCCCACCGACGCGCCGGTCGTACACGGATTCGCGTTCCCGTCGAAGTGGAGAAAGATCGCATCCTTCACGTCATACTGGCCGCTGAGGAACGCGGGGCGGCGGATCACCGTGACGCCGGCCGCTCTCAGAATGCGCGTCGCCTCGTCCGCAACGACCGGCGTCCACTCGATCTCGCCGGCCGCGCCCGTGTTCCGGCACAGCGTCGCCGGCTCGCGGTCGCAGTCCGGCCGGCCTTCATGCCCCGCTTGGATCAGCACGTCGGCCTCGGCAGTTGTGTCCTCGCCAGCCTGAACGACGTCGCGCGGCAGCGAGACGCCGAGCGTGCAGAAGATCAACGAGACGCAAAACGCGACGGCACCTCTCAGCCTACTCACCGATGTACCTATCCCATCGCTCTGTATGCAACGGCGCCGACTTCGCTGCTCACTTAGCGCGCGCTCACGATGCTGAGAACGTTGCCGTCGGGGTCTTTGAACCAGGCGACCCGGAACCCGTTTTCCGCAGCGTGCACGTCACCTCGTAATGACAGCTGCGGCAAGTCGTAGTGCTCGAAGACCACGCCCTTCGCGCGCAACGCTTGTACGATCGCGTCGACGTCGTCGACCGCCCACGTGGCGACCGTCGCCTTGTTCGTGCCGGCATACTGCGAGCGGTAGACCTGAATCTTGGACTTTCCGCTCTCGTACATGATCACGTCGGGATTTTCCGGTTCGGTGAGCTCCCGAAGGCCGAGCGCGTTACCGTAGAATTCCCGGCCTCTCTCCAGATCTCTGACCGCGATCGTCGCGATCGCGTCCTTGTTTGCCAGCATGACCGGCTCTTACGACGCCGCACCGGTGGGGCCTTGCCTACCGCGGCAACTGATGATAACGTGCGAACCTCAATGAATACACGCCAGCTCAGCCGCAGTGGCCCGGTCGTCTACGGCAGCGGTCGCAACGAGCTCGTCGCGCTGCTTACTCGCTGGGACTCGACTTCGGGTTCGGGCTCGCGTTCGCGTTTGCCGTGGCGGCTTCGTCGTCGTCCTCGTACTGCAAGACGGTGAGGTAGGTGACGACGTCCCACGAGTTGTGGATTCCGATGAAGATCAGCAGCAGCGTGGCCGCGGCGAACTCGTAGAGCGCCTCGTACGGCGCGGCGACGAGCCGCAGCGCACCGACCGCGATCACGATGTACGAAACGAGCGGCAGGATCGAATACCAGGTCCAGTCTTCGGGATCGGCGCGATAGACGCTCAACCGGCGCGTGCGGTGTGTGACGAGCGCGCAGTAGACGATGCCGTAGAGCCCCGCGATCCCGAGAACGACCGCGAGCGGGACGAGCGCCGGCCACGGCGCGCTGATCATCGCCGAGACGAACAGTGCTGTGCAGAAGTGCACGACGGTCGGCGTGCTGAACGTCCCGAGGCCTTCGCCGCGCTGCTGCGTGCGCTGCGCCGCCACCAGCGTGATGACGACGAACATCAGCCCGGTCAGCGCGCCCGCCGACGAACCGGTGATCACGTAGAAGTTCGACCACGCCGTGAGCGGCGACGCGACGTCGTGCATCTTCCCGTCTCCGCTTGCGAGCGCCGCAAGCCCTTCATGCCGGCGAGCCGGCCGCGCGTGCGGCTTTTGCCGGCCGGGGCGGGTTCTGGCCGTCAATGGAACGGAAAAAAGCCTCGGACTTCCCGCAAGAGGTGCTCGACCTCTTCCAGCTCTACGTGCACGGCGAGATCAGCCGCCGCAGCTTCCTCGCGCGCGCCAGGCGGTTCGCCGTCGGCGGGCTGTCCGCGGCCGGGATGCTCGCCGCGCTCAAGCCGAACTATGCGTGGGCGATTCAGGTCCCGCCGGACGACAAGCGCATTCGAACCGAGTCCGACACCGTCGCCTCGCCGCAAGGGAACGGCTCGATCAAAGGCTACTTGGTGCGGCCGGCGGTGAGCGGCAAGGTTCCCGCCGTCCTGGTCGTCCACGAGAACCGCGGGCTGAACCCCTACATCGAAGACGTGGCGCGGCGGCTCGGGGCGGCGGGCTTCATGGCGTTCGCGCCGGACGGCCTGACCTCGGTCGGCGGCTACCCGGGCGACGACCAAAAGGGTGCGGAGCTCTTCGCGAAGGTCGACCGGGCGAAGATGACCGAGGACTTCGTCGCCGCGGCCGCGTGGCTCAAGGCGCGCCCCGAAAGCAGCGGCAAGCTCGGCGCGGTCGGATTCTGCTTCGGCGGCGGAATCGTGAACACGCTGGCCGTCCGCATGCCGGATCTCGCGGCGGCGGTGCCGTTCTACGGTGCACCGCCGGCGACCGCCGACGTCCCGAAGATCAAGGCCGCGGTGCTCGCGCACTACGCCGAGCTCGACACCGCGCTCACCGCGCGCTGGCCGGAGTACGACGCGGCGATGACAGCGGCGCACGTCGTGCACGCCGGCTACGTCTATCCCAAGACGAACCACGGCTTTCACAACGACACGACGCCGCGCTACGACGACGCCGCCGCAACGCTCGCCTGGCAGCGCACGCTGGACTGGTTCAACAAGTATCTGAGGACGGCGTAGCCGGCGCGACACCGCGCGAGCGCTTGAACGGCAGCGGAATCTCGCCCATCTCGCGCAGCTCCTCGCCGAGCGCGAACAGCGCGAACAGCAGCCCGACGATGACCAGCAGCGGCGCGACCACGGCCCACGGTGCCATCATCATATTGCTCTGCGCAAGCGCCAGCATGTTGCCGAGCGACGCATCCGGCGGCTGAACGCCGTAGCCGAAGAACGAGATCGTGACTTCGAGGAGCAGCGCGCCACCCATGACGTCCGCGAATGCGCCGAGCGTCATTGCAGAAAGCCGCCGAAACGCCGGCACGATCGGAGGCCACGACACCGCGGCCACGATCAACGCGATCCCGATCGGGTTGACCACGCGCGGGTCGTGAAACTTGAAGGTCACGATGATGGCGGTCATGATGAATGGAAACGCTGCGAACGGTCGTATCCCGGCGACGCTCAGCGTGCCGCGGGCGGCGGGCAACGACGGTGCCGCCCGGGCAACGCCCGCTCCTATTGCGCTTGCAACGATCGCTGCGAAGGCGGCGATCCCGAACGACGTTCGGATCCCGAACAGCAAGCGTGAAAGGAGGTCGCGTCCGTTTTCGTCCGTGCCCAGCAGGTGTCCGGCGGCGCCCGGCGCGAGGGGATATCCCTGCCAGTGCACTTGGTCGATGTAGTTTGGATTCCACGGCGCAATGAGGTTTGCGGTCAATCCTGCAAACGCCGCAACGAGGAGCACGGCGCACGCGACGAACGCGAGCACCGAAAAGCGTTTCGGAACCGCGGCGTTCGGCGTCGCAGCGGGAACGCCGGGCGAGAGGTCGGCGATGAGTTTCAGCAGTACGATCGCCGCCGAATAGAGAAGCAAGTTCGCGGCGATCATGGCGAGATCGGTTTGCGAAAAGGCATTGAAAAAGAGCCGTCCCACGCCCGGCCACGCAAACATGGTTTCGACCACCACGCTCGACGCCAACAGCGCCGGGCCCACCGACGCGGCGGCGGTCGCGACGGTGCCGCCGAAGCGTCGCGCCGTTCGGCGCGCGAAAGAGGTCGTAGAAGAGAAGCGAGGACCACGCTCCGAACGGCAGCGCCAGCAAGAGCACCGGTCCGACGAGATGCATGAGACGGTCGCGCAGGTCGAACGTGTCGCTACTCGCGATTCCGGCGAGCGGCGGCCCGTTCGGCCAAAATACGAAAGCAAGTTGAACGGTCAACGCCAGAAAGACGACTGGGAAGGCTCGGAAAACCAGCTCAGGCAACATGAGGAGCTCGCGAAGCGCTGCGGCGCGAACGCGCCGCCGCACGAAGCCGACCAGCGATCCCAGCAGAAGCGTCGCGAGCAGCGCGACGATGACCAGCTCGATCGTCGCCGGCAGCCGATCCGCGATCGCTTGCCAAACCGGCTCGTTGTTCGACTCCGACCACCCTAGATCCCTGAATTTGCCGGGCGACGCCAACAGCAACGCTGCGATCGCGAGGACGCTGACGACGAACAAACTGAGGCTTGCGAGGACGCGACGCATCGCACCCCCTTTCCGGCCTTCGTAGGTACCTTCCGCCGCCATGCGGGTTTCAGCCGGCGTAGATTCCCTCGACGTCGACGAAGATCTCGATCTGGCGGCTGACGACGACGCCGCCGTCCGGTAGCGTGTCGTTCCAGCTCACGCCGAAGTCGTAGCGGTCGATCTCGGTGCGCCCGACGAAGCCGGCGCGCTGCTTCGGCCCTTTGTCGACGCCGTCTTCCCACCACGGCGTCTGTGCCGTGCCGTTGAACCGCACCGCGAGTGTGACCGGCTTGGTGACGCCCCTGATCGTCAGATCACCCGCGATCTCGTAGTCCGCGGGCCCGATCACCGTGACGGCGGTGCTGCGAAACCGAATCTCCGGGTAGTGCTCGCAGTGGAGAAAGTCTTCGCTCTTCAGGTGCGCGTCGCGGGTGGGTTCGCCGGTCCAGCACGTTCGCGCGTCGATGACTGCCTCGACCCAAAGCTGCTCCGGGTGCTCGGGATCGAAGTCGAGCTCGCCGTGAACGTTCTTGAACGAGCCGCGCACCCAGGTGACCATCATGTGGCGCGCCTTGAACTCCGCCGCGCTGTGGCCGGGCTCGAAGGTCCACTTCATACGCTAAGTCCCCCCGCGCTGAGAATCCCCGCTCCTTACCCGCTCACCTTCTAGCCAGCGCGCCGACCACCGCGAAGACGAGCGTCAGCACGATGCTGAGCAGCAGGCTCGTCCCGAGCGGAACGTAGACGCGCCAGCTCGTCCCGCCGAACGAGACGTCGCCGGGGAGCCGCCCGAGCCGCAGCGCCGGCGCGAACTCGAGCAGAATTCCGACGAGGGCCAGCACCAGACCGAAGACCAGCAACGAGCGCCCAAGAGTCACGGCACGAACCTCCGCAAATCACTTCTTACCCATGCTGCGCACGAGGACTTTACAATGAGGGCGAGCGGTATGGCTCATTCGACCCAGGTCGCCGGCTCGCGCACCCGCAACCGTCGGATCACACGTTACTTTCCGAAAGGTTATTTTCGACATGCGTTTGCGCACGCTTTTTGCAGCGGCGTCTTTGTCTGCGTTGGCCGCGTGCGGCGGTGGCGGCGGCGGCTCGTCAACCCCGCCTCCGCCGCCGCCGACGTACGCGAACACCTCTTCGCCGTTCTACATGCCGGTTCACGCGGGGAACACGTGGACGTTCACGACCGGAAGCAAGATGGCCGACGCCGGACCGGGTACGATCGTCTGCAGCTGCACGTTGAACGGCACGCCCTACGAGCGCGTCGACTTGTTCGACCCCACCGGCGCGTACGGCAGCTCGTTCCTGTTCACGAAGTACAACGACGCCGGGAACGGCGGCGTCCTCACGACCGCGCTCGTCGGCACCTCGACCGACCGTGGAAACACGATCTCGCCGTTCAGCGCGCGGATGCCGGTGATGAACGACGCGCCCGTCCAAGGCTACACCTACAATCTCAACGGCGGCACCTCGACCATCACCGCCGCCGGCCAGGTTCAGACCTTGGCGAACGGGCAGCAGATCCGCAGCGTCGCGGACGATACGGTGAGCGCGCCGCCCGTCCAGAACGTCTCGTTCGGCTTCGCGCAAGGGGTCGGAGTGACGATGGTCGGCGTCGGGTCCTCGACGACGCAAATCTCGTCGTTCTCGATCGACGCGGCGAACTCGACGGCGGTCGTGCGAGCGCCGCAAACGGTGCAGCACCCGGTGGTGACGCAGCCGGTCGAGCCGTCGAGCATCGTCCCGCTGCTCTCGAAGCTGTTCTAAATCCGCTCCGGCGGCCGGGCTTTTTCTCGCTCGCTTCGAACTGAACGCGATCGTGATGAAGCAGCGGCCGCCGGGCTCGAACTGGGGCGACTACGGTGAGCATGACCGCGCCGGGCGCCTCAACGAGCTCACGCCGGAGCGGGTAGTCCGCGCGGCGGCGGAGATCCGCACCGGACAGCGGTTTTGCCTCAGCCTGCCGCTCGACTATCCGGGCGGAAACGTGATCTTTCCGTTCCGTCATCCGCCGCAGCGGCAGATCGTCGACCGGCACGGATTCGTGGCGCAGGACTTCCCGTTTTCGCGGCAGCGTGAGGGCGCGACCGGCGTCGTGAACGACGACCTCGTCACGCTGTGGACGCAGTACTCCACCCAGTGGGACGCGTTCGGCCACGTCGGCTCGCACTTCGACGCCAACGGCGACGGCGAAGAAGAAGTCGTCTACTACAACGGCCATTATCCCGGCCCCGACGTCGACGCGATGGCGACCGCCGGACTGCAAGGCCGCGGCGTGCTGGTCGATCTGCACCGCACCTGCGGGAACGCGAAGGTCGCCGTCGGCCGTGCGATGCTGGAGGAGATCATGTGCGAGCAGAACGTGGTCGTCGAGCCGGGCGACGTCCTCGCGCTGCGCACCGGCTGGGCGCAGCTGCTGCTCGACATGCAGGGCTCGCCCGACAAAGAGATCGTCCACAGTTCGGGCGCCGGGCTCGACGGCCGCGATCCTGCGCTGCACGAGTGGATCGCGGCGAGCGGGATCGCCGCGATCGTTTCCGACAATCTCGCGGTGGAATACTATCCGCCGAAGCCCGGTGCGCCGGGCACGCCGTACTTGCCGCTGCACGAGCTCTGCCTCTTCAAGCTCGGGATCAACCTCGGCGAGATGTGGTATCTGACCGAGCTCGCCGACTGGCTGCAGCGCAGCGGGCGGACGCGGTTCTTCTTGACCGCGCCGCCGCTCCGCTTGCGCGGCCACGTCGGGTCACCCGTCACCCCGATCGCAACGGTCTGACGCGATCGGCAGACGCGCTAGGGGTCAGCCTTTCGGTGGGGGCAGGAAGCGATAGGAGTGCAGGATCGCCTCGCCCTGCTTGGAGGTCACGAGCTTCATCAGCTCGTTCCCCGCGGCGGCGTTCTTGCTGCCCTTCGGGACGAAGACGTAGTAGACGGAGTCGACGTTCAGGTTGTCGGGGATCTTCACGCCCGAGAACCGGCTCGGGTCGACGTCGGAGACGAACGCGATCGCGGCGTCGACTTTGCCGGAGGAGACGGAGTTGACCACCTCGACGCCCGACGTTCCTTCGAAGGTCGTGTTGGCGCGAACTTTCTGCGGAAAATCTGCGCCGTACGCCGGATCGAGCGCGGCTTTCTTGAGCACCCCGCGCGCGAGCGTGCCGACCGCCGAATCGGCGTTGCCTAGCCCGACGCGCACGCCGGGGTTGGCGAGGTCCTTGAGGCTCTTGACCTTGGTGCTGCCCTTCGGCACCAGGATTACCTCGCGGTTGGTGAGGATCGCGACCGGCGGGTTGATGTGCGCGGTCAGCTTGTCGGTCTGGTTCTTGCCGACGATCACGACATCGATCGGGTTGTCGCCCTCGACGTCGGCTTGGATCACCTGGCCGCCGAGGTATTTCGCGACGACTTTCGAGCCCGGATGTTTCTTCTCGTAGATCTTGATGAACTGCTCGAACGGCGCGGTGACGCTCGAGGCGACCTCGGCCTGCACCGCCTCCGCCGCGGCGAGCGGCGTCGGGAAGCCAAACACCGTCAGGGCGACGGCGAGCGCACCGGCGGTGGCCGCCGCCGGCTTGAGAGCTTCGAGCGCCGACTTGCGAGCGCGCATCGGTTTGATGACGAAGAACGCGAGCAGCGCAGCGACGACGTTCAGCGCCGCAGAGAGCTGAAAGACCGGGATCCAGCTTCCGGTATGGTCCTTGATGACATTTGCGACCGGTACGAGCAATGCCGCAGTTCCTTTCGAGGTGTAGAGAAAACCGTAGTTCGTGGTCGCGAACTTGCGGCCCCACGTATCGGCGCTCAGCGAGGGGAAGAGGCTGAACACCTCACCGTACGTGAGGAACAACAGCGCCGAGCCGACTACGAAGAGCACCGGATACGCGGCCAGCTTGATCATCGCCAAGATCGTGACGGCTTGCAGCGAGAAGGCGAGCAGCATCGTGTTCTCGCGGCCGATGCGATCGGAGATCCAGCCGAAGAGCGGGCGCGCGACACCGTTCAGGACGCGATCGAGCACCAGCGCCCACTGCAGCGCCGTGAGGGTAAAGACAAGGAACGTGAGCGGAACATAGTCGACGATGTAGTCCTTCGCCATCGGACCGAGCTGCGCCGTCGCGTTCACGCCGCCGAAAGCGACGCACAGCATCGCGACGTACATGACCCAGAACAGCGGGGTTCGCAGCATCTCGCCGGGCTGGAAGTCGCGTGTCGTTTGCACGATCGCGCGTGAGGTGGGAAGCAGCGTCATTTCGCCGGGTCGCGGTGCGCGCAGCAAGAAGCCGACCAACATCACGACGACCCCTTGGATCAGACCGAACACGAGGAACGCGCGCTGGAAGCCGGCGGCGGTGATCATGTTCGAGAGCGGGATGATGGTGAGGGCCGAGCCGGCGCCGAAGCCGGCCGCGGTGAGACCCGCCGCGAGGCCGCGCCGGTCCGGGAACCACTTGAGCGCCTGTCCGACCGCCGTGCCGTACACGATTCCGGCGCCGATTCCGCCGACGACCGCGCCGACGTAGAAGGTCCAGATCGAGCCGGCGTTCGCGAACATGACCCACGAGAGCGCGACCAGCGCTCCGCCCGCGACCGTGATGAGCTTCGGGCCGAAGCGGTCGATGAGGTAGCCTTCGGCTGGGACGAGCCACGTCTCGACGAAGACGAACGTCGTGAAGGTGATCTGAATCGCGGCGCGCGACCAGCTGAAGCGCTCTTGGATCGGGTCGACGAACAGCGTCCAGCCGTATTGCAGGTTGGCGATCATCACCATCGCGATGATGCCGAGGACGAGCTGCACCCAGCGCGTGCGGCCGGGGTTCGAGATCGCGGTCGACAACGTTCGGTTCCTCCTTACCATGGGGGACGCAGGCCGGCGGAGGACCTTTGAGACAATCGCCGCCGAAACATGCCGGACCGCTGCCGGGGGCAGGCGGGCGCCGGGAACGCCGGAACGAAGCCATACGCCTGGGCGGGTAGGTACCACGAGTAAAAGGCACCGTATCGAGCCATGTTCGAGCTGCGCGATCTGGAGCGCTTCATGGCGGTCGTTGCGCACCGCAATTTCGGTCGCGCGGCGCGCTCGCTCGGCATGACGCAGCCGGCGCTCAGCCGCCGGATCGCCGTGCTCGAGCGCGAGCTCGGCGCGCCGCTGTTCTCCCGCGCGCACCGCCAGATCGAGCTCACGCGCATCGGCGACGTGCTGGCGCGCGAGGCGCGCGCCGTGTTGACGCAGGCGTCGCTCGCCGATCGCGCGATGCACGACGCGGTGAGCGGCGCGACGGGGCATTTGCGCGTCGCGACGCGCAGCGTCGGCCGCTTCCGATTGATTCCGGAAGCGCTGCGGCGCCTGCGCGCCTCGCATCCGCGCGTCGCGGTGAGCGTGGCCGACCCGATGACCGGCTTCCCGCTCGACCTGCTGCGCCGAGGCGCGATCGACGTCACCCTCGTGCGCGGCCCGGTCGACTTGGGAGAACGGCTGTGCTCGGAACGCCTGCGCATCGATCAGGTGGTCGTCGTCATGTCCACCGAACACCGCCTCGCGAACGAAGCCGTCGTCAACGTCGCTGACCTCGCCGAAGAACGGTTCGTCGAAACCGTGTCGCTGCGGGCGTACGGCTACTACGACGTCATGCGAGACCCCGCGATGCGAGCCGGGTTCATCCCGCACGTGGTGCAGACGCTCGACTCCGTCGACAACCTCTTGATCTGCGTCGCGGCCGGCATCGGGATCGCGTTCATGCACGACGCCAGCCTTGAGCTCGCGGTCCCGGGGATCGTCTTTCGCCCGCTGCGCCCGCCCGGCCCGACGGTCGAGCTGCGAGCCGTCTGGCGCGCGGGCGACCGCAACCCGGTGATCGCGCCGTTCGTGAGCTACCTCGTTCTCGCCGCGCAATACGAACGCCAGCCGGCTCGTTCACGCAAAGGAACAAAGAAATAGCGACCCTACCGTTTGCGAGACAGGCCGCGCAGCGGCGCTATTTCACCGCGGAGACGTCCTGCTCGGTGACCGGGCTGCCTTTGTTCCCCCAGGCGGAACGCACGAACGTCGCGACGGCGGCGATGTCGCCGGGAGAGAGCTGACCCTGCCAGGCCGGCATCATACTGCGCCCGTGCTGGACGACGGCGATCATCCCGGCCGCGTCGGCCTTGTTCACGAGCGCGTCGCCGGCCAGCGCGGGGAAGTTCCCGTGCCCGCCGCCTTGTCCGTTCGCGCCGTGGCAGACCGCGCAGTTCTTGGAGTAGATCGACGCGCCGACCGTGTTCAGCACCGAAGCTCCCGCCGCCGCCACCTGTTGCTCCGTGACGGCGGATGCGCGATTCGACCACGCGGAGCGCACGAACGTCGCGACCGCGGCGATGTCGGCGTTCGAGAGCTGGCCTTTCCAGGTCGGCATCTTGCCGTTGTACGTCGTTCCGTTCACGGTCAGCGGACCGCTGCGCCCGTTCACGATCGTCGCGATCATCTCTTTCGGATCGCCGGCGGCGACGTGCGGATTTTGGTTGAGCGGCGGGTACGCGGCGGAGCCTTGGCCGCCCGGCTGGTGGCAGCTCGCGCACTTCACGGCGTAGATCCCCGCGCCGCTCAGCGCGGTGGGATTGCGCGCGGCGGCGACTTGATCGGCGGTGACGGCGGCGGCTTTGTTCGTCCAGGCTGAGCGCACGTAGGTGAGCACCGCGGCGACCTCGTCGACGGAGAGCTGGTCCTTCCACGCCGGCATCGTGCCGCTGTACGTTTTTCCGCCCACTTGGATCGGGCCGCTGCGGCCGTTCAGCACGGTGAGGATCAGGTTCGCGGTGTCGCCGGCCGTGACGTCGGCATTGCCGGCCAGCGGCGGATACGGTCCGCCGCCCGCACCGTTCGCCTGATGGCACGCGGCGCATTTCGCGGCGTAGATGGCCTTGCCGTCGGAGGCCGCCGCGGCGGCTGCCGAGCTGGAGCGCTGATGGAATCCCGCAATGGCGACGGCGGCGAACGCACACGCCAGCGCGGCGATGGTGAGACGGCTCATGTGCAATCTCCCGGAGCGAAAGACCCGCTCCCGTAACGCGCAGGTTGTGAATCGCGGTTCATATGTCCTTCGCACCGGGGCTCTACCCTGCGGTCAAAGGAGAGTACCATGCGCGTCTCGGCAATCGTCCTCGTCGGAATCGCGTTCGCCGGTCTCACCGCGGCGGCGCCGGCGGGCACGGGGGGCTCGGTCGTCAACGTCACCGCGACGGCCGAGCAGAAGTTCGTCCCGAACCACGTCGTCCTGCACGTCAACAAGAAGCAGACGCTGCGGTTCACCTCGGCGGGCGGCGTTCACGGCATCGCTTCCACCGATTTGGCGATACCGGCAACGACGATCATGCCGGGCAATCCGGTCTCGGTCGACGTCACGCCGAAAAAGGCCGGAACCTACAAGCTTTCGTGCACGATCGTGTGTGGCGCGAACCACGCCGACATGCTGCTGACCGTCGAGGTGAAGCCATGACGGGCTGCGCACGTTTCGCACTGCGCCTTGCGGCTGCTGCTGCGTTCTTGCTCGCCGCGCGCGCCCCGGGCGCGGCGATGCCGACCTTTGGCCAAGCCTACGGCGTCGACTGCTCCAAATGCCACACGCAGGTGCCGACGCTGAACGCGTACGGCCGCTACGTCCAGCGCTCGCAGTACGCCTATCTGGACCAGCCGGTGCTGAAAAAAGCGATGCCGCTGTGGGTCGGCTATCAGGCCAACTACGACTCGCAAGCCGGCTCCCCCGACACGCACAGGGTGGTGTGGGGAAACGTCGCCGTTCACGCCGTCGGCCTGGTCGGCGACGACTGGTCGTATCACGTCCAGCAGTGGATCAAGAGCGACAACCAGGGCGGCGGGCTCGACACGGCCTGGGTGAGCTACAACAACCTCTTCAAGCACAACGGCTACGTCGAGATCGGCAAGCTCGAGGTGCCGGCGCCCTCGCCGTACAGCATGTGGGTCGAGATCGCCCCGTTCAACACCCCCGAGGTCACCGTCGGCGAGCACACCTACCAGCTCGACGCGAACCGGTGGGGCGCGAAGGCCGGCTACCTCCACGGCTCGCTCAGCGTCGACGCGGCGTACGTCGGCAGCGATGCCGATTTGAACGGTGCTTCGGATTTCGTTCCGGGCAACGGCAAGGCGCTGCAGTACCGCGTCGCGTTCATGCGGCCGAAGAATCCGCTCGAAGCGGGCCTGTACGGTGCCTCCGGGACCTTCCCGATCTCCGACGGCTTGACCGATCGCTACACCGCGCTCGCGGCGTACGTGCAGCGCGATCCGACCCACGGGATGCCGGGCGTGTTCCTGGTCTACCAAACGACCCACGACAGCTACCCGGCCGCCGGCGCGACCGCGCCCGCGAACGGCCGCGGCTACACGCTGGACGTCTACGAGCCGGTCTTCAAGAACAAGGTGCTGGTCGGGTTCCGGCGCGAGATGACCGACGACGGGATGGGGACGGTCAGCCATTACGGCAACGTCGACCTGACGATCCAGCTCGCGAAATACCTGCGGGTGTACGCCGAAGCGTCGCTCAACGGCGCGAACCCCGGCAACGGCGTCGACCGGATCGGGACGCCGGCCTGGCGGGCTTACGTCTGGTGGACGATGCCGGTCGCCAAGCCCAAGCGCTGACGCGCAGCTTGCGACCCGAGAGACGCCGCCCGTTCCCCCTCGGGCGGCGTCTTCTTGCGCTCTTCACGCGATCTTCCAGCCAACGCGCTACAGTTCGAGCATGGCGAACATTCACGAGTTCACGACGGTCCAGTGCCCGTACGACGAAGTCCCCGACCGTCTGTACGCGCACTTCGACGGCGACGCCGGCGTCGTTCCGCTGCGCGTCAAGGTCGGCGATCTGCGCGTCGAACGGGACGTCGACTTCCACCTCAAGACGAAGCCCGCGTACACGGGCTACAAGCTGCTCGACATCTCGTGGGAGCCGAGAGACGGCGGCCCGTATCCGAGCTTCTCCGGGACGCTCAGCGCCGCCGAGGACGCGATCGGCTGGAGCCGCATCGAGATCGACGGCACGTACAAGGCGCCGTTCGGCGTCGCGGGCGCGGCGTTCGACGCCGCCGTCGGCCGGCGCATCGCGCAGGCCACCGCTGCGGAGCTGCTCGCCGAGCTCAAGCGCATCCTGGTCGCGCAGAGCTAGTGCGCACGATGTCCGGTATGCTCGGTCAGCTGTCCTCGGTTCGCGAGCGGATCTACATCGAAGCGCCGTACGTGCAAGCTTTCGGCGCGTTCGAACGCCGGCTCGGGCTCGCGCACGGCGCAGCCGTTGGCCACTGCGCGCTGACGCTGGTCGCGCCGATGGGGGAAGGACGCGCGATCGTCCGCGACGTCACCGCGACGACGAAGCGCATCCCCGGGACGGCGAACTTCACCTCGCGGTACGGGATCACGTGGGATGCCGGCCAAACCCAGCGCGGCCTCCCGACGCCGGGTTTTGACGGCACGCTGACCCTGCGCGCCGGCGAGGACTACGGCGAGTGCGTGCTCGAGCTCAGCGGCCGGTACGAGCCGCCGGCCGGGATCGCCGGCAAATTTTTCGACGACGTCGTCGGCCGCCGCATCGCGCACGCGACGCTCGGCGCGCTGCTGGAGGGCGTGGGCGCCGAGCTGCGCGCCGCGCACGAGCAGACCGAAGCCGCAAAGCACAAGGCCTAGCGGCTTTCCGTCAGCGCGCCAACGACTTCCGGACCAGCGTTCCGAAGGCGGCGGTGAACGCAAGCAACAACGCGAGCGCTCCGCTCACCGTGATCGGACCGGTTTTGCTTGCGCCGCACAGCGCGCTGGCCGAGCTGCCGAGCCAAGGCGAAGACGCCGTACGAGGTTCGTATCGGCGCCGGCCGTCTCGCGCGCGATCGAAAGCACGTCCTGCGGAGCCCAGTCAGCGCCGTCGAAAACTCTCGCGATTCGGCCCCGGCCGTCGAGAACGATCGCCGCCTCGGTGTGGACGACGAGTGTGGGCAGCGGGCGGTCGATGACGATTCCGAACCGCTCCGCGACCGTCTCAACGGTTCCGGGATCGCCGGTAAGCAGCGTCCAGACCGCCGGATCAGCGCCGTATCGCGCCCCGTACCGCGCGAGCACCGCGCGCGTATCGAATGCGGGATCGAGCGTGACTTCGACCAGGCGGATCGGCGCACCGCGCAGCTCGCGCTGGATGCGCGCGAACTTCGCGGAGACGAGCGGGCACATCCGTGCGTCTGCGCAGCGCGTGTAAATGAACGAGACGATCGACACGCGGCCGCCGGTCTTTTCGAACGAGAACGGCCGGCCGCGCTGGTCAACCAGCGCGGCGTCCGGCACCGCGTCGCCTTCGTGCAACACCGGCACGAAAGCGCGTGGCGCCGGCGCCGTTGCGCGCACGGCGATCGCGGGCGGCGGCGGGCCGGCTACCACGTCCGCATGCCGGGCGCGAGGTACGCGTGCGCTTCGATTTGTTGGATGACGGGGCCGGCGTAGGCAAGCAGCGCTAGCGCGATCGCTATGAGCCCCCAGCGGCCGAGACGATCGAGGACGGCAGGCGTTGCGACGGCGTCGTCGCCCGCACGCGCGGGCGCAAAGTCGAACTGCGGCTTCGACTCGGCCGGCTGGTTTGCGAAGTACGTACCCGTCGCCACGACGATGAACATCAGGACGGAGGCCGCGAGGATGGTCCCGCCTACGGCAGCCCACAGCGATGCGGTGTGCCACGTCGCCGCCCCCTGAACACCGAAGTACGTGACGTCCGCGGTGCGCCGCGGAGACCCGAGCAGTCCGGCCCAGTGCATTGCGATCGACATGATCGACATCCCGACGAACCACGTGTAGACCTGCACGAGCGCCAGCCGAGGCGCGAAGAGCCTGCGCCCGGTGAGTGCCGGGATCAGGCCGTACGAGGCCGCGACGAACGTCAGCGCGACCGGGCCGCCGACCGTGATGTGGAAGTGCCCGACGATCCACATCGTGTTGTGCACGAGCACGTCCATCGAGTACGAGTTGTTCACGATCCCGCCGAAGCCGCCGAAGATGAACAAGATCATCCCGAGCGCCGGCCCGGCGAAGACCGGGTTCTTCCACGGCAGCCACCGCACGACGTTGAAGAAGCCGCGCACGCCGGCGTTGCGCGCGCCGAGCTCAAAGCTGGCAAAAATTGCGAACGCCGTCATGAACGAGGGGATCACGACGCAGTACGTCGTCATCGCGTGCAGCCACTTCCAGCCGGCGGCTACGCCGGGATCAAGGTACTGGTGGTGCAGCCCGACCGGCGTCGAAAGCAGGAGCAGCATCAGAAAGACCAGTCGCGTCAGGCCATCGCTGAACACCGTACCCTTGTACGTCGTTGGGACGACGGTGTACCAAATCGTATAGGCGCCCATGATCCAGAAGTAGACCAGCGGGTGGCCGAAATACCAGAAGAACATTCTCGTGAGGCCGACGTCGATGCCGCTGGTCCAGCCGAGCGACCACGGAATCAGCAACGCCATCTCCGCCGCGACGCCGAGCGTTGCGATGATCCACATGATCATCGTGCAGGTCGCCATGAAGGCCGGCAGCGGAATCCGCTCGTCCGGCCGTTCGCGCTTGTACCAGGCGACGTTGAGGAAGATGTCGGCGCCCACCGTCCACGTGCCGAGCACCAGGATCGTCGCGCCGAAATAGAAGAGCGGGCTCGCTTTGAGCGGCGCGTAGAACGTGTAGAGGACGCTGGCGCTGCCATCCAGGATCGCGACCGCGGCCATGGTGGTGCCGACGAGCATCACGACATACCCGATCCAGCCCAGCCGCAAGGAGCGCACCCGCGGGATGGCGCGGTACACGGCGAACGTGAAGAGCCCGGTGATGAAGAACGTCGTGAACACGAGCGCCATGAGCACGCCGTGCGCCGTCAGCAGACGGTAGTAGTCGAAGCCGGCGGGCAGCACGATGAGGTTCGCGCGCGACAACGCCTGCAGTAGCCCGAACAGCGCGCCGAGTCCAAGCACGGCGGTCGCAGTGTAAACGTGGGTGAGAACGAGCAGGTCTCCGCCCGCCCGCGACAGCGCAAGGCTTTCCGGCGCGCGGCCCGGAGCGTTTGGCGTCGTCGGAACCTGAATCGTCGAGGCCATCATTCCACCGTCACCTTGGCGGCCATGTTGTGATGGCTCGCGCCGCAGTATTCATTGCAAACGAGCAGAAACGTACCGCGCCGGTTGAACGTGTGCGAGACGCTGCTGACCCAGCCCGGCGTCACCATCGTGTTTACGCCGGTTTCCGGGATGCTGAAGCCGTGCTCGACGTCGGCGCTCGTGACGTAGAACGTCACGCGCGACCCTACGGGGATTCGGATCTCCGCCGGCGTGAACGAGAAGACGCGCGCGACGTAGTACGCCTCGTACGCGCGGTCGGCGACCTTGTGCAGTCCGGGGCGGTCGAAGGGAGGCGTCTGCGCCACTTTGGTCGGATCGATGCTCTGTATGCGGCTCGGCGGCACGAAACCGTCGACGATCGCCGAGGTCGTCACCACCGCGGCGAAAAACACGAGGATTGCCGTCCCGAACGCCATCCAGAGGCGCTCCTGAGGGTGGATGTGCATCGTCACCACCTCGCGCGAAGCAGCACGTACATCGCGACCCACCCGACCGCGATCAACGCGCCGAGCGCGAAGACGAAAGTAAGCGTAGCCGGAAGCGGCTCGTTCGGTGCTTTGTCCATGCGCGCAATCCTAGCGAGCGCGCCTGCCGTACCGGTGAACGCGGTGTGAACGTCCGTTCACACCGGCGACGCCGAGTCGAGCTCGTCGCCGAGCGGTTCGCGCGGCTTTCGCCCCGCGAACGAGAGGCGTTGCTGGGTTACCTCACGTCGCTGTGAGCGCGCTCCAGAATCGAACGGGACTGTCGCCTCATTTCAAGACGATGTCAAGCGTGACGTCGGCGATGTTGCCGATGACCGGGTCGAGGCGCGTGCCCTTCATCTCCCATGTCCGACGATCGATGTGCCCGACCGCGCGATAGACCGGATGGCCGGCGTCGCCGCGAACCGTGACGTCGAGATGTTCGGGCTGCGTCACCCCGTGCATCGTGAGCACCCCGTCCATACCGAACGACGCAGGTCCGGTCGGCGTGATCTTGGTACTCGTGAAGGTCCACGTCGGAAACTTCTTCGTGTCGAAGTAGTCAGGGCTCGTCAGCGAACCGTCCCGGTCCGAATCGCCCGTATTGAATTTCGTCGGGTCGAGCACGGCGGTTGCCCTGACGGGAATTACCGACCCCGCGGGGAGGTCCACGACGCCACTCTGGATCGGGATCGTCCCGGTGACGTGCTCGACGAAGATGTGCTGGATCGAGAATTGCGCCTTCGACTTTGCAGCGTCGATCGCGCGCTGCTCCGATGCCTGCGCGAGTGCGGTGGAAGAGATCGTCGCAACGAGCGCGACGGCGACGATTGACGTGCGCCTCATTGGGCGAACGTGAACTGGAAGTTCATCGTATGTGTCGTCTGCGGAACGTGCTGAATCACGTCCTCGATCGTAAATCGGGAATGTTCGGACAGTCCCCAGCCGAGCAGAAACACCGTGTCGCGCGCGAACCCACCGGTCGAGTCGGCCGTTCCCTCGTACCGCCCGCCGACGTAGAGCCTTCGATTGAATTGATAGCGCAGCTGCGTGAAACCGCCGCTCGACGAACACCCGAAAAGCCCACCGACGCAGTTGCTGTCCCACCCGTACTGCAACACCATCTCGCTCGAGAACCGTCCCCATTGATTCCAAACGAGCCCGACGCCGGTGCGTTGAAATTCATCCTTGGGACCGTACGGTGTCGGCCGCGTGCCGTTATAGCGGTACGCCGTGAGCGTCAGGAGGCCCATCGACTCTTGCGCATATGCCATGGTGTCGATCCCCGTCGACGCGATTCCGCTTTGCCGATCGTGGCCGGGTCCCGCGAAGAACTGACCGCTGAAGCCGTGCAGCAGATCGCCGGCGCTCACGTGAACGCCGATCTTCGGATCGAAGAAGTTGAACGGATTCGTCCCTACGGTTTGGTCGTAGATCGTGTAGTGCTGGGCGGTGTCGCGGAACGTTTCCGGATCGACTGGGAGCGGAAGCGTGAACGATCCGGCCTGGACGTACAGGGGGATGCGTGCCTGCCACGGATTGACGCGATCCATCACCCACGCGTCGCGCGTTGAGCCGGGCATCCCGCCGTCGACTGCGTACTGCTCGACGAGATAACTCCCACGTGAGCCGATCGCGCCCGCGGTGAAGAGCTCAACCTCGTCGACGATTGCCTTCGGGAGGCCTGCGCCGTTGGGGCCGTTCCCCTGGTTTTGGCTCGAATCGCTGAGGTTCACTTTCGTGGCGAGCGGGAACGCCGGGCCGGGCTGCAGACCCGGAATGCGATAGCCGCTGGCCAGGAAGGCGGCCCCGAAGTCGTTGAGGTGCGGGATGACGGAATGGCATTTCGCACACGACACCTGGTACTGACGCGCAAAGATGGGGAGCGCCACGACCGGCGGAGGCGCGGAAAGACCCATCAGGAGCAGCATAAGCGCGGGAACACCGATCCAGTAAGGCTTTCCTAACGCTCGCATTAGGAACGCCTAGTTAGGGCGAAGCGGACCGCCTTTCCTGCCCTGTGGACGGCTCACCCAGCCCAGCAAGCAGACTGCCCCTCGCCGAAGCCCGCCGCTTCGATGCGCTCGGGATTCGCGCGCAGCTCGTCGCCGACGCTGTTCAGTGCACAGGACCGGGTACGCGCGTGGCGTCGCCCATCCACCGTTCGATCATCGTGCGCAGGTCGTTGATGCGCATCGGTTTGGAGAGGTAGTCGTCCATCCCGGCGGCGAGGCAGGCCTCGCGGTCTTCCTTGAACGCGTTCGCGGTCATCGCGACGATCGGGACGT
>Ga0213878_10000079_pt1 | contig 54412 bp, 51 predicted proteins | sample VelepicoBEBS_R02_FD_161053 | JGI IMG/M metagenome (GOLD analysis project Ga0213878, IMG submission 161053) | Vellozia epidendroides bulk soil microbial communities from rupestrian grasslands, the National Park of Serra do Cipo, Brazil - BS_R02 | ecosystem: Environmental > Terrestrial > Soil >... | reverse complement strand
GGTTCTGCGGGGTCGTGCACATCTGTCCCGAGTAGAGCGAGAGCGACATCGCAAGGTTGCGCGCCATCCCTTTGAGATCGTCGGTCGAGTCGATCACGACGCTGTTCACGCCGGCTTTCTCGGTGTAGACGAGCGCGTGCGAGTTCTGCTCGAGCCAGTCGCCGAACGAGGTGGAGCCGGTGTAGTCCAGCAGCGCGATCTCCGGCCGCTGCGCGAGCACCTTCGCCAGCGGCTTCTCCGGCGTGTCGACCGCGAGCTGAATCACGCGTGGATCGAAGCCCGCCTCGCGCAGCACGCCCTGCACGATCTCCACGCTGATCGCGAGCGGGAGCACCGCCTGCGGATGCGGCTTCACGATCACCGTGTTGCCGGTGACGAGGCTCGCGAAGATCCCCGGATACGCGTTCCAGGTCGGGAACGTCGAGCAGCCGATCGTCAGATCGATCCCGCGCGGCACGGCCTTGAACGTCTTCTCGACGCGGATCGGCTCGGGCTTCGCGGGCTTCTCCCACACCACCGAGGACGGAACGCGCGAAAGCTCGTCGTACGCGTACGCGACCGCTTCGAGCGCGCGGTCCTGTGCGTGCGGTCCGCCGGCTTGGAACGCCATCACGAACGCCTGGCCGGTCGTGTGCATCACCGCGTGCGCGATCTCGTACGAGCGCGCGTTGATGCGCGCGAGCGCTTCGAGCGCGACGCCGGCGCGCGTCTCGGGCGTTGCGTCCGCCCACGCCGCGCCGGCCGCTTGCGAGGCCGCGATCAACGCATCGACGTCGGCCAGCGGATACTGCACGCCGAGCGGCAACCCGTACGGCGACCGTTCGGTCGCGGCGCTCTCGCCGCTCGCCGGCTGCTCCAGCGCGAACGCTTTGCCGAGCCGCGCTTCGAAGGCCGCTTTGCCGTCCCCCGCGGCAGCTTCGCCGTAGACTTTCCCGCTCGGGCTTTCGGGATACGCGCTGTAGTAGGCGCGGGTTCGAATCGCCTCGCGGGCTTTGTCGAGCGTCTCGCGGTGGCGCTCGAAGAGGCCGGCGCCGGGGGCCAGGGTCGTCGTCATCCCGAGCGCTTCGGCGACGGCCTCGTAAGTGCTTCGTAAGCGAAGTAGGTGCGCCGTAAGCAGCGGCGGCTACGGTCCGAAAGCATGAGGCAATCTCCCGGCCGGTCGCTTCTTCCCGAGAAGTACCGGTTCGTCACGCGCGTCGTCGGACACGGCCTTCCACCGCTCGACAAGACGCTCCGGCTGCGGTGCACGATCAGCGCCGCCGACCACAGCGTGGTGGGAGTGACCACCCTCGTCGTCCGGCTCGGGACCGCGACCGAGTGCGAGCGCGCGCTGGAGCTGCTGCACGAGCCGCCGCCCGCGGACGCCCCGCCGCCACGCTACTTCGAGCTCGTCGCCTCGCTGGCGCCGGCCGCCGAACCGGCCCGACCGCTGCACGGAGCCTTCGCCGGCGCCGGCTCGGAGGACGGGACGGAGTTCCGCGTCGCGGGGATGATGGACCCCGCCCGCGGGCGGATCGTGCTGCCGCGGATCGCCCTGCGCGGCGGCTAAGCCGACAGCGCGGCGGTGAGCGAGGCGCCGGCCGGCTCGGAGAACGGGCCTGAGCCGCGCCATACGATGCGGGCGTCCGGCTCGACCAGCAGGATGGTCAGGTGCGCGCGGTCGCCGATTCCAAGCGCCCGGCAGAACGCTTCGACGTCCACGAACAACGGGATCGTCGCCGCGCGCAGCTCCGGCGCGGTCACGGCCGCCTTCATCGCCTTGACGACTCCGTTGCGGACGAGCTTGGGCAAGCCGAGCCCGACGAACAGCCGCGCGCGCACGCCGGCGCGATGCCGGAGCGCGTCGGCGTACGGCACCCACGTCTCGAGCTCCGACCGGTGTTCGAGCGCGAAGCCGACGAATGCGACCGTGCGCATCCCCGCGAAATCCCGCGGCGCGCAAAACGGCGTTCCGTCGAGCGCCTCGCCGGCAACTGCCGGAAAGCGTGCGGCGTCCATGCGCGAAACGTACCCGCCGATGAAAAAACATCTCGGCACGGCACGTGGATGAAGCGAACGATCGTGACCTTGCGCGGTCGCGTGCAAGCGGTCGGTTTTCGCGACGCGGTGCAGCGCATCGCGTCGCGTCACGCCGTCGCCGGAACGGTGCGAAACCTGCGCGACGGCGAGCGGCTCGAGATCGACGCCGAAGGCGAGGACGACGCGCTCCGCGCGTTCGTCGACGACGTCCTCGCGCACCCGCCGCGTCACGCGCGGGTCGAAGCGGTCGAGCGCTGCGACGCCGAGCCGCTCGGCCGCGACGGCTTCGCGGTCGCGCGGACTGCGTAACCGCACGACGGCCGGCGAAGTAGACTCCCCCGTGATCGTCCCGCTCGCGCACGGACTCGCGGTCGCCGCGGTCCTCTTGCTGATCTGGTACGTTCGGCGCCGCTACCCCGCCGCGCCGAAGCGCGTTCCGCTGCGCCTGCGCTTCGACGGCCGGCCCTCGTCGCGCACCGGCCCGCGCCGCTGGCTGTGGGCCGCGCCGGCAACGCTGGTGGTCATCATGGCCGTGCTGACGGTCTTTCTCTTCGTGGCGCCGCCCGCGCCCGATCAGCAGGTCCCGATCGCGCTCGTCTTCGTGATCATCGCGGAGATCGCGTGGTTCTGCGGCTGGTCGACCGATCGCCAGATCGAGCTCGCGCGCGGGATGACGTACCGCATCGCTCCGGCCCGCACGCTGCGCGCATTTCTCCCGATCCTCGCAACGATCGCGGTGACGCTGTTCATCGCGATGCGCCCTTCCTGAACGGGCCGGACTTGAAAAGGAAGTTCAATTACCCAGGCGCATCGACGATCGCGCTGCGGATCCAGTCGCCCCAGCGTTGGAAGTAATCGACGATGCGTTGCGGATCGCTCGGCATGTGCGAGCGCACCGGGTACGCATAAAGCGCGGTACGGACGCCCTGGTCGCGCAACGCGCGATACATGAGGAACGAGTCGGCCGGGACGACGAGACGGTCGCCGAGATCGACCATCAGCAAGGTCGGTGTGCGGATCTCCGCGGCGTGCGCGATCGGCGACTGCTCGCGATAGACGCGCATCGCCCCGGTCCACGGCGTCCGGCCCGCGAACTGAAATCGCCACGGCTGACTGCCGGCCGCGTACTGAAGGACGAGATCGACCGGCGCGCCGCCGACGACCGCGGCGCTCCAACGCCGGTCCCGCGTCGTGAGCCACGACGCCAGCATACCGCCGTACGACCAGCCCGAAACGGCGATCTTCCCGCGGTCGACGGTGAAGAGGTGTGTGACGCGTTCGATCCCGGCGACGATGTCGCGGCCCGGCCCGGCACACGGATCGTTGACGACGGCGTGCTGGTAGCGCTCGCCGAGATTGTCGCTTCCACGGTAGTTGGGGCTGAACACGATCCAGCCGCGCGCCGCGAGCGTTTGATTCAAAGTGCTGAACTGGTGCGTGCTGGCCTCGTTCGGGCCGCCGTGAATTCGCAGCACCAGTGGATACCGCTTGTGCGGATCGTAGTGCGGCGGCAGCGTGACGATGCCGTCTTCGACGTAGCCGTCATTGCGCCAAGCGACGTCGCGCGTCTCGCCGAGCTCGAGCGCTCCCACGCCGGCGTTCTGTCGCGTCAGCGCTCGCGGCGCGGCAAGGCCCGCGCCGACGTACACAACCTCGAGCGGATCGTTCGGCTTACCGCCGGCGAACGCGAACGAGCCGTCCGCGGCGACGCTCGGGCTGAACCCGCCGGCGATGTTCGGCTCGAACGCGCCGAGCGAGAGCGCGCGCGGCGCTCCAGCCGCGCCGACGACGAAGAGCGTTTGCGTCAAGCCCCGGTTCGCGGCGAAGAGCAGCGCGCCGTCGGAGAGCCAGCTCGCGCCGATCACGTTGAGGTCGGGCGATTCGGCGCTCGCCGCGCTCGGGCGAGTCGGATCGGCGACGTACAACCGCTGTGATGAAGCGGGATCGCCGTTTCGCTGGTAGAGATACGCGATCGCATCGGTGTGCGGCGCGAATCCGACCAGCGTCTCCGCGGTGCGGTGCGGCGAGAGCGGGCGAACCGTTCGCGTCGCGACGTCGATCGCCATCGCGCGCGAGCGGTACGATTCCCGCCCGTAGGTCGACTCGAGCGCGGTGAACGCGAGCGCGCGCCCGTCGCCCGACCACGACAGGGAAGACGGTGCGACCTTGATGGTGCGCGAGAGCGGTGCGGCGTCGCCGCTCGCGACGTCGAGCACGTACAGTCGTTCCGGCGGCGGCGCTTGCGCGTTCGGGAACCCGCCGTCGTCGACGGCAAAGCCCAGCCCGTTCGACGAGCCGGATTCCGTCGTCAGCAGCGCGATCGCCGCGCCGTCGGGCCGCCAGGCGTACTCGTCGACGCCGTTCGGCACGCGCGAAAGGGTACGTCGCTCCCCGGTGAGGGAGAGCAGGTCGATCTGCTCGCTCTCGCCGCCGCCCTGCTTCTCGCCGGCAAGATACGCGATCGCGGTCGAATCCGGCTTCCAGCGCGGGTCCGCCAGGCCGGAGGCGTCATGTACGACGCTGCGCTCCGTTCCCGTGCCGACGTCGATCACCATCAGATCCGTGACGTAGCGGTTTTTCTCCATGTCGGCGGTACGCAGCAAATACGCGACGTGCTTCCCGTCGGGCGAGATCGTCACCGAGTCGATCCCGCGAATGCCGACGCTGTCGGACGGGGTGAACGCTCGCGCATTCGCCGCCGTGGCGGTCGCCGCGCAGACGGCGATGATCAGCGCGGCGACCGCGCGCGCACGCTTCATTCGCCGCTCGGGCTGCACGGAAAGACCGCGTACGCGACGGCGCACATTTCGCCGGCGGGGTCGTCCGGGATGCGCTCGAGCAGCGCGGCGAACGCAGCCGCCAACTCGCGCCGTTGCTCCTCGCTGAACTGGCGGTACGCGCGCACGACGACCGCCTCGTCACCGGTCGCGTGCGAGGTTCGAAGATCGTGCGCCGCACCCTCCAGCAGTTGCGCGCGGACCGCGTTCAGATCGCGCTCCCGCCCGGCGAAGATCGACGGGCTCACCACGAAGGCGTCGGCGGTCGATGCGTAAATCCGCTCGGCCGGACCGCCGGCCTCGCGATGTCCCACGACGCGGACGAGTTCATGCCCCTCGAGCAAGTCCAAATGATAGTAGATCCGCGTGCGCGGCAGCTTCAGCTTCCGCGCGATCTCCGTCGCGGTAGCCGGCGAAGCCGTCAAGAGATCGACGATGCGCTGCCGCAGCGGATCGGTCAGGGCGCGCAACGCCTCCACGTCGGTCACCGACCGCACGCGGGGCCTGTTCAAAATCATTTGAACAGCTTATAACGAATTTGAACGCGGCTGTCAAGGCACGGCAGCGGTCGCACGTAGAGCCGAGCGGCGAAGACTGCGAGGGGCGCCGCGACCCGATCGCGAGGCGGCGCCTCGGCCGTCGCTTCCGGTTAGAAGACCGGGATGATGTCCTCGGGGCCGATGTGGCCGACGTCGACGCCGTCGAGGTCGAGCTCGGGGATCGCGGGGAACTCGATGCCCCACTCGCCGACGATCGCGCGGACGCGCGCCAGCGCGGTCTTCCAGTTCTCCGCCTGCTCGTCGTAGGTCAGCACGCCGAGGCCGGCGTCGCGCGCGTGCTGCACGAGTACCCGGTGGTTCGGCAGAAAGTACTCCGGAATGTCCCAGAACTGGTTCGGCGGCTCCCACAGGATCATGCTGAGAAAGACGAAGCCCGCGCGCAGCTGCTTGGTGATCATCGTCTTGTACTCGTCGGAGAGCCCGGGCCAGTCGCGCTCCAGCACCGTCAGGCAGATCGCCAGGTGCCGCGCTTCGTCCTGACCGACTTTCTTGAAGATCTCTTTGAAGAGCGGGTGCGTGGCCTTCTTCGACATCCCGAAGAACAGCGTCGACGAGGCGACCTCGCCCATCATGAACGAGGTGAACAGCACGCTGAGCGGATACTTCGCGAGCGAAGCGCTGTAGCCGGTCCAGTAGCGGCCGCCGTTGTGGTAGAGCCAGCCGATGTTGTTCTGCGCCGCTTTGGCGAGCTCGCTCGTCGGCTCGAAGTCCATCGGCGCGCCCGGGACCAGCTTCTGGATCGCGCGCTGGCAGACTTCCTCGTGGTTCATCTCGTCGTGCGTGATCGAGAAGAAGCACTTGCGAATCGGATCTTCCTGGTGCGTCTCGAACGCGTGGATCGTCGCCTTCGCGAACACCGCCGGGCCGCTGCCGTCGAAGTTCGCCAGCACCGCGTACCAGTACATGATCCCAAGCCGCTGCTCTTCGGTGAAGTCCTCGGCGCGCAGCGCGTCCCACGGAAAGTCGGACGGGTTCCAGACGTGCCGCTTCGCGCGCTCGTAGAGCTCGGCGAGCTTGGGCGTCTCGACCCGCCACTCCATCGGGAAGATGTTCGGCTGCGGGACCTCGGGGTACGGCGTGAAGCCGCCGGCGGGCACCACGAGCTGGTTTTGGTTCGGCGCGGTCATGGGCATCAGCGTTCGATCCTCTCCCTACCGAATGGTCGGTCAGGGAGCAGTATACCCCGCTCGGCCGCCCGGATCAACCCGGCCCCGAAACCTCGCCGGGGGCCGGCGCTTAGCCGACCTCGACCAGCCAGTCGTACAAAGTGCGGCGCAGCTCGTTCGCCACGGCCGAGAACGCGCTGCCCTCGGCGAGCTCGGCCTTCGCGCGCGCGTCGCGCGCCAGCGCCATCCCGAGCACCCGCGCCGCTTCGCGGTGGAACTGCGCGTGCAGCGTGCGCGAGCGCGCGTACAGCGGCCGCGCCTTGAGCGTCGCGGAGATTTCGCGGGTCAGCCAGATCCCGATCGGGCAGACGTCTTCCTTCGCGGTGGTCTCCACGTCGACGCTGCTGCGCCCGTACTCGGCCGCGGTCTTGAGCCGGCCCATCCAGGCGTGGTGGGCCGCGATCGCGGCCGTAATCTGCTGTTTGAGCGTGTTTTTGTCGGTTTCCGACAGAACGGCGGTGGTCATCCTTGCACCCTGCACCCTTCCCAGTCCAATGGACACGAGGCGAGCAGCTTTAGGACGCTGCTCGCTCGCTAAAGATATCGGCAGGCGGGGAAAGCATTTGAGGTGGAGGGGACGCCGCGCTTTGCCCAGATCGAGCCCGTGGGGCAGTGCAACCTGCGCTGCCGGATGTGCCCGGTCCGCTACCGCGAGGTCTCGAACGCGTTCATGGCGTGGGAGGCGTACACGGCGATCGTCGACCAGCTCCCCGCCCTCACGGAGCTTCACCTGCAAGGATTGGGCGAGCCGCTGCTCCACCCGCGCTTCTTCGACATGGTCGAGTACGCGGTCGGGCGCGGCGTCGCGGTCAGCGTCAACACCAACCTCACGCTGCTCACGCCGGCGAAGGCCGAATGCGCCGCGACCTCCGGGCTGAGCGCGATCTATGTCTCCGTCGACGGCGCGCGCGCGCAGACGTACGAGCACATCCGCGTCGACGCGCGCTTCGCGATCCTCGAGCGCAACGTGCTGCGTCTGCTCGACGCGCTGGAACGGCACGGCAGCACGACGCACGTCGAGATCACCGCCGTCGCGATGCGCGAGAACGTCGACGAGCTTGCCGAGCTGGTCGCGCTGACCGCGCGCTGGGGCGTGCGCGATCTTCACGTGCAGCATCTCTGCCACGACTTCGGCGAGTCGACGCTGCCCGCGCGCTACGAGCCGATGCGCGCGTTCGTCGCTGAGCAGACGCTGGTCGACCACGACGCCGAGCGCGTCGCGCGAGCGTTCGGCGAAGCGCGCGACGCCGCAAAGCGCCATAACGTCAAGCTGCGGCTGCCGCGGGTGACGCCGGTCGAGCACCCGCCCGACACGCCAGGGCGCGCGCGCTGTGACTGGCCGTGGCGCGGCCCGTACGTGGCGTACGACGGCACCGCGATGCCGTGCTGCATGGTCGCGACGCCCGATCGTGCCGCCCTCGGTAACGTCGTCGCCAACGGCGTCATGCCGGTGTGGAACGGCGCCGCCTACGAAGACTTCCGCCGCCGGCTCGGCTCCGCCGACCCGCCCGAGATCTGCAAGTCCTGCAGCGTCTACGCGCGCGTGTTCTAGCAGAGCTTCTCGGCGACGCGGGCCAGCAATTCGCTCATCGTCGGGTGCAGGTGCGGCATCTCGGCGACCTCGCGCGCGGTGGCGCCGCGGTCGATCAGCGCGATCGCTTCGCCGGCGAGATCGATGGCGTCGTCGAGCACCATCGCGATCCCGACCACGCGGCCGTCGTCCTCGCGCACCAGCATCTTCACGAAGCCTTCGGCGCTCTCCGAGACGAGCGCTTTGCCGACCTCGGCGGCGGGAACGCTCGCGACGCGCACCGCGATCCCGCGCGCGCGGCACGCGCGCTCGGTGAGCCCGGCGACGGCGACTTGCGGCTGCGTGTAGAGCGCGTGCGACTCCCATCGCTCCCACGCGGCCGGCTGCGGCTCGGCGGCGAAGGCGTTCGTCGCGGCGAGCCGTCCGCCGTACGCGGCGGCGTGCACGAGCTGGCGCCGCGCGAGCACGTCGCCCGCCGCGAAGACGCGCGGGTTCGAGACGCTGCGCAGCGCCGCGTCGACGACGATCCCGCGCGCGCGGTCGCCCTCGACCACAGCCGCGGCGAGGTCGAGCGCGTCGATGCGCGGGCGGCGGTTCGTCGCGAGCAACACCGCCTCGGCGCGCGCGCCGTGCGCGCCGCGTGACGTCTCGGCGAACAGCACCGCGTGCGCGCCGTCGCGCTCGGCGCGCCGCACCTGCGCGCCGCACACCACCTCGACGCCGTCGCGCTCGAGCGCGGCGCGCACCGCGGTGCCGACGTCGGGATCGTCGTTGCGCAGCAGCTCCGGCGCGTCTTGAAACAGCGTGACGCGCGCGTGCAGGCGGGCGAAGAACTGCGCGAAGGCGCAGCCGATCGGGCCGCCGCCGACGATCGCGACGCTGCGCGGCGCGTGCGTCATCTCGAGCACGTCGCTGCTGGTGATCGTCGGAACGCGCTCGAGCCCCTCGATCGGCGGCGCGACGATCTCCGCCCCGGTCGCGATCACGAAGCGGTCGGCGACGATCCGCCGGTCGCCGGCGACGATCGCGTCCGGCGCGACGAAGCGCGCGTCGCCGCGCGCGAGCGGGTAGTCCTCCAGATCGCCGATCCGGTCGTGGGCGAAGTAGTCGACCAGCGCGCGCTTCCGCCGGATGATCGCCGGCAGGTCGACGTGTACGGCGCCCGTCTCGACGCCGACCGCGTGGGCCTTTTCGACCTCGCCTTCGTACTGGGCCGCCTCGAGCACCGTCTTGGCCGGCATGCACCCGCGCAGGATGCAGGTTCCGCCCAGCTCCTCGCGGCCGGTCACCAGCACGACGTCGCGGCCGGCGGCGCGCGCGGCCTCGGCCGCGGCGAACCCGGCCGTCCCCGCGCCGATCACGCAGAGCTCGTGACGCTCCTCGCCCATCCCCCGGACCGTACCCACCCGCAGCCCGCTGCCGGCACCGCGCTGCGACAGTACAAAAGCACCATGATCGAACAGGTGTTCGATAGTCCGTTCGGCGAAGAGTTGGCGTCCGATGGAACCGAGAGAGCGTTTTCGACCCGAACCGGCCGCCGCCGAGCAGCCGACCCTCCACGAGATCCAGCGCGCGATCGAGCGGCTCGGCCGCGAGGACCGCGCGATGCTGCGGCCCTGGATCCTGGCCCGCTACGACGTGCGCGGCTACCGCGCCGTGGGATACGCGCGCCCGCCCGAGGCGGGCGGCGGCCGGTGAGATGCCGCTCCTGCGCGTGGAAAGCTTCGGCGAGCGGCTGCGGCGGCTGCGTCTCGACCGCGGGGTGAGCTGCGCCCAGCTCGCCCAGCGCGTCGGCGTGACCGAAGGCGCGATCCGGCAGATGGAGAGCGGTCAGACGAAGATCGCAAGCTTCGTGATCGGGCTGCGCCTCGCCAAAGAGCTCGGCACCGACGCCTGGTATCTCGCGAACGGCGTCGCCGACGACGGCACGGCGCACGACGGAGCCGACGCGATCGCGCTGCGCGTCGCCGCGCTCGAGCAGCGGATGACGCTGCTGATCGACGAGCACGCGCCGCAGCACACGTAGTCCGCGGTATCACGCCGCTACCGCGGCGTGATACCGTCGAAGGCGAGCGAAACCACCGCGTGCGCGATCGCTTCGCGCGTGAGCGAGCCGGTGCGGTACCACTCGACCACCGAGTTCGACATCCCGAAGATCAGCCGCGCCGCCAAGCGCGCGTCGAGGTCGCGGCGGACGTCGCCCTCGCGCTGCGCCTGCACGATGATCTCGGTGACGTAGCGGTCGAAGCTGCGCCGCCGCTCGACCGCTTCGCGCTCGCTCTTCGAGGCGCCGTGGATGCGAAACAGAACGGTCAGCTCAGGCAACAGCCGCAGCGTCACCTCGGCGACGCGCTCGACGATGTGCCGCAGCCGCTCGATCGCGCGGCCTTCGCGCGCCCCCGGCTCGTCGAGGATCGCGAAGAGCGCGTCGAGCGCGCGCCCCAGCCCGCGCTCGAGCAGCGCCTCTTTCCCGCTGACGTGGTGGTAGATCGATGCCTTCGTGATCCCGGCCGCGCGCGCGACGTCGTCCATCGAGGCACCGTCGTAGCCGCGCTCGGCGAAGACGCGCAGCGCGACGTCGGTGAGCGAGTCGATGTCGTACGGTTTGCGCGGTTCCACCTGCGCGCTCACGGCGAGGACGCCGGCGCGGGTTTCGGCGCGACGATGATCGCGTTCGCCGGCGGGTTCCAGGGGCGGATGCCGATCGTCGCGGCGAACTGCGCGCCGAGAACGCTCTTGATCTGCCCGTAGACGGGCACGGCGTCGAGGCGCAGGGCGTCAAGCGCGGCGGTGTGCTGCTCGAACGGCGGCTGCAAGTTGCCGCCGAGCGGCCCGGTGAGCGCGAAGGCGCGCTCGCGCAGCTTGTCGGGCTTCGCGATGCTGTCTTCGTCGTAGCGGGAGTCGGACGTGAGCTGGTCGCGCAGCGCGGTCAGCGCGGCGCGCTCGCTCGCCGCGGGACGGTTCTTCATCCGCCGGTCGATTTCGTTCAGCGCTTTGTCGATCGAGTCGATCATGCCGTACACCTTCACCAGGTAGTCGTGCCGCACGGCGCGCTGCGCGGCGGTGAACGGGCTCTGCGGATCGTCGGCGAGCGTGAACTGCTGGTCGTACGTCTTCCCGTCGAGGTGCAGCCGCGCGGTGTAGCGGCCGGGGAGCGCTTCCGCGCCCGTCGTCGGCCCGGCGTTCGGGAACGACGTCCCGAGCCAGCGCGTCGGACCGTTCTCGTTGCCGTCCCAGCCGATGCGGTTCAGCCCCGCGTCGTTGGTGACGTACCACTTGGCGCGCTCGTCCTTCGGCGGATCGGCGGGGTCGAACGGAATCCGCCCGCGCAGCGTGCGCACCACCTTGCCGCTCGCGTCGAGGATCTCGAACCAGGGCCGCTCCTTCGCCTTCGTCCGCTGGTAGAACGTCAAAACGGCGCCGCTCGGCGCGTTCGGCCCGCTGAAAAAGTTCTGCGGAAGCGAGTTCGCATCGCCGGTCTCGATCGAGGGCCAGCCGGCCCACAACACGGCGTCGCGCACCGGAAAGAACTGCACGCCGGCACCGCGCGCGGCGGCGAGCTGCTGCAGCGGCATGAGGTCGTCGAGCACGTAGAACCCGCGCCCGTGCGTCGCGACGAGCAAATCGTTCGCCGTCGGCTGCACGCGCACGTCGTAGATCGGAACGGCGGGAAGGCCGGCGCGCAGCCGTTCCCAGCGCCCGCCGCGGTCGTACGAGATCCACAGCGCGTTCTCGGTGCCGGCGTAGAGCAGGTTCGGCTCGCGCGGATCTTGGCGGACCACGCGCACCGGCGCGTCGAGCGGAAGGTTCGAGGCGATCGAGTGCCACGTCACGCCGTAGTCGTCGGTGACGAACGCGTACGGCCGGCGGTCGCCCAGATCGTGGCGGTCCAGCAGCGTGAACGCGGTCCCCGCCGCGTACGGCGAGGCGTCGATCACCTCGACGCGGCCGTACTTCGGCCAGCTCGGCGGCGTGACGTTGCTCCAGTGGGCGCCGCCGTCGCGCGTGATCTGCACAAGGCCGTCGTCGGTTCCGGCCCAGATCACGTTCGCGTCCTTCGGCGAGGGCGCGATGGCGAGCGTGGTGTCATAGTACTCGGCGCCCGAGACGTCGAGATTGATGGAGCCGCCGGAGTTGCGCTGGTGCTCTTTCTCGTTGCGCGTCAACTCCGGGCTGATCGGCGCCCAATGGCGGCCGCGGTCGGTCGTCTTGAACACGACGTTGCCGCCGAAGTACGCGACGTGCCCGTCCTGCGGGGAGAACGCGAGCGGCGCGTTCCAGTTGAAGCGGTACCGCGACTGCGCCAGCGAGGTCGAGGAGGTGAACACGTCGCGCGGGTACGGCGAGACGTCGACGCTCTGCCGCGATCTCTGGTCGTAGATGCCGAGCACCCCGTCCTGCGTGTTCGTCCAGAGGTAGTTCGGATCGGCCGGATCGGGGACCGCGTACATCCCGTCGCCGCCCGCGATCGCGAACCAGTCGCGGTTCAACAGGCCGATCCCGTTGCGCGAGGTGGTCGGCGCGCACCACGAGCTGTTGTCCTGCAAGCCGCCGCAGATCAAGTACGGTTTCTCCTCGGAGAATCCGACGTGGTAGATCTGCGCGAGCGGGATGCGGTCGAGGAACGCCCACGTGTCGCCGCCGTTGCGCGAGAGGATCGCGCCGCCGTCGTTCCCTTCGATCACGCGGGTGCCGTCGGCCGACCACCAGATCGCGTGGTTGTCGACGTGCACGTTCCCGGTCCAGTGCTTCCAGGTGCGCCCGCCGTCTTTCGAGAGCGTGAGGTACATCGAGACGGAGACGACGCGGTTCCGGTTCTTCGGATCGACGGCGAGGTGGCTGAAGTAGAACGGCCGCTGCTCGGGACGTGTGTCGCTCGAGACGCGCATCCAGGTGTCGCCGCCGTCGTCGGAGCGCCACACCGTGCCCTGGCGCGATTGGACGACCGCATAGACGCGGCGCGGATCGCTCGGCGCGACCGCGATGCCGATCCGTCCGAGCGTGTCGGTCGGAAAGCCGTGACCCTGAATTTTCGCCCACGTGCGGCCGCCGTCGCGCGAGCGGTAGAGCCCGTCGAGCGGGCCGCCGCTGGTCGCGATCCACGGTTGGCGGCGGAACTGCCAGATGGCCGCGAAGACGGTGTTCGGCGTGTTCGGATTCCATGCCAGATCGGCGGCGCCGCTCGCCGGGCCGGCGTACAGCGTCTTCGCCCACGTGCGGCCGCCGTCGCTCGTCACGTAGACGCCGCGCGCGGTGCTGTCCTTCCACGGATCTCCGAGCGCCGCGACGATCGCGCGCCTGGGGTTCTTCGGATCGACCAGAATCCTCGCGATGTTCGAGGTGTCGTCGAGGCCGGCGTGCGTCCAGTGCTTCGCGCCGTCGCGCGTGAGCCACACGCCGTCGCCGTATGAGACGTCGTTGCGCGGGTTCGCCTCGCCGGTTCCGACCCACACCGTTTTCGAATCGCTTGGTGCGACCGCGATGGCACCGATCGCGCCGAACTTCGAGGCGCCGTCCCACACGGATTGAAACGACGTGCCGCCGTCGCTCGACTTGAACACGCCGCCGCCCGCGCCGCCTACGTAGTACAGCGCGGGGTCGCGGTCGCTCCCCGCCACCGCGGCCACGCGCCCGCCCGAGATCGCCGGACCGATCGCGCGGAACTTCACCCCGTCGGTGTCCGCTCCGGGCGAGGCGCTCGGCGCGGGCTTCGGCGCCGGCTTGCGCGGCGAGACGTCGGTCGAGGCGGCCGGCGGCGCGGCGGCGAGCGGGGAGTGGGGAATCGCAAGCGCCGCCGCGAGCACGGCCGCGGCGGCGAGGAGAGAACCGATACGCATCGTGGCGTCCTTCCGAGCGCGCGCGGCCGTTCCCGCCCGACCGCTCGGTAGGGGCGCGCCCGTGCCCGCGGAAGGGACCTCCGCGATGGCGACCAGCACCGCGAGCCCACCGGAGCTTTCCCGCGAGCAGCTGCTCAAGCTCTACCGCGACATGCTGACGCAGCGCGCGGTCGACACGCGCGGCTTTCAGCTCAACCGGCAAGGAAAGATCGGGATCGCGATGGGTTCCGAAGGCCACGAAGCGGTTCAGGCGGGAACCGGCCTCGCGTTCCAGCGCGGAAAGGACCTGCTCTACCCGTACTATCGCAACACCGGCATCATTTTGGCGTGCGGCTTTCCGCTGGTCGATCTGTTTCGCTCGCAGCTCGCGCGCGCCGGCGACACCACGGGCGGCCGATCGATCATCAACCACGTCACCGCGAAGAAGCTCGGGATCGCTTCGATCAGCTCGATCATCGCGGCACAGTGCACGCACGCCGTCGGCGCGGCCTGGGCGATCAAACGGAGCGGCGAACGCGACCGCGTCGTCTTCTGCCAGTTCGGCGAAGGCGCGACCTCACAAGGCGAGTGGCACGAAGCGCTGAACTTCGCCGCCGTCCACATGCTGCCGGTCGTGTTCACGTGCGAGAACAACCAGTGGGCGATCTCGACCCACATCAGCAAGCAGATGCGTGTCGACACCGTCGCCGCGCGCGCCGCGGGCTATGGGATGCGCGGCCTGACCTGCGACGGTTTCGACCCGATCGCCGTCTACACGACGATGCGCGACGCGCGCGAGCACGCCGCGGCCGGCAACGGTCCGGTGCTGGTCGAGTCGAAGTGCTACCGTTTCCTCTCGCACACCACGGACGACGACGATCGCACCTACCGCACCCGCGACGAAGTCGCCGAGCACCGCCCCAACGACCCGGTCCCGAAGTACGAACATTACCTGATCGACCGCGGCGTCATCACGGAAGACGAAGCCAAAACGATCCGACGCGAGATCACCGACCTCGTCAACCGCACCACCGACGAAGTCGAAGCCGAACCGTACCCCGACCCCCAAACCCTCTACGGCAACACCTACGCCGGCCCCGACGACGCGTGGTTGGGCTAGCGTTCCGGCGTGAGATCGGCGTTCTCTGAAGCGTCGATGTCTAGCGAAAACGTCCCGGCGCGACCGTCATAGAAAAATTTACGCCCCACGAGGAAGTGACGGCCGAGAAGGAACCATAGGTTCGGCAGCCGACTCGGTAGGCTTCGCTCTGCGAGGGCCAATGGCCGAGGATCTCGTCGCCGCAGATGACGACGTATTCTCCCTCCCAGTGCAGGAGATTCTGCTTCTCTCTTTCGTAGGTTCGCCGCTCGCGGTCGAAGAGTCCGGTAGTCACCCGGCTATTGTACGGACGACGACGGGCGGATCGGGCGAAGCCCGAACGCGAGGGTTCACCAACGGTGAACCCACTAGGGTGCGCGGCGGCGTGCGGGGTACGATACGGGCATGGCGACGCGTCGAACCGGACCCTCGATCACCGAGCTGCAGGAGCAGATCTTCCAGCGCGAAGGATTTCGCGTCTCGTTCGAGCGGTTCGGCGCGGCGGATGCGGCGCTGCCGGCGTACGAGTATGCGGTGATGGCCCCGCAAGGCTGGAAAGTCTCGGACTGGCAGCGGGTGCGGCTCGCGCCGTACGTGCTGCTGTTTCGCGGTGTAACGGTCTACCGCGGCGACGACACGCCGCTCCCGCGCGACGTGAAGCTCGGGCATTTGCGCGACTCGTACTACCAAGCGACGTACGGAACGCTCTCACCCGATTCGCCCGACGCCGCGCCGGACAACGTCGTGCAGCTCGACGCGAAACGAGGAAAGCGCGATCGCTGAGGACGTCGCCTTCCCGAGCGACTTCTTCTGGGGCGCGGCGACCGCGGCGTACCAGATCGAAGGCGCCTGGAACGAGGACGGCAAGGGCGAGTCGATCTGGGACCGCTTCGCGCACGCCGTCGGAACGATCAAGGGCGCAACGAACGGCGACGTCGCGTGCGACTCGTATCATCGCTGGCGCGACGACGTCGCGCTGCTGAAGCAGCTGAACCTCAACAGCTATCGGTTCTCGATCGCGTGGCCGCGGATCCAGCCCAGCGGGCGCGGGCCGGCGAACGAACGCGGGCTCGACTACTACCGGCGGCTGGTCGACGCGCTGCTGGACGCGGGGATCCGTCCGCTGCCGACGCTGTACCACTGGGATCTTCCGCAAGCGCTCGAAGATGCGGGCGGCTGGCCGGAGCGCGACACCGCGGAACACTTCGCGGAGTACGCGGCTTTGGTGACCGCAACGCTCGGCGACCGCGTGCGTGACTGGGCGACGTTCAACGAGCCGTTCATCTTCACGCGGTTCGGCTACCTCGACGGGTATCACGCGCCGGGACGCAAAGATCCCGACGCGTACCTGCGCGCGACGCACACCGTGAACCTTGCGAACGGACTCGCGGTGCGCGCGATCAAGGCGGAACGTTCCTCGCTGCGCGCCGGCTGCGTCTACTCGGTTTCACCGGGCGTGGCCGCAAGCGAAAGCGCGGAAGACCGTGCGGCCGCGGAGGCGTTTCACGACTACGTCAACTTGTGGTTCGTGACGCCGGTGCTCGCCGGGTGCTATCCGCCGCTCGGCGGCGCCGGCGAAGCGCTGCTCGCGCGGATGGAGTACCGCGACGGCGACGAGCGCATCATGCGCGCGCCGCTCGACTGGGCCGGGATCAACTACTATTTCCACCAAGTCATCTGCGCCGCGCGCGCCGACGGCGCGCTCGCGCTGCCGTTCGCGACCGTCGGGTGCAACGAGTTTCCGCTGACCGATTTCGGCTGGCCGGTAAACCCGGGTGGTTTGCGTGAGATTTTGGTCCGCATGTATCGCGAGCTCGGCGAGATTCCGCTCGAAGTCACCGAGAACGGCTGCTCGTACCTGGATTCTCCAGACGCGGGCGGCAGGGTGCCGGACGCGCGGCGCATCGCGTACCTGCGCGCGCACCTTGAAGCTCTTGCGCAGGCGCGCGCCGACGGCGTCGACGTGCGCGGCTACCATCACTGGACGCTGATGGACAACTTCGAGTGGGCCGAGGGCTGCACGCAGCGCTTCGGGCTCACGCACGTCGACTTCCGCTCGCTCGAGCGAACGGTCAAAGACTCCGGCTACTGGTACGCGGAGATCGCGCGGTCGGGGCGGCTGTCTAACTGACATCGAACGCGAGCGGCGGCTGCGTCGCGGCGTAGTTGAAGTCGCAGGTCGACGCGTTCACGTAGAGCGTCCCGTCTTCGCGGTGCTCGCCGTAGCCTTCGTGGATGTGGCCGAAGAGGTGAACTTTCGGGCGGACGCGCTCGCGCAGCTCGCGGAGCAGGTGCGGGCAGCCGGCGTGGTCGCCGCCCTCCGTCTTGTCGAGGATGCCGTGCGGCGGCCCGTGCGTGATGACGACGTCGGTTGCGGCGGGAATCTTCGCCCACGTTTGCGCGGCGACCGTGCCGTCGTCGTAGCGCGGAAAGTTATACGCCCAGTCGAAAAACCACGGCTGCCATGGCGAGCCGTAGAACGTCACGCCGTCGAGCGCGAACGGCTCGTCGATCAGCAGCGTGACGCCGTGGTCGGCGAACAGCGTGCGCGCGCCGTCCGGCCAGTCCTCGATCCCGAAATCATGATTGCCCGGAATCGCGACGATGCTGCGGAAGCGCTCGCGCAGCGAAGCCAACCAGCGCACCGCGCGTTCCAATTCCGGGGCGGTCCCCTTCATCGTTAAATCGCCAGCGTGCAACAGAAGATCGCCATCGGGAATGGCAACCCCCTCGGCGCGGTTGTGGGTGTCGGAGACCGCGATGCACCTCATTCGATACGCACTGTGCGGGCGCTTCAAGTGGCGCATCACGGCACCCTTCGAGCAGCCGGTCAGCCCGAACACGACCGCCGCCGACAAGGCGCTGAACCGGCCCGTCGATCTGGTGCGGCTGCGGTAGCTAGCAACGCTCCGCGCGCGAATGCGTCGTTTGAGTACGTGCGAGCAGGCCCGCAAGATCGGCGGCCAGCTTCCTAGACGCTACGTACTCGGCGAACAGCCATGTCGCCCGCGCAACAAAGCTGGAGGAACCGCCGCGTCTTGCCTTGGAAGCAACACTTCCTCATGTTGAGGCGACGGCGCGGGCGTCGCTTCAACCGGCGTTTGGCGCGAATCTGAAAACAGAGGTACCCGGCGGAACTGATCACCTTGCTAAACCGACATCGCTCGCACCCTCACCGAAGCCGACGCAACGACGCTCGCCCGGATCTTGGACGGAATAGTCATGCACGCGAAACGCCGCGCGCACGAGATGCGCGATGCTGCGGCGCTCCTAGACGAGCTCGGCGTCCCGAACCCGGTCGCCCGCGGGACCGCCGAGTCGCTCGAACGCATAGCAGCTCAACGTAAATCGGTCGCAAGCTGAGCGATGAACTGTACTAGCGAGGCTCCTTGGCGAATTCTGTTAGCTTTTCCATAAAGGTCTCGATCGTCATCGGCTTGCCCGAACGTTTGATATCGTCTAGGATATTAGCAATTTCACGTTCAGTAAGAACCGGTATTGGTCGTTGGCCTTCGAACTGTCGCAGCATTTTGTCTACATAGCTGGGATCAGCGTTGCTAATGCCGTATTCCTTCAGCATCTTGCTCAGCAATTCTGCGTTCAGCGTTGCAGTGCGCTTCGCTCGCAACGTTGGCTTTGCCGGCAACATTAGCTTCGCCAACGTTGCCTTCGCCGGCTGCACCGGCCGGGGTCGCTCGGCGGCGAGCGTTGCTCGAATCTCCGCACGATCTTCTTCGCTGGTTGAGACTCCCTCAGCCTCCTTTGCGACCCGCTCACCGACTGCATAACCTAACCGCCGCACGTAAGACACGACGCTTTGAGTCAAATAGTGATGAAGAGCCACACGCACTTCGCGGACGCTGGCTCCATGCTTCTCAACGATGCTTTGCAAGCTATCTTCGGAAACTTGCCGTCCAAGAGTTGTCGAGAAATGGTTTCCCTCAGGGACGAAGAGCTCGAATAGAACAGTTAATACGTCAGCGGTTTGCGCCCCGAAGCGATGGTCGATCATGGATTCTGGTCGGCTCGCGCGCGTTCTTAACGAGTGGTCTTGCACGAATTTAGCAAACTTGGGGTTTTCCGAAGCGATCCGCGCAAACTCGCTTTTGGACTCGATCAACAAGAGCGAATGCCGTGGATTAAGCCGCGTACTTGGGGCAATGTGGTACAATGTTTCCAATTTTACGATGTGTGCCGAAGTGACGGCGAGGTCGGCGGATTGGGATAGACTTGCAATGAACTGCTGCGCGAGCCTAAGGGATGCGTCACGCTCGGAAGGAGAGGCAGACCCAGAGGGCGTCGGGCTCGAAACCTTTGCCGGTGTTCTTCGCGGCTCCGCAGTTTGCACACCCGGAGTGCTGGGTTGATCGATGTGTCGTCCCGGCACGAACGTGTCTGCGAGCACGCCGCCGACCTGATGTCCTGACGCGCCGAGCGCGCCGATAATGGCGAGGGCCGTCGCTGATGCTACGGTCGCCCGACCGATGGTCCGGTTTGCCCATGTTCGCGCATTGGTAAGGAAGCGCCGCGACGGTCGCCACCGCGTTCGGGCCGCTACAAGCGTAACGATCAGGAGGGCGACCGCAATACCGATTGCGATAGGACGTGTCTTCGCGCGAATCGCCTCCGCTACGCTTTGCCACACTCTGGCATCGAAAACGCTGAAGCCCGTCGCTGCGAGGATCGACAGGGCCACTGTCACGGTAAACACGACTAACATCGCGTCGCATAGGGCGCCCACGAGCGCCGTACCAGCCTTCTCCAACAAACTTTTGGGGGGCCTCTGTTTATGGTTGACGCGCTCCCGAACGAGCTGCAATGCGACCAAAACGAGGCCACAGAGGACTGGTAGAATCCAGACGCTTGTCTTCATGCAAATACACCCTTAAGCCGACATCCTCCAGTGACCCGGCAATTCGGCGGCAAGTAGCCCCCTTCCGCCCTCCGGGGCGGGAGCCAGCGCCTGCGCCGCCGGTTCCGACGCTCGCGAAGGACCCTTTTGCGCTCACTTCCGTCAGATCTCCATTCGCGTCTTTTTACGGTTGATCGAGATTTCGGTGGCGAGATGAACTAACGATGGCCCTAGCTGTACGAAATACTGGCTCGATAAACGTCGTCGCGGCATGCTGCCATGCGTGTGGCACTGCGCTCGTTGATAATATCCTAGTGCTGCGGAACGTTTGCGACGCGCTTTACGGGCGAAGGATCGCCGGCCAGAGTTAGGAGCTGGCCGAGTCGTTGCGTCCCGAGTGGGGTTGCGCGCATGAGCGCGAGAGTCGGCGTCCGACCTCGTCGCGGTGCCGAGGTATTTGACGCAGGCAGTTTACAAAATTGCGCCAGATACGGTACAATACCTCATGAGGGTCGCTGGGCCGGAATCCAGGGGCAGCCGGAAGCCTAGATCCGCCGGACGGCACCGAGCGCCGTAAGTCTCGGGGCTAAGCAGCAAGGCAAGAATGGCAGTCGCCGCCACCACCAGTTCGGCGCGGGGAACCGCGCTGGAGGCCCTCCGTGTCAACGTCATCGTTGGGCGGGCGAAAGCCCGTCTGTCCCAAGCCGAGCTCGCACAGCGAGCAAACGTCTCGCGTCAGACGATTTCTCGGATCGAGCGCGCGGCGACCGATGTCGGTATTGAAGTCGTCGAGCGCATCGCCAATGCGCTCGAAACGACGATCGCGGAACTATTCGTTCCCGTCGGCACCGAGCGCGTCGACGATGGGGAGCTCGCTCGTCGTGCTGTCACCCCCCGCGAAGACTTCGTTGATGCTCGTGCGCTCTTGGCAGCCGTCGACGAGGCAGCCGGGCGGACCACAGGGGGCGAGATCGAGCGGTTCAGTCGCGCAGGACGGCGCGCAGTACCGCGTTGAGCTTCATCCACAGGTCGCTAAGATCGTCGCCGCGCATGGCGGTGCCGGTGCCAGCGTCTTCCGGCCATCAATCGGCGATTTGATCGACGAACTTGAGGTCGACCCCAAGCGATACCCGAAAAAACATGGAAAGTTGAAATCGGCTCGTGCCGCCCCACTTCGGTACATGCAGAATGTCACGTGGCGCGCCGTCTACACGATAGACGAGGATGCTCGCGTTGTGCTTATCCTAGGGCTCGGTCCTCACGACCAGGCGTACGATGACGCGGAACGTCGAATCTAAGCCGGGTATCCGACATGTCACGTAAGGCGCCGACGTCTCCGCACCGAGAGCGACCTTCGAAATCGAACGACGCCTATGGAATGCCGGCGACCACCTGGGCGCACTCATCGTGCACGAGAAGATCATTGCCGAAGCCACCGAGCGCCGGCGCGCGGTCGCGAACGTCGCCTCACCTGCGAGGATCCGAACATTCCCTAATGCCGTACGCATCCTATCAGCACTCCTTCGTAGCCCGTCGATCGAACGGGAACGTACTCCTCCGAACGCGGACGACGTTCGCAACGAGATACGAACCAACCGACCATCGTGATGTGGGCTCCCAATGCGGTTGACTAAGTCGCCTACGATTGAGTTCCGAGACATCCGGCATCAGCCCGCCCGCGCGGGATTTGAAGAATTCTGCACACAGCTGTTCCGAGACGTTACGCCTCCATTCCGGGCTGTTTGGCAACGCCAAGGGCTGAACGACAAAGGCTGCGAGGCGCTATGGCAGGGTGCAACGGACGACTGGGGACTTCAGTCCAAGTACTTTCTCACGTCTCCTGGTGCATCGGAGTTCTCGCAATTGGACGAGTCAGTACGGACGGCGCTCGCGAGTTTTCCGAACCTCACTCGCTACGTCATCTGCCTGCCGACTAACCTCAGCGACACCGGAAAGAGAACTCGTAAAGGCCAGCCGTCCAAAACCGCTCGGGATCGGTGGAATGAGCATAAGACGAAATGGGAAGCATGGGCAATTGCGCGCGGCAAGCCTGTTTCGTTTGACCTTTGGGATGCCAGTGAGTTGCAACGGCAAGCACAGGCCAAAGTGCACATGCTTTACTACTGGTTCGGCGCCGCTCCCGTCGACAATACGTGGTGCCGCGATCAATTCAGGCACACTCTCGGGCGAGTACAGAAACGTTATACTCCTAAACTTAACGTTGAATTGTCCATCGCGAAGGCAGCCGATGGTCTCATTCGGAATGACGCGTTTGTCCATGCCGTCTTCGAGCAATACCGTAATGCTGACAAGGATCTCCATCATCTACGTTCCTCTTCGTTCGAGGACCTCGGACTGGCCGACACAGTACGTAAAGCGCGTGAGGACGCACTGGCCGAAATTAGACGCGTCATACCGCTTCAGACGGACCGCTATCACGAAGTGGACTGGATTGCTTTGGCGACGTCGGTCCGGCGGTGCTCACAACTTCTTCTCGACATCGCGAGTAGCTTGCCGAACACCGAGCGCACCGGCCACAGATATGGCGAGAATGCGGACAAGTATCAGGCGCTCTGGCGAGCAGCCCGTGGGCTGCGCTCCTTCGCTTCATTTGCGGGCGGCACAGCGGCGCAACTAAGCGCTACACCGGCACTGCTCCTGGCCGGCGTCGCCGGCTCGGGGAAAACGCACTACCTTTGTGACATCGTCAGTCATAGCCTAGATGATGGCGGCATCGGAATAATGCTTCTTGCCGAACAGTTCACTAACGCGGAACCGATGCGCCAAATCATCGACTACCTCGGCCTAAACTGTACAGCGGACGAATTTCTCGGCGCACTCGATGCAGCGGCAGCTCATGCAGGCCGTGGTCGTGCTCTTCTGGTCATCGATGCGCTAAACGAGGCTCCCGGGGACCAATACTGGCAGACTAGACTTGCCCGCCTGATGCTAATGATCAAGAACTTTTCACACCTTGCTTTGATCGTTAGCTTCCGATCGGAGCACCGCGAGGACATCCTGGATGCCACGATTCGCACGCTAGGAGTCGAGATCGAACACGAAGGCTTCCGGTACGCCATGATCGAGGCGCAGCAAGCGTTCTTTTCCGCATACAACGTAAAGCCGACGGGCCCGTATCTTTCGGACGAATATCAGAACCCGCTCTTCCTCAAGATGCTGTGTGAGATGCTCCACGCACAAGGTCTTCATCATGTGCCGCCAGGAGTGCACGGCGTGAACGCGGTCTTCACAGAGCACCTGCGCCTTTTGAGCATCCATATATCAAAGCGCATTGGCGAAGACTCACGCGGCGATTTGGTCGCTCAGTCAATCCACGACTTTGCATCGGAGGTTGCGCGCAAGCGAAAACGCCTGATTCCGTTCGAAGAAGCTCGCTCGTTCTTCGAAGCGCGGCAGAGAATCTCGCCGAAAGACTTTCGCACCAGCCTCCTTGGCGCGCTCTTGTCGGAAGATATTCTGGCGGAATTTCACCTTGGACCCAAGCAGCGTTTCGTCCGATTCATGTACGAGCGACTTTGCGACCACGCCATCGCGCGCGACATCCTTGACCGCTCGATCGAACGCCTCGGTATTGAAACGGCACACGAGGCACCGGAGGTTCAAGATGCGCTAAAGGCGAGCCACTATGATTCATTCGCCGTTAACATTATCTATGCGCTGGCGAAACAAATCCCGGAACGCCTCGGTCGCGAAATCTTCGACATCACCGGGTCTGAACGCGCACATCGCATCGCGATCGCTGAGCTGCCGTCAAGAGATCCTCGCTACATCACCACTAGGACGGCAGAAATCGTCCGTATCGCTCTCCAGGAGGCGCCGGCGTTCGAGGATATCTACGATGACCCCATCTCACCGCTCCTGGACGCTCTAATCACGCTTGCCATCATCCCCAGCCACCCCCTTGATGCGGCGTTCCTTCACAGCTTCCTGAACGCGCTTTCGCTGGCGAATAGGGATGCCCTCTGGACGGTCCGTGTGAACCTCGCCAGTGATGAGTCAGCATTGCGCCGCGTCTTTGCATGGATCGAGTCCCAGGCGGCAACCATCGCCGATAGCCACAGCCGACGATGCGTGGGCATCGTTCTTTGTTGGCTACTGACCGCATCACATCGCCCGACTCGCGACCGAGCGACGAAGGCGCTGGTCGCGTTAATTCACGGCGACCCGTCGCTCACTCCGTTCCTGTTGGAACGCTACGCAGGGTGTAATGACCCGTACGTCGTCGAGCGTCTTCTGGCCGCGATCTACGGCGCATCGCTTCGTTCGCCAGATCCCTCGGTGCGGGCATCTTTTGCACAGGCGGTCTATAGGAGCGTCTTCATAGACGGGACCCCGCCGGTACACATCCTTTCCCGTGAATACGCACGTCTTACTGTCGAACTTGTTATCGATGATGGCAGCACGGACTTTGACCCTGCACGGATTCGTCCGCCGTACGGTTCGCAAAAAACTCGTCTCACGGCGACGGACTATCTCGATTGGAAAAAGCGACGGCGATATGACACGGCCGCCGAACGCGCGGTCGGTTCAATTCGGCATAGCATTGGTCAACATGGAGATTTTGCCCGGTACGTTGTTGGCCTCAATTCTGGGAGCTTCGAGTTCATCGACGTTCCATTGCGTAGCGCGGCACCCGTGAACCGTGCTCGTGCGGAAGCAGAATTTGATGAATCACTTTCGGAACAGCAACGGGCACTAAAGGAAGCGTCAATACTGCAGTTTTGGGAATTTGGCGACGACGAAGACGGACTTCTCGCTGAGATGACGCGCGTCGCCAGCGCAGAAACGCAATTCGAGGCGAGTTTGAGCGAAGAACAGCATGCGCTTCGAGAGGCGGCCAAGGTTGCGACAATTCGACCTAACGAATTCGACCTGACGAAGATTACGAACTGGATCTTCCGTCGAGTTATGCGCCTCGGATTCGATGGGCAGCTTTTTGGCAATCACGACGAACTCGCGAACCGCGGGCGAGACGGTGGTGAGGTGCTCGGACTGGAACGTATCGGGAAGAAGTACACGTGGATCGCATACCACGAACTGCTTGCCCGTTGCGCGGACAACTATTGGATGCACGCCGACCCCTACGGCTGGAGCGAGGCATATGCGCGTTTCGACATTTCCACGACCATTCGCGTCCGTGACATCGACCCGTCATCACTACTTGCGGCAACGCTCCACGAAAGAGATGTGCCCGAGAAAGCGCCCTGGTGGGCTCCTGTGAATTTCTTTACATGGAACGAAACGGCGGACCTCGATGAATGGCTGCGCCACGAGGTTCTCCCTGATCCTACGCAAATCATCGACGTCAGGGACGACCTGGGACAGCGTTGGATCGCGATGGACTCAAGGTTATCGTGGCGCCAGCCCACGCCTTTGCAGTATGATCGCTACGATGTTCAACACGCTCAATTGCTTTATGGCATAAAGGCATTTATCATCCATCGCGCGGAAACGGCTAAAGCCATCGAATGCCTGACCACCATGGACCTTGAGCGTCTCTGGGACTTTAGAGACGCGAGCGGGGATGGCGTACTACTCGGAGAGTATCCTGCGGGGTTAATCGTCAGGCGCGAACTGCCATATGAACTTCCGCGCCCTTCGGAATCGGCTCCGATAAGTGAGGAGACGTTTCATCATACGGCAATACGGTATAGCGGGATATCGGGTGACACCTCCCAGCAGTCGTTCTCGACGATCGTTCCATCGCCGCTTCTTGCTCGTCTGCTGAACCTGCACGATCATTTGGAAGACGTATGGACTGATGCGACAGGCACGGTAGCGTTCGACCCGGCGGTGCGGAGTGCCGGCCCGCAAGCACTCTTAGTACGAAGCGACGTCCTTGATCGTCTTTCTCCAGAGTACGACGTCCTGTGGGTTCTACAGGGCGAGACGAGAATTCTTGGAGGGCATCGGTATGAAATGCCGGGCCGACTTGCGATTGGCGGAACTTGGCGACGTGACAAGACCGGCAGTCTGGTCGGCGTGATTAGAACGAAATGGGTCGATTACGGAAGAACATCGACCTAGAGGTCGAGCCCTTTTACGAACGCTTGCAGATGATGTAGCGGGTGAAGTGCCGCCCTCGGGAGCTGGACACCTCGTAAGCGAAGTGAAGGCCCACCGCCCCGCCTCATTGCATCGTGTTGTGCGCGTCGCAGAGAAGTATGGAACCGTCGGCGGCCCGGTAGTAGCAGAAGTCGCTCTGGTACGTGTTCCCGAAAACATCGCGATAAATGGCGCGGCCGACGACCACGACGGCTTTGTCATGCGTTTCATAGTACCGCAGGTATTTTTCCTTCGTGCCCGGTTCCGTAGCAACGTCGATTCGGGCCGACTGGCCAGGCGGCAAGACGTTGATTCCCTTCTTCATGGCCGGGAAGCCGCCGTTAAATTCCGCAAAAACAGCCTCTTCCTTTATCGGTGCCTGGTCGACCGTCATGGTATCCGCAGCGACGACATTAAGCGCAGCCGATTTGCCGTAGTTTTTGAAAACGACGCGCGCGGCCAGTTGTCCCCGGGCGCGTTCAACGCTTTCAACGGTGGCCCAAACCCAGGGACGCTCCGCCTTGACCGAATCCTCGTGTGCTGCCTTCAGGGAATCGCGCGCGATCTGCACCTGAAAAATTCCGACGATCGCCAAAACCAAAGTCGCGAAAACGACGCCGACCGTAGCGCGCCCCAGCACCTTAGTCTCGTTAGCGAGAGCCCAGGTCGGGCCTGGCTTAGACCCCTTGCGGCGGTGGTTATTGTAGGCGCGGCGTGGGCTCTCGGAGTCTTTGCTGAACTCGTCGCCATTGGCCGGATTAGAACGACTCTGCGACCCTGGGCCGCTGGAGCCATTGTCGCTGTCGCCGTGATTGGCTTCTTGCTCCTCGTTCATGCGGCGTATACTTTCGTGGAGGGCGTCCTGATCCCGTGGCGCTATTCGGCGCCCTATGTACCCTCGGCGATCACGAGGCTTTCCAAAACTCCGGTCCGCACGGAGTGCTGCCGTTAGACTATTCCGCCCCTCTTGGACGTTGAAGCCGCGAGGTTAGTACGCAGGCTCGCTCGGTGCAGTTGTGTTCGCCGCATATGAGCTGGCAGAGAGGCACGCCAAGGGCTGCTGCGAGTGCTGGTAGCACGCTTTTGTCTGCGGGCTTGCCGGACTCGAGCCGTTGGATCGTGCTCGGGAGAATGGCGGCTTCCGTTGATAGGTCGTCGACGCTGTAGCCGCGTGCGATGCGAAGGCGGAAGATGCGTGCCGACAGCGGCTCTGCCGGTGCGACTCTTCGGTGGCCGTTCCATCGCTTTGAGGGAGGCGTAGGCGAGTGCTTGGAGATCATCGCTTCGCCTTGATGCACCAGAAGGCGGCTTCGAGCGCGTAGCTGATCGATGCGCGCAGGCAGACGCAGGCGAAGCGAACGTGCGACTCGTTTGCGGGGTTGTCGACCTTGTAGCGGAAGCCGCCGGTGGGCTCGTCGACCCAGGCGTCGATTCCGTTCTCGCGGAGGAAACGAACGACGACTTCCGCGTTGAAGTCGTCGGACTGCACCAGGCCGGCCGTGTTCTGATGCTGTTCGTCCGTCACATCGGCCATGGAGGCGTAAAATTCGACGCGCGCGGGCATTACGCGACCGCCTGGCGGAGAGGATGAAACGGGGCACATTCGGCAACGGCGATGCCGTGCCGAGGGCTCGACGTCGATGCGTCGAACTCGCAGGTTGTCATTTCGATGATATCCCATCGGAGTGACGGGCTCGGTCGGTGGGCTTAACACCGGCCGGGCCGCATTGTTTTGAATGTGCGCAGGTTGCGCGCTATGTTGAAATTATAGCACGAACGTGCGTTCGTGTGGAAGCACTCAAACGGTTTGCGCTAACGCATTACGCTAAGTTGCGACCAGTGCGGGCGCGGGTTGTGCGCGGAACATTACCGTGACGCGCGTTCCGCCGCGCGGCGCGGGATGGATCTGCACGTCGTCGGCGACGGCGCGCACCAGCGAGAGCCCGCGCCCCGTCTCGGCGTACGGGTCGGGACGCAGCTCGTGCGGGACGAATCCCGAGCCGCTGTCCTCGACCATCAGCGTGACGTTGCCGGTGCCGGCGTTCGAGGCGAGGACGCGCACCGTGCCGGGCGCGTGCCGCACCGCGTTCGCGACGAGCTCGCCGAATGCGAGCGCGCTCGCGAAGCGCAAGTCCTCGCGGCCCGTCCAGTCGGCGATCAGGTCGCCGATCTCGTGGCGCACCTGCGCACTGGTCCAGCTGTCCTCGGCCGCGAAGCGCCACTCGCGCTCGTCGCCGGGCAACTCCGCGGCGAACCGGTCGATGGTCACGGTGAGGATCGCGATGTCGTCGCTGGGCTCGTCCTCGCCCAGCACTTCCTTCATCAGCGCGGCGGCGAGGTGTTCGATCTCCTGGCTCGCCAGCGTCTTGATCGCTTCCTCGATGCGGCGCTCGCCTTGCAACAGATCGCGCGCGAACTCCATCAAGCCGTCGGTGAAGAACACCAGCGTGCACGGCGCTTTCAAGCGCAGCGCGAAATCGACGCCCTGCTCGTCGCGCAGCCCGATCGGCAGCCCCGCGCTCGGGAGACGCGAGAGCTTACCGCCGCAGTAGACGAGCGGCGGCGGATGGCCGGCGGTCGCGTACGAGAAGCGGCCGGTGACCGGATCGAGCACGCCGACGATCGCGGTCACGAACAAGGTGCGGCCGCTGGCGACCAGCAGCCGGCTCGCGCGGTCCAGAATCGCCGCCGGATCGGCCGACTCGAACGACGCTGCGCGCAGCGCCTGGCGGATCTCGCCCATGATCACCGCCGCTTGCAAACCGTGTCCGGTGACGTCACCGATCGTCAGCGCGACGCGGCCGTCCGGCAGCTCGAAGGCGTCGTAGAAGTCGCCGCCGACGCGCTGCGACTCGGACGCCGCCGAGTACGAGGCGGAGAACTGAAGGTCCGGCAGGATCGGCAGCTGCGCCGGCAGCATCGCGCGCTGCAGCGCGTCGGCGGTCGTGCGCTCGCGCTCGTACAACCGCGCGTGCTCGAGCGAGAGCGCGGCGCGGCGCGCGAACTCGCGCACCAAGCCGGCGTCGTCGGCGTCGTATGCGCGCCCGCTGGTCCGCACCAGCGCCAGCACGCCGATCGTCACCTCGCCGCTCAGCAGCGGAACGATCATCGCCGCGCCGGCGGGCAGCTCGCTCACCCACGGGTCGGGGAAGCGGTCGGGCTGATCGAGCACGACCGGCTCGCCGCCCCCGACGATGCGGCTGACCGCGTCGTGCAATGCCGGCTGCAGCGGCGCGCCGATCCAGCGCCGCGTGTCGAGCTCGTCGCCGATGTCGGTGCTGCCCAAACCGGTCAGCACATAGCGTCCTTCGTCGTCGAGCAGCGCCACCCAGGTGCGTTCGGCAAGCCGCGGTATCAGCAGCCCCTTCATCGCCGCGACGGTCGCGGTGACGTCGAGCGAGGCGCCGAGCCGCTCGCCCGCGCGCGCGAGAAACGCCTCGCGCTCTTCGAGCCGTTTCTGCGCGTCGACGTCGGTGCAGGTGCCGATCCAGGCGACGATCTCGCCTTCGGCGCCGCGCGCGGGGACCGCGTTCACCAGGAACCAGCGATAGCGGCTGGTCGCGCCTTCGCGCAAGCGGTACTCGGCGGCGAACGGCTCCCCGGTGCGCAAGCTGTGCCGCCAGCGCTCGCGGCTCTGCAGCTCGTGCTCGGGATGGAGCGCGGTGCGCCAGCCGGCCTCGCGCGCGCGGGCGAGATCGCACAGCGTGTACTCGACCCAGCGGTCGTTGACGTACTCGACGTCGCCCGCGGCGTTCGTCGTCCAGATCAGTTGCGGCACCACGTTCGCAAGCGACGCGTAGCGCGCTTCGCCGACGGCGAGCGCTTCGGCGGTCGAGCGGCTGCGCGCGGCGAGACGCAGCATCAGGTCGTTGAACTTCACCAGGAACACCGCCAGCACGACGACCGCCGCGACGAGCTCTTCGATGCGCGCGGCGTACCAGCCGAACGAATAGCGTCCCGACGAGAGCTCGCCGCCGGTGATGATCGCGACGAAGCGCGCGAGCAGCACGATGCCGAGCCACACGCCGGTGATGCTCTTGAGCCCGTCGGCGACGACGTACAGCGCGACCAGCATCTCCGCGGCCGAGAGCGGGATCACCCAGCTCTGCCACAGCCCGGTGAACTCGTTGCCGCGCATGCCGTCGGCGAGCCAGCCGTGACCGGCCGTCACCAGCAGCGTGAAGCCGAACGTCGCAACGAGCGTGCCGATGCCGAGCACCCGCGCGCCGTCACGAGAGAGCTGCCAGTTCTGGCGCGCGGCAAGTCCTTCCCAGATCAGGAACGCGCCGAAGCCGGCTTGCGAGGCGATGTAGAACCAGGACGCGGTCTGCGAGCCCGCGCCGAGCAGCCCGTTCGGGGTGAACAGGCCCGGGAAGGTGAGCACGTACAGCGTCTGCGTCAGCGCCGCGTACGCGTACGCGATCGCGAGCAGCGCGAGCTTGCCGTCGCGCGCGATCCGGTACTGCGCGTAGATGAGGACCGCGGTCAGCACCAAGGCGACGACGCCGGCGCCGACGACGGTCGGGACGAACGCCGGCACCTCGCCGAGCCGCACGCGCGAGAACGGGATCGAGGCCACGAAGAGCGCGATCAGCGCGAGCGCGCTGAAGCCCGCCCAGCGGCGGTCGCCGTCGCTCGCCGGCGCCGTCGCGATGTTCTCGACCGCGCGCGATTCGAACGCCCTCACGCCGCCACCGCGCCGGTTCCGAGGCGGTTGAACCGAACGTGAACACGCAAACCGCAACCTTCGCCGCCGGCTGCTTCTGGGGGGTCGAGGCGGACTTCCGCGACATCCCCGGCGTCCTCGACGCCGAGGCCGGCTACACCGGCGGAACGACCGAGAACCCGAGCTACCGCGACGTCTGCAGCGACCGGACCGGGCACGCCGAGGCCGTCCGCGTCACCTTCGATGCGGACAAGGTCTCCTACGATACGCTGCTCGATGCTTTCTGGTCGCTCCATGATCCCACTCAGGTGAACCGCCAAGGACCCGACGTCGGGACACAGTACCGCTCCGCCGTCTTTTACAACGACGAAACACAACGTCTTGCGGCGGAGGCGAGCAAGGCGCGGGCGCAGGCCAAGTTCCCTCGCCCCATCGCTACGCAGATCGTGCCCGCGCAACCTTTCTACCGCGCCGAGGACTACCACCAGCGCTATCTCGAGAAGCAGGGCCTCCGGCACTGCCGGATCTAGAGGCTCCCGCTGGTCGCGGCGGCTCCGGCAGGCCGGTTCACGAACTGCTCGACCGCATCGGCCAGCGCCTCGTTCGTGATCTCCGTCAGCCCGGCGGCGACGTTCTGCCCTTTGTGCACCTTGTTGGCGGTCGTGTACGTCTTCCAGCGCACGACGCCGCTGCAGTCGATCAAGTACAAACGCAGCTGCGCGCGGATCGGCGAGCGGTCGAAGACGCCGGATGACGAGACGACGCCGCCGACGACCGGCAGAAAACCGGTGAGATTGCGCTCCTTCGACTGCTCGAAGCGGATCTGCGGGATCAGCAGGCCCTCCGCGTTGTAGTCACTGCACATCTGGCGCGCCGTTCCGACGGCTTCGATCGCGTCGATCGGGGTGGCGATCGCGCTGCGCACCCGCCGGTCCGAGAGGTCGATCGAGAACTGCTTCGTCGCGTTGCGGTAGATCGGGTCGGTGTCGCCGGGATCACCGAACGGCACGATCACGTACAGCGGCCCGCCGGCGTTCTCGACGGCCGCCGCGGGGAGCGGGGCAGCGCAAAGCGAGGAAGCGCAAAGCGTGACGGCGAGCGTACGGACCAGGCGTCGCAGGAGCATGTCGTGCTCGCAACGTTCGGGCGGCGGGGCGCCGTTCCCGGCGAGCCGAACGGGCCGTGGTGAGACGCCGTGCGCTCGCCGCGCTTGCGGCCTACTATCTCGTCACCGGCACCTGGCCGCTCGTCTCGATGCGCTCGTTCGAGGCCGTCACCGGGCCGAAGACGGACCGCTGGCTGGTGAAGATGGTCGGCGCGCTCGCGGTCGCCAACGGCACCGCGCTGGCGTTCGGCACGCTGCAAGACGAGATCGCCGACGAGACGCTCGTCCTGGCGGCGTGCAGCGCGCTCGCGTTCGCGTCGATCGACTTGGTCTACGTCGCGCGCGGGCGAATCAGCGCCGTCTATCTCGGCGATGCGGCGCTCGAGCTCGCGCTGGCCGCAACGATACTCGGCTCGGCCGCGTTGTAGCGCGCGATGTCCGCCCTGTTCTCACCGCTTCGGCTGCGCGAGGTGACCCTGCGCAATCGCGTCGTCGTCTCGCCGATGTGCGAGTACTCCTCGGAGGACGGTTTCGCGAACGACTGGCACGTCGTGCACCTCGGCAGCCGCGCCGTCGGCGGCGCGGCGCTCGTCCTCACCGAAGCGATCGCGGTGACGGCGGAGGGCCGCATCTCGCCGCAAGATCTCGGCATCTGGCAAGACGCGCACGTCGAGCAGCTGGCGCGGATCGCGCGCTTCTGCGAGGCGCAAGGCGCGCGCTGGGGGACGCAGCTCGCGCACGCCGGCCGCAAGGCGTCGACGAAGCGGCCGTGGGAAGGAAGCGGCGCGGTCGAGCACGGCGGCTGGACGCCGCTCGCACCCGGCAGCGTGCCGTTCGATTCGACCTATCCGGTGCCGCGCGCGCTCGACGAAGACGGGATCGCGCGGATTCTGCGGGCGTTCGCCGAGGGCGCGCGGCGCACGCTCGAGGCGGGCGGAACGGTGATCGAGATTCACGGCGCGCACGGCTACCTGCTGCACGAGTTTCTCTCGCCGCTCGTCAACACGCGCACCGACCGCTGGGGCGGTTCGTTCGAGAACCGCACGCGGCTCGTGCGCGAGGTCGTGCGCGCGGTGCGGAGCGTATGGCCGGAGCGCTATCCGCTCTTCGTGCGGCTCTCGGCGACCGATTGGGTTCCCGGCGGCTGGGACGTCGAGCAGACGGTCGCGCTCGCGCGCCTGCTGCGCGACGAAGGGGTCGACCTGATCGACTGCAGCTCGGGCGGCGCGGTGCCGGTCCCGCCGGGGACGATCCCGGTCGGGCCGCTGTACCAAACCCCGTTCGCCGAGCAGGTTCGGCGCGAAGCCGGGACCGCGACGGCGGCGGTCGGGATGATTGCGGAGCCTGCCGATGCCGAGGCGATCGTCGCCGGTGGGCGGGCGGACCTGGTCGTGCTCGCGCGCGAGCTGCTGCGCGATCCGTACTGGCCGCTGTTCGCGGCGCGCGCGCTCGGGGCCGAGGCGCCCTGGCCCTCGCAGTACCTGCGCGCGGTCGGCGAGCGCGCGACGATGCGAGTTCCGGAGCGCGTCTAGCAGCCGCCCCTTGTCGCGCGCGCCGGCGCGCGTGATGGACGGGTGTGATGACGACGATAGGACAACGGGTTCACGCGGCGCGGATCGCCGCGGGGCTCTCTCAAGGACAACTCGCAGAGCGCGCGGGCGTCGCGCAAGCCGCGATCTCGCGCATCGAGCGCGGCGAGACGCGCGAGCCCGGCGTGCTGATCATGGCCGGGATCGCGCGCGCGCTCGCGCTGAGCATCGACGAGCTGGTCGCGCACAACCTGCGCGGACGCACGGCGCAGCAGGTGCTGGCCGAACGCGTGGCGGCCCTCGAAGCGCGGGTCGCCGTGCTAGAAGAACGCCTCGACGGCGGCGCGCGCGGCGGCGTGTAGTGCGCGCGCCACCGTCGCGGCGTCGCTCGGCGCGTCTCCACCGATCCAGGCCGCGATGAGCGCGAGCTGCCCGCCGGCGAGGTGCGCGCTGATCAGCTCGGTCGGAAGCGGCTGCGGCGAAGCGCGGGATGCGGCGCGCCGCCGCGCTTCGAGGCGCTCGGCGAGCAGGCGCGCGAGCACGCGCTCCATCACCAAGCGCGCGGCGCCGTCGAAGACGACGCGGCCGAGCTCGCGCTGCTCCCACATGTGCTCGGCGATCGGGCGCGGCGCGTCGGGACTCGCGGCGAACAGCGCTTCGGCGAGCGCGCCGAGCGGCTGCGCGACGCTCTGTTCGAACACGTCGTCTTTGTTCTGGAAGTGCTCGTAGAAGGTCGAGCGCCCGACGCCGGCGCGCTCGATCACATCGCCGGCGCCGAAGCCGTCGTAGTTGCGCTCGACGATCAGCTCGTAGAACGCTCCGAGCACGAGCGCTCGCGTGCGCGCGACCCGCCGGTCCGGCTTCTTCCCTGCTTTCAAGCTGAGCGCTCCGTTTCCGGACGTTGCGCCGACTTTGTCCGGAAGCGGACGCGCAAGCGCAAGCGGTCCATCGTTTTTCGGCCGTGAGGCGCTATGGTAGCGGAAGCTTCACGTCCGGGAGTATTTCATCGTGTCGAACGCCCAGCCGCTTCCTGCCGAACCCTGGGCGCCGCCCGGAAAGGTCGCCGGGTACGCAATCGCCGCGTGCGCCGCGCTGAGCATCATGATGATCGCGATGCATCCGCAAGCCGCGCAACACCGCATGAGCGAGGTCGTCGCGGAGATCGGCCGGCTGGCGCTGATGCTGGCCGTCGTGCACGGGACGCTGATCGCGTTCGTCATCGTGCTGGCATACGGCCTCGCCGTGTACTCGCTGCGGCGCGGCTTGCGCCGCGAGCTGGTCGTCGGCGCGCTCGTCGTCTACGCGGCCGGGGTAGGCGTGATGGTGCCGGCGGCGCTGATCGACGGGTTCGTGATCCCCGCGGTCGCCCGCACGTACGTGGGCGCGTCGCCCGAGGTGCTGCGCAACGGGGCCGGCATTCTAGTCGCGTGCAGTGCCGCGATCCAGGTGCTCACGAAGTTCGGCGTCGTCGCGTTCTCCGTGGCGATCACGCTGTGGTCGGCCGACCTCGTCCGCGACGGCGCGCGGGCGCGCATCGTAGCGATCATCGGCTTCGCCGCGGCGGTGATCTCGCTGGTGGTGCTGTTCGGGGCGGGGCGGTTCATCGTACCGCTGACGCTGAGCGTCATCGTGCTCGCGGAAGGAATCTGGTACATCGCGGTCGCTTCGCTGCTCGTGCAAGAGCGCGTGTAGGGCCGCGTTGCGCGGCGCGCAAGCGCGAGGAGCGATCTGGAGCCGACGGCCGGACTCGAACCGGCGACCTGCTATTTACGAAACAGCTGCTCTACCAACTGAGCTACGTCGGCGCTGAGGCGGCGGGCGCCGCGACCGCCCAGGGTTCGCGGGACCGCCCTGCGACCCTTCATTCGTGCTTGCTTGCGCCGAAATACCATAGGTGATCCGCCGCGCAGTGGTTCTCGTTGCGCTTGCCGCAGCGCTGGTCCCGGCCCCGCCGGCTGCCGCCGAAGAGCTTCCGGTCGCCACCGTCGGCGCGCCGATCCCCGTCGACGCCGAGCCGGCCTCCCTGTTTCGGCCGGCGACGATGCGCGCCGTGTTTCGCGTCCCGCGGGCCGACACCGCGCTCTACATCGGGACCCCCTCGTACGTGCGCGACCTCTCGATCACGCTGGTCGGTCCAGGCCCGCGGCGCGCGACGCTGGTCGCCGCGCCCGACCTCCCCGGCCGCATGCTCGGCCTGCGGCTGCCCGACGATGCCGCCGACGCCGACCGCATCGAGCTCCAAGCGACCACGGTCAGCGCGGCGACCCCGCCGTATCTGCTGCCGGCCGAACGGCTCGCGACGATCGGCTGGAGCCGCTGGTGGCTGCAAGCGCTGTTCGGGCTGTTCGGCGCGCTCGCGCTGCTGAGCGCGCTGCTCGGGCTCGTGCTGCGCGCGCGCGCGTTCGCATGGTGCGCCGCGCTCGCCGCCGCGAACGCCGGCCTGATGCTGCCGTGGCTCGGCATCGTACGGCCGCCGCCGGAGACCAGCGAGCTGCTGCACGCGGCGCTGCAATCGCTCGCGTACGCCGCGCTCGCCGCGCTCACGCTCGTCTTCTTCCGCACCGTTCGTCTCCCGCGCGCGGTGACGCGGACGCTCTGGGCGCTCGTCGCGCTGAACGCCGGCGTCGTCGCCGGCGGCGACGTGCTGCAAGATCTCTGGCCGCTCCCCGACGCGCTCGCGCAAGCGCTCGCGTTCGCGCTCGACGGCGCGTTCGTCGGCTTCGGCATCCTCGCGCTGCGCCGCAACGCAGCGGGCGCGCGCTGGTATCTGCTCGCCACCGCGCTCGCCGCGCTCGGATTCCTGGCCGCGAACGTGCCGGTGCTCGACGCGTCGCTCGCGCAAGCGACGCCGCAGCTCGGCATCGCGCTGGAAACGCTGCTGCTGTTCGTCACGCTCACCGTGAAGCTCGCGCAGCGCAACGAAAGCGCGCCCGTCGCTGCAGCGGCACCGCTTCCGCCGCGCGCAGCAGTCCTCGGCCCGCCGCCGCCGAACGCCGACGGCCTCACCGGAATCCCGAACCGCGTCGCGCTCGACGACGCGCTCGCGCGCGCATGGAACCACGCGCGCCGCACCGCCGAACCGCTCGCCGCGCTGCTGCTCGACGTCGACCACTTCAAGAAGTACAACGAGGAGTACGGCCACCTCGCCGGCGACGACGCGCTGCGCCGCGTCGCCGCCGCGCTCGCGCAGACGACCGCGCGCCGCCACGGCGACGTCGCCGGCCGCTACGGCGGCGAAGAGTTTCTCGTCCTCCTCCCCGACACGCCGCTGCCCGAAGCGGTGCAGCTCGCGCGCGCGCTGCAGCGCTCGATCGAGCAGCTCGACATCGCGCACGGCAGCGCACCGGCGCGACGCCTCACGGTCAGCACCGGCGTCGCCGCGTTCGCCCCGCAGTACGACGGCGACGGCGGCGAATTGATCCGCCGCGCCGGCAACGCGCTGTACCTGGCGAAGACGATGGGCCGCAACCGCGTCGTCGCCGACGAATCGCCGGCGCCGCAGCCTGCGTTGACGTAGCGTGCTCACCGCCCCCGCCGCCCGCCGCATCGCGCAACTGCTGCGCGCTCCGCAGCCGCTCGCCGACGCGCTGGCCGACGCCGCCGCCGAAATGCGCGGGCTGCTCGGCGCGCGCGGCGTCGCGCTGGTGGTGCGCCGCGAGGGCCGCTCGCACCGCGGGCAGTCGGGAACGATCGCCGATCACGTCACCGAGATCCCGCTCGCGGATGCCGACGTCGAGGGCACGCTGATGGTCTCCGGCGCCGCGCAGGTATCCGAGGAGCTCGCGCTGATCGTCACGCTGGCGCTCTCCGCGCGCTTTCTCGCCGAGTCGGCGCAAACCGACGGCCTCACCGGCGTCGCGAACCGGCGCACGTTCGACCTGCGCTTCGAGGAAGAATGGCTGCGCGCGAAGCGCGAAGGAACCTCGCTCGCGGTCGCGATCCTCGACATCGACTACTTCAAAGTCTACAACGACCGCCACGGTCACCTTGCCGGCGACGACGCGCTGCGCCGCGTCGCGCACGCCGCCTCGGCGAACCTGCAGCGCGCCGGCGACCGCTTCGCGCGGTACGGCGGCGAAGAGTTCGCCGCGATCCTGCCCGCTACGACGCTCGCCGGCGGGATCGCAGCCGCCGAGCGCATCCGCAACGCCGTCACCGCGCTGGCGATCCCGCATCCGGTCGGCAAAGCCGGCCGGCTCACCGTCAGCATCGGCGTCGCCGCCGCCGAACCGGCGCGCGGCGGCAGCGCGCACGAATTGCTCGCGGCCGCCGACCGCGAGCTGTACCGCGCGAAAGCGGAAGGCCGCGACCGCGTCGCCGCCGAGGGCTACGCGCTCGAGCACGCGCGCGACGAAGGCCTCCCGCAACCGTTCTCCGCGCTGATCGGCCGCGACGAAGATCTCGCCACCGTGCGCCGCGCGATCGACGCGCATCGCGTGGTGACGATCGCGGGCGACGCCGGTGTCGGCAAGACGCGCCTCGCGCTCGCGGTCGCGCACGAAGCCGCGCCGCGCTTCGCGCGCGTCCGCTTCGTCGACGCGCTCGGCGCGGTCACGCGCGAGGAGCTGCTCGCGCGCCTCGCCGCCGCGCTCGGCGTTCTCGATGCGGACCCGGCGCTCGGCACGATCGCCGGCGCGCTGACCGAACCGGCGCTGCTCGTCCTCGACGGCTGCGAACGCATCGCCGGCGCCTGCCGCGAGGTCGTCGACGCGCTCGCCGAAACGCCGCTGCGCTGGCTGATCACCAGCCGCACGGCGCTGGACGCGCGCGACGAGCGCGTCGTGCATCTCAGCCCGCTCGACGAGCGCGCGGCCGGCACGCTCTTCGCCGACCGCGCGCACGCGCTGGCCGCGCTCGACGAGCGGGAGACGCGCGCGTTCGCCGCCGTCGCGGTCTTCCGCGGCAGCTTCACCGCCGGCGACGCCGCCGCGGTAATCGCGGACGAAGCGGTCGACGCGCGCCGGGCCGACGCGCTGCTGCGCGCCTTTGCCGCGCGCTCGCTGCTCGACGCGGCCTCGCACGGCGGCATCACGCGCTGGCGCATGATCGACCCCGTCCGCGAGGCGCTGGCTGCGATCCCGCGCTTCGAACGCCACGCGCCGCGCGCGCACGCCGCGCACCTGCGCTGGTGCCGCGCGCGCCTCGACGCGATCGCCGCGCGAACCGGCACCGGAACGAATCACGCCGCGCTGGTCGAGTCCGAGACGGTGATCGACGAGGTGCGCGCCGCGCTCGACCGCGCGCTGCAGGACGAGAGCCTCGTGCGCGACGGCGCGGAGCTGTGCTACGTCGCGGTGCGCCAGTGGTTCGCCGTCCGCCACCCGCACGAAGGCCGCCTGCGCTGCGAAGCGTTCATCGGCCGCAGCGAACGGCTCGCGCCGGTGCACCGCGCGCGCCTGCACGCCGCCGCCGCGCGCCTGGCCTTCGTCGAAGGCGACCTCGTGGCGACGGAGACGCACGCGCGCGCCGCCGACGCGCTGCTCGGCGAGGACGACGCGATCGAACGCTCGACGGTGCTGAACTTCCTGGGCATCGTCGCGAAGTTCCGCGGCGACTACGGCGAAGCCGAGCGCCTCTTCCGCCTCGGCTGCGAGCTCAACGCGCGGATCGGCAACAAGCGCGGCGAGGCGATCGCGATCGGCGCGCTCGGCACGGTCGTGTTCGACTTCCGCCTCGACCACGACGAAGCGGTGCGCCGCTTCCGAGAAGCAGCCGCGACGTTTCGCGCGATCCACGACGACTTGAACGCGCTGGTGATGCTCGGCAATACGGCGGAGTCGCTCGCCGCGCGCGGCGACGTCGCCGAAGCCGCGCGCATCGTCACCGCCGCGGTCGAGGAGAGCCGCGCGTTCGGCAACCGCGCCACGTCGGCGCAGCTCTTGTGCGTGAGCGCGCTGGTCGCCGATGTGCAGGGCGACCGCGCCGGCGCGGCGCGCGCGATGCGCGAGGTCGTCGCGCTGCTCGCGGCCGGCTCACCGGGCGCGGTCATGCTGATGGCGTTCGACTTCGCGGCCCGCATCGTCGCGCACAGCGGCGGCGACGACGTGCTCGCCGCGACGCTGGTCGGCGCGGCGGAACGCCACGCCGCCGCGCAAGCGACGCCGCTGCTTCCGATCCAGCGCTTCTGGCGCGACCCGATCGTCGCACAGCTCCGCGAACGCCTCGGCGCCCGCTACGACGACGCCGCGGCCCGCGCGCGCACGACCGGCGAAGGCGAGCTGCTCGCCGCGCTCGACGACTTCTTGCAGACGCTCGAACGCACCGGCGCGAGCGGCTGAGCCTCAGGTTCCGGCGAACTTCGAGTTCGCGACGGCCTCGTTCACCGCGTACGGACCGTAGTCGATCGAGGCGTGGATCTTCGTCCCGGTGATGTCAAGGTCTGCCTCGGCGTGCTTCGGCAGCTCGTAACCGCCCGCGGGCTGCTCGGTGATGTGCATGTCGATCGTCGAGCCGTCGTTGGTCCACCACTGCGCATGCAGCGGCGCCGCCGGATCGGTCCCTTCGACGTCGACCACCATGCGCGTCACGTCGCTCGCCGCTTTCGGAGTGCCTTCGAGATGGTACGGACCGCGGTCGCCGTTCGCGCCGACGAGCCGCAGATCGTACTGCTGCGGCCAGGTCAGCGGCGTGCCGAGCTCGGCGAAAAGCTTGCGGCCTTGGGGCGGAACTCGCTGCACGTCGAGCGCGATCCGGTCGGGCCGTTTGAAATACTGCATGCCGCCGAGCCCGAAATGCCACATGATGACCTTGCGCACGTGCACGTCGATGTGGACCGGAACGGAGTACGACTGCAGCGCGGCGTCGCGTCCCGTTACGCGCGCGAGAATCTCGGTCGCGGACGGCGTCGTCGCCGCGGGAATCGTCGGTGCGGCGCCGAGCGCGGCGACGAGCATCGTCCCCGCGAGGGCGCGTCCCACCGTCCGTGCTGCATTCGCCTGCATGGTGCTGACCTCCGACTACCCAGCTCGCAACCGGCCCCGCGCCGGCCCCAGGCTCCGAGTATTCCCCATTCCGATGAAGCTATGATGAAGGCGTACACCGCGAATGCCGAGCGGTCAGTCGCTCGGCATTCGCTCGCTCGGCCGCCGGCGTGACTACGCGGCGTCGCGCCAGATTGGGATGACCGAGCGCACTTCACCGCGCTCCCGCAACGCGCCGGCCGCAGCTTCCAGGCGATCGAGCGGGACCGCCGCCGTCGTCACGACGGTGCTGTCCGCGAACCGCACCAGCACCGGCGCGCGCAGCGGTCGGGCGACGAGATCGGCGCCGTCGTGCGCCGGAACACACTCGCGCGCGCCGAGCGCCGCGAGCACGTCGGCGACGACGGCCGACGCCGTCGCGTCGCCGCCCGCGCCGAAGCCCGAAAACACGAGCGGCCCGCAGCCGCGCCCCAGCACGCGCACGACGTTCTCCGCGCCGCGCGGCCGCGCGAACGGATGATCGTCCGGCACGAACGCCGGCGTCACGCCCGCTTCGATCGCATCGCCCGCGCGCCGCGCCACCGCGACAAGCTTCAGCCGCAAGCCGCGCTCCGCGCCGGCGCGCACGTCTTCGCGCGAGATCCCGCCGATCCCGCGCCGCGCGAGCACCGCAGAAACCGACGGCCGCCGAAACGCGAGCCCGGCGAGAATGGCGAGCTTGTGCGCTGCGTCGTGCCCGTCGACGTCGCTGCGCGGATCGTGCTCGGCGAACCCGAGCCGCTGCGCTTCGGCGAGCGCTTCCGCGTAGTCCGCACCGCTCTCCATCGCGTCGAGGACGAAGTTGCTCGTCCCGTTCAGCACGCCGCCGATCTCGAGCAGGTCTTCGTCGGCGAGCGCACCGGCGAGCGCGCGCACGATCGGAATCGCGCCGCCGACCGCGCCTTCGTAGCGCAGCGAGGCGCCGGTGCGCGCCGCGAACGCCGCCAGCCACGGCCCTTCGGTCGCGATGAGGTCTTTGTTCGCCGTCACGACGTCCTTGCCGCGCGCGATCGCGCGCAGCACGAGCTCGCGCGCCAGCCCCAGCCCGCCGATGCACTCGACCACGACGCGCACCTGCGGATCGTCGACCACCTCGAACGGATCGGCGCCGAACTCGCTCCACGCGATGTCGCGCGGCTTGCGCGGATCCCGCACCGCGATCGCCCGAATCAGCCCCGGATGCGAGGCGATCAACCGCCGCGCGACGCCCGATCCGACGGTGCCGCATCCGAGCAGTCCGACGCGGCCCAGCGCGCGCGTCCTCGTCGCTGCGGTCACCGGGGACGGCATCGCATCGGACGAGCACAGAACGCGCGGTAGGACTTGCACGGGAACCTCCATGTCGTTGAATCGCAATCGAAGTGTCAAGGAAATGAAAAAGGCCCTCGCCGTTCGGCGGGGGCCAGTCTTGCGATCGGTGCGTCTGCGCGTTACGCCGACGTGGATCGAGACCTGCCCTCGCCGAGGGAAGTCGTCGTCATCGTCGTCGTGGTCGTCACGCAGAGCCCGAACATTGTTCGACGACCCTATCACGGATCACCGAATCGCGCAAGAGGGCGGCCAAGCTTTCCGGGTGCGCGAGGAACCCGTCGTGACCGTGATCGCTCGGCAGATGGCGGTACGACGAGTCCCACCCCGCTTCGGCCCAGCGCGCCGCACAGCTCCATACGAACTGCGGCGAGTAGAGCTGATCGCCTTCGATCCCGACGAACGTGAGCCGCGTTCGCCCCGCCGGCCGCTCGTGCCCGCGCAGGTCGAACAGGTCCATCGCGCGCGTCAGCACGAGATAGCTGTTGGCGTCGAAGCGCTTCACGAAGACGTCGCCTTGGTGCGCGAGATATCCCTCGACGTCGAACCGCGCGTCGAGCGCGCGGGTCGGGTCGCCGCCGGAGCGGTCGGCCCGGTTCGCATAGCGGCGCTCGAAGAGATCCTCGCTCTTGTACGTGAGCGTCGCGATCGCGCGCGCGAGCCGCAGCCCGTCGGCCGGCGGTTCGTCGTACCACCCGCCCTTGAAGCGCGGATCGAGCCGAATCGCCTCGCGCGCGACGCCGTTCTGCGCGATCCCCTGCGCGCGCAGGTGATCGAACGTTCCCACGACGATCGCGTGATCGACGAGCTCGTCGTGCGCGCGCGCCCATTGCAGCGTTTGCTGCCCGCCGAGCGAGCCGCTGATGACGACCGCGAACCGCTCGATCCCGACTGCTTTCAACGCACGCCGCTGCGCCTCGACCATGTCCGCGACGGTGACGACGGGAAACCGCGGCCCCCACCGCTGCCCGTCCGGCGCGAGCGACGACGGCCCGGTCGAGCCGTAGCACCCGCCGAGCGCGTTCACCCCGACGACGCACCACTCGGCAACATCGAACAGCGCGCCGGTGCCGGCGATCCCGCCCCACCACTCGAGGACCCGCGACGACCCGCTGAGCGCATGCGGCACGAACACGACGTTGGACCCGTCGGGCAGCGGCTCGCGCCCGTAGCGCGTCACCCGCTGCACGACGTTCGGAATCACCTCGCCGGAAACGAGCTCGAGCGCGCCGATCTCGACGTCCTGCTCGATCACGCCGCCTCGAGCGCCTGGCGCAGATCGGCGATGATGTCGTCCACGCTCTCGATACCGACCGACAACCGGACCGCATCGTCGCTGACGCCGCTGGCGATCTGATCGGCAGGCGTCAGCTGCTGGTGCGTGGTCGACGCCGAATGGATCACCAGCGACTTCGCATCCCCGACGTTCGCCAACAGCGAGAACAGCTGCAGCTTGTCGATCACCGCGCGCGCCGCGTCGGCCCCGCCCTTCACGCCGAAGGTGAGGATCGCGCTCGCGCCCTTGGGCAGATACTTCTGCGCCTTCGCGTACGCCGGATCGCCCGGCAAGCCCGGATACCGCACCCACCGCACCTTCGGGTGTTCGTGCAGAAACTCCGCGACGCGCAGCACGTTGCTGCTGTGCCGCTCGACCCGCAGCCCGAGCGTCTCCAGCCCTTGCAGCAACAGGAACGCGTTGAACGGCGAGAGCGCCGCGCCGACGTCGCGCAGCAACTGCACGCGCGCCTTGATGATGTACGCCAGCGGTCCGACCGCCTCGGTGTACACGACCCCGTGATACGACGGATCGGGCTCGACGAACTCCGGGAATCGCCCCGACGCCTTCCAGTCGAACTTCCCGGCGTCGACGATCGCGCCGCCGATCGTCGTCCCGTGGCCGCCGATGAACTTCGTCGCCGAGTGGACGACGATGTCGGCGCCCCACTCGATCGGCCGCAGCAGATACGGCGTGGGCAGCGTGTCGTCGACGATCAGCGGCACCCCGGCCTCGTGCGCCACCGTCGCGAACGCTTCGACGTCGAGCACGTCGAGCTTCGGGTTCCCCAGCGTCTCGGCGAAGACGGCCTTGGTGTTCGGCCGGATCGCCGCCGCGACCGCCGCCGGATCGGCCGGATCGACCAGCGTCACCTCGATCCCGAACCGCGGCAGCGTGTGCACGAACGCGTTGTACGTCCCGCCGTAGAGCGAGGCCGAGCTGACGACGTGGTCGCCGGCCCGCGCCAGGTTCAGCAGCGAGTACACCGTCGCGGCCTGCCCGCTGGCGAGCGCGAGCGCTCCGACCCCGCCTTCGAGCGCGGCCAGCCGCTGCTCGAACACGTCGGTGGTCGGATTCATGATGCGGGTGTAGATGTTACCGAACTCTTGCAGCGCGAAGAGCCGCGCCGCGTGCGAGGTGTCGTCGAAGCTGTACGAGGTCGTCTGATAGATCGGAACGGCCCGCGACTTGGTGGCGGGATCGCCGCCGTGCCCGCCGTGCAAGGCGACGGTCTCGAAACCGGGCTGGGCGGCGGCGGGGTCCAGGGTGCTGCTCATCGTGGGGTCTCCTTCACGAATGCGTGGAGCGCATCGGTCGAGTGCTAACGGTACTGCCGAACTATGAGAAAAGCCGGAAAAACAAACGGCCCCCGCCGGATAGGCGAGGGCCGTTGTAGCTCCGTCGAACGCCGATCAGGGCGACGACCTACACCGTCCCTCGCGGGCGGCACACATCGCCATCATTGCCATACAGCAGGCGTCCATGTGGGGGCACCTTAGCAGACCCGGGCCGGGGCGTCAAGGGGCGAACCGATCACGGGCCACGCCGCGAGCCGCGTCGACGTCCGCTCCACTCCGGATTCGAATCCAAGTAGAAAAGCAGCCGATACCGTCCGTAAAGCATAGCGTAGATGTAAAGGCCCAGCCGGCAAACCTTTTTAACATCACGACGAAACGCATGCATCGGCAGGCCAAACCGCCGGCGATAATCGGCAAAGAGCCCAGCGTCATCCAGACAGACCAGCGCGGCCAGCCAGACAAGTCGAAGGATCCGAGGAGTCCGCTTCATACTAGGTGTCCGGCGTCATCGATGCTGAACGTCCAGGCGAGCCGAAGTAGAACCACCGCGCGGTGTATCGCGTCGCGCACCGACGCGCGTGTGACAACTTCCCCGCAAATCTCCGCGAACACCGCCCCGCTTCCGAGCCGTTGTTCAACGACGTATCGATACGTGGCGTTCACAAGGGCAAACGGTACAGCAGCCTTCGCGAGCTGGCCGTCTCTGAACGCGATTCGCCGGCGGCCTATGAATCTGCTCGGGTCTGTCGCCGCCGCGACGATCGATGCCTGGTCAATCCGAAGCACGTCCTCGAAGTCAAGGTAATCGCACCAGCGAAGAATGAGGCGATAGCCCGGATGTATCATGCGGAGGACATAGGCGTTCCACATGCCGTCGATGCACGGCGTGGCCGTACGAGTGGCTTCCATCGCTACGCGCAGTCCGAATCGAAGGCGAAGCAGACCATCCGGTAGGTACGCGCCGCAATCGGTTCGATCTGAAAGCCGGCGTCACGAAGCGCGCCGACATCGCGATGAAACGATCGCAATGAGACGCCGAAGCGGCTGCAGTAATCGTCGATGCGGACCGGCTCGCGGCGAACGAAGCGTGCGGTGAGCCAGACGAGGCGCACCATGCGGAACGCGATCGCTCCGTGGCGGGCGTAGACGGGGCGCGCAAAGCGGCGCGCCGGGGTAATCGACGCGGGCGCGTCGAAGTGGGCGACTGTCAATCGGTGGCTGACTCCATCGGGTGACGGACTCGGTCGGTGTTAGCGCACCGGCCGAGTCGCTATGTTGTCGTGCGCATGTCGCGCGTGCATCTATTGTAGCACTCGTACATACGTTCGGCAAGTAAAAATTCCATTGAACCGTATTGGCCGAGCCTAGATCCATCATGACAAAAGTCATTTGGGCAGCGTCATGGAGAATGTGTGATTACGTCCGAACTGGAGCTCGACCATCCAGCGGCCAGCGGATGGCGGTGCTCCGTCGCCACGGTGTTTATGACGAGCGGCGGCAATCTAGCCGGGTGTCGCTGATGGCCGGATGCGCTGCGTGCGCGTCGTCCTCACGCTGACCGCCGGCCTCGGTGCGATGTTTCCAAGATTGGCCCGCTGCCCCGCCGAACACTCGTCGGCGCAGACTGGCAATCGACGGATGCCGGAGGAGGTGCCATGGCCGCGAAGTTCGAGTGGAAGAAGACCGTGGGTCGTATAAGAGAATCCGCGCGTAACATGGACCGTGCGGTGGGCTACGCGCTCCACGTCCGGCGCCTGCATCTCGGGTTGACACAAACCCAGGTGGCGCGGCGCGTTTCGAAGAGACTCGGTAAGCCACACCACGTGGAACAGCCTCAAATCGATCAGGTCGAGGACGGCAAGCTCCCAGGCACTTTGCGCGGGCGTAAGGGCGAGGCGGCGAGACGCGCGCTGCTCCAGGTCCTCAAATGGCAGTCGAGCGACATGGACTTCATGGACGCGATGATCGTCGGCGTCGGTCGCCGCTTGTAGGGCTGGCACGCCAGAGCGCCGCGCGCTGCTCCGCAGGTGTGCCGAGCAGCTTGGAACAACGGCCTGCTACCCGGACGTTATGGAAATTCCGCAAGGGCCGCTCGCTTCGCTGGTCCGCCGCTATCCCACCACCCAGGCTTGGCTCGCCTCGGAACCAGAGGACATGGGGATAGTCCTGTTGCGTGAGCTCGCCTCAGGGACGATGCAGCGCCAGTTCTCCGGAAACGCGCTCGCGTTGATGCTCCGGGAGTCGTACGGGCGTTTCTGGGGACCTGAATGGACTCACAAGATTCTCGACGCTTTTTCTGAAGCGTACGCGTGGCTCAACGCCGCCGGTCTCATCGTGCCGTCTCTTCTGAACCGAGAACTCGACATTGTGAGCCGTCGCGGCCATGGCATGACCGATGGGCAGTTCACCGAGTTCCGTGCCGCACGTCGCTCGGGATACGAGATTCTCGACCGGCGCATCGTGGACAAGGTCTGGAGCATCTATCTTCGCGGCGATTACGACATCGCAATCGCCTACGCGTTCAAGGTCGTCGAGATACGCATGCGCGATAAAGGCGGATTCACGAGCAACGACGTGGGCGAACGACTCGCCAAGAAGTTCTTCGCTCGGTTCAATTCGGAAGCGCCGAAGAAGAGTGAGAAGTCTTTGCCGTCCGTTGTCAGCCTGTTCATCGGCGCCTACGACTACCGCAACTCGGCAGCCCATGAACACCCGGAGATCCACGATCCGGAGGAGGCGATGGAAGTGCTGCTGCTCGCCAACCACTGCTTGCGAATCGTCGAGCGTTCAGAAGAGGTGGCCCAACCGGACCCCGGCGATGCCGCGACCTAGCGGCCTGTGTGCGATGGCCTCAAAGCGGAGATGTTGCTATCGCGGCCGCAGCGGCTGCAATTGATGCCATCACCGCATCAAAAAGCGCGTCCCAAGCCGAGCGAGGGTCCGGGCGGTCGTACCGGATGCCAGCCTTCTTCAGCATCGCCTCGATGTCGGCGCTCAGCGTATGCGCGCTTGCGACACGCAATTCGTTCAGCAGCCGCAGCGGACTCATGACGGCACGCACCTCGTCCTCGGGAAGAGCGAGGGCCTCGGCAAGTAGCGTGCGCAGCAGTCCGAGTGATTTCTCATCCTTGGTGTACGCGATGCCGGCGGATTTCAAGATATCCCGTAGGGATCGGGCCTTCAGCGGTTCCACCAACGCCTCGTAGAGCGACTTCGACAGGCCCGTAATCTCGCTGAACTGTCCGGTGACTGGACCGACGCTCATGCGCAGGCGATCGCGTTCCTGGACCTTTTCTTCTTGCGGTTGTTTCACGCGGTAGATCTCGCCGCCGAACCGGCCCCGCCACGCGGTGTCCAATTGCGATGTCACGTGCTCCAGTAGCTCAACGACGCCGGGCGAGTCCACGGGGTCACCCTGTTCGCGCGCCATGAACCAGTCGTAACACGGGCCGCCGTCTGGTGCCACAGCGTGATGCGCCCAGTACATCTGTTCCGCGATGGTGAGCTTCGCCAAGTCCGGAGCGAACGCCGTAAGGAGGCCCTTGGAATTGATGCCGACGTCGATCGAGGTGTCCCGCGGACCCGAAGCGACGCCCCAAGTGCGCGTGATGAATCCAACCCGGTAGCCCTCGTGGTTCAGATAGCGCTCAAGGACGGTCGGCTTAAAGTAGAGCACCCTTCCAGGATAGGACGCCAGCGTCTGGCGGTTCCCGTCGGCGTCAACGATGAAGCCTGGCGCACCGGTGTCGCCGAGTTGCTTGCGTAGACGTTCGTAGAACGGCCAAGGCGTGCGCGAGTAGTCTGGGGCGCGCGCGGGCCGAACGATCACGGTCCAATACAACGACGAGCGCGCCTGAACGCCGCCACCCCGAAGCGTGCGTACGTCGATTTGGCACGAGACGCCCGGCGCAAGATCGACCTCGCCTTCCTCCATGAGTTGCAACTCGTTGCGAGTACCGACAATCGCGATGCGGTCAGCCACGATGCTAACAAACATCACCGCGTTGCGGGCCGCCAGATAGTCGCGCAGGTACGACCGGTGGACGGTCACATGTGCGGTCGGATCGTAGAACGCAACCTCTTCGATGGCGACTGAAAGCACGCGCACGTCGTCAAGCGGATGCAGGTACTCACGGAGGACGTCCTCACCACGCATTCTCAAGGCGTGATAGCGTAGGAAATCGATCCGGGGCTCGACCTGGAGCGCGTCCGTGACCGGGTGCTGCCAGATTTGCACCCAGGGCTCGATCCAGACGCCAGCGATGGCCTCTCGCTCACCGAAGTCGAACGCCATGCCGTCCCAGTGCGGACCGAACCGCATGTCGAGGGACTGAGCGAATTCGGGCGGGTCCTCGAGGAACGATTCGACACTCGCGTCATTCTCAAGAGGAATGATATAGGCGTTGATGCTCCACTCCTCCGACTCAAAGCCCACGTCCTCATGCTCGCCGACGGACACATGGGAAAGCCGCTGCGTGGTGAGCGTGGAGGCAGTGGGATCCCACACCGCCTCGCGGTCCGCGTAGCGGAACCAACCGTCGAAGGATTGGCCTTCACGACGCAAGGTGGTCGGCTTACCTCTGTCCATGGCTCCATAGTACGCGACCGGAGAGCGAGCGCTCAACGAATGGGCCATCTCGCCCGACGGAGCTACCAAGATCGACGCTGGCCGCATCGGTCATGGGCGTTTCATAGTGAAGCGGCCGCGTATTAAGCCATGCAGCGGCCTACAGGCAGCAACCTAGCATAACGATGGGTCCGCGCGGGCTAGCACGCCGAGACCGGCGTCGCGCGTGTCCCGACGGCGCCCCGGCTGGCATTCTGGATGACCGAGCTAGGCGGTTTGCGCGAGGACGGCGGATGCCGACGGCGCAACGGACCCCGGACCGGGCCACTCCGGGCGTTCGGCCTCGTTCGCGGCCTCTCTGCGCCGCGATGGACCGGTCCATGCGGCCCGGTCCATCGCGCAACGCCAGAGAGGTGATCACAGCATGAGCTTGGTCATCGCCGCGCTTACGGCACTCGCGCAACTCGCCACGTCGCCATCGGCGCCGGCGAAGACGACATGAACCGCCATCACGGCACCGAAAGGGGGAGCCGGCGTCGACGACGTCATTCCGCCTCTCGGATCGTAGCGGGGTCAAAAAGTGGTTGATCCTCGTTCAAACCGCTCACGCTACGGAATACTCGAAACTGATGTGACGATGACGCGTTCAAGGTCGAGCCATGTATTGAAAGGCAGCAACAAAAGTACGGAGAGATGAGCGTTCGCAGAAATGGAATTGATTCCAAGATCGTTGAGAACAGCCGCGGAACGCGCGCCTACCTGGACGCCCTGCCCTATCAGCCACTCGTCGCGATGTCGAAAATAGTTGCACAAAGCTCGCACGATCTCGAATAGCGATCTATGCGTCGGACCGAAGGACGGACCTCCGACGATCCAGCGCCGATCGCCATATCTGCTTCGAACGTACTGCTTTAACGCCAAGTCGATCGAATTAAAGACGACGAGGGCGCCCTCCAGCGCGATTGCTGAATGTACCGCAATGTATTGTCGCCATCGCTCGACGTCAAGCTCGGCCGACACGACGTCTGCCGTCGCGGCCCCTTGATTTAGCGCATCGCGGGCTGCCGCTGCTTGAACGAGCGCGGTATTGGCGAGGTTCACCTCGCGCGCCGCGGAAACTGCAGAGCCGAAGCCCATTGCTGTCGCCACTCGGCTTTCCTCGATCGCGGCGATAAAACCGTCGACCGCGATCTGCTTCGTGGCAAGACCAACCAGTTGCATTAACCTACGTGCCTGCCGAGCCCTTCGGCATAACGACGAACGACTCGCGAGAACTCGAGATGAAGACGCGTTCGAACGGCTCCAACGAAGGTGCCACTGCGTCGAATTTCGCTACGACAGTCGACAATTGCCGAAGCACGTCCGTCATGCCGACGACGAGCCAGATCGGCCGATAGCCCTCATAGCACTTCGCTCGCTTCTGCCGCAGCGCGAACAGTATTTCGGATACGCTCTCGGGCACCCCGCCGAAAGCAGACACCGGCTGCTGTATCGCAATCATGGGACGCTCCGATTTCCCGGTGTATGCGGTCGTCTTAGCTTGGGACAAGAGTGGGAATGACGTGGGGACGGGTACACCGTACCGGCTGCTGTAGCGATCTATATCTTCCGAGGCGATGAGAGCGGCGATCTCGTCCACGGCGACGGGAACGTCTTCTGACCGAAGCGGAAGCCCGGGAATGAACGAGATGAATCGGCTTCCCAGCTTTTTCGAAAGTTTCGGTTCGCGCTCCAGCATGTCGTTAGCGGCGATCTCTAAATCGGCGACGCTGAATCGCCACAGCATCGAAGGCGCGTCACCGGCAGTAGTGCACTCGCAGTAGACCGTCTCGTTGCCGAACGTCAATTCGAAGTCCGGGGTCCCCGCCTTACGTTGCGAAAGCGGCACGATTCTATCGGGAATGATTCCGGCGGGGCCGAGCGCGTCGATCAGAATATCCAGTTCGGCAACTTCCTTAGCGTACCGGCTCGTGTACCGTCGATGGGCGCGGGCCAGCTCTTCGCGATAGGCCAGAGGCTCATTGCGAAACAACGTCTTTCCCGTAAAGACTTCCCTGCGCGGGATCTTCGTCGTGAAGTGCTTGACATCGAGCATCGCGAGATTGCCTAACGCGGACAACGGGCGGTATGAGGGAACGACGTTCACGTCCATCCCTCGCTTTCCCGCATCGGAACCCCGACTTTCGAGGGCTTAGTGATTTTGGTACCCCCGTCGGCCGCGGAATAGGCCTCGTATTGCACTAGTGGGCTGCATCAAGCCCGTGTTACACGAACACCCGCGCCGTGTCAATCACCTAGTTTCGCGAGCCACAAGGGCCGGCACGGCCGCATCCGGATGACCGGGCATGACGCCAGTTTGGCGCGAGGACAGCGGATGCCGATGGCGACGTCGTCAGAGCTGAATTCGGCCTAGGCGGTTTGCGGCAGCAGCATACCAGAGGTAATCGCGACTGACGGCGATTGCAGTTATCCTCGCATTGCCAAGAACTCGCGGCGCAACTACGCGAGTATGTCCGCTCGGAAGCACATGAAGAAAGCTGCCGTCCCTGGCTCCGGCAAGCCATGCGCCGCTGGTTTCGGTTTCGCTCGTCGCCAGCAGTCCGACGCCTTTCGGTACGCGAGTGCGGGCGACGTGTACGCTTCCCTGCGTTTCCCTGACGAACCCGACCACGGCATCGCCTTCGCGCTGAGCAAGGTAAACGATGTCGGGCCCGCTTCGTGCCAGTTCATCCGGAACGTCGGACGCCGGCAAAGGATGAATCTCGACCGCCCCGTCGGAGCCGAGGCGAGCCAGCATTCCGGCACGGGCGCTTCGAAGCTGCGAATCGAGTGCTGGCTGGAGTGCGACCCAAAAGAAGCCGTCGTGCGCCGACGCAATCGCCGCGGGCACAAAACCACGCGGCGCCGTTTGCGCATGCACTTGACCGTGGTGGATCACACCGATGGTGCGGGCGCGGGAATCGATCACCGCAAAATCTCCGTTTGCATTCGCAGCGATACCGTCCGCGCCGAGGAACGGTGGCTTCAGCCCCGTGGCGGCGCAGGGCCCACCCGCGCCGACACAGCCGATGCGCGGCAACGGAGGACCGATCGCATCAGTATCGCCAATCGCGTTTTCCGTGAACCGTACCGATCCGTCCGGGAAGGTTGCGATCCTGTTCGGAACGGCGTTCGCCAAGGTGGCGCCCACGGTCACTTTTCCGTCGCGTCCAATGTGCAGGAGTTGTCCAGACGTTGTCTCGCTGACCCAGACGCTTCCGTCGCGCGCCACGGCCAACGCTCGCGGCACGGGTAGCGCCTTTCCGACAGCGATCGCCGGAACGGGCGGCAGGGTCCACTCCGTAACAGTGGACCCCAGCGCCAGAATCGTACCGGCAACCGTGAGAAGCAGCGTCGTCAATGGAGGACGATCCGGGGACCCTTACGAGGAAGTCTCATAGGCCCGCCTGCTCCAGCGGCCGGGCGGCGAAGATCGGCGCGAACACCGCGCGGTATTCCGTTGCGATCAGCAGCCACAGCGCCAGTACGACGATCGGCGCGAACAGCGCGCTTTGCGCCATCGTGATGTGAAAGGCGAAGCTGTTGTAGAGGAACGCCGCGAGGATGATCAGTGCGACCGGGACGAAGCGGTTCACCAGCAGCAGCACGCCGGCAACCACCTGCGCGAACCCGATGAACTGCGCCCAGTGCGAGGCATAGAAGACCGCGTTGAACGTGCCGGCGAGCCCCGGCAGCGGCGGCGGGCTGGTGATGACGAACGACATCGCGCCGGTGCCGACGAAGGCCAGCCCCAGCAGAATCCGCGCAACGATTCGTGCGATCCTCATGAGAGCTCGGTCACCTCGTGCAGCTCGGCCTCGCCGTCGCCCGCGATCTCGACGAAGCGGCGCATCCACGCCAACGCTTCTTCCTTCGAGTCCACTTTGAGCAGGGCGAATCCGCCGACGACTTCCTTCGACTCGGTGAACGGACCGTCGGTGACGCTCAACGTCGGCCCGGCGCGGCGGACGCGCATGCTCGCGCCGTTCGTCATCACGCCGCCGGTGTCGAGCAGCACGCCGGCGCTCATCATCTCGCCGATGAGTTGCCCCATGCTCGCCATCTGCTCTTCGGTGGGACCGGCCTCGATGGCGCGCGGATCGACCTTCCACACGGAGACGAATTTCATCGCAACAGCTCCTTCGCACGGGCATCGGTGAGAGCGAGCGGCGTCCACACGAGGACGCCGATCAAAATCGGAAAGATCGTCTCGAACGGCGGGCTGCCGGCGCGGAGGTTGATCGCGGTTGCGCCGCCGAGATAGCCCGTGAGCAGCAGGGCGCCGAACACGGCGGTGCGCGGCAACGCATACACGACCAGGAACACGACCATGAGGATTCCCAAGCCGGGCCCCAAGGCCACCGCCAGACCCAATCGTTGGAAGGCCTCCGTGACGGGGGCCGGCATCACGACGTGGCTCACGGCGTCCGAGAGCAAGAACACGACGACGAGTACCTGCAGGGCGCGAGCCGTCCACCTAACCCGCGCGGCGGCGACCGCCGCCGGGATCCGCGGTGCTGATTCCATCTGAATTCTCCCTGATGAAGCTGCGGGGCCCGAGGGCCCTTCACTGAGACGTCGAACGCGGGCGCCGAAAATCGACATGCCGGCCGCAGAATTTCGTTCAAACACCCGTTCGATCCGTGGCGGGTCGCCGCAGCAGCCCCGAGACAGCGTCGTCTCTCTCGTTTACGTCCGAAGCTTGTAACCGACCGCCGTCATCCGCAGTGCCACGCCGAACGCCACGGCCGCCAGCACCGCGACGACGGCGAGCGAGTCCGCCAGCGGCAGGTCTCCCCGCCCGATGTAGCTGTACCGGAAGGCGTCGATCATGTAGAACATCGGGTTGCCGTACAGCACGTGCTGCACCACCGGCGGGACGAGCTGTGCCGGCGTGAAGACGCCGCCGACGAACACCAGCGGCGTGATGAAGAACGTCGTCAGCACCGCGATGTGGTCGAACTTCTCGGCCAGCAGCCCGAAGATGATCCCCAGCGAGGAGAACAGCACCGCCACCAGCACGATCGTCAGCATGTAGAGCCACCAGATCGTCGGCGTCGTGTGGACGAAAACCATCCCGAGCACGGTGATCAGCAGCGCGATGAAGATCGCCCGCACGGCCCCCGAGACGACGTACCCCAGCGTGATCTCGATCGCCGAGAGCGGCGCGATCAGCAGCTCCTGAATCGAGTTCATGAACCGCCCTTGGAACACCGAAGAGGAGCTCTCGCTGTAGGTCTGATCGATCACCTGCAGCATGATGAGCCCTGGGATCAGGAACTGCGCGTACGGCACGCCCTGCACGTCCTTGATCCGGCTGCCGAGCGCGAGCCCGAACACGAACACGTACAGCAGCGTCTGGATCACCGGCGGCCAGATCACCTGGTTGATGATGGAGAACGTCCGCACCATCTCGCGCTTGACGAGGGTCTGAAAGCCGACCGCGTTCGCGATCATCGCCGGGTGAGCTCCAGGAAGACGTCCTGCAGCGAGCCGTCGCCGACGAGCTGCTGCGTGCGCTCCAGCGCCACCAGCTTCCCGGCCTGAATGATCCCGATCCGGTCGCACAGCTCTTCTGCTTCTTCGAGGTAGTGCGTCGTGAGGATGATCGTCGTCCCGTTGGTGTTCAGCTCGCGCAGCAGCGACCACAGCTCCAGCCGCAGCTCGACGTCGACGCCGGCGGTCGGCTCGTCGAGGATCACCAGCCGCGGCTCGTGGATCAGCGCGCGCGCCAGCGTGAGACGCCGCTTCATCCCGCCCGAGAGCTTGATGTACGGCT
>Ga0213878_10000078_pt1 | contig 54958 bp, 64 predicted proteins | sample VelepicoBEBS_R02_FD_161053 | JGI IMG/M metagenome (GOLD analysis project Ga0213878, IMG submission 161053) | Vellozia epidendroides bulk soil microbial communities from rupestrian grasslands, the National Park of Serra do Cipo, Brazil - BS_R02 | ecosystem: Environmental > Terrestrial > Soil >... | reverse complement strand
GGAAAACTCCGCTTCGCTCATCATCGGGGGCGCGGCCGTCATTCACTGGCCCGCCCGGAAAGACTCGCGTTTCTCCTTGCCAGGTGCGCCAAAGGTGAAGTCTTCGACAACGAAGTTGTAGCCGTACACCGCTTCACCATCCTTCTCGTAGTTGTTGTTCTCGATGCGATAGTCAACAATCAGTTGGTCGCCTCGCATGGCATTCTTGGCGATGGCCTCGGCCTGGCCGCGGAAGGCGACAAACTGAACCGACACCGAGCGTTCGCGCGCTGCGCCGGTTTCCTTGTCCTTCCCGGCGTATTCGTTGGAAATGAGGGTGAAGCGGGCGACAGCGCGATCACCGCTGCCGGACAAGACAACCGCCTTGGCGAGATTGCCCACGAAAACATTCTTCTGCATGACTGGTTTCTCCAAATGGCACGGTCGAAGTTGAACCGTGCAGCAAGTATAACACAAGTAAAACAAAAAAATAACAACAGTAAAACAACAGTAAAACAAAACAAGCTGGATTGAATCCGCTCTAGGTGCAACTACAGCTAGAGCCGACAACATCGAAACAAAAAAAACGGCCCCCACGGTGGGAGCCGTGAGAGCCGGGGGAAGGCCCGCGAAGGGAAGGCCCGCGAAGGGGAGGGGCGTTGAGAGAGGGAGGCAGGCCGGACGATTATCAACCGCCTGTCATGGTGACAGGATCTCGGCCTGGCCAGCTGGGCCGCGTCACCATCGCCGTTACCGTCGTTTCGCCCACGCCTCGCGGGCGATCTGCTCCAAGCGGTCGGCCTCGGCCGCTGCTTTCTGGCCTTGCTGGTCAAGGTCGCGGAACAATTCGCTTCCGTACTCGGCCGCAATTGCCCGCTGAAAAATAGCCTTATGCTGTTCCTTTGCCAGCTCCCAGGCCGCAAACTCGCGCGGCACAGAATGCGGCCCATCAATCAAAAAATAGTCAACGGTCATTGCCTGCCCCTCGTCGCCTTGGTGGCGGCCTTGGTAGTGGCCTTCGATCCCGGCTCGGCGTCGGCCCCGCCTTCGGTGGGTTGACGGGCCGCAATAGCGCGCATCATCTCGCCGGCCTGGGCCTGCAATGTCTCCACCTGTCCGCGCAGCTTGGCGGCGTCCTCGCGGGCGCTGCTGGCCTCCTTACGGGCCTCGTCGCGGTCGGCCTCGGCCTTGGTCATGCGATCGGCTACGCGGTGGGCCTCCTGTGCGGCTGTCTTGCGCTGCTCCTGGTGGGCCTGCTCGGCCGCCTCGGCCTGGGCCTGGGTCTTCACCAGCTCGGCCCGCACCTTGTCACGCTCGGCGGCGGCATCCTGGGCGACCTGCTTCGCCTCGGCCAGTGCGGCGGTATGCTCCTGGGCGGCGGCCGTGGCCGCACGCTCGGCCGCCTCGGCCGTGGCCTGCATCTTCACCAGCTCGGCGCGGGCGGCATCACGCTCGGCCAGCGCATCGGCATGTTCTTGGGCTGCGGTCTTGGCCGTCTGCTCGGCCAGGGCGAGGCGTTCGCGCACCTGGGCCAGCTCGACGGCCTGGGTGTGGTGGGCGGCCTGCAAGTCAGCCAGCTTCGTTTCCAGTACCTCGGCGGCGGCCTTGCCCTCGTCCAGCTTCGTTTCCAAGTCCTCGACGGTCTGCGAGGCGTCGGCAAGCTCACGCTCTGCCTGCTCGCGCTGCTCGCCGGCCGTGCGAATGACCTCGGCCACGCGCCTTTCCGCCGCTTTCACAGCCTTGTCGTTCAGCTCGACGGCCAGCGCCGCCAGTCGCTCGGTGAGCGACTTCGTGACGGCCGCCACTTCCTCGGCCACCTCGACGGGCAGCTCTGCCACAGGCTCGGCCTTCGTCACGGCCTGGCTGCTGACGTGCTCATCCCAAATCTGCTTGAGGCGCGACGGGTTGCCGCCACCAACCTTCTGGCGCAAGGCAAAGCCGGTGATGTTGCGGCCAGCGGCTTGCAGCTCCTGGCCGGCTTCAATGATCTGCTCGGGTGCGAATTCAGCGGGGCGCATGGCATTCCTCCTGGGTGGTGATGCTCCATTATACAGTAACAAATAAATAAACAAACTAACAAACTAACAAACTAATTCAGAAAACAGAATCTCATGCGCGCATGCGTCCGCCTGGGGGCGCGCTGCCCGCAGTTCGCCTTTTGCCGCGCGACGTGCTCCACGCCATCGCCACCATGGCCACTAGCGCGCGGGTGCCCGGCAGGGTGCGCTCGGCCAGTTAATCGCCTATGCCGGCCTGCCGCAGCTCTGGCACGGCGAAGCACCAAGACGGAAGGCGCGTTGCTTGCTGACCGATGCGGCCGGATCACTCGCCCCTGATAAACGGTATTCGCGCAAAGCGCTCCTTGCTGCGCGACTAGGGCGTTTGCTTGGCTTTCCCCCAGGTTGGCTCCTGGCGCGGGACGCGCCTTTCTCCCGCTTGGCGGCCCCACGGGCCGCCTGGGGGCGGTGTGTGACGTTCTGTGAACGTGGGTAGGGGGTTGTAGAGGGCAGGGCGCTTGTGCTGCCCTGGGGGCCGTTTCAGCCCCCTCTGGGGGCCACGAGTTGTATTTGGGGATGCCGGGGGGGAAGGGCCGCTTGCGGCCCTGGGCGAAGGCCCGCTTGCGGGCCGTAGGAGCCGGCGGGGCTTGCCCCAAGAGGCGGTGACGGCCTTTGCGCGAACGTGGCGCTTGTCCAGTGCGCGGAGGCTGTTAATCCTAAAGGTTATGAAAAATACAGGGAAAGAGCTATAGGCAAGAACTACAGGGGGAGCGTCTCGATGTGCCGAAAAAGGCTTGTGCATCAATGACTTGCGGCGACTTTGCGCCGCAGTCGCAAGACAAAATCAGCGTGAGGGCAAGACAGAATCAGCGTAGCGGCAAGACAAAATCAGCGCGGCGTTCTGTGGATTGAAAGCGTAAGTCATTGATTTGGCTAGATTTTTTTTCAAGACAAAATCATCGTGGACAATTGCCGCTCGTCAACAGGTTTATCCACAGGCGCGGGCCTCAGTGCCGGCCGTCCGCGCGCTCCTGGGCGAGCGTTAGCAGGGCATCGGCCACGTCGGCATAGTCCGCGCCCTGCGCCTTCAAATCGCGCCAGATTTCGGCCTTGCCGGCCGTCCTGGTCACATAGTCGGCCACGGCCGCGCCCTTGCGGCCGTCGATGCCTGGGCTGTGCTGCGCGATGGCCTCGGCCACGGCCTGGAAGTCGTAGCCTCTGTTAAACATGGCGACGGCCGCCATCCAGTCGGCCCGGCTGGCGTCGAAGCCTCGGCCGAACTGCGTTTGCAGGCTGAGCCATAGGCCGCGATACCACGCGGCCAGCTCCTGGCCGCCCTGTGCAGCCTGCACGGCCTGGGGCATGACCCTGGCCGCCCGCTGGACGTGCGCGGCCATGCTGCGCGCCTGCTCTTGGTCGCGCTCGATGGTCTGCCGCGCGATCTGCACCAGCTCGGCCGCGCCGCTGGTCGGCTGGCCGTTGTAGCTATCCAGCAGCACGAAGGGCGATTGGCCCGCCGCGTCGATGTGCTGCGGCTTGCGGTTGGTGAAGCCCGCGAGCCGGCCATAGTGCGCCGAATCTGCGCTATTCGGGTCGCCGCCGTACTCGCGCGCAAGGTAGCGGGCAACCTCGCGCCGCACGTCGGCCGGCATGTCGTCGTTGAGCTTCACCCACGCCTGATAGTTGCCGGGACTGGTCTGCACGGTCACGGCGGCAGGGTAGGGGCCGGCCTGGAGCTGGGCCAGCACGCCCATGCTCAAGTCGTCAATCAGAATGAGGCGGCTAGGCGCGGAACGCGCCGGCCGAATGTAGATGTCGCAGCCTTTGAAATTCTCGCGCTTGAGCCAGTCCAGCGCCTTCATGATGTCTGCCGCGCTCCATTCACGATTGAGCATGCCGCGCTCGGCATGCCGGATGCCGACCTCGTACAGCTCGGCCGCCATGCCCTTGAGCTGCCGGGTAACGGCTGCGCGTGTCCTGTCGTGTCCCATGATGTTCTCCCTCGTTGGTGACGCCGGCGAGCTGGCCAGCTCGATATGCTGTCACCACGGCGGCAGACTTGGTGACAAGATCCGCGCGCCTGGTGGATCTTATTGTCACCAAAATGGCGGCTATCGACTCAGGCAGAGCCCCGCGTCCTGGAGCGCGCCAGTGGCGCGGCGCACGCGGCCGGCCAGAGCGGATTGCTGGGCCTCCAATGCATCGTATTCCTTGCCGCGCTCGATGCCGGCGCGGGCTTCCTCGATCTTCTCCGGGTCGCAGCCGACATAATCGCGGCGGCGGGGCTCGCCGGGCTTCTGCGGATACAGCAGATAGAAGTATTTCGGCTCGTCGTTCGCGTCCTTGCGCCAGTGCTCGGTTGCGTACACAAGGCCGGCTTTTTTCAGCGTGGCCATGCGCTCGGCGACTTCGGTAATCTCTGCCTCCAGCGCCTCAATGAGTGCAGGCAGCTTCCCGGCCAGCTTCATCAGCTCGGCCGTGTGTGCTTTCTTCGTTGCCATTCCTCAACCTCCAAAAATAGCCGCCTTCGCAGCGGCAAGAACCATCGCCAAGGCGGTGGCGCCGATCATCGCCCCGATGAACATCAAGACGATAAATTGCACATAGGTGAAACCCGTTTCGACTGCCTCGTAACCTCGAAGGATGGTCGTTGCCGTCTTCACGATAAGTTCGTCAATGAATCGCATGTCATCGCTCCTTTCAGGGCGGGAGAGCCGGATTTTTCGGCCCTCCATTGGGTACTAATTCATACCAAAATATACCATATTGGCTATTTCGTGTCACCAATATTGGCAAGTTCCGCCAGGGATTTTTTTACCTGTCCTGCCGCCCAAACGCCGGCATTGTTCAGTTGGCGCACCCACGGCTTACCCTCGCGGCTCGGGCTCCACTTGAACCCGTGGCGCTTCAGAATCTCGCGCGTGGCCTCGTCGGGCTTGCCGTCGAAAACGAACATCACGCGGTTTTCCTCGGTGTCCTCGCGGTAGGTGTAGCCCTCGCCCTCCTGCTCCACGTCGGCACGCTGGCGGCGCTTCTCCAGCTCGGCAATGCGCAGCTTCACGCGGCGGGCGTTCGCGTTGTTGTTGGTCAGTGCATAGCTGGGGAAACCGACACGGCCCGCAAAGTCCGGTTTCAGTAGCTCGGTCGCCTGGGCCTCAGTCAAGCCCTGGGCCACCAGCGCGGCAATGCGCGCCTCCGGGGTTTTGTGGGAACGAATGGCCTTGTTCGCGGCTTTCATGCGCTCTTGCGATTGCTCCATGTGGGCCAGCTCGGCGCGCAGCTTCTCGATGGCTGCGGGGTCGTCGCTGGAAATGCCACCCTTGCCCACGCTCGCGGCCTTGCTCTCGTAGTGCTCGGCCTTGTCTTGCAGCTCGAATGCCTTGCCATAGGTGTTATGGATGCGGTTGCGGAAATTGCGGTCGCGCGTTTCGCTGTGATGGCCGACAAGGATCGGCTGGCCGAAGGGGATAGCCTGGCCCATGCTGCGGGCGCGGGCGTAGGTGCTATTGCTCTCTGCGCGGACCTCCTGGGCGCGTTCCTCAAAACGGGCTTTGCGGTCTGCTTGCTTTTGCTCATATGCGTTCATGGTGTTTTCTCCTGTGGATTGGGTTTCTTGCTGTTCAGCCATTGCTCTGCTAGATGCTTGAGCCGGGAAGTTTTGAGATTGAATTTGTTGGTGAGCCATGTCGTATTTCTCCTTAAGGTGTTGAACCTTGCTCCGCTGAGTGCCTTTCGCCGTAATGCCCGTGGGGAGTCCGGCCCATAAGGGCAGGGGGCAAGGGCGCGCAGCGGCCTTTCGATGGCTGGAGCGGCCCGCAGCGCAGCGAGGACACGGGCCATCGAAAGGCTTTACCCTTGCACCATGACCGGGCCGGGCTACCTTTCAGGGCAGGCGAAAGGGGCTCAGTGGAGCGACACCAGCAGGGGTAACGACATGCCACCAAGGGCGAGCGCGGTACGCGGTTGCCCTACGGCCGCCGCAGGCGGCACAACCAGGCGGCGCAGCCGACTGCGTAGAGGCGGCAGCGCCGCCTTTTTCCCCCGCCCGCAGGGCGCCAGGGCGGCGTGCCGACCCTGCATCGCGGCGACGTGTCGCGGCGAGCCTGGAGGCCCGCAGGGCAGTCATGCACACCGCCCCCTTTCCTGCCGTTGGCAGGGGAGGGGGAAAGGGCGTCTGCGACGCCGGCAAGGCGGCGGGGTATTGGTGACGGGCATCTCGACCAGGTGGGCGGGATCTGTCACCACAGGAAGGGGAGGGGATGACTGGTGACGCGGAGCAGCTGGCCAGGCCGCGGGCCTGTCACCAACATGGACATGGTGACGGGCGAATCCAGCTCGATGGATCTGCCTGTCACCAGGTTGGCCGGCGAAGGCGGCCCGTGCAGGCTGGCGGGGCCAGTCTGCGGGTATTCAGGGGGGCGCAAGCGAAGCGCGGCGGGGGATGGTGGAACCTTCCCCCAGGAGGGCAAACGGAGTGCGCAGGCCCGCCAGGGCCGGAGGCGTGAGAGGCGGCCAGGGGCCGCCGTGGATCGTTACCCGAATGGGCCAAGACACGCGAGCGGGGCTTGGTGGCGCAGCCATAGAGCCCGGCCCGCAGCGCAGCGAAGGGACACGCCCTAAGCTGCTTTCCTTTCAGTTCTTGACGCAAAGCGTGACCTATTACTCGCTGCTGCAGCGCACGAAATGAACTAAGCACCTTTCAACCATATCTGGGTCGTCGGCAAATACACTCCCGAAAATAGCGGCATCTACGTCGCCTTCGACGGACTCCATGATCTGGTCGCGCATCTCCATGCAGTCGAAGAGACGAAGCCGGTCGCGGGAGCGCAATGCTGTCAATCGAATTTCCTCATGCCAGTCCTCTTCCATCTGATGGTCGGTATCAATTGGGGCACCGCACAATTCTTGAAAATCTTTCCGCATCAAGTCGTGCAGTTGGTCGATGGTGCGATCCTTGCGTAGTGCACGCTGCAGGAGCCTTTCCAGCTCGGCTTTCAAGTTCGGGCTCATGTTCATGAATTGCTTTCCTTGATTGGTTTCAGTCGTCTTCGGCGTCGGGGCGATCAAGGAGGATCTCGATCAGCTCTTGGTCGTCATCAAAGTGGCCTTCCTCCCCGAAGTCGAATTCATCCTCCAGGAGAGCGCACACGTTGATTGCGGCTTGGCGGGTATCACCCTTCGCCGCTTTGATAGCGGCCTCAATCTGGAGCCGTAGTGTTTGCTCTTGATCTGCCATGGTCGTGCTTTCCTTGGTCAACGCCCCAACGTCAGGTAGTCGATTTGCTCCGTACCATCTTCCTGAGTCAGAACGGCAACAAGCCCAGGCTTCTTTTTGTAGTCGTAAGCAGCAATATTTCGCATAAAGCTCACTTTTCCAGAGGCGTCCGCATATGCGTACATAGTCTGGCGCTTCTCCTGCGGGGCACCTTCATAGACCAACTCTGTGACAAGGCGGGCTTGATAGTTTGCCCTTTTGGCTTGGTATGTCAGCACTACATTGGTGCCAGAAAATCCAAGAAGGGCCATCTTGGTACTTGCAACAGGATGATTTTCACCCTGCGGATTTGTCACTTTCGCAGCGACTGGATCATCGTTCGCAAGTGCGATGGACAGCGGCCCTTTCCAGATTTGCACCCCAATGACGAGCACCATAGGCAGCAAGCATGCTGCTGGAATCAATGCCGATTTCTTGAAGGCTCCCATATGCTTTCCTTTTACTTCTTGGAGAGGGCATCTTTAATCCCAGGCTCTACGATGACGTAGACCAGGAGCAGAAATTGAAGGGCCAGGCCGGCTGCAGAAATCTTGCTGAAAATCGTCATCGTGCTTTCCTCTCTTTACGCGAGGCCCAGGCGCTTGCCTGCCAGGTGGAAGACAGTCGTGCCGACGAAGACGGCAACAATCGCTGGGATGATGCCCCAGGCGTAGCCAACTAATCCCGCGATCACGAACGTGACTACTACATCAGCCAACGACAGCCAGAAGCGGCGCGAGGCTTTGATTTGATCCGGTGTCATGTGGTTTTCCTCGGTTATGCGTTGATCGCGGTTGCAATGTCGAAGCCATAAAAGAGTTTGAAAATCTCAGCCTCGGCGCCGAATGCCTTGCAGCCCTCGGCTACCGCAGCCAGTGTTTCGTAGTGCTTGCCGCCGCCGACATTGAAACGGCCAAGAGCCAAGCGATGGCTAGACACAAACCAAGCATCGCCCAGCTTCATCAGCGTGTACTCGGTGCCACGCGCCACGGCAGTGATGTATTTTTTCCCGTCAACGATTGTGATTTGAGCCACTGCCTTTACGGCTGTCTTGGTGGTTGCTGCCATGGCGATTTTCCTTTCGGAGTGCTAACTAATTTGATGGCTCTATTATAGGGTACTTGTACCCTTATTTGATCGGGATTCGTATCTATTTCCAAGTATTTTCCCTATGTAATTCGCATGGATGAATGAATTGCAAAGAGCGGCCGTGACAGGCTCTTTTCGATCATCGCCCCGCGCCGATCCTCAACATCAAGGAAAGCGTGCCATTCATGGCAGTGCTCTCCAGTGCAAGACGAAATCAGCGTGCGGCGATCATCCCGACCAGGCGGGCGGGATCTGTCACCACAGGAAGGGGAGGGAATGGCTGGTGACGCGGAGCAGCTGGCCAGGCCGCGGGCCTGTCACCAACATGGACATGGTGACGGGCGAATCCAGCTCGATGGATCTGCCTGTCACCAGGCTGGCCGGCGAAGGCGGCCCGTGCAGGCTGGCGGGGCTTGGTGGCACAGCCATAGAGCCCGGCCCGTAGCGCAGCGAAGGGACACGCCCTAAGCCGCTTTCCTTTCAAAGTTCCTGGGCATATCGCTTTTGTTTGCCAAAGAATGTACGCAAGTACCGCTCCATCTTCGGCCGCGACGCGGGCCAATGCTGTTCCCACTCACCTATGCGGCCGGGCAAGTCTTGATCGCAGCAGTCCGGGTGCAGACCGTTGAGGAATGCCCGACCAGAGGCCGTCAGTGCCACCCCATCCACCAGTCCGGCCGAGCGCAGTCCCGTGAGAATTGCGAGCCTTGAAGCCGGTGAACCCATGCCGCAGGCCGTGTAGCGGCCGGTGCCCTGCCAATTTTCCATGGCATGTATCAGCGCCCCATCGCTGCGAGCCGGCGGCCAATCTCGCAGGGCGTACAGCAGTTGCAGGCTGTACTTGCTCACTAGGTAGTCGCGGCTCAGGCCGCCGACCTGGCGCAACGCTTGACCGAACAAGGCCAATGCGTTGATGTTGTAGTTAAAGTCGAAGAATCGGCGCGCAATGCCCGCATTGCGCATCGACTCGAACCAATCATCGCTTGTCGCGCCTGCGGCATCGGGGGCGCTGCTGATACTGCGTTCATCCAGGGCACGGAGGCGTAACGCGGGCCAGCTCGCGCGGGCCGAGGCATCACCCAAGCACTCCGACAGCAGCACATGAAACGCCACAGCTCCAGCCGGATCGGGATCGGCCGCGAAGCAAATTGACGATGCACCGCGCAGCAGCTCTACAGGATCAAGAGCGCATCGGTGCGCTTCATCGCCTTGGATTTCAAATGCCGGGGATTGCTCCTGATGCCGAACCTTCCATGTCGGTTCACCGACAAAGGGGAAGTCGGCCATGCTCAAGCCTCGCGGATAGCGGAACTCGTATAGGCCGAGGTAAAGGGTGGTAATTGCATAGACCTTGCCGGGCCACCTGCTGGATAGATGAGGGGCCAGCTTGCGCAGGGTGGACAGCTTTTCGACAACGAACACGGTGTGTTCTTTCATGATCCGTACTCCATAGAGGAAGGTTGAATTGCACGGCTTGGCCGTGGACTAAACGCACTATATCAAGCGCCTCAGTGCTGGTGACGATCATCCTGGCCAGATGGGCGGGAAGACGCTGCCACACGCTGCTGTATCGCTTTCAAGGCCGGCTCATATTCTGGCCAGTCCTTTTCGACCACAACGCACTCCAGATCAGGCTTTCCAGCTGCTGCGCGAGCCGCGTCAACTTTCGCGCAAATAGCATTGAGCTGGTCAAGCTCTTGATCTGTGAGCCCTGCTGCCACCATGTCAGAGCACTTCCAAACAAAATAGCGCGGTTCTAGTGTGAATTCAGCGATCTGTTCGGCCGGGATGCCGCGCCACGGGGCATCTTGAATGTCGGAGGAAAAGAATCCATCACGACGCCATTTGCCACCACTCCAAATGCTGATGGCCGCGCCTTCGTCGAAGTCGCGCAGATATGACCCTTCAAGTTCGGGCTTTACATCGCCGGCTTGCCAGCCGGACAGCAGGCTTTCATCGCCTGCAAAGTCCTCTGGAATGGGCTTGATAACTGACATAGTTAATCCCTTCTCGTCTGTATTGAAAATTGTGCTGGAGCCTTGGCCAGCCCATGCGGGCCGGTGCTTCCCTTACTACTTCTTTGGAGGAATCAGGCACAAGGCCCCGAAAATAGATGACACGCCCCCGAGGATCGCAAGCCCGTAGACCCAAGGACGAGCCATCGACGCGAACGTCTCAAAACCATTGTCGAGCGGGTGATGGATGTGGTCGATCAAACCAATCACTCCTAACGCGATACAGAGTGCGCCAAAAGCGAATAGAAACAGAGACATCATCCACGCCAGCCGTATTTCGGCATGCGTTGGCTTGTGGCCGAAAACTTCCAAGTCTTTGGTGATTGAGCCGGTTGTGTTGGACTTGTCCGTGGTCATGTCCTTGCCTTCCTGGTAGTTATCGAACAAGTACCTTTTTGCACTTAATTTTGCGTGGGCCAGAGTTGCTTGCAGCCAGGCCGCATGCACCGGCAAGTATCCGGCACCTCAATTGCATCAATTGCCTTATCGGTCTGCGACACCATCTGCGCACCGCAGGCCGGGGTCACACCATCGCTGCGCAACACATGCCAGCGCTTCGGGCCTGGCGCGGCCTGGATAGTGACGATCTGTTTTGTTTCCGCCGTGGTCACGCTCAAGGCTTCGTAGTGAGCGGCACTACTGGCCATCGCGCCCATGGTGTTCATCATCTTTGCGATGCCCCCTCTCTTGGCGCCACGCATGGCACGCTGACGGGAATAGAAGGCCATGCGCTTGGCATACCGGCCCTTGGATTGGTTCTTGGTCACGATTTCTTTCCTTCAATCTTCTATATTTGCCAGTGCATCGGCGGGATCGGTGTTGGTAAGCATGAGCTGGGCCGCGCACGCGCCTTCCCAGGCTTCCACTTCATGCGGGTGCGTTGCTTGGTCAAAGCGGTAGCCTTCTCGCGCCGTGTAGCCACGGATTGCGTAGAGCTTCCGAGCCAGCTCGTTCGTTTGGTCAACGATTTGCTTTTCAGTACGCATGGTTTTGGTGTTTATTCGGCGGAGGCTAGGAAGTTGCTATCGCATCTGCAAGAGCTGCAAACGCTTCTCGGATTTGCTGCACAGAAGTTTTGCCCCATTCGGAGCGGTCGCTAGCTCCCGCCCAACCATCGCTATAAAAACCTACCGGATGCGTTGGCATTGATTCGCAAGCCTTGATTACCGTGCCGCGTGTCTCTGCCGTGAACAGCACCAACATGCCGGAATTACGATCTTTGCGAACGCATGGGAACTTGATTGCTTGCGCCATGGCGGCTTCCCTTTACTGCTGTATTGCGATGGCTCTATTATAGGGTACTTGTACCCTTTAATAATCGGGATTCGCATCTTTTACTAAGTATTTTCCCTATGGCCTGTATGCTTGTTGAAATTTTTCTCGGCGTGAGCCAAGAGGTCATCTTTCAGGGGTCGGAATTTAGGGGAGTCCGGGCGCACCAGGAATGCCTTAAAAGTGTTGATGGAATAGGCGGCCGGCCCCAATCCGATGTTGAAAATAGCCAGGGCTGCGGCCTGGCTCAATCCGCTGGCTTCCACCAGCTCGCGCAAGCGCTCATTGCTGGTTTTCACGGGTTTAGTGGTGGCGTTCATTGCTCGATTTCTCCGGGTTCATGTACCCCGATTGTAGAGCCATTTAAAATGAACAAAGCCCAGCCACTCCGAAACAGAATGAGCTGAGCTTGTTGGGTAGCCGGGTACGCTGCGGGCTTAGTCCTCGTTCGGCATGCCGATTGTGATAACCGGCGCGCAGGTATCGCCTGGGCCGATGTGCATCGCCAGCGCCACGCGGCGCGGCTTGTTGCCTCGGCCCTCCACCGGCACGCGGTACAACTCGAACAAGCGCCGCGGCTGGTCGCCACGGGCGCGGGCAGCAAGGCGGGCCATATAAACCACATCCCACAAGCGGCCCGCCTCGTCCTGGTGCGTTGCTTTGCGCTTGTCGGTTTCGGCCGTCCATTCGACGCAATCGGCCCAGGCTGCGCGAGTGATGGCGACGGGAACCGTAAAGCCGGCCTCGCGGGCCGTCTCGGTAACGTCGATCAGCAAGCCGTCTGCGATGGCCTCGGCGCGGGTGTAGCTATGCACCACGTCGGCGGAGTCGAACAGGGCGTTTTCGTTGGTCATGGTGGCGTTCCTTAGCGGGTGTGGTGGACGTTGCAGGCGATGCCCTCGCGGCGGCAATAGGCCACGATGTCGGCACGCTCAGCGAGGCGGTCTTTACCGTCCTGGATGTTGAAAAGCAGGTGATCCATTTCCGCCCTCACGGCCTGGGGAAGCCAGCGCAGGGCGTAGCGGCCGTTGTCGCGGATCAGTCGGCGGGCTTGGTGATATTCGGTGCGGGTCATAGCGTTTTCTCCAGTGCAAGACAAAATCAGCGTGCGAGGCGGCGGGTCGCTTCTTCCAGTCGCTCGGACAGCTCGGCATCGGTGATGCTCGCGGCCGTCACCAACCCGCCCCCGAACTTCGCGTAACCCAAGACGGACAGCGAACCGTCTGCCAGTCGGCCCCGATAGTCCTTATGGGTTGCCTGCCATACCTTCTTAAAGTCTGCTTGGCGTTGCTCGGTGGTGCGGGTCATGGTGTGTTCTCCAGTGCAAGACGAAATCAGCGTGCGGCAGTCAGACGATGTAGGCGGGCAAGGCGGCATCGGGGTTGATCGGCCCGGCCAGCAGCTCGCCGCTGCGGTCGTCGTAAATCTCGATCCAGTAGCCCCCATGCCAGTAGGCGCGGGCGAGCTCGCGCGCCTGCTTGCGGCTCTCGGCGATGCTGTAGTCGTGAAGGTTTCCGCGTTCGTAGCCCGTGCGTTCCTCCGGGTTCGACGTGCTCGCCTCCACACGAAGCCGGGGCATCTCGGCCACCGGCTTGACGCTGTAGCCGCAATCGCAGGACGTGCGGGATTCGTCGGCCACCCCACGCCAGCCCTGGACGGCATACCCGATCCCCACAGGGGCCACGCCCCCGCAGCTCTTGCATACATACCCGGTCTGCTTTTGGCTGTTTTCAAGCCCTGCTCTGCTAGATGCTTGAGCCGGGAAGTTTTGAGATTGAATTTGTTGGTGAGCCATGTCGTATTTCTCCTTAAGGTGTTGAACCTTGCTCCGCTGAGTGCCTTTCGCCGTAATGCCCGTGGGGAGTCCGGCCCATAAGGGCAGGGGGCAAGGGCGCGCAGCGGCCTTTCGATGGCTGGAGCGGCCCGCAGCGCAGCGAGGACACGGGCCATCGAAAGGCTTTACCCTTGCACCATGACCGGGCCGGGCTACCTTTCAGGGCAGGCGAAAGGGGCTCAGTGGAGCGACACCAGCAGGGGTAACGACATGCCACCAAGGGCGAGCGCGGTACGCGGTTGCCCTACGGCCGCCGCAGGCGGCACAACCAGGCGGCGCAGCCGACTGCGTAGAGGCGGCAGCGCCGCCTTTTTCCCCCGCCCGCAGGGCGCCAGGGCGGCGTGCCGACCCTGCATCGCGGCGACGTGTCGCGGCGAGCCTGGAGGCCCGCAGGGCAGTCATGCACACCGCCCCCTTTCCTGCCGTTGGCAGGGGAGGGGGAAAGGGCGTCTGCGACGCCGGCAAGGCGGCGGGGTATTGGTGACGGGCATCTCGACCAGGTGGGCGGGATCTGTCACCACAGGAAGGGGAGGGGATGACTGGTGACGCGGAGCAGCTGGCCAGGCCGCGGGCCTGTCACCAACATGGACATGGTGACGGGCGAATCCAGCTCGATGGATCTGCCTGTCACCAGGTTGGCCGGCGAAGGCGGCCCGTGCAGGCTGGCGGGGCCAGTCTGAGGGTATTCAGGGGGAGCGCAATCCAGCCCTCGCGGCTATGGTGACAATTTTGTCATTAAATACGCAAGACGCAGAAAACCAGTCACCAACTTGCTACAATTTGGCGACATAAAACACGCATCAAGCACTACCATTGTCACCAATTCTTACAAAGTAAGATTGTCATTAATTCTTACAAAGTAAGCTGGGAGCCGGGCTAGGGTGTGTCATCGAATCCGATGACCGCTACGTTCTTGGGGGCTATCCGCCTCGCCGCTACCGTCGTCCGGCTTAATTGATGACAGGCACGAGCAAAAGCATGAGAAGGGAATATTTTTGAACCGAAGTCGCCTTAAAAGACTACCAAAATACGGTGTTTTGGCGATAAACTGACGAGTCATCTTTCACTATGACAAACGCCAACGAATACAGGACGAGCATGAAACTGATTCCATGTAGTCCCGAGAACAGCATTCTGGAAGGCGATCTAGAACTCGCGGTACTGCAAAAAACCTTGGACAAGCTCAAGGTGATGGAAACGCCGCATGGTCTCTACGTCGTCGTCCTCTTGAAGTGGGCCGAGGGTAAAGAATGGTATTTGACAACTCGCCGCGAGCGCAGCGCACCAAAGATTTTCAAGGATCTGAAACGCCTGAACGATCATCTGCGCGAGGTCTATCCGACCGATAGCTTCGAGTTGTTCAGGAATCAGGAACTGCCACCGAGCCCGAAGACAGCCAAACCGCCGAAAGGCACCAAGGCAAGCCGAAAGGCTAAGCCGGTGCAGGTGTCTAGCAGAACCAAAAAAGGGGAAGAACACTAGCCAAGACATGATAAATTGGTAGCCATTTCCGTATCAAATGGAGGATGTGGCTACATGCTGGATTTCATGGCCTTGGCGCAGCAGTGCGCCCCTACGGTTGCCCCGCAAACGATGGCGGCCGTTATTCAAGTCGAATCGACTTTCAACCCTTACGCCATCGGCGTAGTCGGCGGCAGGCTCCAACGCCAGCCCAAGACACACGCAGAAGCCGTGGCGACAGCCAAGGCACTTGAAGCTGATGGCTGGAATTTCTCGGTAGGGGCCGCCCAGGTCAACCGCTACAACCTACCGAAATACTCCCTGAGCTACGAAGAAGCCTTTGAGCCGTGCGCAAGCCTGCGCGCCGGCTCAAAGATTCTCGAAGACTGCTACACGCGGGCCTTGCCTCGCGTCAACAGCGAGCCGCAGCGAGCGCTGCAACTGGCTTTCTCCTGCTACTACTCCGGCAACTTCACGCGCGGCTTCCGGCCTGACAAGGCTGGCGAACCATCGTATGTGCAAAAGGTCTTGGCGCAAGCCAATGTCGAGGCGAAGCCGATTCAGGTTGTCCCCAACGTTGCCCCCCAGAGCTCACGCCCGCAGCGCGTGACGGCGGCCGGCGCAAGCCCGGCCAAGCTGACGGCGAAAGCCAGCAATGAAACTGCGCTCCGGGCTGACCATGACCCGGTGCTGCTGCGCCGGGATGGCGAAGCGCCAGCGCAGCCCAAGCCCTTGGCGACTGGCGAATCCGCGCCGGCGGATCTGCCCGTCACCAATGATGTAAAGCCCGGCCAGGGCGAGCAACGGGCGCAGCCGGCGCGCTCGTCCATCGTGTTTTGAAAGGGCGCTCGGTATGAAATTGATGGTGGTTGAAAGCCCTAACAAGGTGAAGAAAATCGAATCCATCCTCGGCGACGGCTGGAAGGTCGTTGCGAGCGTGGGCCATGTGCGCGACTTGCCCAGGAACGAAATCGGGCTGGAAGCGCCCGAGTTCGCCTTGCAGTACGAATACATCCCTCCGGCCCAGCTACAAGGCCGGACGTTTCCGGGCGGCGAGGAACGAGTCGCCCGCATCCGGGCCTTGTCCGGCAAGGCCAGCATGATCTATCTGGCAACTGACCCAGACCGCGAAGGCGAAGCCATTGCGTGGCACCTGAAAGACGCCCTCGGCCTGGACGAAGGCGACTACGAACGGGTGACGTTCGATGAAATCAGCGACAAGGCCATCCGGGCCGCAGTCTCGCAGGCCCGCAAGATCGACGCGAACCTCGTGTACGCCCAGGAAGCGCGCCGGGCGCTGGATCGGATCGTGGGCTATCTGGTGTCCCCGCTGCTGTCGAACATGCTCGGCCAAAACCTGTCGGCCGGCCGCGTGCAAAGCGTGGCCGTGCGGCTGGTCGTTGACCTGGAGCGGCGCATCAAGGCGTTCAAGAAAACGAACCACTTCGGTGCAGTGGTGAAGTTCGACGGCGAAGCCTGGAAAGCGGAGTGGGACACAAAGCCCTTCATCACCGAAGACGTGCCCTATGTCCTGGATGAAGCCCTGGCAAAGCAGGCTGCAGCCTGCCGCCAGTTCAGGGTATTGGAGTCCGATACCGACACGGCGCGCGAGGCGCCGCCGTCGTGCTTCTCTACCTCGCTCATGCTGCAAGCTGCAAGCGTCACGCTCAAGCGTGACCCCGAGCTGACGGCGAAGGACGCGCAAAAGCTCTTTGAGCAAGGCGCGATTACCTACATCCGCACCGATAGCGTGAACATCAGCGACGAGGCCAGCGACGAAGTTCGCGCCTATGCCGAAGGCAAGGGCTGGAAGCTGCCGGACAAGCCCAGGAAGTTCAAGACGAAGGCGGGCGCGCAGGAAGCGCACGAGGCCATCAGGCCGACGCATATTGACGTGCTCGATGCCGGCGAGGACGAGCATCAGCGCAAGCTGTATGCGCTCATTTGGAAGCGGACGGTTGCCTCGCAACTGGCCGATGCCCGCTACAAGGTGAACAGCGTTACGCTGGAAGCAACGGACGGCGCGAAGCCGTTCCAGTTCAAGGCCAAAGGCCGCACCCTGATTGAACAGGGTTGGCGCGTGCTGACGGCAAAGGATGCCGTGGAAGACAAGGCCGACGACGAAGCCGAAGACAGCGCCGGCAAAGTGCCGGTGCTCGATGTCGGCAGCGCGAAGCAGGCCGACAGCGGCGAGCTGCTGCGCAAAGTGACGAAGGCACCGCCGCGCTTCACGAAAGCGAGCCTCATCAAGAAACTGGAGGACGAGGGCATCGGCCGCCCGGCTACCTATCCCGCGATCATGGGCAACATCATGACGCGCGGCTACCTTGTCGAAGACAAGCGGTATCTCGTGCCGACAGAAACGGGCGGCGTCCTGGTCGAACATCTGGTGAAAGCCGGCTTCGAGTTCATGGAGCTGGCTTTCACGCGGGATCTGGAAACCCAGCTCGATCGCATCGCCGAAGGCGAGCGCGAATACCTGGACGTGGTGGCCCCGGCCTACGATCAGTTGAAAGCCGAGCTGGACGCCATCGCCGAAGGCGGCAACTTCAAGCCGCGCTTCGCCTGCCCGAAGTGCAGCGCTGGCCTGCGCCGCTACCAGAAGCCCGGCAAGCTGCCGATCTGGTTCTGCACGAACGACGAGTGCAAAAACTTCCTGGACGACGTGGACGGCAAGCCGGTCGAGCGCAAGGAACATCCGTGCCCGAAGTGCTCAACGCCCCTTCTCCGCTACAGCAAGAAGACGGGCGGCATTGGCTGGTTCTGCACGAACGACGAGTGCAAGACGTTCATGGATGACGACAAGGGCCGGCCGGTGGAACAGAAGGTTCACCCGTGCCCGAAGTGCAAAGCACCCCTGCGGCGCTTCCAGAAGAAGGACAAGGAAACCGGCAAGCCCATCAAGGGCGCGTTCGCGTGGTTCTGCACGAACGACGAGTGCAAGACCTTCCTGGACGACGAAAAGGGCCAGCCCGTGACGATCAAGACGGCCCCATGCCCATCCTGCGGCAAGCTCATGTACCGCCGCAAGGGCCAGTACGGCTACTGGTGGGGATGCAGCGGCTTCAAGGATGGCTGCAAGGTCATCATGGACGATCAGGGCGGCAAGCCCGTTCCTAAGCAGGCGAAGGGTGCAAAGCCCGCAGCCGTAAAGCGTGCGCCTACATCAGTGCCGACAAGGGTAGTAATCAGATCGCCGAAGAAGTGAAAAAACGACGCCGGCCAAAATATACCATTTTGGCTGTCCGTCATTTATAATCCGGCATGTCTGAAGGACAAAGGGAAGGCCACCAAATGAACTAGATCGGACGCACTCATGGGGCATGCTGGCCGACCATTCAGCATTTTTTTCACACTCTGGAGCGTAAATCAATGACGACTGCTATTTCTTCCAACAACAACAACCGCACCGTGGCGGTGCTCGGTTTTCTGGCGTTTGCCGCGCTGCTTGCGGCTGACCCCGCATTTGCACAAGGAGCCGGTGGACTGCAAAAGGTCAACACCTTCATGGACAACGTGCTGGCCGTTCTGCGCGGCGTGTCGGTCAGTGTGGTGACGATTGCGATCATGTGGGCGGGCTACAGATTCCTCTTCAAGCACGCCGACATGGGAGAAATCGGCAAGATTCTGGGTGGCGGCCTGGTAATTGGCGGCGCATCCGAATTGGCTCGCTACCTGCTGGCCTAAGTAGGGGGCGACGATGGCGACACCAGTAGAAGAATTTGACCCACGCGATCCGCTTTTTAAGGGTTGTACGCGCCCGGCCATGATTATGGGCGTGCCACTGGTGCCGCTGGCCGTGGTCGGCGGGGTGGTGGTTCTCATCAGCGTGTGGACTTCGATTTTGTTCGCCTTCACGCTGATTCCCATCGTGATAACGATGCGAATCATTGCCAAATCGGACGATCAGCAATTCAGGCTCTTGGGCCTAAAAATCTTGTTCCGGTTTATCAACCGGAACAAGAACGGGCATTTTTGGAAGGCATCGGCATATAGCCCGTTCGCATTCCAGAAACGCAAGTGAGAGGTTTTATGTCTGCCCTGCCTAAGCCCAAATATTTCCAGCAAATGAATAATGAAAGGGCCGTCGCGCCCTTCATTCCCTACAGCTCGCATGTGTCGCCCAACACCATCGTGACGACACAAGGCGATTTTTTGCGCATCTGGCGCGTGGCTGGCATCAGCTTCGAGACTGCCGAGCCCGATGAAATCCTTCGGCGCAAGGATCAGCTCAATACCCTGCTGCGCTCCATCGCCAGCAACAACGTGGCGCTGTGGACTCACAACGTCCGCCGCCGCATGTCGGACAGGCTGAACGGCCTGTATGACACAGATTTTTGTCGTAATCTGGACAAGAAGTATTACGACAGCTTCGCCGGCTACCGAATGATGGGCAACGAGCTTTACCTGACCGTCATTTACCGGCCGAACCCCTCGCGGGTCGGAAAGGCGTTTGCCAAGTCGGCGCGGCGCAGCGTCGATGAAATCCTCAAGGAACAGAAAGCCTCCATTCGCAAGCTGGACGACATTGCGTTTCAGGTCGAATCCAGCATGCGCCAGTACGGCACCGATGCAACGTCGGGCATCGAGGCGCTGACTACCTATGAAGACGAAAGCGGCGCGCTGTGCTCGCACGCGCTGGAATTCCTGAACTTCCTGGTGTCCGGCGAATGGCAGAAAGTGCGCGTGCCATCCGGGCAGCTCAATAACTACCTGGGCACGGCCTGGGTGTTCGTGGGCGCGGAAACGATTGAGATCCGCTCGCCGACGAAGACGCGCTACGCAATGGGCATTGACTTCAAGGACTACGCAGCGCACACCGAGCCAGGCATTCTGAATGGTTTGATGTACGAGGATTATGAGTACGTCATCACGCAGTCGTTCAGCTTCATGAACAAGCGCGACGGAAAAGATTTCCTGGAGCGCCAACAACGCCAGTTGGCGAATGCCGAGGACGGCAGCGCAACGCAAATCAAGGAAATGACAGTGGCGATTGACGAATTGATTCAAGGTCAATTCGTCATGGGCCAGTATCACTACTCGCTGCTGATCTTCGGCGAATCGGTGGAGAAGGTGCGCCGCAATACCACGTCAGCCATGACGATCATCGGTGACATGGGTTTCCTCGCCGCATTGATCGGCACGGCCACGGATGCGGCTTTCTACGCGCAGTTGCCGTGCAACTGGTCGTACCGGCCGCGCATCGCCGGCCTGACAAGCAAGAACTTCGCGGGTCTGTGCAGCTTCCACAATTTCCGGGCGGGCAAGCGCGACGGGAACCCGTGGGGGCAGGCGTTGACGCTGTTCAAGACGCCCTCCGGTCAGCCGCTGTATTTCAACCTCCATTACTCGAAAGGCGACGAAGACGCCTTCGATAAGAAGGTGCTCGGCAATACCCGCGTCATCGGCCAATCCGGCGCGGGTAAAACCGTGCTGCTGAACATGCTGCTGTGCCAGTTGCAGAAATACAAGCCGCGCTCGCCGGTTGGCTTCACAACGGTTTTCTTTGACAAGGATCGCGGCGCCGAGCTGCTGATTCGCGCCATCGGCGGGAAGTATCTAGCCATTCAGAACGGCAAGCCAACTGGCTTGAATCCGTTCCAAATGGACGAGAACGAGACAAACATTCTTTTCCTCGAAAAGCTGATTTATGTCCTGGTGTCGGCTGGTGGTGAACGTGTCACCACGGCAGACCATGCACGCATCAGCCATGCGGTGCGAACCGTCATGCGGATGCCCAAGGCAATCAGGCGGCTTTCGGTGGTGCTGCAAAACATCACCGAGGGCGTAGATAAGGAAGACCGCGAAAACAGCGTGGCGAAGCGCCTTGCGCGCTGGTGCGTGGACGATGGTTCCGGCAAGCGCGGCCCGTTCTGGTGGGTGCTGGACAACCCGGCCGACATGATCGACTTCACCACGCACGCAAACTACGGTTTCGACGGTACGCACTTCCTGGACAACGCGGACGTTCGCACGCCCATTTCCATGTATCTGCTGCATCGCATGGAATCGGTCATTGACGGCCGCCGCTTCACGTATTTCATGGATGAGGCATGGAAGTGGGTCGATGATGAAGCATTCGCGGAGTTCGCGGGCAACAAACAATTGACCATACGGAAGCAAAACGGCCTGGGCGTGTTCGCTACGCAAATGCCCAGCAGCATGTTGAAGTCCACGATTGCCGCCAGTCTGGTGCAGCAAGTGGCGACGGAAATCTACCTGCCGAACCCGAAAGCCGACTTCACCGAATACACCGAAGGCTTCAAATGCACGCCGTCGGAGTACGAAATCATCAAGAACATGGGCGAGGAAAGCCGCATGTTCCTGGTCAAGCAGGGCCACCAATCCATGATTGGCCGTTTCGACTTGAGCAGCATGAAGGATGCCGAGGGGAAGACCGTTATCAGCTTCAGCGATGAACTCGCAATTTTGTCGGGCAGCTCCGATAACGTCGAACTGCTTGATGAAATCCTCGCCGAAGTTGGCGAAGATCCCGATGTGTGGGTTCCTGTGTTCCACGAACGCCGGAACGCGCGAGTGGCCTCATCGAAGAAGGAAGAAAACCGTATCTAAAAAATTGGTGGAGCAAGCGGCTGGGGGCATGTGGTCAACCTTGAAGGGTTGTCCAGCATGTCCCCGGACGCGCGCAGGGCAAGCCCCCTGGGGGAACCTTCTAGGTTGTCCCTAGGGGGTGCGTCAGTCGGAAGTGTGGTCATGCCTGGAACCCGCCGTAGGCGGGATGTCCCCGCCCTTGTGGTGGGGGCATCAGGTTTGTCCACGCGCTAACTGCCAGTCGCTTTAGCTGCAAGCGCCGCAAATGTAGCTTGAACAAGGAAGGAAGGTAATTCATGAAGGTGAAGGCTCTTGTTGCCGCGCTCTCTATCACGATGGCGAGTGTGGCCAGCGCACAAATTCCGGTGACGGATGGCGCATCCATTGCGAAGCAGGTCGCTCAACACGCTGAAACCGTGTTGAAGTGGAAAGCTCAGTACGACCAGATGACAGCGCAAATCGACCAGATGAAGTCGCAGTACCAGGCTTTGACTGGCTCGCGCGGCCTGGGAATGATTCTGGACAACCCGGCTCTGCGCGAGTACCTGCCGAGCGACTGGAAGGGCGTCTATGACTCCGTGAAGAAGGGGGGTTATGAAGGTCTAACCGGCTTGGCGAAGTCCATCTACGAAAGCAACAAGGTCTATGACACCTGCGCCGGCATGGCCGATACGCAGCAGCGGAGTAATTGCCAAGCTCAGGCCGTCAAGGGCGCGCAGGACAAGGCATTTGCGACGGCCGCTTTTGACAAGGCGAAATCGCGCCTGGATCAAATCAACGGGCTCATGTCGAAGATCAACGACACATCCGACACCAAGGCGATTGCCGAGCTGCAAGCCCGGATCGGCGCAGAGCAGGCCATGATTCAGAACGAGCAAACCAAGCTCCAGATGTACCAGATGGTCGCGGCGGCCGAAGAAAAGATTCAGCAGCAGCAGCAGCGCGAAATTCAATCCCGCACTTGGTCTAACCGCAAGAGCATTGAAGTGCAGCCGCTTACCTTTGGCTCAAAGTGAAGGCTGTGACGAAGTTTTTGGCGACAAGATTGTGACCTGGCCACCGAGCCAGCGTCACCAACAACAGGAGAGTGAATATGAAGAAGAACGTAGTGATGATGCTTGCGGCCGTCGCAGCCCTAACCCTCGCAGGCTGCAACGAGGACAAGCCGCAGGAGGTTATTCAGACGACGGAATGGTTCAAGGAGCACTCGGCCGAGCGTGACGCGCAGATTGCCAAGTGCAAGTCGAACCCTGGCGAGCTATCAGCCACGCCTAATTGCGTCAACGCGGGCCGAGCCGAGCAATCCTCGGTGTGGAGCCGACGCGGCGGCCAGGAGGCGCCCGCGCCTTTGACCGCCAAGGAAATGAGTCAGAAATAAGGAAAAGCCATGGACCCGATGGTCTTCCAGTTCATCGGCGACACAGTGACAAACGCAACGAATGCGTTTGTCACGCCGGCCGCCACGAACCTAATTTCCGCGCTGCAAATAATTGCAGTCACTGGCGTGACGCTCTACATCGTGATGACTGGCTACGCCATTTCCACGGGAGCGATTGAATCGCCGTTCTGGACGTTCGCCAAGCAGTGCGTGAAGATCATCATCATTTCATTCTTCGCGCTCACGGTGGATGGCTACACCAATCATGTTATCGGTGCGCTCAACGGCCTAGAAACAGGGCTGTCCGATGCGATGAACACAGGAGGCGGGACTTCGCAGAACATCTATCAGGTGCTCGACCAGTCGCTAGGCAAGGGCTTTGAGCTCGTGGCGAAGTGCTTCCAAAAGGCCGACGAGGCCGGATGGAGTATCGGCGCGGCACTCGGATGGATCTGTGCCGGCATCGTGATGGCAATCGGCACGGTCTTAGTGTCCATGGGCGGCGGCGCAACGGTGATCGTCGCCAAATTCGCACTGGCTATTGTTTTTGCCCTCGGCCCGCTGTTCATCATGGCCCTGATGTTCCCCGCGACAGCAAAATTCTTCGACTCGTGGTTTGGGCAGGTGATGAATTACATACTAACCATCGTCATCATGGCAATCATCATGACGTTTGCCATGAAGGCATTTGATGCCTTCCTCGCAAAGACCGACCTCGATCAGCAGAATCCGATGCTGGCGGCGCTGCAAATCGGCGTGCTCACGGGCGTGCTGCTATACATCATCAAACAGGCAGGCGGCATCGCCTCTGCGCTGGGCGGCGGCATGTCATTGGCAGCGGTGGGCATTCGTCACATGGTCGCGCCCCTCACGGCTCCGGGCCGTGCAGCGGTGGGCGCGTACAACACAATGAACCCGATGACCACGGCTCGGAACATGAAGACGGGGATGATGGAGACAGCCCGTTACGGCCAGCATTTCCGCGCCGGAAATACCCGGTGGAATCCCGCCTATAGGCAATACCTGAACCAAAACCGCTCATCCAATTGGGGCCGCGCCGAAGGCGGCAGCGCATCCAAGGATTGACCGCCCAGCAGCGGCCCTGCGCTGGGCCGCCCTGGTTTCAAATGGCCGCCCTGTTTCGCCAAAAACAGAGCGGCCATTTTTGTTTTCTGTAATAGCCAAAATAGGGTGTTTTGGTCGCCATATTGGTACAATTGCGCGGAGTTCGCCTCGCTCTTGCCTTCGCTTGAGGGCAAGCCGCGAGTGGGGATCAACAAGCAAGTGCCGCAAGAAGCGGCTCCGTCCATCTAGCAAGAAAGGGAGTATCCATGTCCATGTTCGGAAGAAAACGAACGGCCGAACCGGCAATGAGCGCGGGGCCGGAAAATAGCAAGGGCCAAGACCCGCACGAAGCGGCATTGAATTGGGAAGCCGCTCGCATTCATCAGGTTGAGAAGTCCGAGCGCCGCGCCTGGACGATTGCATCGGTTGCCGTGGTGTGTGCATCGCTCCTGGTCGTTGGCTACGTCTTCATACTGCCTCTCAAGGAAAACACGCCCTATGTCATCTACGTGGATAAAACCACGGGCGTTCCCGACATCTTGACGAAGATGGACTCGAAAGGCGTTAGCTTTGATGAAGTCATGGACAAGTATTGGCTTAGCCAATACACACGCGCCCGCGAAACCTTCGATTGGTACACAGTACAAAAGGACTACAACACCGTGGGCCTGCTGTCGTCAGCCAATGTCGGCGCTGAGTACGCCAAACTTTTTGAGGGCAGTAACGCCCTCGATAAAAAGTATGGCAATACGATTCGCGTGACAGTGGAAATCGTCAGTGTCATTCCGAATGGAAACGGCATCGGCACGGTGCGTTTCATCAAGACCACAAAACGCACCGATGACCCCAATTCACCGGGCACTGTCACTAAATGGGTGGCAACCATTGGCTATGAATACCGCAACCCGTCGCTGATTCACGAAAGCGCGAGACTTGTGAATCCATTTGGCTTTCAGGTGCTGAGCTTTCGCGTAGATCCTGAGATGGGGGCGAAATGAAGAAGATCGCATTTGCTGTGGTGCTTGCGCTCGGCACATCCACGGCGATTCATGCCGTGGACGTGCCCCAAGGCTCCCGCTACGACGACCGTATCCAGTATGTCAACTACAACGCAGGCGATGTTGTCATCGTGCGCGCCCTGCCTGGCCTTGGTGCCCGAATCGCCTTCGCACCTGGGGAAGAGATCCTTGATGTGGCCTCGGGCTTCACCAAGGGCTGGGAGTTCTCCGACCGGCGCAACATTCTCTACATCAAGCCCAAGACCATTCCAGCCGACCAGGGCAGGGACGCAATCCCTCCCGAGTCGGGCAAATGGGACACAAATTTGATGGTGACGACGAACCGCCGCATGTACGACTTCGACTTGAAGCTCCTGCCTAGTGGCGACAACGCCGGCAAGAACGGCGGCAAGGCAACGCACAACGAGCGAGTGGCCTACCGCGTGGAATTCAAGTACCCCGAGGACGAAGCGGCCATTCGGACGCAAGAGGCCCAGAAGGCCAAGGCGCAAGCGAAGCTCGATGAGAAGCCAGCGCCGCGCAATTGGGCCTACTCAATGAAAGTTGGCAACGTGTCCGAGGGCATCGCGCCGACGATGGCCTACGACGATGGCCGTTTCACCTATCTCAAGTTCCCGAACAACCGCGATTTTCCCTCCGTGTTTATCGTGGCCGCGGACAAGTCCGAAAGCCTCGTGAACACGCATGTGGACAAGGATGTTCTGGTCGTGCATCGCGTGACGCGCGAGCTGGTCTTGCGGCTGGGTAGCGCAGTCGTCAGCATTTACAACGACGATTACGACGCGGACGGCGTGGCGCCCACAGACGGCACGACGGTTCCCGGCGTGAAGCGCGTCATCGTTGGAGGTCAAGAATGAGCGCACAAACCAATCAGCCGCCCGAGGAACTTGAATCCTTCGACGGCGAGCGCGGCATGCCGAGCGTGAACGACAGCGGCCCCTCGACCGCGAAGCGCGGCCTCATCGTCGCGGTACTGGTCGTGGTTGTGGGCTTGGGTGGCGGCGCTGCCATCTGGAAATACAAGCAGCGCGCCAACCGCGAAGCGAACGCCAAGGAGGCCCAATCGTTGCAGCTCACAAGCGCCGTGCCTGCCCGCACTTTTACCGAGCCGCCCCCGCCTGCCGAGCCGCCCCCGCTGCCCGGAGACGTAGCAGCACCAGGGGCCGAGCGACCAGTGCAACCAGTCGTGCCGGCCGCTAATGGCCAGCAGCAACATCAGCCAGCCACAGCGGCCAGGGCCGCACCAGGCGACTACGCAGGAGGGCCAGGCGCTCCAGGCCAGCCGGAACGGCCTGTTCCCACGGTGGACAAGTCCACCTCTGGCCTCATGGCTATGGAGCCAAAGGGCAGTGATACGGCCGGTAAGGGCAGCGGGCAATCGAGCCTCGCAGCGGCGCCGGGCGGCAACGGCATTCTTGCCGCGCTGCTGTCCTCGACCACAACCCAATCCCGATCTGCCCGCCACCTAGGCAATCGGAACTTCATGCTTGCGAAGGGCAGCTTCATTGACTGCTCACTGCAAACAAACCTCGATAGCACTGTGCCAGGCATGACGGCCTGCGTCGTGACGCGCAACATCTATAGCGACAACGGGAAGGTGCTGCTCGTGGAACGTGGCTCGACCATCACGGGCGAGTACCAATCCAACATGCGCCAGGGGATGGCCCGGATCTTCGTGCTCTGGTCGCGCATCAAGACGCCGAACGGCATCGTCATCGACCTGGATTCGCCGGGCACCGACCCCCTGGGCGGCGCGGGCCTGCCTGGGTATATCGACAATCATTTTTGGCAGCGATTTGGCGGCGCACTCATGCTAAGCCTAGTGGACGACGTGGCCCGCTATGCCACTCAACAGAACGGCACCAACAACGGCCAAATCAATTTCAGCAACACGGGCGAGGCCAGTCAAAACATGGCGGCGGAAGCGTTGAAAAACACCATCAACATTCCGCCAACCCTCAACAAGAATCAGGGCGAGCAAGTCGGTGTGTACGTCGCCCGCGATCTGGATTTTTCGAGTGTCTATGATGTCGCAGCAACCAACAAATGAATACCTCTCGGCTGCTTTGAGCCGCTCGACTTCGGTAGATCACCTCCTTAAACCATTCGGTGAATGGATGGAGGATGCCGCAATCACCGAAGTCTGCGTGAACCAGCCGGGCGAAGTCTGGTGCGAACGCGCCTGCAAGTGGGAACGGCACGATGCGCCGGCCCTCACGTTCGATCATCTGCGGTCACTTGCGACGGCCATCGCCAAGTTCTCAGCCAATGAGGTGTCAGACTCACGGCCGATTTTGTCGGCCGTGCTGCCCAGGGGCGAGCGGGTGCAAATCGTGATGCCGCCCGCATGCGAGCAAGGGGCTATTTCGGTCACTATCCGAAAGCCGTCCTTCACTGCTCGCACGCTGAGCGACTACGCGAAGCAAGACTTCTTCAAGCACATCCGGCCGATCACGGCTGAGCTGAGCCGCGACGAGCAGGAGCTTTTGCAGCTCAAGGAGCAACATGACTATGAGGGCTTCCTGCGCCGGGCTGTCCAGCTCGAAAAGGTCATTGTCGTGGCTGGTGAAACCGGCTCCGGCAAGACCACGTTCATGAAGGCGCTGATGCAGGAGATCCCGACCGATCAGCGCATCATCACGATTGAGGACGTGCCCGAGTTGTTCTTGCCGAACCATCCCAATCACGTTCATCTGTTCTACCCATCCGAAGCCAAAGAGGAAGAAAACGCGCCCGTGACGGCGGCGGCTCTGCTCAAGAGCTGCCTGCGGATGAAGCCTACCCGGATCTTGCTTGCCGAGCTGCGCAGCGGCGAGACGTTCGACTTCATCAACGTGGCCGCCTCGGGCCACGGCGGCAGCATCACGAGCTGCCACGCAGGTTCCGCCGAGCTGACGTTTGAACGGCTGGCCTTGATGGTGCTCCAGAACCGGCAAGGCCGCACGCTGCCCTATCCAGTCATTCGTCGCCTGCTTCATATGGTCGTGGACGTGGTGGTTCACGTCCATAACGACGTGTACGGCGATCACGGCCGACACATTACCGAACTGTGGTACGAGCCGATGCGGAAACGCGCACCGGCCCCGACCGAGGCCTAGCGCGATGGTGACACGCCCGCGCGATCGAGCAGCTGCGGCTGTCACCAGCTATGCACACCGCCCCCGCCTGCCGTTGGCAGGGGAGGGGAAAGGCGGCTTTGCCGCCGTGGTGGTGACGAACGAATCCGACCTGGTGGATCTGTTCGTCACCATTTCTTTTTTCTGGATGGCGACGCCGGCACGGTGGCCAGGTCGTCACAGCGTCACCAAAGGGGATTGATATGGAAACACCCAAGTGGGGGAAATGGCTGTTTGGCCTGGTACTGTTCATCGCTGCGACTGTCGGCGTTGTCTGGTTGTCGGGCTTCTTGTTCTTCCTGTTCAGCAAGACCAGCCCGTTCGGCAAGACGGATTTCTCGACGTGGTGGACGTATTGGGAGTTCTACCAAAACGATCCTGTCATAGCGAAGCGCCTCAAGGTGTCTTTGATCGTGGCCGCCGTGGTGGCTTACGGCCTACCTATCATGGTGGCAATTGCCGCGCTGCGCGACGTTCGCCAGCTCCACGGCGATGCACGTTTCGCTAGGACGGATGAAATTGCCAAGGCCGGACTGTTTGAGAACACCGGCATCATCATCGGGAAGTGGAAGAACCGCTTCCTCATGTTCGCCGGCATGCAGTTCGTGCTGCTGGCCGCCCCGACTCGCTCGGGCAAGGGTATCGGGATCGTCATCCCGAATCTGCTCAATTGGGCTATGTCGGTCGTCAATCTGGACGTGAAGCTCGAAAACTTCCTCATCACTTCCAAATTCCGCAGGAAGTGGGGGCAAGAGGTCTATCTGTTCAACCCGTTCTCGATTACCGAGGACGCGGAAGGCAACCCACTGAACGGTAAGACACACCGCTATAACCCCCTGGGCTATGTCAGCGACGATCCGCGCCTGCGGGTAACAGACATCCTGGCAATTGGTTACTCGATCTATCCGGGCGAAGGCAAGGATGCGTTTTTCGATGAAGCGGCCCGGAACCTGTTTTTGGGCCTGACGCTGTACCTCTGCGAGACGCCCACGCTGCCGCGTACCATCGGCGAGTTGCTGCGCCAGTCCTCGGGCAAGGGCCAACCGATCAAGAATCACTTGCAAGGCATCATCAACCAGCGGAATTACCGCGAGGTCGAAGAAGTGGACGAAGACACGGGCGAGATTACAAAGACGCTCGTTCCGGTCTTGGAGTGGGACGGCGAAGGATTGCCGCCGCTGTCGAGTGAATGCGTGGATGCGCTCAACCGCTTCACGACCACATCGGACAACACGCTGTCGTCCATCATGGCGTCGTTCAACGCGCCACTGACGATATGGGCCAGCCCTATCGTGGACGCTGCCACGGCGGCGAACGATTTCGATCTGCGCGACGTGCGCAAAAAGCGCATGTCGATCTACCTGGGCATCCCGGCAAACAAGCTGGCCGAGGCCAAGCTACTCATTAATCTGTTCTACACCCAATTGGTGAACCTGAACACGAACCAGCTTCTGCACGCCACGCCTGCGCTGAAATACCAATGCCTGATCCTGGCCGACGAGTTCACCGCGCCCGGCCGGATCGGCATTATTGACAAGGCCAATAGCTACATGGCCGGCTACGGCCTACGCCTGTTGACCATCATCCAGTCGCCCGGCCAGCTCGAAGCCGAGCCGCCAAAGGGCTACGGCCGCGAGAGCGCGCGAACCTTCGTAACAAACCATGCGTGCCAAATCTTCTACACACCGCGCGAGCAACGGGACGCGAACGAATATTCGGAAGCCCTGGGATACACGACAGTTCACTCGAAAAATAAGAGTGACGGCCGGGGCGGCACTTCGGTAAGCATGTCCGAGGGTGAAGGCGCTGGCCAGCGCCGGGCCTTGATGCTGCCGCAGGAACTCAAGGAAATGAGCCAGCGCGAGCAAATCATCAGCCTGGAGAACACCAAGCCGATTCGCTGCGAGAAGATCGCCTACTACGCCGATCACGCTTTTATGGATCGGCTCAAGTCGGTGTCGCCCACACTGGCGAAGCTCGGCCGCAAGCTGCCATCGAAGAAGCAGCTTGAAGACGTGTGGGGCTCCGGCGAGCTGGCTGCGCCCGTGCCATCGCTTGACCTGGACTTGCACGAGGCAATTGTTCAGTCTCGCATCCGCGAGCTGACCCCGGCCGACGTGGAGAAGGGCATAGACCTTCGCAAGCTGGCCCTGGATACCTCGGCCCTGGCCGTGGCAAGCGGTAGCGAGGGCATCGCACCCGAACAGGTCGAAGACTTCGTGAATGGCTTCTTCGACGCCCTGGACGCCGTGAACGAGTACAACGACGAGGAAATCGGTGACGACGGCATCGGCCAACGGCCGAGCGATGACGAGCTCGCCGCGCTCGATGCCGAGCCGGATGCCGGCGTCGATGCCGAGGCCGCCCAGGCCCATGCAGACCAGGACGACGGGGCCGGCCTGGATGCAGCTCTTAACGTGGCCATGGATGCCGATAGCGGCGAGGGTGCGCAAGCGTCCCAGGAAACAGCCATGGCGCAGCAGGAGGCCGCCGAGCCTGACCCCGTGGCGGACGATGAAACTGTCTTGCCGGACAGCCTAGACGATCTGCCGAGCGATGCCGAGCTGGCCGCAATGCTGGATGCAGTCATGCCAGGCGACGACGACATGCCGGACGAGGCGGAAATGCTGGCCGCCCTGGATGCAATGGAAGAGCCGCCGCCGATGCTGGACGACGAGCTCGCCATCGAGATAAGCGCGCCCGTACTCGATTTGGGCGTGCTTGACAGGCCCCTTCCTTCAAAGAAAAATGCCGGCTAAGGCATAAATTTGGTATGCGCCGATGAACGTCGGCGACTACCAAAACGGGCGTAGCCCAAGAGCGACTTCACCGCAAGTCGCATATTTTTCACTCCATAGGAGCCCTCACTATGAACGACCGCACCCACTCGGCCGGCGATAACGCCCAGGCCAAGCAACCAGCGCGACAGCGCCCCCAGGTAGGCGACTACCTCATGAAGATCGAAGAAGTTCCGAAGGAAGTTCGGGACTACGCGATCAACAAGATTTCCCCGAAGGATGCCGAAGGCCACCCCCTGAAAGACGGCGAAGGCAAGGACGTTCGCGCCGGCATCGCGGTTGCAAAGGAAAACGGCAGCTACTACGGCCCCGTGGTTTTGAACAATGACAAGTTCATCGTGCAGGCCGTGGGCAAGGATCGCAGCTATGCCGTGGTGCATCCGAAGGACAAGGTAGAGCTGCAAGGCTCCACGCTGGCGATGCTGGACGCGAAGAAGCAGCTCAACGGCTTCAATGTCCAGATCCACTACACCGGGGACAAGGCGAAGGCGTACCCGTTCAAGCCGAAGGAAGCGACGGCCGAACAGGGCCAGCAGCGCGAGGCGGCAAAGCCCGCCGAGAAGGCGAAAGAAACGATGAAGCCCGAAGCGTTTATTGCCCAGGCGCAGGAATATGCGGCCGGCAACATCAAGAACGCCATCCAGCGGGCCGCATTCTTGAAGCACATGGAAGCCGTGACGCAGCAGGCTTTCCAGCCGCGCGAGCAAGCGGCGCAGCAGGCAGCGAAGCCGGCCCCTCAGAAGGCGCAGGCTGCACAGCAGGCCGACAACAGCATTGAACGCTAAGGAGCACGAACATGGCAGATCCCAAGAACAACGCACCCGAACAAGCCACGCCTGCGGCGGCGGATTGGAAGAATGAAATCGACAAGCTCCAGCAGGTGACAGCAGAGCTGAACGCCGCCACGCGCGGGCCTGCTGTCGGCATCATCCAGATTGACGACAAGCCGGCAACGGCCGTGAAGTACGAGCGCGGCGAGAAGGACGGCGAGCTGGCCTACAACGTGACGTTCACGATGGACAACAAGACCGTGGCGAAGCTCAAAGGGCTTGATGACATTGACCTAGACGCTGCTGTCGGCAGCAAGAACGCTAAGGCCATCCGCGAGGCGGAAGCCGACAAGGGCACGCTCAAGGGCTCCACCCTGGCGAATGAATACGGGCTTTCGCCCGAGGAAAACGCCCGCCGCGTGGCCGCGAAGGAAGAACGAAAGCAAGCGGATTTCGACCGCGCGGAACCTGATTTGCCGGACGAGAAAAATATCGTCTCGCAGGAACCGGAACTGGAGCAAATCGACGGTGCCGAGGCTGTCGCCCGCGCAGCCCGGAAGCGCGAGCTTGAGCGGAAGCAGCGCGAACAAAACCAGCTCGGTCAGCAGGCCGAAGGCAAGCGGATCACGGTTCAAAATCTGTCCGCGAAGGCCCACGAACAGAAGGACGAAAACGAGCTCGCCGAGCGCACGGGCGCGGAGACAGCCTACCCGGAACAGGTTTCAACGGAGCGCGAGAAGAACCGGCAAATTGAACTCATGGAACAGGTGAATAACCAGTTCCGCGTTTCCGGCGCGAAGTTTCACTACAAGGATCAGCCGCAGCGCGTGGCCTTCAAGGACAAGGGCGAACGCATGGTGTCGGCGTCGAACGACGAGCGCGTTGCGCATGCAATGGCGACGATGGCTGAGGCCAAGGGCTGGAAGACGATCCGGGTTCAGGGCCACCCGGATTTTCAGCGTGAAGTCTGGATGGAGGCCAGCGTGCGCGGCCTCGAAGTTCGTGGATTCAAGCCCAACGAGAAGGACTTGAAGGAGCTTGAAGCCCGCCGCGATCAGCGGTCGAAGAACGTGGTTGAAAACGAGCCCATGAAGACCCGCCAGGAGCCGCAGAAAGGCCGCCAGGACGCGCAGCAGGACGCCGGCAAGGCCAATGCCACACCGCAGCCTGAAAAGGCGCCTGAGCGCTCGGACAAGGGCAAGGTGGTGGCCGCCGTGGCCGCCGAGGTGCTGGCCGAGAAGGTCAAAGACCCGAAGCAGCGGGAAGCGATCATGCAGGCCATCCACCAGCGGATAGAGCAGCGCGAGAAGGCCGGCACGATGCCCGCGGTTCCGGTGTACGACAAGGCAGCGCCTTCGACACAACAGCAGCCCGACCGGGCACGGCCTCCAGTGGAGCGCAACGCCGAGCGCACCCGCTAATCCCTTGGCGGGTTGTGCTGGCCGAACGAGGCAACTACCAGGATTGCGCACAGTACAGCCCGCCGATTTTTCCGTACCAAGACGATATGACGACAAACCGTACTCAAGTTCTTTTTACAGTTCCGCTTGTGGCGTTGCTGCTGGCGGGGTGTGCTGCGCAATCCCCAGCCTCGCAGATTGCCGGCAAGGAAACCGTGCGTATTTGCCAAGGCAATACGTGTGCAAACCAGCACCGCAGCGTCTCTACTTTCCAAGGCGAGGCCGCAAACGTAGAGGCCGAGCGCCGCATCCAAGCACTGACTCGACTGGCTGAGCAAGATCCCAAGGCGGCTTACGACCTGGGCATGCGCTTGCTGCGAGGGGATGGAGTGGAACACAACAGCTACCAGGCCATGGAATGGCTGCGCAAGTCCGGGGATCGGGGCTATCTTCCCGCCCAGGTTTCCTTGGGGCGGTTGTACCTAACCGGCGTGGAGGAAATGGGCTCAGATCCAGCAGAAGCGCAATCCTGGTTCAGCCGTGCGGCTGCGCGTGGCGACCGCGAATCCCAACGGCTACTAGCCTTGGTTCAAGGGGCCAAAGCAGACGAGCAGCGCCTCTACCAAATCCGTGAAACCTCCCGCAAATCCTGGGGCAACTGGTATGACAACGAGCCGTACTACTGGAGCTGGGAAGCTGACGGCTGGCACCGCTATTAACGATCAACGATGAAACTGTCTTGATTGGTAAAAAATCCTTGTGCCACAAGGATTTATACGAATTACACACAATAGTTAATATGTTAAATACCAAATTTCTTGGAGCTTTTGAAGGGAACGCATGAAAACCGCGCAGCACCACATGACCATGACCGCCCTAGTCCTCGTCGCACTGACAGCCGGTGCCGCCCTGGTTGGTGGCCTTGGCGTCGTGAACTATCTCAACGGCAACACGCTGCAAGCTGCGGTGTCGCTCGCAATGCCGGCATTCCTCAGCTATTCGGCTTGGGATGTTCGCCACGACCTCCGCCGCGACCCATTGATCCCGATTTTCGGCGCCGCTTGGCTGGCCGGCCTGCCGATCGGATGGGCCGCCCATGCAATTCGCCAATTAGCGGCCTGATACCCATCGTGCCCCAGGTGGGCGCGTGATTTGAACTACTCAGCCGGCAAGCACTCGCGCAGCGCCGGATTTCCCAAGTTGGTGACATTTAGGCCGCCTCGCTGCGTCCTCAATGTCGCCAATTTTTATGGTGACGCTGATGTGCTGGCCAGGCGCGGCCGCTGTCACCATCGAATCCGCTTTATGGCATCTGGCGAGTAGTGACAAGCGACTCCAGCGCAGAGGATCTGTTTGTCACCAAGCCAACACACCTCGGCAAGCCGAAACCCCGGTGTACGTTGGGCAAGACAGTTTCAGCGCGACGACTATCCTCCAATGGCGACCAAGACGTATAATTTTGGTGCGCGTAAACAATCAATCTATGTTCTCAAAATGCATGGATTGGTCATGTTCTGTACAGATCGGAGGATTTATGAAGAAACTTGCTCTTTCGCTCGCGCTCGCGGGCATGTTGAGCGCCACGGCCACCCAGGCCCAGCAACAGGCCCCCGGCCAGGCCGAGCTTTTCACAGGCGATGTGCGCCTCGCGTGCGAAGCCATCTTGTGCTTGGCCTCGGGCACACGGCCTAGCGAATGCGCCCCCTCGCTGCGGCGTTTTTTTAGCATCACGGCCAAGAAGGTGACTGACACGATCAGGAAGCGCAGGAGCTTCCTCGACCTGTGCCCTGCCGCCAGTCTGGACGACAAGATGCGCCAGCTCGTGAACGACATTAGCAATGGTGCTGGGCGCTGCGATGCCGCCTCGCTTAACGCATCCTCATCGTTCTGGAACTCGAACAGCGACGCTCGGGTTATCAACAACCAGATGCCGAGCTACTGCACGGCCTACAACAACAACGCCTATGCCGATCTGGCAGGCGTTGCGGCGCGCTACGTCGGCACGCCTGAGCGTGGCGGGTATTGGGTCGATCCGGCGAACTACGAGAAAGCATTGCGCGAATACAACGAGCGCATTGCACGCGAAGACGCTGAGCGCCCTCGGTATGAGCAATCGCGCGGCGGCGATTGAGGCCATCCCGACCACATAAATAAACATCATGAAACCTACACACGCTGCGCTTATCGCGGTCAGTCTGCTCACTGGCGGATGTGCCTCGAATAGCCTGCCGCAAGCCCCAAGCAACGCCAAGCTAGTGCCGATCAACAAGCCTGCCATGCAGGCTAGTGAGCAAGCGAAAACTCCTGACACCGCATCAGCCAAGCCCTCGGCATTCAGCCAGAGCGAAATTTTGGTGTTTCGCAATCTCGATCCCGACCGATTCGAGGCGATGTCTCGATCGTCGCGGTGACTGTCTTTCATAGGAGTTTTCAATGCTGCGTCATCTCTTGTCGGTCGTTCTCGTAACGGCGTCTGCCGCCGCTTCGGCCGGGTTCTCCATCGAGTCTGTTGAGGTAGAAGGTGCGGGTCAGCCGCTCCGCGCTCAACCTGCCGAAATAAACCTATCCACCATTCCCAAGCCTGCCGCCGCCTCGGCCACGCTACCGACTGTGATCGTCGGTGATGCGATGGCCGATCAAAGCGTGGTGGTGCGTGCAAATGCGGCGCCGGCTGAAAGCTGGATCGTTTCGCCGGCCGATGCCACGCTGCGGCACGTCCTGGCCAAGTGGACAGCCCGCGCCGGCTGGCAACTGGTATGGGAGGCGCCCGTTGACGTGCCCGTGACGGTGAGCGCGTCTTTCGACGGCGACTTTCGCTCAGCGGTCAAGGGACTCTTTTCGTCTCTGTCGGCCGCTGACGTGAATCTGACCGGCCTGCTTTACACAGGCAATCGCGTACTTCGCGTGACCGAGCCCGGCCGCCGCGCGCAATAACCCAAGGAGTAAGAACAATGACCCCGTATGCAACGCGGAGCCTGGCCATGTTTTTGATTTCGTCGCTGGCCGGCTGCGGCACAGTGATGGAGCGCAACGAGATTCGGGGCGCCGTGGATCAAGGCCAAGACATCGTGGGCGAGCGCATGAAGCAAATGCGCGCGGACGATGCGCAGAAAGGCGCGGTCGTCCGTGAAATCGACGGCGTTTGGCTTGGCGGCCGAACGGTCAAGGTTTCGCGCGAAGCGGAACTACCTGCCGTGTTCAATCAGCCGATCCGGTTCGCGTTTCCCGATCGCCCGACCCTGACAACTATTGGCGATCGCATCAGCAAGATCGTCGGGATTTCCGTCCGCATCAGTCCTGACGCGCTGGTGCCGATGGAAGTGTTTTCCGCGCAGCGCATGGGCACGATGATGTCCGGGGGTATGGCTGGCATGAACGCCTCGCAAGGCGGCGCTGCGGCGGCCAATGGCGTGCGTCTGCCCAATGGTGTTGCGACGCCTCCGCAAACTGGCCCGATCGGGCAGTATGCGCCGAGCATGTCGATGGCAACCGGGTTTCAAGCTGTCGCGCCCGCACGGTCGTTCATCCTCGACCAAACGAACCCGTTTGGCGGCACGCTGAACGAGCTGCTTGACCAGGTATCGGCCAAGTTCGGCGTCGGCTGGGATTACAAGGACGGCACGATCCAGATTTCGCGGATTGTCACGCGCACCTATCAGGTCGCGTCGCTCATGGATACGAACGATGTGACAAGCACGATCGCCAAGGCCGCCACTATGGGCTCCTCTGGCGGTGGCAACAGCACGGGCGGCGGCATGACGCAGGCCGGCTCTGTGTCGTCGTCGTCCGATGTATCGACCAAGACATCGGCATCGCTGGAAATCCAAAAGAGCCTCGACACTGCCATCAAAGGAGCCCTGACACCCAATGTCGGGAAGCATTCGATTTCGCCGTCAGGCATCGTCACGGTGATAGATACGCGCGAAGTGCAGGAACAGGTTCGAGAGCTGATTGCGGCCGAGAACAAGTCGCTGGGGCGCCAGATTCGCGTGCGTTTGCAGATTGTGGATGTGCAGGCAACGACGAACAACGACATCGGCGTTGACTGGTCGTGGGTCATCAACCAGGCGGCGGCAAAGTGGAACGTGAATATGTTCTCGCCAGCAGGCTTGCCGGGAGGCTCCACGGGAACCGGTCAGTTGGGCGTCATCCGCAATGGCGGCAATTCGTCCACGCAAACATTCATAAGAGCGCTGGCAAGCATCGGTAAGGTGAACATCCGCAAGGATGAGACTTACCCGATGATGAACAACCGACCGTTGTCGGTTGCGAATACGGAGAACTTCACCTATCCGGCGCGCTCGTCGGCGGCAACGACTACCGTTAATTCGACAGCGGCAGTGCCAGGTGTCGAGCCTGGTCAACTCACAACGGGCACGTTCTTGACCCTGCGTTCGTCTATCCAGCCGAATAGCTCGATCCAGATGTATTTCTCGCTGGATGCGTCCATGCGCGGCGCAACGCCGACGTTCGATAACAACGGCGTCAAGACGCAATACCCGCAAACGAAGGCCAACCAGTACCAAGCCTATGCGAGCGCGGTAAGCGGCGAAACGGCCGTTGTTGCAGCCATCGACAATACGGAGCAGCAATCGACGGATAAGTCGTTTGACGGCACATTGTCCCCGCTCCTTGGCGGTGGCATCGCCACATCCACCACGCGCCGCGCCGTGCTGATTCTGTTGACCCCGCAGATCATCGAAGGGGTGAACTGATGTCGGCCGTAATTCCGGTGCAAATCCCTGGCTTCGGCCAGGCTGTTGCCGGCCTGGACTGGCTCTTGCTGCCGGGCATGGACGGTAGGGGGACGGAGATCAAGCAGCTCGGCCAGGGCGTCAATGCTGCTTGGCAGTACCTGTGGTCGATCAAGGGTAAGGAAGATGAATACGTCGCCTTTATCTCCAAAGGCGAGGTCAAGAAGAGGCCAGTTGCGGCCTCTGTGCTCGTCCGCGCAGCCCTCCACGATGACACGTTCCTTACCTTGATCGACTTGGGCGATGGCCCGCTATGGGTCTTCGCCGTCAAGGATGGGATGCCCGTCAGCAGGATGGATCGCGTCGGAGACGCAACCGGGCTGATGGGCCTGGTGCGGGATTTTCTGACAACGCTGCACGATCCTAGGCAGGCGCCGATTTATACGGACAAGCCCGAGCTGTTTGAGAGCTTGCCCTATCACCTCGATATTCGCCCCTTTTCGCTGAACATCCTCGGGCACTCGCTCAAGAAAAAGGACTTCGCCAAAGCGGCGTTTGCCTGGCATTCCTCCATGCCGTTCGGCGCCATTGTGGCCGGCCTGGTGCTGGCCGCAGGCGCAGGCGGTTACTACTACTACCAGGCCGAAGCAGAGGCCACGGCCCAAAGGGATGCGGCGCAGATTCGCCAGCGCGAGATTGCGAAGCGCAAGGCGGAACTGGCAAGCTCCGTAGCCACGGCCATCAATGCCGCAGCGCCTGCGCGCATCGTGGTTCCCACATACCTCGAAGCGCTGCGCGGCCTGCCGCTGCTGGTGGCGGGCTGGAAGCTGTCGGAAGTCGTGTGCCAGGGTCAAGGCTGTGCTTTGACGTACAAGGCGCAGGACTTCGCTACCTGGAATGGCTACATGAAAGCGAAGCCGGCTGAATGGCCGGCGCCCACGCTCGATGCTGACATTCAAAAGGTCGTTCAGACGGTGCCTGTCGTCCTGCCAACGACGACGCCGCGCACTGCGGCCGAGCTTTCAACGCGCGAGAAGGTTCGCCTCGACCTGGGCAACCTGGCGCAGGTCTCCAAGCAAATCGGGCTGACGATCACGCCTCAAAACAATTGGGAGCGCGTAGCCGGCCAGGCCGGCACGGCAGACGATCAGTGGATGCCGCTGAAATCTGTTTTCGCGGCGTCCGGCTCGCCCGTGCTTCTGAACGACCTGGCGGCCCGCCTGCCGTCCTTTGCCGGCGTGTCGAGCGTGTCTTTCAAGCTGGCGGAAAAAATCACTTTTGAGTTGAAAGGGGAAGCTTATGCGAATCCGTGACGTTGCTTTGTTCATGCTGTGTCTGCCGGCATTGGGCCACGCTGCCGATGCAGTGCCGGTGCCGGTCGATACATCCGTCGATACCTTCGGGAAGCTGTTGGCAAAGCAAGCCCAGGTGCTCGAATCCGAGATGGACGCGAAGATTCGCGCGAATCAAGGCCACGCCGCAGCGGGCCTGTCTGGTGGTGTTACGCCGCTGCCTAGTGCGAAGCAGGACGTGAACGACAAGGAGCCGACCGTCGAAGCGATTTGGGGCCTCGCAGGCAAGGAAGTCGCCGAAGTGAACTACAAGGGCCGACATATCGCGGTTTCGATGCAGGAGCCGTTTATCTCGAAGCTCGACGGATGGAAGCTCGAAAGCATCAAGCCGAATGAAATCGTGCTGGTGCGAATGAGCGGCAATCGCGTCTCGCAGCGCAAGTCGATACCGATTGATTGGATGGGCGGCGATTCCGGCCAGGCTGCTATGACTGCACTGCCGGGGCAGTCGTCGCAGGTTGTCACGCCGTCGATTACCGCGCCGGTCCTCCGCTAATACCAGGAGGCATCATGATCAAGAGAATTACCCAGGCATTTAGCTTCCTGAGTGGCGAAGGCGGCAAACGCGCAGCGGCGGTATCCCCGCAAGAGGATGCCGCTCGCCAGATGGCGAGGCTCGTCGGCCAGATGCGCCAGGCCGGCCGCGTGAAAACGCGCGACGATCTGCCAGCATTCCGCCTGACGATGACGAAATCCCACGGCGTGGGCGGCAATGATCTGTCCGCAGTCGCAGCCGTTGACCTCGGGGGGCGCGAGGCGGTCATTCTGGTATCGGAGAGTGCGGTGGGCCAGCGCCTTCATATGGAGCTGCGCCGCCGCATCCTCGAAGCCGGCTACACGCTGGTGCAAGAGCGCCTGGCAGACGTGGCGCTGATTGTGGAAATCAACAACGCCATCACGAAGGACAGCGCCGACAACAGCAAGGCCAGCGATGTGCGCCCGCTCTGCGAGGAAATCATCCGCGAGGGCATCAAGGAAAAGGCGACGGACATTCACATTTGCCGCCGCGAGAACAGTGGCATGGTGCTGTTTCGTGTTCACAGCCGCATCTATAAGCATCGGCGTTTCGACGTGACTACCTGCGATCAAATCGCCGGTTTCTTATTCACGGAAATGGCGGAAGATCGCTCACGGAGCACGGGCAATTTCTCGGCGGAAACGAAGTCCATGAGCTGCATGATTCGCATCACGCACGAGGCGACGCAATACAAGCTCCGCTACAAGTTCATCCGCGTTGCGGATGGTTGGGACGTGATCATTCGTGTGCTGCGTGTCGAGACACCAGGCGAAAAGAACAAGACGTTTCTCGAACTTGGCTATGAGCAATCGCAGGTCAAGCAGCTCGAATTGAGCGTCGGCCGATCCATCGGCCTGATTGCGATCACCGGCCCGACTGGCTCGGGCAAGTCCACGTCGCTGAAAGCCATGATGGAGTTCGATCCGAATCGCCTCTTGAGGAAGCGCTATTCGGTGGAAGACCCTGTTGAGTACAAGATTTACGGCGTCTCGCAAATCTCAATCCAGCGCAACGACCACGAAAAAGAGGACAGCAACAACGAGGATTTCATCGGCACGTTGCGAGACATCCTCCGCGCCGATCCGAACGATGTGATGGTCGGCGAAATGCGGGATCGCACCACGGCGCGCATGGTGGCCGATTTTGTGCTGACCGGGCACAAAATCTATACGACCGTGCATACGGCGTCGGCCATCGGCGCGGCACTGCGAATGCATCGCCTGGGCGTTGATAGGCATGTGCTGTCCGATCGGCAATTCATTGCCGCGCTGATTTTTCAGCGTCTTCTGCCGGTGCTCTGCGACGACTGCAAGAAGCCGGCGCGCGATATTCTGCCGAAGGCAAAACTGCACCTGTTGGAGCACAGATACGGGCTGAACCTGGATTCGATCTATTGCAGCGGCTCCGAGCATGGCAGCGATGCTCAAGACGATGAGCAACATGGAACGGGTTGCCCGACATGCCACGGCCGAGGGATCGTCAAATCGACAGTGGTTGCAGAAATCATCGTGCCCGACAAGGTGGTTCGGCAATTCATCGCTGATGGCTCCGACGAGAAAGCCGAACTGTACTGGCGCCAAAGCCGCCGCACGGCGTTTGACGACGCCGACATGACGGGCAAGACGGCCTTCGAGCACGCGCTTTACAAGGTGTCGCAGGGTTGGATTGATCCGCGTGACGTGGAGCAAGAGTTTGAGCCGCTGGAAAGCTATGAGCTGGTGGAGAAGTCCGAATGACGCTCTCTTTCAAGCTGGCCCGCTTCATCTTCAACCTGTTCGACGCGAACCGCCAGGAGTTCTATGAAGACTTCGCATCGGCGCTGCGCGATGGTGCAGCCTCTAAAGAACGCCTGCAGAAATTGGCGGCCCGATCGCGGGCGCGGAGAACAGGCGCGGCGCCGCTCTATGAGCACTGGCTGCGCAAGATGCGCCGGATGTCGTTCGGTCGCGCACTGCAAGGCACGGTGCCGAGCTATGAAGTGATGGTGTTGACGGCGGCCGAGGAAGACGGCCGGCTCGATGAAGCAATGGTGTACCTCGGTCGCGGTATCCGCCTGACAGGGAAGATCAAGGGGACTTACTTCATGTCCCTGATCTCGCCCGCTATGGCCTTCGTCGCGGTCTTCGGCTTCTTCATTGCCTATGCGCTGCTGATCGTCCCTCAAAACCTCCAATCCCTTCCGCTGGCTAAGTGGCCCACGGTCAGCCGCGCCCTACATGACTTCTCGGTGGGGATGGTGAGCCATTGGTTGCTTGGCACGGTTGGCCTGGTGCTGATGGGCTGGCTCACGATGTGGACCCGGCCGAATTGGAGCGGGCGCATCAGGAAGACCGTGGATCACTTGCCTTTCCTTCCGTGGGGCTCGTATCGAGAGAACGAAAGCACGAATTTTCTGGTGTCGCTCGCCATCCTTTTGCAGTCCAACAACCACGGCATGAAAGAGGCGTTGATGCAGATGCGGCAATTTGCAAGCCCGTGGCTCAGTTGGCATATCACGCTGATGCTCAAGCGCCTGGCGCTGACCCCGAACAGCCCGGCTAAGGCTCTGGATACCGGCTTGTTTTCGGTTCGCGTGATGGATCGCATTGAGGACTATTCCGAGCGAACGGACTTCAACAAGGCTCTTTACATGATCGCATTCGATCACGGGGAAAAGGCCCTTGAGCTGGCGACGCGAAAGGCAGTGCTCGCCGGCTTTTTGGCAATGGGCATCGTTGCGATCGTCATCTGCGTAATCGTGTTGGGCACTGTCGAATTCAACCAGGCAGTAGAGAACTACGTCCAATCCATTCACTAACCAGGAGCATTTTTATGACCACCACTTTTCAACCCTCCCAACCTTCCAAGGAGAACAACATGCAAGCACTCAACAAAACCGTGGCGCGGAACAAGTTCAACAAACAAGGAGGCTTCACGCTGACCGAACTGGTCATCGTCCTGGCTATCGTGGCTCTGATCGGTGCCGCCTCGACGCTCGTGGTGCCACGCATCATGGCGAAGTACCGCGCAACCAAGATTACCGACGCAATCGCCGAGGCCATCCCGGCGATTCAAGTGGCGAAGAACAATACGACCTCCTTTTCGGATTTGACAACGGCACAAGTCGCACAAAACGGCTGGATCAACGATAGCTTCATCGAATATGCAAATGGCGTGCCGACAGGCAATCTGATGACGCAATGGGGCACGATCGCGGTTGCGCCGACTGCTGGAAACCAGCAAGGGCAAATCACGATGACCAATATTCCGTCCAAGGAATGCACGTTGATCGGTAACAGCTTCACCAGCGGTCTGATCCTGACGGGCTCCATCAACGGGTCGAGCGTGAAAAATGGCGGATTGGCCAATGTTGACCAGACGCTCGTTGGTACGACGTGCAGCTCGTCCGCTACGAACACCATTGTTCTGACTTTCGGCCGGGCCTAAGCAGATGGAGATGCCGCTCATTACCGATGTCCACCTGTCCACAGACGGACACGGTACGAACATCGTTTTCCCTGGTCAAACGCCTGCCGGTCCTGAGCATCAAAAGTTGATGGCCGAATTGACAGTTGCGATCGTGAACAACCCGGCCAGGAAAAAGGTGAAGCTCGATGACGGTAGCCGCTGGCGCGTTCAGCGCATGCGCGAGGGGCGCTATGCCCTTCGTCGCATGCGCGACCAGTGCCCGGATATTGACCAGTTGGGATTGCCGAAGTGGATCACGGCGGCGCTTCTCGTCTCGCAGATGCGGGAAGCTGGTGGCCTGGTAGTCATCTGCGGGCTGACCGGGGCCGGGAAGACCACAACGCTTTCCGCCACGATCGCGGCCCGTCTTCGTCTGCATGGCGGGTATTGCCTGACGATCGAAGACCCTCCCGAGGATCTTCTTGAAGGTAATCACGGCCGTGGCTACTGCGAGCAAATAGACGCCGAGGAAGTCGGCGGCTACGAACAAGCTACGCATGCGGCTCTGCGCTGCTTTCCGGCGAAGGATTCCAGCATGCTCGCTTACGGCGAAGTGCGCGATAGCGCAACGGCCGCGCAGTTGCTGCGTGTGGCCGTCGATGGGCACCTGGTACTGGTGACGATGCACTCCAAAACCATTCCGGCCGGCCTGCAACGCCTGGCGGCCCTCGCTCGCGCAGCGGGCGAGGACTACGCCAACGAGCTGATTGCGACGAGCTTCCAGCTCGCCATACATCAGCGATTCGACCTGAAAGGCAAGCTGGTTGCATCAGCTCTTGCGCGCGAAAACAAGGTGATCTCGCATATCCGCCAGGGTGACTTTGGAGCGTTGACGGAAGAAGTGAACCGCATGCAAATGTCAAATCTGTAGGACTCACGACGATGAAAAATCAACAAGCCGGGCACACGGCCATAACGCGCAAGCAAGGCGGTTTCTTGCTGGGGCAAATGGTGATCTTCATGACACTGTTTTCCATCATTGCAGCCTACGCGGGGCAGAAATATTGGCAGAGCACTGTCCGCGAAAGCGGGGATAACAGGGCTCGGCTTGTTGGTACTGTCTTGGGTAAGGCCAATGACGCGACGAAGACCCTTACCACTACGTTTTTCACGCAGATTCAGCAGGCGCAGGACATCACGCGCAACGGCTATACATTGCCGGCTGCGCGCGTCCTGGCGCCGACGCTGGCCGACCTGAACGGCCTTGGTTTCCTTTCGACGCAGTATGTCAATCCGGTGGTCTATAACGGCCAGTCGATCGGGTACACCGTGCGAATCACGGTTGACACGTCGAGCGGTTGCACGGTTCCAACGTGCAACCTGAAGTTTCAAGTCACGACCACAGCCCCGCTGCTCGATCCGCGCACGAACCAGGTGGACATACGCCGCGCGACGATCGCGGCGACCACGGCGAGCCCAGGCAATGCCGGCGTGGCTATGCCGACCTCCTTTGGAGGCAACCCGAGCATCTTTGTGACGCAGAACGGCGTGCAAACGGGCACGAATCCGGGCGGCGTGGCGGGCCTGATTTCGATCAGCAATGGCTATGACAGCTCGGGCTTCTTCATGTTCGATCGCCGCGACGGCAGCTTGCCGCGCACTGGCGACATCAACATGCAAGACACGGCCGGCGCCAAGCACAACATCAAAAATGCGGGCGCTGTGAACACGGACAGCACCGTGACTGGAACGCTCGAAGTGACGGGGCTCGCGGTCGAAGGCGCTCCGTGCTCGAAGCTCGGCCTGATTGCTTCCAACAACAGCGGCAAACTGCTGGCTTGCAATGGGTCTACGTGGGGCAAGGCCACTGACATGCCCAATGCATACCGCTATCTGTTCACGGCGACGACCGCTTGGACTGTTCCCAAAGGTGTCAAGAGTGCATTGGTCACGATGGCGGGTGGAGGCGGTTCCGGTGCGGGATGGCGCATATCGAATTCCTACTACACAGGGCACTCTGGCGGATACATCTTCTCGCAGCCAATCAATCTTGTAGAGGGTGAAACCCTACAGGTGATTGTTGGCAAGGGAGCACCAGCATATACGGCTGTCAATTCAGGAACACTGGCCTCGCCGGGATACCCGTATTACATCTACGTACCGCCGAGTGGTGATGACGGCCTGGGCGGATACCCAGGAGCAGCCAGCATGTTGATCTCGCCTAGCGCTGGAAAGTTGATGGAATGCGACGGCGGCAGCGGGGTTTCATACTTCGGTGTTAATTCGTATGACGGCTTTCCCGTACCAGGAGGATCTGGCGGTGCGGTTGTCGGCGGCAGTCTCCCCCCTTATCCGGCGCCAAATCGTCTCGCGGCTGGGCCATACGCAACTATGGATGGCCCGGGAGCGTGTGGGGCAAGTAACTATGGCATAGGCAACAGGGGAACAGCTTCCTATGCCACCAGCGGCAGCGCGAGTGTGCCATCAGGCAGCTTCGGTGGAGGAAAAACTCCATTTGGATACGGGTCTGGTGGCGACGTCAACATTTCGGGCTGCTACGTCGCCTCAACAACGATCGGCGTTTGCGTTAGTCCGGCGCCAGGCCGTGACGGCGTTGTGATGATCGACGTTCTGTACTGAAAGGGGAATCATGTTCAGAGAAATACTTGCAAAACTGCCCTCTCCAGTGCTGTTCGTCAGTGCTGGCCAGGAAACAATCACCTACGCAAACGACGCTGCCACACAGCTTTTCTCGCGCGTGCAGCTCAAGCAGCTCCGCATGCGCGATCTGCTGTCGCTCGACCAGGAGCGCGAGAAGTTCGATTTGTTTGTCGCGGGTGGCGATGAGACAGGCGAGTTCTGTTTCGATGCGACGATCAAGAGCGACGATGCCGGCTCCGACCGGCAAGAGGCGCCGGTAAAGGCGGTAGTTGCCCGGCTGGCTGTGGCAGATGGCATTGCCTTCGTCGTCCGGCCACATGGGGAGGATGCAAATGCCGTGGGCGGCCTGTGGGAAGTCGTGCAATTCGACACGCTGACCGGACTGCCAAATCGCGCGCTGCTGCGCGATCGCATGGAGCAATCCATTCGCTTAGCCAAGCGCATGAGCCAGTCATATCTTGGCGTGCTGTTCGTTGACCTCGATCACTTCAAGACGATCAACGACACCTACGGCCATGCGACGGGCGATGCGGTATTGGTCGAAGCCTCTAAGCGCTTGCGCGGCTGTCTGCGCGAAAGCGATACCGTTGCGCGCTTGGGCGGCGATGAATTCGTGGTGTTCCTGTCGAATCTGCGCAGCAATGAGGACACGGCGATCGTGGCCGAGCGGATTCTTGATGCGTGCGCGCGGCCGATCACGGTTGGCGAGAACGTGTTTCAAATCAGCGCGAGTGTCGGCGTTGCCGTGTGGCCGGCCGATGGAGAAACCTTTGACGAGCTGCTGCACAACGCCGATATGGCCATGTATTCCAGCAAGGGCGAGGGCCGCAATACGCTGCGCTTCTACGACGCGCAAATGAACGAGAAGGCAAAGGCTCGCGCGACCGTGGAATCGGAGTTGCGCGAGGCCCTGCGTGATGGTGATTTCGTGCTGCACTACCAACCGCAGTTTTGCGGGCGTTCTGGCCGAATCGTTGGCGCGGAAGCGCTGATTCGCTGGTTCCATCCGCTACGCGGCGTCATCCCGCCTTCGTCGTTTATCGGAGTCGCAGAGGAAACGAACCTGATTACTCCGATCGGTGATTGGGTGCTTGCCGAAGCGGTGCGCCAGGGCCGCCGCTGGCAAGAAATGGGCCTCAATCTGCGCGTAGCTGTGAACCTGTCCGGTCGTCAGTTTGTGGACTCGCTGGCCGATCGGGTGAAAGCCGTTCTTGACGAAACCGGCTTTCCGCCCGAGCTGCTGGAGCTTGAGCTGACCGAAAGTTTTTTGGTAGACACCGACAAAGCGGTACGCATTCTGCAATCACTGCGGAAACTCGGCGTGCGTATTGCCCTGGATGACTTTGGTACAGGCTGGTCGTCGCTCAACTACCTCAAGAATTTCCCGGTGGACACCCTGAAAATCGACCGCTCATTTATCGGCTCGTCGGCCGATGACTTTGACAGCCGGATCGTGCGGGCAATCATTGCCATTGCGCGCGAGTTCAATCTGGCCACCCTGGCCGAAGGCGTTGAAACAGATGACCAGCTCGAACGGCTGCACGAATTGGGTTGCGACACCTGGCAGGGCTTCTTGCTGTCGGGGGCCATCCCTGCTCATGAGCTGGCGGACTTCTGCCGGATCACGAACATGGCCCGCAACCGATTCCCAATGCAGAAGGCCGCGTGATGGACTTGATTACCCTGGTGATGGCCTGCGCGCCTTTTGTTGCGTCCAACACGATGCTGGCGATGATCGACCTGGAATCTCGTGGGAACCCCTGGGCGATCAACGTCAACGGCGGCCATCGCTTTCGCAAGGCGAATTCGTATGACGAAGCCGTTACCGAGTCGAAGCGCCTGATTGCAAACGGCGCCAACATCGACATGGGCTTGATGCAAATTAACTCGAAGACAATGGTCGGTCTCGGGTTGACCGTCGAGCAAGTGTTTGACCCTTGCACGAACGTCTATTCGGGCGGGACGGTGCTGACGCGCAACTTCGTGCAGGCCGCCAAGACCCATCCGAACGAGCAAGCGGCTCTACAAGCCGCCATCTCCGCATACAACACTGGCAACTACTCTCGCGGCTTCAAGAACGGCTATGTGAATAGCGTTGTGAAGCGTGGATTGACGACTTACCCGAGCTACTAATCATGAACATGAAATTTCGACATATCGCGCTTGCCGCGCTGTTTGCACTCTCCACTGCTGCGCACGCGCAGGCAAAGAGCCAAGACAGTTTCGACCTGACGTACTCGGGCGACCTGGCCGGCCTGGTGTCAAAGCTGCATCAAATCGACCCCGGAATGGCGATCCGCAGCAACGGCGCGAAACGCGACGTGCCCGTGACGCTGAAAATCACCAACGGCAGCAAGGTGGACATTCTGCGTGCGATCGGGGAACAGGCCGGCGAGAAAGCCGACCTGGCGTTTTCGCCGGCATCCAATACGTTGAAGATCAGCTATCGGGAAGCGCCCAAACCTGTTTTCACGCCGCCCGTGGAACGCTCTGCCGATGGTTCTGTCGTCGTGACGTTCGGCCAGGCAAAGCCGCAATTGAATTGCCAAGCGTTTGAACCCTGCGCGATCGAGCTGGAAGCGGGCGAGAAGATTAACCGCCTCGATGTTGGCGACCCGTCCCGGTGGGAAGTCTCCCCGTCGATTGTTGGCGAGGGTGAGCGCCGGGCCATCATTGTGATGGTGCGCCCGACTGCCTCGACGCTGCGAACCAAGCTGGTGTTGGCTACGAACCGCCGAATCTATTCCATCATCCTGTCGTCGCCGGCAAATGCCACCGACGATTCGGACTCGCGCATGTGGTTCCGTTATCCGACTTAAGGCTGATGATGTGGCGACAAACGGAATCGACCTGGTAGATCTGTTTGTCACCAAACAAGAAGCGCGGCATTGCCGCGCTTTTTCTTTTGGTGACGGATCTCGCGCCTGGCCAGCTGGGCCGCGTCACCAATAACGCCACCTCAATTCACGCTATCGCTCACGTTCCGGGCCTTTCTGGATTTCATGCGGGCGATGACTTTCGGCCTGTTTGGCCTCCTTGTCGTACACCGGAACCGCGGGCATCGTGCCGGCCTTCTCGCGCTGCTCTATCCGCTGGTGGATGGCCTGCATGATCGCCTCCCGCTGCTTCGGGTCTTTGACCTTCTCGGCCAGCACCTCGGCGGCCACGGCGGCCACCACCTTGCCCTTGTCCGAGCGCTCTATCGGCAAAGCGGCATTCGCCTCGCGCTGTAGGTCTGCGATTCTGCGCACTTCCTCAGTGCTGGCTTGACGTTCTGGCCTTCCCAGCATGTCGGCCAGCTCATCGAATCCCCTTGCGTAATCCTGGCGTTCCTGCAACGTCATGGGACGAATGCGCTCGGCCTCCAGCACGGCGCGGGCCTGCGGCTCCCGCTGCCACTGCCCGCCTCGAAGCCCATTGGAATAGATCGCCTCGGCCCCGCGCCGGTAGATCGTCACACGGTCGGCCAGCTTGTCGCGCTCGATGCGCTCAAGCGTGACGGGCATTCCGTCATAGGCCGCCCGGTGGGCTTCTGGCGTCGTCATGCGTCCGGTGCCCCGGTCGGCCTTCTGGTTTTCGTACCTCTGCAAGATGCCCTGCTCACTCAAGCGAGGATTGACGGCCAGGGCGCGGGCGTCGATTTCATAGCCTGCGGCCCGTAGACTTTCCATCGTGGCGGCAACCTTGTCGCCATCGCGCATAGTGCCCTCGATAACCAGATTGGCCCGCTGCGCCTTCGCCTCGGCAATGGCCTTTTCGATCCATAGGCCAGTGTCACGGTCGGTATAGAAAGCGGCGGTCTTGTCGTCAAGCTCCATCAACCGCGCATAGTGCGGGTGATAGCCGCGCAAGTCATCACCGATGATCTGGACAGCCCCGCCGTGCTGTTCTAGCTCACGCATTGCTGCATCAACGGCGGCACTCTTGCCGGCCCCAGGCTGGCCACCAAAGATGACGGCCACGGGCTGATTGGATGGTTTCGCGCCTGCGAAAAGATCGGGCTTTATGTCCTGCTCGAAAGTAGCTTGATGTTCTGCCTCATTGAGCCGGTATTGCTCTGGATTCAGCGCCATGCACTTACGCGGCAACTGCTTGGTGCTCGGCCCGCCACGCGCGCACGATTGCACCGTATTCCGCACGAATGCGGGCTACGTGGGCCTTGTCGCCTACGTGCAACCCCGCGCGCTCTAGGGCAAGCCGCGAGCGCTCGGCACGCAAGTTCGCCAGCCGCTCAGTGTCAGGAATAGGCTTGCGGGCTTCATCCGCGATCTGCCCGGTTTGAATCGCCATCAGGTCGGTAATGACCTCACGGGCGCACTCGAAGGCTACCGCCTCTGTCTGTGTCCATTTCTGCATATTGTTCTCCTTCGCTCAAGTGCGGATCAAGATGTCCGCGCCGTAGGTTTCATCGGGCAATAGCGAATTGGTGACAAGAATTATCGACCTGGTGGATCTTTCTGTCACCATCAGCGCCCGCGCCCCTTGTCCCCTGCCTTGCCCTGCTCCTGGCTGATGGTCTTCGATGGCTGCTGCCCTCGCTCAACACCCTGCCCGCTCTGTGTCGCGCTCCGCTGCAAGGCTTCGACCTGCTCGGCGTGCCGTGTCTTGATCGGCGGCATCTGCTTGACGAACTGGACAACCTCGACGGCAAGGCGCTTGTCACCCTGGTCGCCGGTTGCCAGCGCCCGCGCCACGGTGCCGAAATCGCGTTGTACCTGCTTTCGCCGCGCGATGATATTGTCTTGCGCAGGGTTGACGTGCGATCGCCCTGCCCTCGCCTCCAGCTCGGCCGCCTCGCGCTGCGAGACAGACACACGGGCCGGCGCCTTGCGTCTGCCCTTTGCATACTCGTTGTCTATGTGCCGGACAGCCTGCTTCTCGGCCTTCTTGACCACGCCGCGCACCCCCCTGGGTGTCGCATTGGCTTCGATGCCCTGCTCTCTCAGCTTCTCCGCGAACGTCTCGCGCCAGCGCTGTAAATCGGCCTTACGTGGATTGAGACGCACGCCGTCTAGATCAACAGCCTTGACGGCCAGGTGAACGTGCGGGTGCTTCTCGTCCTCGTGCGCCGCGAAAACGTACTGATGATTGCCGAACAGCTCGGACGCGAACGCGCGGGCCGCCTTCTTCACGGAAGCGCGGTCGGTGCCAGGCGGCATAGACAGCACGATATTGAACGCCTCGCGCTTCTTGCCATCCTCGTAGGGGATACCGCCGCCGCGCCAGTCGTCGCGCACGGCTCGCACATCTTCCTTGCCCTGATGAACCCTGCCTTGCTCGTCCTCCAGCTCGACAGCACCGTTCCGCGATATGTAATCCATGTGGGCCTTGATGCTGCGCATGTCCTTGCCACCGCCCGAAATCTTCACCATAACCTCGGGCGCCTTGCGAACGGTCGCGGCTAGCTTTTCACGCACGGCCGGCCTCGATGTCGGCGCTGGTTTGGAATAGCGGCCACCCGCGATGTTCTTGCCTTTCCGACCCCGAACTTGGCCGTAGTCGGTTCGCTCGCCCCAATCCTTCAATACGCCGTCAATCTCACGCCTGGACATCACTACCCTCCATCACCTTGATACCCCAACGGCTAAGGCTCGCGTCCTGGACGGCCGCCACCTTATCCGTGTGCTGGTAGATGTACGTCGCCAGCTTCTCGACTTGCTCCGTTTTGAGGCGCGTTTGCCCGGTTTCATTTAGGCGCTTTGCGATCTGGTTCAGGTTCCGACCGATGGCCCGAAGCTGATAGGACGATTCCCATAGTGCCTTTGTCGTCTCCATCGTGAACTGCGGTTCATGCGTCAAGCTCGCTCGCACGCAGTTAATGACCCAGCGTTGAGGCGAACAGCCTTCGCCCTCGGCGCGGGCTGTGATGCCCTGGAACTCGGTTGAGGTGAAGCGCACTTCAAGCCGCTCCTTCGGCCCGTCGTCCGGCTCGCCCTCGGTTTGCGCAGCAATCCAGCGGCGCACGTCGGGCGGCATGTCGTCCTGAATCATGTAGCGCATCAGCGCCCGCAGTATCGCGGGCGATTTCTTCTTGTTGCGCTCGCAGTAGGCGGCCCACTGATCGCGCAGGTCATCGGGCAACCGTAGGGGATAGATATAGCTACCTCGGGTTGCCCCAATCTCGGCAATTCGCGGCATACGCGGTTCCTAAAGGTGTGGGGGGGCATACGTATGAACGTAGTGTAATACACTTTACCGGCGTTAGCCTATCCTGCATTAGCCCACACCCCCCCACACTCTTTTGGTCATGACCAAGGTTTTCACCCTTTTGTCGGGGAATGCGGCCTCGCACCCGACACTCACGAAAGAATTTCGTGATGGAAACGAAAAAGCCGCCTTACGGCGGCTTTTGCTTGGCATCGAAACCTGACCTACAACGGTGAACAAGTTCGCCAGATCAGTCTAGCGCCCTCTTTCAATCCGTACTTCTGGAACTGCCCTCGTGCAAGTTCCAGCGCGTCGAATGCTGGCTTGATCGAGAAATGGTAATCGTCGGTTTCAGGCTCCATGTCCTCGATGGCAAACAAAAGCCCCGTGTCGTCAAAAAAACCGATGGTCAAGGGAACGCGAGTATCACGCATCCAAAATACGCGCGGTTCTGACTTGGCCCAGGTGAACAACATCCCCGGCCCCACGCTCTCACGCTTGGCCAGCCCTCTAGCCTGCTGCTCGACGGTCTTCGCAACCGGCACGCCCGCAAGGGCCGTACCATTGGAAAAATAAAGGTCGCAGGCTTCCACAGGCTGCGCCGCGTAGGCCCGCTGCCTGCCGACAACAAACGCAACGGCCAGCCCAAGCGCGATCAGCACGCAAAAAACTACCCACGCTCGGCCGGGTTGCCAGATAGCACACCGCCCCCTTCCGCCCTTGCGGGCGGGGTGGGAAAAGGCGGCTGCGCCGCTCTGGTCGCTCATTTATCGCCCTCGGTTAAGAGGTTGATCGTGCAGCGGCCGGCCTCGACTTCCTCATCACCGCCACCGTCCTCGTAGCGGATTCGGATCAGGCCCGGCGTGGTGGGCCTGCGGTTCAGCAGGACGGCTGCGGCGCGGCCTTCGTATTCAACCAGCAGCAGAGGCTTTTTCATCGCGTCCGGGTCTGAAACAGCCTTGCCACGCGGCCAACTGGTCAGCTCGCCGCGATCTTCCTCGCCAGTGGCTCCCCCCTGGTTGTCGGTGGAACCTGTGCCCTCGCCTTCGGCGCCCGCTGGCTTCTGCTTGCCCTGCTCGCGCTGCGGTTTTTCGGCCGGGTTGCCGCCGCCGTCCTGGCCGCTTCCGGTGCCGGAGTCTTGGTCATGACCAAGACTTTCACCAGTGCCGGGCGCGGCTCCTTGCCCGTTACCTGCTTCGGCTCCAGCCGGGGCAAGGGAGGGCGGCCGGGGCTTATCACCCTTGAGGATGGCCGCCAGCTCGGAAACTGTCTTCCGCGTTACTTCTTCGCCACCCTCGCACCAATCCTCGACGGCCTCGGGAAACTTGTCGTGCAGTGCGCGCAGCTCGTAGAGCGTCTTCGGCGAAGTGCAACGCCCGGCGCGGTAGATTTCTTCGATGCAACCGGGCGGGGCAATCAACGCAAGGTGCTGCGTGATAAGAGCCGCATCCTTCCCGAGTTTGCGCGCGATTTCCGCCTTCTTCACGCCCTCGTCTAACTTGCGCTGAATGAACAGGGCAAGCTCCATCGGCTTGAGGTTGTCGCGCTGCTCATTCTCGATCACTTGGTCGAAGTCGTCGCTCGTCTCATCAACGAAGGCCGGAATGGTTTCCTTGCCGGCCGCGATGGAACCGCGATAACGGCGTGCGCCGAAGTTGAGCATCCACTTCCCAGGCTTGAAAGGATGTGGGCGAACGGAAACCGGCTGACGGACGCCGCGCTCCTTGATGCTTGCGGTCATTTCCGCCAAAGTTTCCTCGCTGAACTCCTTTCGCGGCTGATCCGGGTCTTCCTCGATGTCGGCCAGCGGGATTTCCATCGGCTTGCCGGTCGGTGCCGCCTCGGTGAAGGCGGCGAAAGGCTTGTCTTCGAGTGCAGAAAGATCAAGGGCCATTACTCAACTCCCATTCCCATTTGCATTGCGATCTTGGAGAAAACCGGCCGGATGTGCGCCCAGGCTTCGCGGGCGCTGCTCTTGCCGAGCTGCCACACTGGCAGGCCAACTGCTTGAGCCTCGGGGATCGCGGTTGTCTTCTTGATGGCCGCAAAACCGCCATTGTCGCCAAGCGGAATCAGCAGCTTTGCGAACGCGGCCGACAGGTCGCGCAGGTTCTCGCGCTGGAAGGGTGTCGGCTCCACGATGTTCGGAAGAATGCCGATCAGCTCCAGCTTCTTATTGATGGTCGCCTGAATTTTCCGAATGCCGATGTTGTCGTGATTCAGCAGGTCGCCGATACCGTCGATGGCCTCTTGGTTGAGCTGGAGGGGCGACAGCACGAAGTCGCCGACGACAAGGCTCGCCAGTTGGCGGATGTCGGGATTTGGATTCGTGTCGATCACGCACACGTCGAATCGGTCGGCGACAGAAGCCAAGAACGTGTAAAGGTTCGTGGCGAACTTGTTGTGCTCGGCCGCTTGCTTCTCCATCTTGATAAGGTCGGCGTCGCCAGCCACCAAGACAAAATCAGCGTGCTCGATGCTGGATGCATCCATCTTCGATGCAAGGATGCGGCTGCTTGTGACAGCGGACACGGTAGCGAGCTTGCCGGTGCGGATGGCCTTCGAGGTGTTGCGCTGGTGGTCGAAGTCGATCACCAGGACGCGCAGCTTGCGCAATACGGCGAGGTAGTAGGCGTACTGAACGACAATGGCCGACTTACCGACCCCGCCTTTCTGGTTCGCAAGAACTAGCGTTTTCATGCGGTTACTCCTTCAAAAAATTACGAACGGTGGTCACTGAGGTTTCTATGCCTTGCTCAGCCAGAAACGCGACGATCTGCTGAAACGTGTAGCCTTTGCTTTGCAGGATTCGCATGTCCTGGCCGAAAGGCTCCAAGACGGCAGGGGACAGCTTGGGTTTTTCGCGGGCCATGAACTCGCTGGTTCGCTGCTTTTCGGCTTTCTCCAGAAAGCGAGTGCGAACCATGTTCGCTTGCTGTTTGGACATATCGCATGCCGATGCCGCATCGGACAACGGCACACCATCGACCAGCAGGGCACGCACCACACCCAAGGATCGCTCCGACCATCTGCGACACGTCGCGGCGATGCGGGAAAACTCCGCTTCGCTCATCCTCGGGGGCGCGGCCGTCATTCACTGGCCCGCCCGGAAAGACTCGCGTTTCTCCTTGCCAGGTGCGCCAAAGGTGAAGTCTTCGACAACGAAGTTGTAGCCGTACACCGCTTCACCATCCTTCTCGT
>Ga0213878_10000077_pt1 | contig 56071 bp, 46 predicted proteins | sample VelepicoBEBS_R02_FD_161053 | JGI IMG/M metagenome (GOLD analysis project Ga0213878, IMG submission 161053) | Vellozia epidendroides bulk soil microbial communities from rupestrian grasslands, the National Park of Serra do Cipo, Brazil - BS_R02 | ecosystem: Environmental > Terrestrial > Soil >... | reverse complement strand
ACGACCGCCGTCGCGAAGGGCGACCTCTCGAAGAAGATCACCGTCGACGTCAAGGGCGAGGTGCTCGAGCTCAAGGGCACGATCAACACGATGGTCGACCAGCTCAACGCGTTCGCCGGCGAGGTGACGCGCGTCGCGCGCGAGGTCGGGACCGACGGGCGGCTCGGCGGACAAGCCGTCGTCGAAGGCGTCGCCGGAACGTGGAAGGACCTCACCGACTCGGTCAACACGATGGCGCGCAACCTCACGGCGCAGGTCCGCAACATCGCCGAGGTCACGACCGCCGTCGCGAAGGGCGACCTCTCGAAGAAGATCACCGTCGACGTGAAGGGCGAGGTCGCCGACCTCAAGGTCACCGTCAACACGATGGTCGACCAGCTCAACGCGTTCGCCGGCGAGGTGACGCGCGTCGCGCGCGAGGTCGGCACCGAAGGCCGGCTCGGCGGCCAGGCGCAGGTCGAAGGCGTCGCCGGAACGTGGAAAGACCTCACCGACTCGGTCAACACGATGGCCGGCAACCTCACCGCGCAGGTCCGCAACATCGCCGAGGTGACGACCGCCGTCGCGAACGGCGACCTCTCGAAGAAGATCACCGTCTCGGTGCGCGGCGAGGTGCTCGAGCTCAAGACGACGATCAACACGATGGTCGACCAGCTGAACTCGTTCGCCGCCGAGGTCACGCGCGTCGCGCGCGAGGTCGGCACCGACGGGCGGCTCGGCGGCCAGGCCGACGTGCGCGGCGTCGCCGGCACGTGGAAAGAGCTAACTGACTCGGTCAACTCGATGGCGGGCAACCTGACGAACCAGGTCCGCAACATCGCGGCCGTGACGACCGCCGTCGCGCGCGGCGACCTCTCGAAGAAGATCACCGTCGACGTCAAGGGCGAGATGCTCGAGCTCAAGGCGACCGTCAACACGATGGTCGACCAGCTGAACTCGTTCGCCGGCGAGGTGACGCGCGTCGCGCGCGAGGTCGGCACCGACGGCAAGCTCGGCGGCCAGGCGCAGGTCGAAGGCGTCGCCGGGACGTGGAAAGACCTCACCGACTCGGTGAACTCGATGGCGGCGAACCTCACCAACCAGGTCCGCAACATCGCCGACGTCACCACCGCCGTCGCGAACGGCGACCTCTCGAAGAAGATCACGGTCGACGTGCGCGGCGAGATGGCCGAGCTCAAGGGGACCGTCAACACGATGGTCGACCAGCTCAACGCCTTCGCTTCGGAAGTCACGCGCGTCGCGCGCGAGGTCGGCTCGGAAGGGCGGCTCGGCGGCCAGGCCTACGTCCAAGGCGTCGCCGGGACGTGGAAAGACCTCACCGACAACGTCAACTTCATGGCGTCGAACCTCACCAGCCAGGTGCGCAACATCGCCGACGTGACGACCGCCGTCGCAAAGGGCGACCTCTCGAAGAAGATCACGGTCGACGTCAAGGGCGAGATGCTCGAGCTCAAGGCGACCGTCAACACGATGGTCGACCAGCTCAACGCGTTCGCAGCCGAGGTGACGCGCGTCGCGCGCGAGGTCGGCACCGACGGCAAGCTCGGCGGCCAAGCCGTCGTCCCCGGCGTCGGCGGCACCTGGAAAGACCTCACCGACTCGGTGAACTCGATGGCGTCCTCGCTGACCGCGCAGGTCCGCAACATCGCCGACGTCACCACCGCCGTAGCGCGCGGCGACCTCTCGAAGAAGATCACCGTCGACGCACGCGGCGAGATCCTGGAGCTCAAAGGGACCGTCAACACGATGGTCGACCAGCTCAACGCGTTCGCCGGCGAGGTGACGCGCGTCGCGCGCGAGGTCGGTTCCGAAGGGACGCTCGGCGGCCAGGCGCAGGTGCAAGGCGTTGCGGGCACGTGGAAAGACCTCACCGACTCGGTGAACTCGATGGCGGCGAACCTCACCAACCAGGTCCGCAACATCGCGAAGGTCACCACCGCCGTCGCCAACGGCGACCTTTCGAAGAAGGTCACCGTCGACGTGCGCGGCGAGATGCTCGAGCTCAAGGACACCATCAACACGATGGTCGACCAGCTCAACGCGTTCGCCGGCGAGGTGACGCGCGTCGCGCGCGAGGTCGGCTCGGAAGGGATCCTCGGCGGACAGGCCGCCGTCCCCGGCGTCGCCGGCACGTGGAAGGACCTCACCGACTCGGTGAACCGGATGGCCGGCAACCTGACCGGCCAGGTGCGCGGCATCGCGAAGGTCGTCACCTCGGTCGCGAACGGCGACCTGCAGCGCAAGCTCACCCTCGAAGCGAAGGGCGAGATCGCGGAGCTCGCCGACACGATCAACGGGATGATCGACACGCTCGCGATCTTCGCCGATCAGGTCACCTCGGTCGCGCGCGAAGTCGGCTTCGAAGGGAAGCTCGGCGGGCAGGCCGAGGTTCCGGGCGCCGCGGGGCTGTGGCGCGACCTGACCGACTCGGTCAACCAGCTCGCCTCGCAGCTCACCTCGCAGATCCGCGCGATCGGCGAGGTCGCCACCGCGGTCACGAAGGGCGATCTCACCCGCACGATCGAGGTCGGCGCGCAAGGCGAGGTCGGGCTCCTCACCGAGAACGTCAACGAGATGATCCGGAACTTGCGCGACACCACGCGCAAGAACCAAGAGCAGGACTGGCTCAAGACCAACCTCGCTCGCTTCACCGGGATGCTGCAGGGCCAGAAGGACATCAAGACGGTCGCGAAGCTCATCATGTCGGAGCTCGCGCCGCTGGTGACCGCGCAGGTCGGCATCTTCTACCTCAACGAGCCGATCGACGAGGTTCCGCTGCTGCGCTACACCGCGGGCTACGCCGCGCCGCGCCGCCGCGGGACGCTGCAGTTCGGCCCCGGCGAAGGGCTCGTCGGCCAGTGCGTCGCCGAGAAGGAGCGCATCCTCGTCGGCAACGCGCCGGCGGACTACCTGCAGGTGACGTCGGGCTCGGGGAGCGCGCAGCCGCTCAACGTCGTGGTTCTGCCGGTGCTGTTCGAGGGCGACATCAAGGCCGTCATCGAGCTGGCCTCGTTCGAGGCGTTCAGCGACAACCACTTGCTCTTCCTCGACCAGCTCACGCAGTCGATCGGCATCGTCCTCAACACGATCGCCGCCAACATGCGGACCGAGGAGCTCCTCAAGCAGTCGCAGTCGCTCGCCGTCGAGCTGCAGGCGCAGCAGGACGAGCTTCAGCAGACGAACGAGGAGCTCGAAGAGAAAGCGCGTCTGCTCGCGGAGCAGAACGAAGAGGTCGAGAAACGCACCCGCGAGATCGAGGAAGCGCGCCGCGCGCTCGAGCAGAAGGCCGAGCAGCTCGCGCTCACCTCGAAGTACAAGTCGCAGTTCCTCGCCAACATGTCGCACGAGCTGCGCACCCCGCTCAACTCGCTGCTCATCCTCTCGAAGCAGCTCAGCGACAACAAGGAGCAGAACCTCTCGGTCAAGCAGGTCGAGATGGCGCAGACGATCCGGCGCGCCGGGTCCGATCTGCTCACGCTGATCAACGACATCCTCGACCTCTCGAAGATCGAGTCGGGGACGACCTCGGTGGATATCTCGGAGCAGCGCGTCGTCGACATCTGCGACGACGTCGAGCGGACGTTCCGCGGCGTCGCGCAGGAGCGCGGTCTGCTGTTCGCGGTGCACGTCGACCGCGACGTCCCGGAGTCGCTCGAGACCGACCAGACGCGCCTGATGCAGATTCTCAAGAACCTGCTCTCGAACGCGTTCAAGTTCACGCAGCACGGCTCGGTCGAGCTCTCGCTGCAGCGCGCCCTGCGCGAAGTCGACGGCGTGCTCGGACAGTACGTCGCCTTCTCCGTGCGCGACACCGGGATCGGGATCCCGGGCGACAAGCACAACGTCATCTTCGAGGCGTTCCAGCAAGCCGACATGTCGACGGCCCGCAAGTACGGCGGCACCGGCCTGGGCCTGGCGATCTCGCGCGAGATCGCAGGGCTGCTCGGCGGCGACATGACGGTCGAGTCGGAGCCGGGCGCGGGATCGACGTTCACCTTCTACCACCCGCTCGAGCGCACCGGGCGCGCCGCGACCGCCGTCGACGGCGTCTACGTTCCGCCGCCGGTAAGGCCGGTCGTCCCCGACGACGTGCCGCTGCTCGACCCGGTCCGCACGATCCCGAGCGGTTCGGTCGAGGACGACCGCGCCGCGGTGCGGCCGCAAGACCGCGTCGTGCTCATCATCGAGGACGACACGACCTTCGCGCGCATCCTCTTGGGGCTCGCGCGCGACCGCGGCTTCAAGGGACTGATGGCGAGCAACGGCGCCGACGGTCTTGCGCTGGCGCGGCAGTTCGTCCCCGACGCGATCACGCTCGACATCGGGCTCCCCGACGTCGACGGGTGGTCGCTGCTCGATCAGCTCAAGCGCGATCCGGCGACGCGGGCGATCCCGGTTCACGTGATCTCCGGCGAAGAGCAGTGGCAGAAGGCGCTCGACAGCGGCGCGTTCGCGCACCTGAAGAAGCCGGCCAGCGAGGACGCGCTCACCCAGGCGTTCGACAACCTGCTGGGTTTCGCCGACGCCGCGTCGCGCAACGTGCTCGTCGTCGAGGACGACGTCACGCAGCTCTCGGCGATGGCGAACCTGATCCAGTCGGGCGAGGTGACCGTCACCGCGGTCTCGACCGGCGCGCAGGCGCTCTCCGCGCTCGACGAAGCGCACTTCGACTGCGTGATCGTCGACCTCGGGCTGCCCGACATCGAAGGGCTGGCGCTGATCGAGAAGATCAAGCAGCATCCCTCGCACGTGCGCGTGCCGGTGATCGTCTACACCGGGCGCGAGCTGACCGAGCACGAAGAGAGCTCGCTGCGGCGGCTCTCCGAGTCGGTGATCGTCAAGGACGCGATGTCGCCCGAGCGGCTGATCGAGGAGACCTCGTACTTCCTCAACCAGGTCGAGGCGCGGCTCCCCGAGGTGAAGCGGCCGGTCCACGTCAACGGCAGCGGCACGCTCGAAGGGCGCACGATCCTCATCACCGACGACGACACCCGCAACATCTACGCGCTGCGCAGCGCGCTCGAGGAGTTCAAGATGATCGTCCTCACCGCCGAGTCGGGCGCGGAGGCGATCGGGCACCTGCGCACGCATCCTGAGATCGACGTCGTCCTGATGGACATCATGATGCCGGAGATGGACGGATATGAGACGATCCGCCGGATTCGCGCGCGCAACGAGTGGAAGGACCTTCCGATCATCGCGCTCACCGCAAAGGCGATGAAGGGTGACCGCGAGCAGTGTCTCGCGGCCGGCGCCTCCGAGTACATCTCGAAGCCGGTCGACATCGACCAGCTCGTCGCCTTGATCCGGGTGTGGCTGAACGTCGCCGCCTAACGTGATCGCGGAACGCTTGGTTCCCGAGCCGCCTTCGGGCGGTGAGGGAACCCTCTCGCCGGGGGTCACCGAGCTCGAGCTGCGGTTGCTGCTCGAGGCGGTGTACCGCGTCTCGGGATTCGACTTCCGCGAGTACGCGCCGGCGACGGTGAAGCGGCGGGTCGCGGAGCGGGTGCGGGCCGAGGGGATGCGGACGATTTCCGGACTGATCGAGCGCGTGCTGCACGATCCGCCGGCGATGTTGCGCTTCGTCGACGCGCTCACCCACAACGCGAGCTCGCCGTTCCGCGAGCCGGCGTTCTTCACGGCGTTTCGCGAGCGCGTGCTGCCGCGGCTGCGGACCTTTCCGCACGTGCGCATCTGGGTGATCGGCGCCGGGGACGATGCGTACTCGTTGGGGATCCTGCTGCGCGAGGCGGAGCTCTATCACCGCGTGCGGATCTATGCGACCGACGCGGGGGAGGCGGCGACCGAGCGCGCCAAGGCCGGTGCCTTTCCGGTGGAGCTGCTCGACGAGTACGGGCAGCGGTACGCGGAGGCCGGCGGCGCGCGGCAGCTTTCCGACTACGTCGAGGTCGTCGGCGGGCAGGCGGTGTTCAAACCGGCGCTGCGCGAGCACATCGTCTTCGCGCAGCACAATCTTGCTTGCGATTCCTCCTTCAACGAGTTCCATCTCGTGGTGGCACGGAACGTGATCACGCACTTCAACCGGACGCTCGCGTATCGGGCGCATCAGGTCATCTTCGAGTCGTTGATCCGGCTTGGGTATCTGGGGATGTCGGCGAAAGAAACGCTGCGGTATACGCCGCATCAGCGGGCCTACGAAGAGCTCGACGCTACGGAACGGTTCTATCGGCGGCTGCGGTAGCGCACCGGCAGTTCGGCATCGGTCATCGGGGCATCGGTAGGGATGTGATGTTGTTGTGGCGGGGACGCTCCCTGCGGCGCATCCATGCGCCTCCGGTCGCTCGGGTTCGTCGTCGCTCCCGCCCTCCGGGCTCCGCTCCTCCTCAACGCCCCGCCACAACAACATCACACCCCTACCTCCAGGCACGACAACACCGGGCTAGGGAATGAGGCCGCGGCGATACGCGGTAACTGCGGCTTGCGCACGGTCGGAGGCCGAGAGCTTCGCCAAAATGTCGGCTACGTGGCCTTTTACGGTGCCGAGACTTACATAAAGACGTTCGGCGATTTCGACGTTGCCGATGCCGTCGGCGATCAGCTTGAGGATTTCCGTTTCGCGCGGCGTGAGCGGCGAGTGCTCAGGACGTTGCGCCGTGCCGCTGAGCTTGCGGAGGACGACGTGGGCAATGCGGGGGTCGAAGTAGGCGCCGCCGGCGGCGACTGCGCGGACGGCGTCGATCACGATGGACGGGTCGGACGATTTTACGCAGTAAGCGTCGGCGCCGGCGGCGAGCGCGGCGAGTACTTCATCGTCAAGCTCTTGCATCGTCAGGATGACGACGTGCGGCGGATCGGGCTTTGCTTTGATCTCGCGGGTCAGCGTGATTCCGTCTTTGCCGGGAAGACCAAGGTCGATTACCGCAACGTCGGGTCGCCCGCGCGTAATCGCTTCTTCTCCAGCAATTCCGTCGGGCGCTTCGGCGACCACGTCGATTCCGGCGGCTTCCAGCGAAGTACGGAGGCCTGCGCGGACCAGCGCGTGGTCTTCGACCAGGACGACGCGAATCGCCCTGCGCCCGTCATCCTGAGCTTGTCGAAGGGCGCTCATGCCGACGCTTTCGGGAGCGAGAAGGTGAACACCGAGCCGCGCGGGTCGCGGGGCGCGTAGCGGACGGTGCCGCCGCTCTCTTCGGCGATGCGGCGCACGATGTACAGACCTAAACCCGTCCCGCCGCCGGCGCGCGAGGCGCTGGAGAAACGTTGGAACAGCGCGGCGCGCGAGCGCTCGTCGATGCCGTAGCCGTCGTCGGCGACGATCACGTCGGTGCGGGTGGGTGACGGGACGACGCTAAGCTGGACGGTTCCGCCGCTGGGGGTGTGCTGCAATGCGTTCGCGACCAGGTTTGCCAGCGCGCGCTTGACGTCGGCGCGCGCGGCGCGCGCGGCGGCGGGCGCGTTCGCGGTGACGGTGAGCGTGATCCCGCGCGACTCGGCCATCGCGCTCAGCTCGGAGGCGATCTCGCGGGCGACGGCGGCGAGGTCGAACGGCTCGCGCTCGGGATGACGGTCGCCGGACTCGAAGCGCGCGACGAGCAGCAGCGTCTCGGCGAGGCGGACGAGGTCGTCGATCGAGACGAGGCTGTCGCGCAAGACCGTTTGATAGCGGTCCGGGAGCGGGCCGTAGGCGCCGGTTGCGGCTTGGCGGAGCGTCATCGAGAGCGCGGCGAGCGGCGTGCGCAGGTCGTGCGAGATCGCGTAGACCAGGTCGCGAATCACCTCTTGGCGCTCGCCGAGCGCTTCGTTTCGCTCCGCGAGCTGGCCGAAGAGACGTGCTTGGCCCAGCGCGTTGACCGCCAGCGTCGCGAAGCTGCGCGCGGTTTGCAGCGCGGCGTCGTCGGGCGCTTCGCCGTCGTAGGCGACGACGAGCACGCCGAAGTTCGCGCCGCGGTCGGCGAGCGGAAGCGCGAGCGCGCTGTGCGCGTTCAGGCGGTCGAGCACGAAGCGCGCGACCGGATCGGCGGCGCGCACGACGCTGACGGTGCCGTCGTCGGCGACGCGGTGGACCAGCGAGACGATCTCGGACGAGGGGCGCTCGTCGAGGACCTCGACTTCGCCGGCGCGGTTGCGGGCTGCGAGAACCTCCTGTCCGGTCCGCGCGGGGTACCAGTAGGCCGCTTCACCGTCGAGCGCGCCCGGCGCTTCACGCACGATCGCGCGCGTGACGACGTCGGGCGAGAGCGAGGCGCGAATCCGTTCCGCCGTTGCGGAAAGCGTCGCTTCCCGGCGGGCGCGCGCTTCTTGCGCGGCCGACCCGCTCCGCGCGCTCTTGCACCGCCGTGCTCAGATAGCCGACCAGCACGATCGAGAGCGCGGACAGGAGACGGTCGCCGATCCCGATCGCGTCCCAGCGATAGCCGGCCTGCGCGGCGTTGACGAACGCCGCGACGGCGTCGGCGATCAGCGACGCGATGACGAGCGCGGCGGTGAGGCGGCGGCTTTGCGTCAGCGCGGCGAGCACGATCGGGACGTCGAGCAGGATCGCGACGACGAACGTCTGCGGCGTCAGCGCGTCGGCGACGAAGACGAGGGCGAGCAGCGCGAAGGCGGCAATGGCAACGGCTCGCGAGCGCACGAAAACGGCTTCGGGGAGCCGTGGTCCCGCCCTGCGAAGAGCCGGACTCGTGCGCGAATCAGGACGCTCCGGGGCGGCGGCGCTGCTCGTCGAGCTCGGCCTCACGCCGAAGCTCACGATCTACCTCGCCGGCGCGCCCGGCGCCGGGAAAACGCACCGTCTGCTCACCGACGCGCTGCGCGAAGCGAAGGCCGGACGGCGCGTCGCGATCGGGTGGATCGAGACAAAAGGGCGGCCGCAGCTCGACACGCTGGCGGCGGCGCTCCCGCGCATTGCGCCGCGCCGTTATGCCGTGGGCGGCACGGTCGTCGAAGACTTCGATCTGGACGCGGCGCTGGAGAGCGACTGCGAGACGATCGTGCTCGACGAGCTCGCGCACTCGAACCCCGACGGAGCGCCGCACGCGAAGCGCTGGCAAGACGCGCTCGCGCTGCGCGAAGCGGGGAAATCGGTCCTCGGCGCGCTGAACGTGATGCACCTCGACACGGTCGCGCCGGTCGCCGAGCGCATCATCGGCTATCCGGTGCGCGAGATCGTGCCGATGGCGTTCCTGCGCAAAGCCGACCGGGTGATCGCGCTCGACGTCGCGCCCTCGATTTTGGAATCACGCTTGCGGACGGGGCGGATCGTGCGCGACGAGGACGTGGAGCGCGCCGCGGCCGGCGTGTTTCAGCCGAAGAACTTGAGCATGATGCGGGAGCTGCTGCTGCGCGTCGTGGACGATCTGACCGTGCCGGTCGTCGCGCCGAGCAAAGTCTCGATCGCGCTCGCGGTCGTGGTCGGGCACGGCGATCCCGAGCCGTTCCTGCGCCGCGCGGCGGCCTTCGCCGACGCGCTGGACCTCGCGCTCGAGGTGACTTCCGTCGAGGCGAGCGATGCGCAGCGCGTCACCGACGTCACGCTGCGCGTCGACGGCGGCGTCGTTCCGCCCCCGCAGAAGCTCGCGCGTGGCGACTTGCACGACGTGCGCGCTTCGCTGGTGATCGTACCGCGCGGCGTGCTCGCCGACCGCATCCTGGCGCAGCCGCTCGACCGCGATCTGCTGGTCGCCGATCCGGCCAGCGCGGCCCTGCGCGCCGGCGAATCGGGCCGGCATCCCTACGGCTTCGCGCTCGGTGACCGGCTGCGCATCGGGTACGGCAAGCTGACGATCTATCTCGGCTCGGTGGCGGGGAGCGGCAAGACCTACGCGATGCTTGACCGCGCGCACCAGCTGATCGACGAAGGCGTCGACGTCGTCGCCGCGCTGGTCGAGACGCACGGCCGCGAAGAGACGGCGGCGCTGCTGGCCGGGATCGAGCAGATTCCGCGCTTGCCGAACGGCGAGATGGACCTGCAAGCGCTGCTCGCGCGGCACCCGAAGGTCGCGCTGATCGACGAGCTCGCGCACACCAACGTGACCGCCGGCGAGCGCGCGAAGCGCTACGACGACGTGATCGCGGTGCTGCGCAGCGGGATCGACGTGATCACCACCCTGAACGTGCAGCACTTCGAAGGGGTCGGCGACGCGGTCGAGCGGCTCACCGGGACGCGCGTGCGCGAGACGCTCCCCGACAGCGTCTTGGAGTTCGCCGACGAGGTCGTCTTCGTCGACGTGACGCCCGACGTGCTGCGGCAGCGGCTCCGCGAAGGGAAGATCTACCCGCGCGAGCGCGTCGACGCGGCGCTGGCGAACTTCTTCCGCACCGAGAACCTCGCGGCGCTGCGCGAGCTCGCGGTGCGCGAGATGCTGCGCGCGCTCTCGGAGCGGCGGCGCGAGCGGCCGTTCGGGCGCATCGTGCTGGGCGTCGCGCCGCGCGAGCGCGACGTCGATCTGATCGAGCGCGCGGGGCGGCTTGCGAAGCGGCTCGACGTCGATTTGCGCGTCATGGTGGTGACGCCGCAGTCGGACGATGCGACGCGCGCGCTCGTCGCGGTGCTGGCGCGCGCGGCGCACGCCGCGCACGCAAGCTTCGTCCACGAGGTGGCGCCGGACGCGCCGGCGCGCGTCGCCGAGCGGCTCGCGGAAGGCGACGTCGTCGCGGTCGAGTCGCCGCGCAACCGCCGCGGGCTGTTCGGCAAGCACTCCTTCGCGGTGCGGCTGTTGGCCGCGGGCGCGCGCGAGATGCTGGTTCTCGCGCCGCGCCGGGACTCCGATCAGAAGTAGTAGCTGAGCCCGAAGCCGACGCCGTGGTACTTTCCGGTTGCGGCGGTCGGCGAGACGCTCGCCGACGCGTCGACTTGCAGCCGCGGGCCGAAGTCGTGGTACACGCCGTAGATGTACTGCGTGCGGGTCGCCGTGCCGGGGCCGCTCGCCTGCGAGAACGTCGCGATCTCGGCGTAGACGCCGTTCGCGTTCGGCAGCGTGACGCCGAGGTTCAGCGACGGCACGAACGAGGTCCAGCGCTGCGGGCCGTTGGTGAGCGATTGCGACTGCGCCGTCGCGGCCAGCGAGAAGACGGGCGAGAGCGTGTACCCCGCGTTGAGGGCGTAGATCGCGGTCGTTCCGTTCGCTGAGACGCCGTTCAAGCCGGTCGGCGCCGTGAAGAACGCCTGGCCGCCCCAGTTGAACTTCGGCGTGTAGCCGAACACGTACTTGAGGCCGGCGCCGACGTCGCTCGCGCCGGTCGTCACGGGCGGCCCGCCGGCGCTGGAGCGCACGATTTGCGGCGGCGCGACCTGCAGCTCGAGGGCGGGAACCTTCGTCCCGATCCGGATCAGCGTCTGCGGATAGGTCACCGTGTTTCCGATGCCCGGCGAGGTCGCGTTCAAATAGCCCAGCTCGACCTCGACGTGGTTCGGGCGCACCGTGCAGACGGAGTTCGTGACCGTCGGCCGCGTGACGATCGCGCTGATCGACGTGCAAGGGTCGTTCGCGCCGAACGCCGGTCCGATCGGGTTCGGCGCTGCCGACGGCGCGGGGGACGGCGACGGAATCGTTTGCGCGAGCGCGCCCTTCGACAAGCTCAGGACGACAAAGGCGCTCAGCGCGACGACGCGGCTCACGGTGTGGGCGCGGCTCGTGGAGGCGACGGGGGTCACGGTTTCGCGGCGGCTCCTTGCGCGTCGAGGGCGCGGTTCAGTTGGAGAACGTTCACGCGCGGCTCGCCGAGCAGGCCGAACTGACGCGGCGTGACGTGCGCGGCGATCAACGCGCGCACTGCAGCCAGCGGCAGCGCGCGCGCCTTCGCGACGCGCGCCGCCTGATAGTATGCGCCTTCGGGAGAGATGTCGGGATCGATCCCGCTCGCGCTAGACGTGATCAGGTCCATCGGGATCGGTCCGGTCGCGTCGGGGTTCTCCTTCTTCAGCGCGGCGATCGTGCTCTTCGTGGCGTCGAGCAGCTTCTTGCTGGTCGGGCCGTAGTTCGTGCCGCCGGTCTGCGTCGGATCGTAGCCTTTGCCGGCCGCCGACGGACGGCCGTGGAAGTAACGCGGTTTCGTCCAGTTCTGCCCGACGAGCTCCGAACCGATCAGCGTGCCGTTCCGGTCGTAGACCAGCGAGCCTTCGGCCTGGTGGTGGAACAGGACCGTCCCGATTGCCCAGATGGCCAACGGGTAGATCAGGCCGAGCGCGATCACCGAGACGATCGTGTAGAGCAGCGAGGTGGTGAGGTGCCGCAGCGTGCCTTCGCGCGCCTCGGTCGTGTCTTGCGTGGTGTTCGTTGCCATGTCAGTGCGTTCCGGTGAGGTGGAGGCCGACCAAGATCAAGTCGATCGCCTTGATCCCGATGAACGGGGCGATGATCCCGCCCAGCCCGTAGACGAGCACGTTCTCGCGCAGCACGGCGTCCGCGCCGCGCGGGCGATAGGCGACGCCGCGCAAGGCGAGCGGGATCAGCGCGACGATGATCAGCGCGTTGAAGACGATCGCCGAGAGGATCGCGCTCTGCGGCGTCGCGAGCCGCATCACGTTCAGCGCGTCCATCGCGGGATACGCCGCCGCGAACATCGCCGGCAGGATCGCGAAGTACTTCGCGACGTCGTTGGCGATCGAGAACGTCGTGAGCGAGCCGCGCGTCATCAACAGCTGCTTGCCGATCTCGACGACCTCGATCAGCTTGGTGGGATCCGAGTCGAGGTCGACCATGTTGGCCGCCTCTTTGGCGGCCTGCGTCCCGCTGTTCATCGCTACGCCGACGTCGGCTTGCGCGAGCGCCGGCGCGTCGTTGGTCCCGTCGCCGGTCATCGCGACGAGCCGGCCTTCGCCCTGCTCGCGCCGGATGAGCGCCATCTTTGTCTCGGGCGTGGCCTCGGCGAGGAAGTCGTCGACGCCCGAGTCGCGGGCGATCGCGGCCGCGGTGAGCGGGTTGTCGCCGGTGATCATCACCGTGCGGATCCCCATCGCGCGGAGGCGGTCGAAGCGGACGCGCATGTTCGGCTTGAGGATGTCCTTGAGCGCGATGCATCCGAGCACGCGCCCGCGCTCCGCGAGCAGCAGCGGCGTCCCGCCGGCGCGGGCGATCTTCTCGACCTCGGCCGCCAGGACGTCAGTGCCGACCGCCGGTTTCGCGGTCGTCGTCGCGCCGCCGCCGCCCGCCGTAACGGCACCCGCGCCGTTGTTTTGCGCGACCCAGGCGCGGACCGCGTCGGGGGCGCCCTTGCGCAGCTGAGAGCCGTCGGCATAGTCGACGCCCGACATGCGCGTGTACGCGCTGAACGGCACGACCGTCGCATCGTGCGGGAGCGCGCCGGCCGCCGCGTCTTGCACGGCGAGCCCACCTTGCGACCCCGCGAGGAGAACGAGGGAACGTCCTTCGGGCGTCTCGTCGGCAAGCGAGGCGAAGTAGGCGGCGCGATACGCTTCGGCGTCGCTCACGCCGGGCGCCGGTATGATCTCGGTCGCCTGGCGGTTCCCGAGCGTGATCGTGCCCGTTTTGTCGAGCAGGAGCGTGTCGACGTCGCCGGCCGCTTCCACGGCGCGGCCCGACATCGCCAGCACGTTGCGCTGCAGAACACGGTCCATCCCCGCGATGCCGATCGCGCTGAGCAGCCCGCCGATCGTCGTCGGAATCAGGCATACCAGGAGCGCGATCAGCACGACGACGCTCGGCACCGCGCCGGCGTAGATGGAGAACGGCGCCAGCGTCGCGACCGCGATGACGAAGATGATCGTCAGCCCCGCGAGCAAGATCGCGAGCGCGATCTCGTTCGGCGTCTTCTGGCGTTGCGCGCCTTCGACGAGCGAGATCATCCGGTCGAGGAACGTCTCGCCGGGATTCGCGCTGACGACGTAGACGATCCGGTCGGAGAGAACACGCGTTCCGCCGGTCACCGACGAACGGTCACCGCCGGCTTCGCGGATCACCGGTGCGGACTCGCCGGTGATCGCCGACTCGTCGACCGTCGCCGCGCCTTCGACGATCTCGCCGTCGGTCGCGATCAGATCGTTCGCCTCGGCCACGACGCGGTCGCCGCGGCGCAACTGCGTCGCCGGCACGTTCTCTTCTCGCGCGCCGCGGGAGCCGTCGGAAGAATCGACGAGGCGACGGGCGAGCGTCTCGGTCTTCGTTCGGCGCAGGTACTCCGCTTGCGCCTTGCCCCGCCCTTCGGCCATCGCTTCGGCGAAGTTGGCGAAGAGAACGGTGAACCACAGCCAGGCGGAGATCGCGAGGTCGAACGAAGCCTGCCCGTTCCGCACGTCCCGGAACGCGTAGAAGATCGTGACGACCGCCCCGATCTCGACGACGAACATCACCGGGTTGCGGATCTGCACCCGCGGGTCCAGCTTGACGAACGACGACCGGATCGCCGGCCAAACGATCCCCGGATCGAGCAACGAACGTGTGCGCGCCGCCATCTCAGTAGACCTTCCCTTGCAGGTTCAGGAGGTGCTCGACGATCGGGCCGAGCGCGTCGGCCGGGAAGAACGTGAGCGCGCCGAGGATAACGATCACGCCGATCAGCAGCACGACGAAAATCGGCGACGTCGTGCGGAACGTGCCGGCGGTCGTCGCCACCGCCTGTTTGCCGACCAGCGAGCCGGCCAGGGCGAGGACCGGAATCATGATCGCGATGCGGCCGAAGAGCATCACGACGCCCCCCGAGACGTTCCACCACGTGTTCGGCGAAAGTCCCGCGAACGCCGACCCGTTGTTGTTCACCATCGACGAGTACGCGTAGAGAATTTCGCTGAAGCCGTGCGGCCCGCCGTTGTTCAGCGTCGCGAGACCGGCGGGAAGCACCGCCGCGATCCCCGCCGGAACCAGCGCGAACACCGGAACGACGAGCGCGGCGAGGATCGCCAGCTGGACCTCGCGCCGTTCGATCTTCTTCCCGAGATACTCCGGCGTCCGGCCGACCATCAAGCCGGCGATGAACACCGTCAGAATCGCGTAGTAGATGATCCCGTAGAAGCCTGAGCCGACCCCGCCGAAGACGACTTCGCCGAGCTGCATGTCGAACATCGGCACGAGCCCGCCGAGTGCGGTGAACGAGTCGTGCATCGCGTTGACCGCGCCGCACGACGTGTCCGTCGTCATCGTCGCGAACAGCGCCGAGGCGGCGATCCCGAAGCGCGCTTCCTTGCCTTCCAAATTCGGGCCCGCGACGCCGAGCGCGTGGACCGCCGGGTTACCGGCCGCTTCGGCCCAGTACGCGACGGCGAACCCGACGATGAACAGCGCGCTCATCGCGCCGAACAGCGCCCAGCCTTGCCGCTGGTCTCTCACGTACCGCCCGAAGGTGTACGTCAGCGCGCCGCCGATGAGGAAGATGCAGACGAGCTCCAGCAGGTTGGTGAAGCCGTTCGGGTTTTCCCAGGGCGCCGCCGAGTTCGCGTTCACGAAGCCGCCGCCGTTGGTGCCGAGCTCTTTGATGATCTCTTGCGAGGCCATCGGCCCTTGCGGCAGCGATTGCTTCGCGCCTTCGAGCGTCGTCGCGGTCGGGTACGCGTTGAAGTTCTGCGGGACGCCTTGCGAGAGCAGGATCAACGCGCCGGCGAACGAGATCGGCAGCAGCACGTACAGCGACGCGCGGGTCAGGTCGACCCAGAAGTTTCCGATCGTGCGCATCTGCCGGCGCGCGAGCGCGCGGATCAGCGCGACGCAGATCGCGATCCCGGCCGCTGCCGAGACGAAATTGTGCCACGCCAAGCCGGCCATTTGCGAGAGGTAGCTCATGGTCGACTCGCCGCTGTAGAACTGCCAGTTCGTGTTCGTCATGAACGAGATCGCGGTGTTCCAGGCCAGGTCGGGCGCGAGGTTTCCGAAGCCCTGCGGGTTCAGCGGCAAGAACGCCTGCAGCCGCAAGAGCGCATACAAATACAGGAAGCTGATCAGCGAAAACGCGAGCACGGCGAACGCGTAGCCCTTCCAGCCCATCTCGCGCGACGCGTCGATGCGGGTGAGGCGGTAGATGACGCGTTCGAGCGGTCCCAGCACCGGCGTGAGGAACACGCGCTCGCCTTCGAAGACGCGCGCCATATAGCTGCCGACCGGCTTTACCAAGAGGCAAACGATCGCGAAGATGACGGCGGCTTGCAACCACCCGGTCAAACTCATCGTGCGCCTCCCTCAGAAGCGTTCGGGACGCAGCATCGCGTACGTCAAGTACACGAGCGCGAGGACGGCCAGGCCTAGGCCGACGATCAAGTCGAGCGTCATATCTTCTCGCAGCCGATCACGTAGCGGTCGAGCAGCCAGAACGAAGCCGCCGTCAGCGCCAGGAGTCCGAGCTCCAAGAGCACGTTCATCGAGAGCATCGCACCCATCATAGGCTGCCTCGGCACCGGCCGGTACCGGCCGTTCGGCCGAACCGTTCGGCCGGTCGGCGACCCTGGATACAGACAAAGATTCGGCCGATGGGCGGGTTCTCCGACCGGAGGCCGCTCGGCTACCATCGGTGGGCATGAACGGATGGCTCGAAGCTGCGGCGTTGGTGATCGTGCTCACCGCGGCCACTCCGCTGCTGGGCCGTTACCTGACCGCCGTCTTCGAGGGGCCACCAACCGGTGTTCGGCGGGTCTTCGGCGGCGTGGAAAACGCGGTCTATCGCCTATGCCGGATCGATCCGCGGCACGAGATGCGATGGACGACGTACCTTTGGGCGATCGTCGCGTTTACCGCAGTTTCGAGCGCGGCGCTGTTCGCGCTGCTGCTGCTGCAGGCGGTGCTGCCGTTCAATCCTCAGCGGTTCGCGAACCTTTCGCCGCTGCTCGCGTTCAACGTCGCAATCAGCTTCGCGACGACGACCAACTGGCAGGCGTACAGCGGTGAGTCCGCGCTCGGATACCTCGCGCAGATGGCGGGGCTCGCGTGGCAGAACTTCGTCGCCGCCGCAGCCGGGCTCGCGGTCGCGATCGCGGTGATCCGCGGCTTCACCCGCTCGCGCGGCTCGACGCTCGGAAACTTCTGGGTCGATCTCACGCGCTCGCTGCTCTACGTGCTCCTGCCGATCAGCGTCCTCGGTGCGCTGCTCTTCGTGTGGCAGGGCGAGCCGCAGAACTTCTCGCCGTACCTCACCGCGGCGACGCTCGACGGCGCCAAACAGACGATCACCGGCGGACCGATGGCTTCGCAAGAGATCATCAAGCAGCTCGGCGTCAACGGCGGCGGGTTCGTAGGCGCGAACTCCGCGGCCCCGAACGAGAACCCGACCCCGCTCACCGACTTCGCGCAGCTGCTGGCGATGTTTCTGATCGGTGCGGGACTCACCAACGCGTTCGGCCGGCTCGTCGGCGACGTGCGCCAAGGCTGGATGCTCTACGCCGTGATGCTCGCGCTCTTCGTCGGCGGGTTTGCCGTCGTGTGGAGCGCCGAGCACGCCGGAAACCCCTTGGTCCATCAGCTCGGCGTCGCGGGTGCGAACCTTGAAGGCAAGGAAGCGCGGTTCGGCGACGCGACCGGCGCGCTCTCGGTCACCGTGGCTACCGACACGTCGAGCGGCGCCGCGAACGTGGCGTACGACTCGCTGATGCCTCTGTCGACCCTGGTGGCGGTGTTGAACATGCAGGTCGGAGAGATCATCTTCGGCGGCGTGGGAAGCGGCTTGTACGGGATGATCCTGCTGGTGATCGTCACCGTCTTCATCGCGGGCCTCATGGTCGGCCGCACGCCCGAGTATCTCGGAAAGAAAATTGAGCGCCGCGAGATAACGCTCGCGATCTTCGCGGCGCTGATACCGACCGTGAGCACCCTGATACCGACCGCGATCGCGTTGATTCCCGGTGCCTCGGCACCAGGAAACGGCGGACCTCACGGGTTCAGCGAGATCCTCTACGCGTTCACCTCGGTGGCCGCAAACAACGGCAGCGTGATGGGCGGGCTGAACGTGGCGAACGATTTCTACAACTGGTCGACCGCGATCGTCATGCTGCTCGGACGGTTCGGCACGCTCGTGCTCGCGCTCGCCGTCGCCGGAGGGCTCGTCGTCAAGCCCCGCAACACGAAGGCGACCCCGGGGACGCTCGGCACGGCGACGCCGCTCTTCGGCGCGCTGCTCGGCTCGACGGCGCTGGTCGTCACCGCGCTGACGTTCGTCCCGGCCGACTGTCTCGCGCAGGTCGCAGAACATCTGCTGTTGCGCGCGGGAGCTACGTTCTAGCCGGCGTCGTCCGGGATGCCGGCGATCGTGCGACTCGCGCGGTACGCGTCGAGCGGGATCGGCCCCCCGCGCGAGCGCAGCGCGCTGAGCTGCAGCTCCTCGAGCATCTCGGCGCGGCGCCGGCGCAGCCCGTCGGCGATCTCTTGAGCGCGCCGTAAGCGCAGCTCGTCCCGGCGAAGCCGATCGTCGATCATGCCATCCCGTTACCCGCCGCCAAGCCTCACGGCTCGAGCAAGCGACGATGCTCCTTCGCGGGGCGGTCAGCGCGCGAGGTTGCCGCGCCGGCGGGTGACCGGGAGCGTCACGGTGGTCGTGGTCGTGCCGTGCTCGCGGCGCACGACGAGGCCGCTGCCGAACGCGCTGACCAGAAACAGCCCGCGCTGGGACTCGGAGAAGTCGGCCGGGAGGTGGACGTCGTCGACCGAGTAGCCCGGACCGTTGTCGGCGACCTCGAGGATCGCCGTGGGCCCGTTCCAGCGCAGCCGCACGTCGATCGCGCCGGGCGCGTGGCGCGCGACGTTGCCGAGCAGCTCGCCGAAGATCAGCTCGGCGCCGTAGAGGTCCGAGGCCGGCTCGACCTGCGCGGCGAGGTACCGCTGGAAGATCGTGCGCGCGTTGTTCGCCAGCGACGCGTCCGCGATGCGGAAGACGAAGCCGGTGCTGTCGGCCTTCAGGGTCCAGCCGTCCGACGACCGCCTTTCGCCCGGCGCACGCTCCACGAGGACATTCTGTACCCCTTCAGAGCGAGCCGGTCCCGCCCGGTTCCCGCCGAACTGCCCGATCCGGGGGTATCCCAGGCTGCCAACCCTGGGTATCGCCCGAGACTTCCGTTAAGTCTCGAGCAACTTGAGGCCAATCCAAAAGCGCCGCTCCCGACGCCGTCTAATGCTTTTCCAATCGAAGGGAGGGCGGTGTTGGCGTACGAGGTGATCAAGCGCGTCAGCGGACGAGCCTACCGCTACCGGGTGGAAAGCTTCCGCGACCCGGAGACCCGCCGCGTCCGCGGGCGCTGGACGTACTTGGGCCGCGTCGACCCGGCCGACGCCGGCTTGCCGGAGCGCCCGGCAAAGCCGAGCTCGCGCGAGCGGCTGCTCGAAGCGGTCTCGCGGCTGCTCGCCACGACCGAGGCCGAGTCGCTCTCGGCCGGCTCGATCGCGCGCGAGGCCGGCGTCGCGTACGGCACGTTCTACCGCTATTTCACCGACCGCGCGCACGCTGTGCGCGAGGCGCTGCTGCGCCGCGGCCCGACCCTCGGCGACGTGGTGACCCGGTTCGGCCAGCCGCCCGGGAACCGGGAAGCCGAGCGCGAGCGGCTCGCGAGCTGGCTGCGGCAGGTCGCCGCCACCGCGCGCCGGGAGCGCGGCGTCGTGCGCGCCTGGCACGTCTACTCGAACGCCGACGACGCCGTCGTGCGCGCCCGCCGGCTCGCCGTCGACGCCGCGGTCGACCAAGTCGCGGCGTACCTGGAGGCGCTGCGCGTCGCGGGGGTGAGCGCGATCTCGTCGTCGCGTTTCGCGGCGTACGCGCTGGTCGCGCTCGCGGTCGCGCTCGGCCGCGACGCCGCGCTCGACGACGACGTCAGCCCGCGAGTCGACGGGCTCATCGCGCTCGCGTGGGATCTCTGCGGCCTGGGCTGAGCGCGCCGTAGGACGCCTTTCGAGACCGACCGAAGGCGCGCGCATGCTCGCGCGCTCGTGTCTCGCAGCGGTACTCGTCGCGTCGTGGATCGCGTCGCTCGCGGCGCCGGCGTTCGCCGACGCGACGCGTTATCGCATCCCGCCGCCGGCGATCGAGGCGGCGCTGAACGCGCCGCCGGTTCCGAGCGTCGTCGTCGGACCGCGCCACCGTTTCCTCGCGATCATGACGCCGCTGCGCTATCCGCCGGTCGCCGACCTCGCGCGCCCGATGCTGCGGCTCGCGGGGCTGCGCATCGATCCTGCGACCAACGGAATCCACCACGCGCGCGCGTTCACCTCGCTCGCGTTCGCGCGGATCGCGGATGCGCACAGCGTCCGCGTTGCGTTGCCGGCGGACGCACACGTGACCGACGTGCGCTTCTCGCCCGACGAGACGCGCTTCGCGATCACGAACGCAACCCCGCACGGCACCGAGCTGTGGCTCGGCACGCTCGGCGACGGGCGCGCGTCGCGCGTCGCGAACCTCGCGGTGAACGACGTTTTCGGCGAAGCGGTGCGCTGGGCGCCGGACGGCGTGCATCTGTTCGTGCGCGCCGTCGACCGCCGCGGCCCCGCGCCCACAGAGACGGTCGCGTCCGGGCCGGCAGTGCAAGAGACGAGCGGCAAAGCGGGCCAGATCGTCACGTACGAGGACATGCTGACCGACGCGCACGACGAAGCGCTCTTCGAGTACTACGCGACCTCGCGCGTCGAGCTGGTCGACGCGCGCACCGGCGCGGTGACGCGCACCGCCGCGCGCGGCATCTTCATAAACGACGCGCCCTCGCCGGACGGGCGCTACCTGCTCGCCGAGCGCGTCCACCGGCCGTTCTCCTACCTGTTTCCGTACGCGCGGTTCCGCGCGTGAGCGAGGTGCTCGATCTGGGCGGCCGGCGGGTGGCGACGGTCGCCGATCGTCCGCTGCAGGATCGCATCCCGGCCGACGGCGTCCCGACCGGCCCTCGCGAGGTGGCGTGGAAACCGTCCTCGCCGGCGACGCTCGCATGGGCCGAGGCGCTCGACGGCGGCGACCCGCGCACGAATGCGCCGCTCCGCGACAAGATCGTCATGCTCGCCGCACCGTTCCGCGGGACGCCGCGCGAGCTCGCGCGCACCGCGGCGCGAACGCTCTCGTTCGAGTGGCTCGACGGCGACGAGCGCGCGCTGATCACCACGTATGACCGCACGACGCGAACACGCACCGAGTTGCTCGCCGACGCGCGCGCGGCGGCGGCTGAACCGCCGAAGCCGGTGTTGTCGCGGAAGGACAATGACGTCTACAACGATCCGGGCATCCCGGTCTCCGAGCTGGCGAGAAACGGCGACGTCGCCGTCGCGCGCAGCGGCGATGCGATCTGGCTGCGCGGCGCGGGCTACGGGCCGGATGGGCGCCGGCCGTTCCTCGACCGGCTCGATCTGCGCAGCGGCGAGAAGTCGCGCCTCTTCCGCTCCGAGCTGACTCCTCTTGAGCAGCCGATCGCCGTGCTCGATCCCGGCGCCGTGCGCATCGTGACGTCGCGCCAGTCGCCGGCCGAGCCGCCGAACTACTATGTGCGGACGCGCGCGAACGACGGGCTGCGCGCTTTGACCGCGTTCACCGATCCCGCGCCGCAGCTGCGCGCGATCGGCCGCCGCGTCGTGAGCTACAAGCGCGCCGACGGCGTCGATCTCTCGTTCACGCTCTACACGCCGCCGGGGTGGAAAGAAGGGACGCGGCTCCCGACCTTCGTGTGGGCGTATCCGCTCGAGTACATCGACCGCGACACCGCCTCGCAGAACACGAACACGACGCAGACGTTCGTCTCGGTGACCGGGCCGTCACCGCTCTTCCTCGCCCTCGCCGGCTACGCGGTGCTCGACAACGCCTCGATGCCGATCGTCGGCAATCCGGCGACGGTGAACGACACCTACGTCGAACAGCTCGTCGCCGACGCGAAGGCGGCGGTCGACAAAGCGGTCGAGATCGGCGTCGCCGACCCGAACCGGATCGCGGTCGGCGGGCACTCGTACGGCGCGTTCATGACCGCGAACCTGCTCGCGCACACGCGGCTCTTCAAAGCCGGCATCGCGCGCAGCGGCGCCTACAACCGTACGCTGACGCCGTTCGGGTTCCAGAGCGAACGGCGCAGCTATTGGGAAGCGACCGATCTCTACACGAAGATGTCGCCGTTCACGTACGCCAACGCGATCAAGGATCCGCTGCTGCTCATTCACGGCATGGCCGACGACAACACCGGCACGTATCCGATTCAGTCGGAGCGGCTGTACGCCGCGATCCAAGGGAACGGCGGGACCGCGCGGCTCGTGATGCTGCCGTACGAAGCGCACGGCTACGTCGGCCGCGAGTCGGTCGAGACGACGCTGGCCGAGATGATCGACTGGCTCGACCGCTGGCTCGGCCCGCGCCGCACGCTCACCGTTCGCTAGCGCGTAGCGTCGATAATCTGCAGCGAGCCCGTTGCGCGCGACCGCAGGTGCAGCGCTACCGACGTGCCGTAGCCGGTTTCCAGCCTCAGCAACTGTAAACCGTCCGGGCCGGTCACGGCGTGTGGACGAAGCGTCTCCGTCCCTGCGACCGGGTCACCGACAGACCAGGCGAAGCGTTCGACCACGAAAGCCCCGTCGTCGGCGCGGTCGATCACAAACCGGTACTCGAGGTTTGCCGGCGCCGAGCTGCTCGTCGTCACTGCGACATCGAATGCCCGCCGTGTGTCCAGCGCCGCAGTCGCCTGCTTCGCATCACATGGCTGAAACGAAACCGCGCGAAACCTGACCACCGTTCGGACCGGCTGCTCGGGGTCGAGCGCTCGCAATGCGCTAGGAGCAGGGACGCGTAACGATGACAGCGTTGCGGTCGACAGCGGCCGGTCCAGCCGAACCAGCGGTCGCAGCCCCGCCGGTCCACGCTCGTTCTCCAGTTGCGGTCCTTCCGCGACGGCCGTCACCACATGCCGAAAGGCGCTACTGCACGGCTGATCCGTCCTCGTGTCCGTGCCGGTCCACACCTCGTCGAAGTACACCGCGAATGAAGTGCGCAACGGCAATGGACCTTCGAGCGTCCAGTACTCGCCCGGGTCGGACTTCGCGGCACCGAAGCGTCGCACCGCGTCGGGTCCGACGATGGGCCCCGTCATCTTCATCTGCACCGGTTCACGACTAGGCGCGGCAAGATAGTACGGAACGTGCTTTTCCAGATCGGCGCCTCGCACGAGATGAAGGATGACGGTCACGGTATGCGTCGCGTCGCTGTAGCTCGCCTGAGGCGGGCCCGAGCCCAGGTGAGGCAACTCTGGGCCGGTCGGCAAATACTCGCAGCGCGCCTGTGGTGGCGCACTGGTCGCTGCGGCGGAGGAGGTCTGCGCCGCGCTCTGCGATCCGAGCGAAGCAGCAAGCACACCAAACAGCAGAACGTGGCGCAAACCCTACCTCCTCGCCGTCACGAGTCTGGAGGTCGTTGCAAAGGAGCCAACTGCACGGGATCTCGTGTGCCTCGGCCCTGCACCGACTTCCTGGACGTGGGTTGGCGCCGCACGGAGTAGATGACCGATCCGGGCCCGCAGTTCGGCGAGTTGCCGCTATAGCCGTCTGGGCAGGCGCAATTAAAGCCAATGCACGGTGGTAGGCAATTTATGCCGACACAGCATGATTGGAGCGTCGGATCGCAGCACGAGTAAACGCTCGGATCACAGCAACCGTACGGATCGACGGAGGGATCGCAGCCTCCCGCGGGTGGAGGCGGCGTAGGCTGCGACGCATATGCCCCTAGGCTCCAGTCCGACAAGTCGGAATAGGTGAAATAATAGTAGTAGCCGACTCCCGAACCATCATCGTTGAAGAAGCAAGACGGGTAACTGCTCGACTCGTTGGCCGAAGCGCCGCGGAATGAGTCAATGGTCGCCCACCCATTCGACGTGAGCTCTGCCAAACCGGTCGAAGAGACCGGCGGCGTTCCCATGCACGGCCCGCCGCTGGCCGGAAACTTCGGCTCGAACATGTCCCAGAACGCAGCTCGCTGCCATTGCGGCATTGAGGAGCCGAAGTGCGCCGCGCTCGTGTCGTCCAGCACGCTCGTATACAGCGGGTCGTATCTCCTGGCGCCAAAGTTGTACAGAGACACGGTCCAGTGGCCGTCGGGATTGCGCAACGTCGTGAAGGTATAGCTCGGAATTCCATTGATCGTAGCGACGTACGGCGTACTGCCATCGAGCCACACGATGCGCGTAAAGACGCCGATAGGGTCGGATCCGGAACAAAAATCGAATGCGTACACGTTCGCTGGCCGGCTGCCCGGAAAATTTTCTGTGCCAACTTCGACGCAACCGTTCGCGACCTTTCCGGTCGGCGCGTACATCTCTTCATTGACGCCCTGACTGTAGCCGACGAACAGAGCGTCACTATAGGCGGAATGTGTCCCGCGCATCCCCAGAATTCCGGATTGGCCGGTAATGCCGATCCCGTACTGCTGCGCCCCATTTGCAACGTTGCTCGTCGTCCGTTCGCCAGGGAGACGCAGCCAGCTTCGACGCGCGGCCTGGAACGCCGCCGTTCCGACGGGATCGGATGGCGGGTTATGCGCCGCTTTGAGCAACGCGACGCTCGGGTCGGGCAACGGAGGCTGGCTCGCCCGCGGCGGCAGCTGCCCTTTCGGCAGCAGCAAGTAGAGATTCGAGTGCTTCACGGCTTGCGGAATTGGCTGGGTCTTTAGTCGCGGAACGCTCGAGCTGCCCGAACAGTTTGCAAGGGCAACACTTAAACAGAGCAGCGTTGTGCCGCTCTTCAAAATCGCGTGCATTGTCTACACCTCTTTCCCCCCGAGGAGCACGCCCGCCGTCGGAGCTTTCCGTCACCTCTGCGCGTTCTCGGGAGCGCATGGTTCAGCGGCGGTCTCGTCGCCCCTTCCTACGCGGAGCTACGTAAGTAATAGTTTTAGCCATGGCCGGCTTTGGCGGGCTCTTCGCGGCGCGCGCGGATCCAGCTGGCGCGGGTGAGCGAGAACAGGAGCACGTCGACGTCGCGGCCGCGGATCATCGCGCCGCTGCGCAGCATGCGCTCTTCACGAAAGCCGGTGCGGTCGAGCACCTTGCGCGAGGGGACGTTCGCGGGGACGATGCAGGCCTGCACTTCGTCGAGCTCGCCGGCGGCGAACGCTTCGCCGATCACCGCGCCGAGCGCCTCCGTCGCGTAGCCGAGGCCGCGCGCTTCGCTCAGCAAGCTGTACCCGACCTCGCCGACGCGCGGCGCGCGGTCGTTGACGCGCAAGGAGATCCAGCCGACGGCGCGCTCCGGCTCGCCGGTTTTCACCAGCCACTCGAAGCGGCCCGTCGCCGACGGGCGCAACGCTTTCGGCCGCGCGCGCACCTGGCGCTCGAACTCCTCGGCGCGCACGCGCGGGATGTCTTGGTACTTGCGCAGATCGGGCGCGTTGAGCACCGCCCACAATTCGCGCGCGTTGTGCGCTTCGACCGGCACGAGCGTGACGCGCCCGGCGCGCAGCGGCTTCATCGCGCGAGCGACGCGTCGGCGAAGGCGTGCACGAGCTGGGCGCCGCTCTCGTCGGGCGCGGTCTCGAAGCTGACGCGGTCGCCGGGCCGCGCGAGCAGCACGTCGGGACCGGCCGCGTCGACGATGGTGAAGACGCCGCGCCGGCCGCGCAGCGTGAACCACACCCGTCCACCCGCGACGGCGAAGCGGTCGATCACGCCGGCGATCCGCGGCGTCGGCCGCCCGCCGGCGCTCTCGCCGAGATACGCGCGGTACGACGCGAACGCGTCCTGCGAAGGCGAGGGCGCACCGCTGTTGCCGACGACGACGTGGCCGCCCGCTGCCTGCACCAGCGCGAGGGTCTGAAACTTTCCGTTGTCGGCGACGGCCGGAACCACCCACGTATTCTGCCCGAACAGCGAGTAGAGTACCGGTTGGGTGGGGAGCAGGCGACCTTGCTTGATCACCGGGTTTCCGCCCACCGCGTCCTCGGCGGCCGTCGAGTTGTACTCGCCGCCGCTCGAGGTGAAATAGGTCATCGCGCCGGTCCGGCTGTCGAAGTAGGTGAAGCCGGTCATCGACGCGTCGGTGCGGTTCGGTGAGGTGTGGTCGACGAACCACACGAAGCGCCCGTCGGCGAGCAAGATTCCGAACACGTCGTCGCGCGCGGGCAGGTGCACGTCGCGCTTGGTGATCTGCGCGTTCCACCAGCCGTGCACGTAGCGCCCGAACCAGTCGTTGTAGTCGATGACGAGCGCCGGCGGAAAGACGCGGCTCACCCACTTCGGCAGCGTGTCGAAGCGCTCGCGCGGGATGCGCTCCATCGCGCCGGTCGTCGGGTCGACGATCACCACCGCGGTCACCTTCTCGCCGCTCCAGCCGATCGTCGGCCGGCCCAGCGTCACCAGATAGCGCGGATCGCCGCGGTCGTCGAGCTGCAGCGTCTCCTCGAGCAGCAGCTCGGTGCCGTAGCGCAGCCACACGTGGCGGCGCAAGTTGTCGTTGAAGAGCGCCGAGGGGACGTAGCGCAGCGGCGCGCGCGTGCGCAGCTCCGCCGGCGCGTCGGGGTTCTCCGCGTCGACGATGACCACGCCGGGCGAGGTGTGCCGCGCGAGCCACTGCACGAAGCCTTGAAAGTTCAGCGGCGCGACCCACACCAGATGCCCGTTCGCCGACTGCACGTTGTAGGTGCCGACGCGGTAGTACGCGCCGAGCTGACCGACGACTTTCTCACCGGCGAAGATCGCCGACTCTTCCGGCACGACGCGCACGTGGCGCGGGTCGGCGGCCGGCGCGCCGGCGGTCGAGACGGTCGCACCGGTGAGGTCGCGCAGTCCGCTCGCGTCGACCACCGGCGCGACGAGCAGCCCGAGCGCGAACAAGCCGACCACGCCGACCACGCCGATCAGCGGCCAGACCGGCGTGCGGCGCAGCGAGACGATCCGGCGCGAGAGGACCATCGTGCGCGCGGCGGTGAGCGAGGTGATCAGCGCGTTGGGGAGCAGCGTGAGCAGCAGCAGCGAGATCGCCTGCGGGAAGACCAGCTGCGGCAGCGTCAGGTAGCAAAACGCGCCGACGAGCGGCACGCCGACCACGAGCCGCCGCAGTTGCCCGCGCCACCACCCGCGCGAGAAGTCCAGGTTGACGAGCCCCAGCGAGAGGAACCCCGTCGCGAGCAGCCAGATCACGCGCCTTCGCCCTACGGCGGCCCCTTGCCGCGCGCCTCCTCGCGCGTGAACGGAAGGCGGAGGTGCCCATGCAGGTTCGCTACAGCGGGACGGTCACGTCGCCGCCCCGCTTCTTCTACTCGCGCCACTCGCATCGCGAGCACGAGCAGTTCGACGTGCGCGGCGACGACGGCGCGCGGTTTCGCGTCGTCGACAACGTCTCGATCGCACCGCGCGTCCCGGTGCAGCCCGGCGACCGGGTGACGGTGCAGGGCGAGCTCGTGCGCGCGCACGTCACGCCGCCGATCGTGCACTGGACGCATCACGATCCGGACGGCCGGCACGCGAGCGGCTTCATCGACCTGAACGGCCGCTTCTACGCCTGAGGGCGAAACGAAAAGGGGCGAATCGCTTCGCCCCCGATCGCCTGCCGAGCTGGAAGCTCAGCGGCGCTTCTTCGCGCCCCCCGCGGCCTTGCGGCCCGGGGCGGCTGCCTTCGAGCCGCCTTTCTTCGCCGCGGGAGCGGCTTTGCGGCCCGGCGCGGCGGCTTTTTTCGCCCCGCCCTTCTTGGCGCCGCCCTTTTTCGCGCCGCCGCGCTTGGCGGTGCCGACGGCTTCCTTGAGGCTGCGCCCGGCGGTGAACTTCAGGACGCGCTTCGCCGGAACGTTCACCGGCTCGCCCGTCTGCGGGTTGCGCGCGACGCGCGCCGCGCGGTCTCGGATCTTGAACTGGCCGAAGGGCGTCAACTGGACTTTGTCGCCCGACTTCAGCACCTGCGTGATCCGGTCCAGGATCCCGTCCAGCAGCTCGGCGACCTGCCGGCGCGGAAGCTCGAAATCATCGGCGAGCTCTCTCGCCAGTTCGTTCTTGGTCATGCGGTCCTTTCGGTTTGCGGGTTCGGCTCGCGGGGAGCCGCGTTGGCGCCCAGTATACGCCGAAAAACTCCTACCTCCGGCCGATTTCCGCTGTTTTTTGCGAGAATTCCTCGCCTCGGCCGCCACGCCGGGCCGGAACCCTCAAGCGGCCGCTAGCGCTCCGAACGCGCCACGAGCTGATCGACGGTGACGAACCCGTACCCTTGCGCGCGCAGCGCGGCGACGACGCGCGGCGCAAGGGCGGCTTCGTAGGCGCGCTCGCCGGCGTCGCCGCGGCCTTGGTCGCCGTCGTGCAACACGACGATCGCGCCGTCGCGCACCTGCCCCAGCAACGTTCGCACGAGTTCCTCGCGGTCGGCGCGCGGCGAGGTTTCGTCGAGCATCGCGCTCCACAGCACGACGCGCAAGCCGTGGCGGCGCGCCGCGTCGAGCACCGCGGCGTTGCGCGCGCCGAACGGCGGGCGCAGGTAGCGCGGCCGCGCGCCGGTGGCGGCGGCGATCGCGTCGCCGGCGTTCGCGATCTCCGCGTCGAGCGCGTCGCGCGCGAGCAGCGCGTTGAGATGCGGGTGCGTCTCGGAGTGGTTCTCCACCTCGTCGCCGTCGGCGCGCATGCAGCGCAGCAGCGCCGGCTCGCGGCGCGCCGCGCGTCCGACCACGAAGAACGTCGCGGGCACGCGCTCCCGCTCGAGCACGCTCAGCAGCCGGTCCGTTACGCCGCGAGTGGGGCCGTCGTCGAACGTCAGCGCGACGACGTGGCCGCCACCGTGCGTGATCACCGGCTGGAACGCGTCGCTGTGCGGCGACTCGACCAGCTCGTACAAGCCGTAGAAGCCGGCGGCGAGCAGCGCGAGCGCGGCCAGCACGCGCAGCGCGCTCACGACTTGAGCAATTTCTCTCGTGCCGCCGCGACCGTTTTCTTGAAGCTCGCTGGACCGAAGCCGGCGAAATCGTCGACGACTTTCTGGTAGCGCGCGTCGGCGGTCGAGGTCGAGTTCAGCGTGACCAGGTTCGGCACCGGCTTGTTCCTGTCGAGATGGATCTCGTACTGGCGCCCCGCGGTCGTCGCCAGGTAGTGCGGGTCCGTGAAGGTGAACTTGTGCTTGCCGCTGCGGTTGCCGTCGACCTGCGCCACCGTGACGGTGTACATCTCGCTGGTGTTGCCGCGCAGCGGCCGCGTCTGCAGCTCCCAGACGCCGTCTTGCACCAGCTGCTGAAACAAGAACGTCACGTCGTAGCCGTGGATCGGCTCGGTGAACTTCGCCACCCGCGTCCCGGCGCGGTTCTCGGCGCGGTACGACGCGGTCGAGACTCCGTTGACGTTGTCGAGCTGCCACACCTCGCGAGCGATCGGCCCCTTCGCGTGCGCGATCGTTTCGCTGAAGTGCAGCTCGGAGCGCTGGGTGCGGACGGCGTGAACCGCTTGGTAGCGCGCGGACTCGGACGGAAAGAAGATCTTCCAGCCGGAGATCGCGGCGGCGATTGCGATGACGATCACGACCAGCGTGGTGGGGAAGCGGCGCATCTTCCCCTCTACAACGCTCCGCGGGGCAGGGAAGTGTCAGCGTGCGCGTCGAGGATCTGGTTGACCACGGCGTCGGCCGCCTTGTTCTCCTTGCGAGGCACGTGGCGCACGTCCGTCCGCGCGAACTTGCGCAGCAGCGCCTTCGCCTCGGCGTGCAGCGGGACGAGGCCGGGGTGCTTCACGCGATAGGCGCCGGAGAGCTGCTTGACGACCAGCTCCGAGTCCATCCGCACGTCGAGCTCGTCCACGCCGCGCGCGAGCGCCGCCCGCAGGCCTTCGAGCAGCGCGGTCCACTCGGCGACGTTGTTCGTGGTCGTGCCGAGAAACGTCCCGATCTCTTCGAGCACCGCGCCGTCGTGGGCGTACAGCACGGCGCCCGACGCGGCGGGACCGGGGTTGCCGCGGGAACCGCCGTCGGCGTAGAGGGTGGCCTTCACGTGGAAAGGGGGAACCACACCGAACGGCCTATTACCTCCTACGGCTCCCGGCGGGCAGTGGCGCAGCTTGGTAGCGCATCAGTCTGGGGGACTGGGGGTCGCAGGTTCAAATCCTGTCTGCCCGACCAACGACGACGAGGGTTTGCACGCAGCGAACCCTTTTCGTTTTCCGCACCGCGAACATTTTGGAATCTCCACCGCCTCTCTCGTCTCAGATGGTATCGCTCCTCGAGCCGCGCGCGCCTCGGCGCCGCGTCGACCCCGAGCTCGTGCTCGCCGCGATGCGGCGCGAGCCCGGCGCCGCCGACCGGCTCGTCGCCGCGATCTGGCCGGCGTGCTTTCGTCTCGCGGCGAGCGCCACCGGCGATCGTGGGCTCGCGCAGGACGCCGCGCAGGAAGCATGCGCGCTCGTCGTTCGCAAGGTCCACGGGCTGCGCAACACCGACGCGTTCGACGCCTGGCTGTACCGCATCGTCATGCGCGAGGCCTCGCGCGTGCGGCGCGGACACTGGTTCAACCCGGAGCAGCTCGTCGAACCGGCGGCCGGCGAAAGCGGCACCGCGGCGCTCGACGTGTGGCGCGCGCTGGCGGCGCTGCCGCCGGAGCTGCGCGACGTCACCGTGCTGTTCTATTTCGACGACCTGCGCAGCGAAGAGATCGCGGCGATCCTGGGCATTCGGCATCCGACCGTGCGCACGCGCCTGGCGCGCGCTCGGGAACGGCTGCGCGGTCTGCTCGCGGACTACCGCCAACATCCGCTGAGGGAGGCGCACCGTGCCGTTTGATTTCGCAACGAGCGGTCGCCACGCGCGCGAGCAGATCGCCGTTCCCGCCGTGCCGCTCGAGACGATCGCCCGGCGGGCGGAGCGGCAGCGCGCGCGCTCGCGAGCTCACGCGCTCGCCGCGGCAGCCGGCGTGCTCGTCGCCGGCGCCGTTGCGGCCGGCACGGGAGCCGGCGCGCGGATCTTGGATACGGTACACGGCGGGGTGGGCGGAGGCCACGCGGCGATCCGAACGTCGTCGGTCTCCGGAACGCGCTGGCCCACGCGCGAGGAGTTTCGCCGCACCATCGCGGGCGCGACGTTCCCGGTGCGGCTTCCGGTCGGGCTTTCGCCGAACGCTCGCGTCGTCTTCGTGTGGGCGATGCCCGCGACGCATCCGAGCGCGATAACGCTGGAATATCGGGTTCAAAACCAGGCGAAACCGCTGAGCTTCCTGCTGGCCGATCCCTCGGTCGTCGACGTCGGGCGGCAGCTGCTCGCAGTGACCGCGCCGCACGCCGCGGTCTATGACTGGCGGTCCGGCGACGAAGTGGTCTCCATCCCGAAAGACGAGATCGACGCCGCCGGCGCAGACCGCCTCAAAGCGTCGATGGCGGAGACGACGCCCGAGGCGTCGCTGGCCGCAACGGATGCGATGTTTGCAGCCGTCGCGGTGCTCGGCGATGCCGATCACATCACGCTCGCGGAGCGCTATCGTTCCGCCGCAGGCCCGAACGTGCTGGTCGGCACGCAAACGGCGCGCTCGATCGCATCGCTGGCGGCGGGCGGCCTTCCGATGCGCGACAGGCGGCACCTGGTCGTCACGAACATCCACTACGTGCACGGAGAGCCCGACTACGCACACGAGAGGAACTCGTTTGCGGGCAGCATCGCGATCCCCGCGGCCGGCGTGCGCGCGCTCGCCGCGACGCTGCGCGCGCGCGGCGTCGCATCCGGCGGCGACTGCGCGTGCGAGCTTCTCTACAGCCGCCCCGACCCGCGCGGAGCATATCGCATCGTCGTCATCCCGCTGCGAGGCTCGGACGTTCGCACCTACGCGGTCGACCCGAAAACGTACGCGGTGCGAGCCGCGACCTAGCCGAAAAAGAAACGAGAGCCCGCCGGCCTAAGCCTACTTCGTGCGGCCGGACTTCCTCGCGCCGGCGCGCCTGGCGCCGCCCACCGCGTCCTTGAGCCCTTTGCCGGGCGTGAACGCCGGCACTTTGCGCGCTGCGATCTTCAGCACCTCACCCGTTTGCGGATTGCGTCCGGTGCGCGCCCGGCGCTCGCGGACGACGAAGCTCCCGAACGGGATCAGCTGAACTTTTTCGCCCTGCTTGAGGGCGGTCGTGATCTCGTCGAGGATCAAATCGACGATCTCTCCGGCCTGACGTTTCGAGAGCTCGTGCTCGTTGGCCAAGTTGTCCACGATGTCGGCTTTGGTCACTGTTTCGCTGTACCTCAATGAAAACGTCGTGGCGGCGCGGTTTCGTACGCCCGCGCGACCGCTCGCTCGGAGGATACGCTTGCACGCCGCCTGCTCCTTCCCGACCGGCGAGCGCGCGCAACGGCCGAATCCCGCGCACGGTTAAGGGAAGGAATGGATCGCATCGTCACCGCCTCGGCCGCGCGCGGCACCGTTTCGCTGGCGGCCGGGATCACGACGGAGCTCGTGCGCGAGGCGCGGGAACGTCACGACCTCGCGCCCACCGCGAGCGCGGCGGTCGGCCGCCTGCTGACCGCGGCGGCGCTGCTCGGCGCCTCGCTGAGCGGCCGCGAGCGGCTCACGCTGCAGATCGTCGGCGACGGCCCGATCGGCGCGATCACCGCCGATGCGTGGAGCACCGGCGAGCGCGCCGTCGGCGCGCGCGCGTACGCGCGCAACGGCCGCGCCGATCTGCCGCTGAACGCGCGCGGCAAGTTCGACGTCGCGCGCGTCGTCGGAAACGGCAAGCTGCAGGTGACGAAGACGTACGAGGTGGGACAGCCGTACAGCGGGATCGTTCCGCTGGCGACCGGCGAGATCGGCGACGACGTCGCCGCATACCTGGCGAACTCCGAACAGATTCCGAGCGTCGTCGCGCTCGGCGTGCTTGCCGATCCGAACGGGATTCGCGCCGCCGGCGGCGTGATCGCGCAGGTGCAGCCCGGCGCCGACGACGCGACCGTCGCCGCGCTCGAGCGCAACGCCTCGCAGATGCTCCCGGTGACGACGCAGATCGTCGAAGGCGCAGACGAGCGCGCGCTCTTGCGCGCCGTCGCCGGCGACTTGGGACTGAACGTCTTCGACGAGTACCGGACGGCGTTCGACTGCCGCTGCACGCGCGCCAAAGTCGAGACGGCGCTGCTGGGGCTGGGCAAGGACGAGCTGGCGAAGATCGCGCGCGAGCAGCCGCACACCGAGGCGACGTGCGACTTCTGCGGCGAGAGCTACGTGCTCAGCGCCGACGACGTGCGCGGGCTCGCCGAGCGCGCATCGAGCGGCTCAGCCTGACGGCTTAGCGGCGCTTCGCGCCCGGCCCGGCGGCGGCTTCGGGGCCCGCCGTCTTGGCGCCGCCGATCCGCGGGCGGAACTCTTCGGCGATCCGGCCGCGCCCGAGGTTCGTGTACCACCAGCCGCACTCGCAGCGCACCGGCGGCCCTTGCTCGACCGGGTAGCGGTAGACGCGCCCGCAGCGCGGGCAGGTGAAGGTCGGGCCGTCGATCCGGCCGGCCGGGGTGTACGTTTTGGGGGCCGCCGAGGCCGCCGGACGATGCGTCGCCATGGTGCTTCCTGTCGGTTTTTAAGGGATGATTCGGACGAACTTGCGCGAGCCGACCTGGAGGACCGCCGGAGCGCTCGCGCTCCAGCGCGCCGCGGGATCGGTGACCGGCGCGCCGTCGATTTTCACGCCGCCTTCCGCGATCAGCCGCTGCGCGGCGCGCTTCGACTCGGCGAACTTCGCCGCGACGACGAGATCGGCCAGCTTCTCGCGCCCGTCGAGCCGCAGCTCCGGCATCTCGGCCGGGATCTCGCCGCGCTGGATCGTGCGCTCGAACCACTCGCGCGCCGCGCGCGCCGCATCGGACCCGTGATAGCGCGCGACCAGGTCCTCGGCGATACGCTTCTTCTCTTCCATCGGCGAGACCGCGCCCGTCTCTAGCCCGTCGCGCAGCCGCTCGACGTCCGCGCGCGCCCAGAAGACGGCCAGCCGCGCGTACTCGGGCAGCACCTCGTCCGGGATGCGCATCGTCTTGCCGAACATGTCGTTCGGCGGATCGGTCAGCGCGATGTGGTTGCCGGTCGACTTCGACATCTTCTTCACGCCGTCGATCCCGACCAGCAGCGGCGCGGTGATGCAGATCTCCGGCTCCTGGCCGAAATGCGCCTGGTACGGGCGGCTGATGAGCAAGTTGAAGAGCTGATCGGAACCGCCTAGCTCGACGTCGACGTGCATCGCGACCGAGTCGTACGCGACCGCGACCGGGTAGACGAACTCGTGCAGCGCGATCGGCGTCCCGCCTTCGTAGCGCTGCTTGAAGTCGTTGCGCTCGAGCATCTGCGCGACGGTGGTCAGCGCGAGCAGCTTGTAGATCTCCGAGAAGGTCAGCTTCGAGAGCCACTCGCTGTTGTAGACCAAGCGCACGCGCGACATGTCGAGCACCTTGCCCGCTTGCTCGGCGTAGGTCTTCATGTTCGCTTCGATCTGCTCGTCGCTCAGCGGCGGGCGCAGCGCGTTGCGGCCGCTCGGATCGCCGATCCGCGCGGTGAAGTCGCCGATCAGCAGGATCACGTCGTGGCCGTCGTCGACGAAGCGCTGCAGCAGCCGCAGCACGACGGCGTGCCCGACGTGCAAGTCCGGCGAGGTCGGATCGAGGCCGAGGTAGACGCGCAGCGGCTTCCCGCGCTCGAGGCGCTGCGCCAGCTCCGCGAGCGTCTCGACGTGGTCGCAGCCTTCGGTCAGAAATTCCGCGCGCTCGCGCGCAGAGCGAAATTTGGTCGTCATGCGGTCGGCGAGCGCAATTCAAATACCGTAACGCCGCCGCCTCCCTCGTCGGCGTTTCCGTAGCGGACGTTCTGCACGAAAGGGTGCGCCTTCAGATACTGCTGCAAGCCCTTGCCGAGCAGGCCGGTGCCCTTGCCGTGGATCAGCCGCAGCGGCGAGTGGCCGAGCATGATCGCATCGTCGATCCAGCGCTCGACCAGCGGCTCGGCCTCGACGAACCGCTTGCCGCGCACGTCGATCTCCGTCTGCGCGCTCGACGCCACGTCCAGCGTAGCGTCACCCTGAGCTTGTCGAAGCGCGCGCTTTCCGGCCGGCCCACCGGACGATGCGCCGGCGCGGCGGCGCAGCTCGCTTTTCGGAACGGTCATGCGCAGCGCGCCAATCTGCACCAGCGCGTTCTCGCCGAGGTCTTCGAGGATTGTGCCGTCCTGCTCCCAGGCGGCGACGTGAACGCGGTCGCCGGCGCCGACCGGCGCTTGCGCATCGCTTTCGCGCGCGCGCTGCGGTCGCGCTTCGAGGCCCAGCTCGCGGTGCATCTGGTCGAGCGTGCGCGCGAGCAGGTCCGCTTGGCCCGGCGTGACGCGCGGCGCACGCGCGGCGCGGTCGGTGCGCTCCGCGGCGCGGCGCTCGAGCTCCGCGGTGAAGCGGCGCAGCGTGTCGGCGAGCTCGGCGTCGGCGCGCTTGGCGAGCTCGCGCCGCTCGCGGTCGAGCGCCTCGGCGCGGCGGCGCGCGTTGTCCTCGAGCGAGCGCAGGTGCGCGCGCTCGCGGTCGAGCTGCTCGCGCTCGCGCGTCGCGCGCACGCGCTCTTCGCTCACCTCGGCGAGCGCGCGCTCGTAGTCGCGCTCCTGCGCGCCCAGCACGTCCTGCGCGCGCGCGACGACTTTGGGATCGAGCCGCATCCGGCGCGCCAGCGCGAAGGCGAGCGACTGTCCGGGGGACCCGACGTCGAGCTGATACGTCGGCTCGTACGTATCCGGATCGAAGCGCACGCTGGCGTTCGCGACGTGCGCGTGGTCGGCGCCGAAGAGCTTCAGCTCGGTGGCGTGCGTCGTGGCGAGCACGCGCGCGCCGCGCTCGAGAAACCGCTCGAGCACGGCGACGGCGAGCGCGGCGCCCGCGTTCGGCTCGGTGCCGCTGCCGATCTCGTCGATGAGGATCAGCGTGCGGTCGTTGGCGGCGTCGACGATCTCAGCGAGCCGGCGCAAATGCGCGGAGAACGTGGAGGCGTTCTGCGCGATCGACTGCTCGTCTCCGATGTCGGTGCACACGCGCTCGAACCGGCCGAGGGTCGCGGCCGCCGCCGGAACGTGCAGCCCGCAGCCCGCCATCGCGACCGCCAGGCCGACCAGCTTCAGCGCGACGGTTTTGCCGCCCATGTTCGGCCCCGAGACGATCAGGATGCGGATCTCGTCGTCGAGCCGGACCGACTGCGGCACGGCGCGCTCACCGAGCAGCGGATGGCGTCCGTCGACCAGGTCGATCACCGCCGCGTCGACGAGCTCCGGCGCGACCGCTTGCATGCGGTGCGCGACGCTGGCGCGCGCGGCGGCGAGGTCCAGCTCGACGTACACGTCGACGTCGCTCGCGACTTGCGCCGCTTCGCTCCCGACCAGCGAGGAGAGCTCGCCGAGGATGCGCGCGATCTCGACCTCTTCTTGCACGCGCAGCGCGCGCACGCGGTTGTTCGCTTCCAGCGATTCGAGCGGCTCGACGAACAGCGTCTGGCCGGAAGAGCTGGTGTCGTGGACGATCCCTTGGATCTCGCCGGAGAACTCTGCCTTGACCGGAACGACGTAGCGCCCGTCGCGCATCGTGACGATCGCGTCCTGGATCGCGCGCGCGTATTTGGCCGAGCGGGTGATGGCGGCCGCGCGGTCACGCGCGTCGTCCTGGGCTTGCTGCATCGAGCGGCGAATCCGCGCCAGCGCCGGCGAGGCGCGGTCGAGGATCGTGCCGCGCTCGTCGATCGCGTCGTGCACGCGGTGCACGATCTGCGGCAGCGCGCGAAACGGCGCGCAGCGCTCGCGCAGCAGCGGAACGTCCAGCTCGGCTTCCCGCACCGCTTTGACCGCCGCCGCGGCGGCGGCGAGCGCATCGGCGACCGAGCGCAGGTCACGCGCGGTGAGCGGGACGCCGCGCGCCGCGGTCGCGACCGCTTCGTCCACGTCGTCGATCCGCTGCATCGAGAAGCCGGCGTCCTGCATCAGCGCGCGCATCTCGCTCGTCTCGCCGACCAGCCGCCGCACGCGGGCGAAGTCCGTCGTCGGCTCGCACGCCAGCGCCAGCGCCTGCGAGCGCGGTGCATGCGTCTGCCCCGCATACCGCTCCCGAATGCGCTGAAAATCCAGAACCTCGAGCCCGCGCTCGTCGATCAGCGCGCCGTACTGGGGCATGACTTATTCGCGGAGCTTCTCCTTCAGCAACTCTTGTGCTAAGGCCGGGTTTGCTTTGCCGCGAGAGGCTTTCATCACCGCGCCGGTGAGGAAGCCGAGGACGTTCGTTTTGCCGGCTTTGTAGTCGGCGGCGACTTTCGGGTTGGCGGCGAGGACTTCGTCGACGATCGCTGCGACAGCACCGCGGTCGCTGACCTGCGCGAGACCCTCGCGCTCGACGATCGCCTTCGCCGAGCCGCCTTCTGTCCACAGCGTTTCGAGGACTTGCTTCGCGGCTTTCGAGTTGATCGCGTTCGAGCTCGTCAGCGCGACCAGCTCGGCGAGCGATTCGGGCGTCACCTTGCCGCGTGCGACGGGCGTGCCGCTCTCGTTCGCCAGGCGCGCGAGGTCGCCCAGGACGAACGCGACGACGCCTTTCCCATCGCCGTTCGCAGCGCGCACCGCGCGGTCGAACCAGGCGGCGAGCGCGTGGTCTTCGACGAGTTGCGTCGCGCGCTTCGTATCGAGCGCGTAGTCGTCGACGTAGCGCAGGTAGCGTTCGTACGGAATCTCCGGCAGCGACGCGCGCACGCGCTCGATCATCTCCGGCGTGACGTCAAGCGGGACGAGGTCGGGGTCGGGAAAGTAGCGGTAGTCGTGCGCCTGTTCTTTCGAGCGCTGGCTGTGGGTGACGCCGGCGGCCTCGTCCCAGCCGCGCGTCTCCTGGATCACGCGGCCGCCGCTCTCCACCACCGCGATCTGCCGCGCGATCTCCGACTCGATCGCGCGCCGCACGCTGCGGAAGGAGTTCATGTTCTTGATCTCGGCTTTGGTGCCGAGCCCGGTCTCGCCGCGCTTGCGGATCGACACGTTGGCGTCGCAGCGCAGCGAGCCTTCCTCCATCTTCACGTCGCTCACGCCCAGCTCGCGGAACGTGCGCGCCAGCGTTTCGAGATACGCCACCGCTTCCTCGGCGCTGCGGATGTCCGGCTCCGAAACGCACTCCATCAGCGGCACGCCGGCGCGGTTGAAGTCGACCAGCGAGCCGGTCGACGCTGCGAGCCGCCCGTCGGCGCTCCCGACGTGCGTCGACTTGCCGGTGTCCTCTTCCAAGTGGATCCGGGTGAGGCGGCACTCGCGCCGCGTGCCGTCTTCCAGCCAGTAGCCCACGACGCCGCCGACGGTGAGCGGCATGTCGTACTGCGAGATCTGGTAGTTCTTCGGCATGTCCGGATAGAAGTAGTTCTTCCGGTCGAACTTCGAGTGCGGCGGAATCGTCGCGCCGAACGCCAGCCCGGCGCGGAACATGTGCTCGATCGCCGCCGCGTTCGGCACCGGCAGCGCTCCCGGCAGCGCCAAGCACACCGGGCACACGTTGGTGTTCGGCTCGCCGCCGAACGCGTTCGGGCAGCCGCAGAACATCTTGCTCACGGTTTTCAGCTCGACGTGGCACTCGACGCCGATTACGGCTTCCCAGTTTGAAAGGCGCTTCGCCCCTGGCTCCGCGCCCCCCACGCCTTCGGCGTGGGGCCCCCCGTTCGAGCGCGCGCTCTCCATCGTGCTCATGCGAGATTCCCCGAGGGCGCGCGCATCGGCATGGTGCTTTCTGGGTTCGTTGTCCGGGACGTAACGGGCGTTAGCTTTTCGGCGTGGCGGGTGGCGCGTTCGTAGGCGTGCGCGTAGCCGAGCAGCGCGCGCTCGGTGAAGAGCGGGCTGGTGAGCTGCAGGCCCATCGGCATCGCGCGGTCGCCGTCCGGCGGGACGGCGGGCGCGCACGGCACCGAGAGCGACGGCAACCCCGCGAGCGAGCCGGGGATCGTGTAGTAGTCCATCAAGTACATCGTGACGGGATCGCTCTTCGCGTTGAACCGGAACGCGGGCGACGACGCGGCGGGCGCCGCGATGACGTCGCAGCGCTCGAACGCGCGCGCGAAGTCTTCGGCGATCCGCGTGCGCGCTTTCTGCGCCTTCACGTAGTACGCGTCGTAGTAGCCCGAGGAGAGCGCGTACGTGCCGATCAGGATGCGGCGCTTCACCTCGGCACCGAAGCCCGCTTCGCGCGTGCGCTCGTACATCTCGCCCACGTCGGGCGCGTCGACGCGCAGGCCGTAGCGCACGCCGTCGAAGCGCGCCAGGTTCGAGGAGCACTCCGCCGGCGCGATCAGATAGTACGTCGCCAGACCGTAGTCCGCCGTCGGCAGCGACACCTCGACCAGCTCCGCGCCGAGCTGCTCCAGCTCGGCGTACGCGCTCTCGTACGAAGCGCGGCTCGCGGCGTCGAGCTTGTCGAGCCCGAACTCCTTGACGATCCCGACCCGCACGCCGCGCAGGTCCTCGCGCAGGTGATCGGCGGTCGGCTCGACGGCGCGGTCGACGCTCGTCGCGTCGAGCGGATCTTTGCCGGCGATCACGTCGTAGGCCAACGCCGCGTCTTCGACGCTGCGCGCGAACGGGCCGATCTGGTCGAGCGAGGAGGCGAACGCGATCAAGCCGTAGCGCGAGACGCGCCCGTAAGTCGGCTTGAATCCGACCACGTTGCAGAACGCGGCCGGCTCGCGGATCGAGCCGCCGGTGTCGCTGCCGAACGACAGCGTCGCCGCAAAGCCGCCGACCGCGGCCGCGCTGCCGGCCGACGAGCCGCCGGGGACGCGCTCGAGATCGTACGGGTTGCGCGTCGGGCCGAAGGCCGAGTTCTCGCCCGACGAGCCCATCGCGAACTCGTCCAGGTTCGTCTTGCCGACCGGGAGCGCGCCCGCGTCGAGCAGCCGCTGCACCGCCGTCGCCGTGTACGGCGAGACGAAGCTCTCCAGGATCTTCGAACCGGCGGTCGTTCGCGTGCCGGTGAGGCACAGGTTGTCCTTGAGCGCGACCGGGACGCCGGCCAGCGGGAGCTGCTCGCCGGCCGCGACGCGCTCGTCGACGCGGCGCGCCTGCGCCCGCATCAGCTCCGGGGTGAGCTGAAGGAAGGCGGCGAGCTGCGCGTCGATGCGTTCGGCGTGCGGGATCACCGCTTCCGCGATCTCCGCGGCGCTCGCGCTGCGCGCGTTGACCTCCCGCGCGAGCGCGCGAGCCGAGTCCGTCAGCGGGTTCACTTCAGCCCTCCTCGGCGAGGATGCGCGGAACCCGGAAGAAGCCGGCTTGCGGCTGCGGAGCGTTCGCCAGCGCCTGCTCGCGGGAAAGGCGCGTCTGCGGCCGGAGCACGTCTTCGCGCTGAACGTTCCGCGAGGGAACGACTTGCGCCGTCGCCGGAACGTCGCCGAGGTCGAGCGCGGTCAGCGCGTCGACGTGCGTCATCAGGCTCCCGATCTGGGGTCCGAAGGTGGCGATCTCCTCGTTGCTCAATGCCAGCCGCGCGAGCCGCGCGACGTGGCGGATGTCGATCCGGTCCGTTGGCATGACCAGCTTGGGTTCGCGCCGCGCCGCGGCGGGTCCGTCCGGCCGCCGGGTCCCGGACATTCGTCCGGTTGAGCGCTGGGGGGTCAGACGAACGGTAAAGGTTTCCCAACAAGCCAGGGGTGGGCCGTACCACGCCCGTAAACAGGGCGCACGGCTCGTGAGACGTGGGTGTTCTCGCGCGTCCGCGCTGCTGCTGGGGGTACGGTGCCGATCCGCTCTAACCAATTCATGCCCGGCTCTCAGACGGCCGGGCTTTCCCGTGCAGACTCTGCCCCGCGCCGGCGCGGAACTGACATCGAGGTTTTCGCGTGAGACGTCTCGCTTCGGCCGCCCTCGTCGCCTTCGGTGCGGTCGCCGCGCTCGTCGCCTGCCAGGGCGGCGGCGCGAACCCGCCGCCGTTCCCGACCGGCAACTCCGCGTTCTGGTCGGTCACGTCGTCCTCGACGGTGACGCTGACCCCGGGAACCACCGTCTCGCTGCCGAGCTCGCACGGCTACGGCGGCTCGTTCACCGTGCCGTCCGGCAGCGTGCCACCGGCGACGACGACGATCACGATCACGATGCAGAACTTCGCGCCGACGCAGACCGACGGCATCCCCGCCGTCGGACGCGTGCGCGCGCCGCAGAGCCACGGCCGCAGCGCCGAGGCGAACTTGCCGCCGCATACGACGCTGGTCTACGTCGGCGTTCAGTCGGACCACGACATCACGCTCCCCGGCGGCCTCTCGTTCACGATCCAGGTTCCACCGGAAGTCGCCAACGCGGGCAACTTCTACATCGTGTTCTACGACCCGACCGTCAAGGACTGGGTCGTCTATTCGGGACCGGCCGTGGTCCACGGCAACAGCCTCACGTTCACGACCAACGGCCCGTTCACGCTGAAGGCGAACGTCAAATACTGGTTCGCGCTGATCGTCACGAACGTGCTGATCCCGAGCCCGACGCCGACGCCGACCGGCGCGGCCACGCCGACGCCGACCCCGACTCCGGCCGGCGCGACGCCGACGCCGACTCCGGCCGGCGCCACGCCCACGCCGACTCCGGCCGGCGCCACGCCGACGCCGACGCCGACTCCGGCCGGCGCCACGCCGACGCCGACGCCCACTCCGGCTGGCGCTACGCCGACACCGACGCCCACGCCCACGCCGACGGCGACGCCGACTCCCACACCGACGCCGACGCCGACCCCAGTTCCCGGAACGCTGAGCGCGCAACCCAACCCGACGAACGTGTTCGGTACCGGCGCGGCGAACGCTCAGACGATCACCGTGTCGGAAAATCCCTATCCCGCGCCGCTCTCGTTCACCGAGAGCGATACGTGCAATCCCGGCAGCGGCACGATCGCGACGGTGACGACGTCGAACGCCCAAGGGCCGACCGCGCACTATACCGTGACGGGCGTCAAGGCCGGCAGCTGCGACGCGACCTTCAAAGACGTCTTCAACCAAATGGCATCCGTCCACATCGTCGTAACCACCAATGGCTTCGTCATTCACTAGCACCCACACCGTGACGACCCATCACCTCTCGCAAGGAGCGAAAGTCAGAATGCGTAAACCCATCATCCTGTCCGCAGTGCTGGCACTTGCACTTGCGGGATGCGGCGGCGGAGGCGGCGGCAGCACCAACGCGCAGCCGCCGGCGCCGCAGACGAGTGCGCCGCAGAGCGGCCTCGTGACGCCGCAGTTCACGATCGTCATTCCCGGACCGGGCACGTCGTCGTCCGCGAGATCGCCGAAAGGCCAGCGCAGACCGAACTTCGTCTCGACCGCGACGAAGTCGGTCACGATCACGCTCGTCAGCGTCAACGGAAGCACGTCGAACCTGCCGCATCCGACGTCGGTGACGACCGACATCGACAACAGCGGCGGCGCCTGCAACAGCGGTTGCGTCGTCAACGGGCCGCCCTCCCCGCCCGGAGTGCCGGACGCCTACACGATCACGACGTTCGATGCCACCGGCGGCACCGGCAACGTGCTCGACAAAGGTGCGGTCACGTTCACGCCGACTGCCGGCCAGAACAACATCACCAACGTCACGCTCAACGGCGTTCCGTTCACGGTTACGATCGCGGGCGTTCCGGCGAATTGGAGCGCGAACACGGCGGGTCAAACGACGAACCTCACCGTTACGGTGAAGGACCACGCCGGCCAGACGATCACCGGCACCTACAACACGTCCGTCCGGATCACCGATCCCGACGCCGAGACGACGAACGGGACGCACCTGACCGGCACGCACGTCGGCGCCGGCTGCACGAACTCGTGCGTCGACCTTACGACCGACGCCGACGTCGTCACCCTGAACTACGGCGGCCTCGCCGAGAACCCGGTCGTGCTCGCCTCGAGCAACGCCGACGTGACCGCCGACAGCGGCACCGCCGGCACGGGTACGTTCACGCCGCTGCTCAAGCCGATACTCCCCGTCGGATGCGTTACCGTCGCCTGCAACGGTGGCGGAGCCGGGACTGATACGAACCCTACCACCTCGCTCGGAGGCGACGGGATCGACCTGTTCACGACCGACAACACCTCGCCGGTCGGCTACACGGGTACCGTCACGTACTTCGAACAGGGCTACACGAATACGCCGTACAACAAGGTGCTCTCAGCAACAGCAGGGACATGCTCGGCAGGCGGCCCGGTCACGGCGTACGCCAACGTATCGGCGCCGGTGGACGCCGCAAACGCGACGAATTTCACGTACACCGCGAACGCCGCGGTCGCCGGCGCGTGCCCGTTCACCGTCACCGACGGCTTGACGGATCACACGAACACTGCGCCGGACACGACGACGCAACCGACGTACCAGGTAACCTATACGACCTCGCAGATCAAGGCGAGCGCCAAACAGCGCCACACCCACTGATCCTCGCGATAAGCGAACCGTGCCGCCGCAATTCGCATCCGTGCGGGTTGCGGCGGCTCGCCGCCGTCTCGGCGCCGGATCCGAGCAGCGGCGATTCCCCGGCATCCGGACGTCTCGTTCACCAGCCCCTGCGGTTGAGGAAATGGTATCCATGAATCGGCTCGGCACCAAGGTTTTCTCGTCCGTTCTCGCGATGTCGTTCGCAGCGTCGCTCGCCGCGTGCGGCGGCGGCGGCGCGCGCAGCGCTCTGCCCAAGCCCCCCACGAGCACCGCGCCGGACTACACCGGACCGCTCGCCGACGCGACGTTCCACATCAGCATTCCCGGACCGACGAAGACGAGCGCCCGCGCGCGCCGGCCCTCGTACGTCTCCTCCGCGACCGCGTCGCTGAAGTTCGTCATCAATAGCAGCACCACGGTTTCCGGGACTGCATCGACGGGAACGCTGGGTTCCTATAACGCGCTGGCGTGGCACCTGTTCAATACCGGTACGATGCCGAGCACGGCCTGTCCGGTCGACGGCGGACACGCCGGGAACTTCCTCTGCACCGTCGTCATCAAGATTCCGCCGGGCAGCGACAACATCACGATCAGCGCATACGACGGCACCAACGGTACAGGCAATCTCCTCTCGCAGCAGATTCAGACGTTCACCGTCACAGCCGGCGGCAGCGCGAGCGGCGCCAACAACTTCAGCACGGTCCTCGACGCGAACGCGAACACGATGTCGCTCAGCGGCACGCAGCCGTGCACGGCCGGATCGATCCAAGGGCAGTTCGGCTCGTCTCAAGGGACGAGCGCCGTCACGATCAACGTCAACTTCACCGACCTGGCCGGAAAGACGATCGTCGCTCCGGGCGAACCGGTGATCGCCATACAGGACGCCGACACGACGTTCCACACCACCAGCGGCGTGATCCACGGAACCGGCGGCGATGCGAACTTCAGCATCAACCAATCGACGCAGTCGTTCACGCTCACGCCGACCGCGGTGCCGCTGTCCAACGTCCCAGTGGTCGTGCACGCCACGCCGGCGAACACCAACACCACCAGCGACGGCCTCGGCTTCACGCAATCGCATTCGTTCACGTTCTCGGCGGGGAGCGCGCCGCCGACGAGCAACTTCCTCGCGATCATCGAGCAAAACACGTCCGGTTCGTCCGGGCAGATCAACTTCTTCACGACCTCTCTGGGCGGATCGGGCGGTCCGGACTCGCTAACCGCATGGACGACCCCGACGCTCGCAGACACGCTCTCGATCAGCTCGCCGCAAGATAATGACGTCGACAATCCGGAAGACCTGGCGTGGGACACCGGCGGCAACCTGCTGATCGCCAACGGTGGCCAAGGGGGCTCAAACAACGGTTCGCCGCCGCACGCCGACTTCGGGAACTTCGCCTGCGTCCCGGCCGGGGCGATCAGCACCGGCGCGAACCTCTCGACGACGATCCAGACCAACATCAAAGTTCCGGACGCGATCGCGTACGAAACCAGGAACGGGACGGTCGCGATCGCAAACAATCCCGGCAGCGCGACGAAGAACGTGCAGTCGTTCACGCTGAGCACGAACTACGTCGCCGGCTCGAGCTTCGCGAACCCGGGCTCGTACGGCGTACCGCTGGGACGGCCGCTGGTGAACCTGCCGACGCTGACCGCAGGGACGTTCGCCTTCGGCATCTTCGACGGCACGAACTCGCAAGTCGTGATCCTCGGGCCGACCGGCACAGCCGCGTCCGTGACCAACAGCGGTGATGCGACGCTCTACGATCCGTTCGCGATGGCGTGGGACGCCAAGAACACCCAGCTCATTGTCGGCACGAACAAGGCGCACGACTCATACCTGCAGCAATACACGGTCTCGAACCCGCCGACGGCGCCGGTGAAGGTGAACTCGTTCCGGCTGCAGCCCGATCCCGATCCGGCCGACGACTGCCCCGGCAACCCGCCGTCGTGCTCCGGACTGCAGGCGCAGAAGATCGCCGTCGCGCCGACGACCGGGTACGTCGCCGTCGCCGGCGTGAACACCTACAACAGCACCTACGGCGGCGAAGAGATCCAGCTCTACGACGGGACCACGAGCCACAACCCGCTCGCGAACGGCGTGATCGCCTACGACGCCGCGAACACCGGAGCGCTGGCGTGCGCTGCACCCGGCGGCAACAATCCGACGACCGACTACGTCTTCGGCGAGTCGGGGATTGCGATCAAAGATCTCAAATGGCTCTCGTCGACGAAGCTGCTGGTTCTCCTGAGCCAGCCCAACAAGACCTCGGTCCAAGGCATCTACATCTACGACGTCAGTGCAACCGCCGCGCAGACCGGCTTCTGGGGTCCGTTCTCGGGAGGGTCGTGCGTCCAAACGGCGGTGCCGAACGGACCGAAGAACACGTACTTCCAAAACCTGACGACGCTCGCCCCGTTCGCAGCCGCATTCAAACCATAGGGAATCGAAAGGAGCACGATGGGTCAACCATATGTCGGTGAGATACGCATGTTCGCCGGGAGTTTCGCCCCGGCCGGGTGGATGACGTGCGACGGACAGATACTCCCCATCTCGGAGTACGAGACGCTCTTCAATCTGATCGGGACCACCTACGGGGGTGATGGCCAATCGACGTTCGCGCTGCCGAATCTCGCCGCGCGGGCGCCGCTCCACATGGGAACCGGTACGTCGACGTACACGCTCGCGCAGAACGGCGGCGTTACGCAGGTAACCCTGACGACGAATCAGATCCCTGCGCACAGCCACGCGGTGGTCGCCGACGGCAACACCGGCACGACGAACTCCGGAAGTCCCAGCGGCACCTACTACGGCAACACCACGCCGACGCAGATCTACGCAAGCACTCCGCTGCCGCGCAACGTCGGAAAGATGACGACGCTGCCGGTGTCCGGCGGCTCACAGCCGCACGACAACATGCAGCCGTATCTCGCGATCACCTTCATCATCTCCCTCTTCGGGATTTTCCCGAGCCCGACGTAGAGGACAGCGATGTCGAATCCATTCGTAGCAGAGATCCGGATCTTTCCGTTCAACTTCGCCCCCAAAGGGTGGGCGTTCTGCGACGGACAGCTCCTCCCGATCTCCCAAAACACCGCACTGTTCTCGCTGCTCGGAACGTTTTACGGCGGCGACGGCAAGTCGAACTTCGCCCTTCCGAACCTGCAAGGCTCGGTTGCAATCCACACGACCCAGTACTCCGGCAGCTCACCATTCGGCATCTTCGACATCGGGCAGATCGGCGGCGAGGATTACGTGACGCTGCTGCAGAGCGAGATGCCGGCGCACACCCACGACGTGCATGCCGACGGAGCATCCGGCGATACGAACGCGTCGAGCCCGCAAGGCGCGCTTCTGGGCAACACGTCGGGTCCGGCGATCAACATCTACTCGAACAACGCGAGCCCGCAGACCGTGCAGATGAATCCCGCCATGATCGCGATCGTGGGCGGCAGCCAGCCGCACAACAACCTCATGCCGTACCTGACGCTGAGCTACTGCATCGCTCTGCAAGGCGTCTATCCGGCGCGCCCCTAGGAGAGAATCCAACATGGCAGAGCCTTTTCTCTCAGAGATCCGCATCATGTCGTTCAACTTCGCTCCGAAGGGGTGGGCGCTGTGCAACGGCCAGCTCTTGCCGATCAACCAGAACCAAGCCCTGTTCTCGCTGCTCGGCACGACGTACGGCGGGGATGGGCGGGTGAATTTCGCGCTTCCGAATCTTCAGGGCCGCGTCGCGATGCACATGGGCCAGGGTCACACTCTAGGTGAGCGCGGCGGTGAAGAGGCGCACACGATCATCCAATCGGAGCTGTCCGCGCACACTCACATCATGAATGCCGACGGACGCACCGGTGACGGGACGCAGAGCATTCCGACGAACACCTTGCCGGCGGTCTCGAATCCGACGCTGATCTACTCCGCCGGCAGCAACGGCATGGTCGCGATGAGCCCCACCATGGTGACGACCATCGGCGGGAGTCAAGCCCACGAAAACCGCCAGCCGTATCTGACCCTGAACTTCTGCATCGCGCTCCAGGGCATCTTCCCAAGCCAAACCTAACCCGACTCCACAACGAAAGGCAGACAATTGAAGCGCGCCCCGTTCGTGGGGGCGGTCGCAGCCGTCGTTCTGACAGGCTGCGGCGGTCGCCACGTCTTCCGAGCGCTTCCGGGTGTCGCGACTTCAGAATCGAACGTCAAACAACCGCGCCGCGGGGAACTGGTCCCCGCGGCCGCGGATCCGATCCCGAACAGCGTTCTCACGAATCCGATCATCGGCGAGGGATGGCGGTTCGACGGAACCGCCGCGCCCTCGGGATGGATGCTCGCTCAAGGGCAAACGGTCACCATCGCGGCGGACCGGCCGCTCTTCAGCATTCTCGGCACGGCAGCCGGCGGCGACGGCAAGGTCTCGTTCCGGCTTCCGAATCCGGGCTACGGCTTCATCGTCGCAGTGGCGGGGACGTTCCCGTCGAGTCCGGCAGTGATTGCGCAGTCGGGCCGGCGGATGACCAATCATCAAGATTCGCTCGGCAAGGTCCCGACGTCGCTCCGCACCGCGCGTGTCCGCCCCGAGCGTGAGCGCGCACTGGCGGACGCGCGCAGGCTGCAAGCGTCGGCGATTCACGTCGGCCCGTCCAACCCGTTGCCGACCTCACCGGAAATGCTGGCACGGTTCACCGAGTCGCGCTTCACGGCACGCGACGTCGCGCTCGGCATCCTGAGCGAGTCGAACCGCACGGTGTTCGGCGCGGTCGCCGAGCGGCTTGCGCAGGGCGAGGCCTCGCTGAACGACGCGGTCGTGCAGATGACGCCGCTGCTGAGCGCCGACGAGGCATCGGCGTTGCTGGAAGCCAACGACGCCCGCATTCGCGCGTTTCGCGACGTGTGGTACGGGGTCCGCCATGAGCACCCGCAGTACGAAGCGGCGCGGTTCTTGGTCTCGGTCGGAATGAGCCGCGATCAGCTGCGGCGGTTCCTCATCCACGTGTCAGACTGAAGAGAGCTTTTGGGAAAGATCGTCAACTTCCACATCCCGGCCGACGACGTGGAGCGCGCCGCAACGTTCTACCGGGACGTCTTCGGCTGGGAGTTCGTCGCGGCACCGGGGTCGCCGGTGCCGTATTGGGTCCACGACGGAGAAGCTGCGGCCGGGGCGGGCGTCCCGGCCGCGATCACCGCGCGGGCGGAGATCGTGAAGGCGCCGACGCCGACGATCCAGGTTGACGACATCGATCAAGCGATGTTCGACATCGCGATGAAAGGCGGCCAGCAAGGGCACGTGCGTGAGCTCCCCGGAATCGGTCGCTTCGGGTACGCGATCGATTCCGAGGGGAACATCATCGCACTGCTGCAGAGCGCCGGCGCCGCACCGCCGCGCTAGTGCCCGAGCGTCGCGTCGAGCTGCGCGACGTCGATGCTGCCGAGGCCGGTCGTGTAGTCGTACTTCGGCAGGGCGGTATACGCGCCGTTCGTGCCTTGCAGCACGTCGTGGAAACCGCCGATCAGCTCCGTCTCCGGCGGGCCGGCGAGTTGCTGCGGCGTGCTGCGCGCGAACGCGCCGTACAACACCGGTCCAGCGAAGCCGAGCGAGTTGAGCCGGCCGCTTTGCAGCCGCGCGTAGACGCCGGCGGCCATCGGTGAGGCCAGGCTCGTGCCGCCGGTGATGTACTCAGTGCCGCCCTGCCAGAGCAGCGCGCCGGTCTCAAGCGCGGCGTCATACGCAATGTCGGGGACGCCGCGGAAGGTGAGGCCGGCCGGCGTCGTCCCGACCGGCTGGATCCCTTGCTCCCAATACGGGGAGTACTCGAACTGGCTGAGCCCGCCGCCGCCGGACTGCCATGCCTGTTCGCCGAGATAGGTCCCGTCCACGTTGCTGAACGTGTCCGTTCCGCCGACCGCGATCGCATACGGCGACGCCGCCGGATACTCGACCATCGGCGCGCCGCCGATACCGCCGTTCGGGGGAACGCCGTTGACGCTGCAGTAGCCGCCGGTATCGCCGGTCGCGGCGAAGAGCGTCTGGCCCTGCGCGGCCGCTTCGACCAGGACCATGTCGCCGACGAGCATGTCGCCGCTCAAGTACGGGGACACCTCGCAGCCGCCGAGCGACGCGTTCATCACCGGCGCGATGTCGTCGCTGGCCCAGCGGTTGAGCCCCACGGTAAGGTCCTTGAACGTCCAAGACGCGACGTTGTAGATGTCGAGATTTTGAACCGCATAAGCCATCCCGTAGCTGTAGGTCGTGTCGAGCGTCCATTCGGTGGCTCCCGCGGTGTCGGACGACTGCGGCTCGACCTGAATGACATTGACCGGAACGGCGCGGCCGAGGTGGAAGCGCCGGGCATTGTCGGCGAAGTCGGAGAGCGATGCGCTCAATTGCCCGATGGTGAAGATCGCGAGGTTGGTATTCTGCGCCGATGTTGTCGAGCCGACGTCGTACGTGATCGAGAACGTCGGCGGATCGTAGAAGCGCGGGCAGACCGGCGCGTTCGCCGTCTGGTTGACGTTCTGGGTGCATGGCTGCGCGCTGGTCGCCTGCCCGTTGGTTCCGAAGACCATTGGCGCGATCGGTGCCGCCGGCCGCGTCGTCTTCGGCGTTGCTTTCAGGCCGGGAGCGTTGGTGAGCCCGAGAACGGCGACGACTTTCCCGCCGAGCGCGGACGGCACGAACGCCGGCTGCGTGTTGGCGAAGTACGTCGCTCCGCCTACGTTGAACGCGTGGAGCGAGGTGTCGAACGCCTTCTCGACCGTCGCGGCGGGCGCCGAACCCATGACCAGCATCTTATTCGGGGTCGCGGAGACGTTCGTGAAGCCTTGGACGCGGAGGTAGGAGACGGCCGCGCTCACGTCGGCGTCGGACGGCGCGTACCCGGCTACGAACGCGTCGCGCGACATCTTGTGCCCGGCCGCCACGAACGACTTGAGGGCATCGACGTTGCGAATTTGAAGCCCCAGCACGACGTCGACCACCTTGGCGCGGTCGAGCAAGCCGGTATCGGTCGCATTCGCGAGCGGCATCGCGGCGGTCGCGGTCGCCGCCCAGCCGGCAGGAGCCGTGACGGCAAGCGACCGGGTGGTGCGCGCCCCGAGAGCGCTCGGAGCGCCCGCCGATCCGGATACGTGGGACATGCCCGGCGGGAGCGTGCTCGCCCCTCGCCCAGAACAACCGGCGGCCGTCAGGGCCAGCGCTGCGGCTACCATTACCAATCTCGTCATGTAAGGGTTCCTCCACGCTCCACTCTAGGGACGGCGCGGGCCGGGCCCCATACACAAAATCGGGTATGTCGGGCTGGACGGCGCCGGTCGTAGGGTGTAGGCGGAGGAACCCCTACATGAAGCGACTTTCCGCCCTCGCCCTCGCTGCCGGGATCGCAACCACGTCGTGCTCGGGCGGCGGCATGAGCCACCTTCTCCCGGGCACCAGCGGCCCCGGAGCACGCGCCGCGCGCGTTGCACCGAGCGATGCGATCGTCGCGCCGGCCGGCTGGGCGGCGACCGCGACGCGCGGCGCGACGATTCCGAGTGCAGCCGATCGCGGCGCGCTCGCGCCGACGACGCCGCTGACGGTGCGCGTCGCGCTCAACCTGCACAACGAAGACTCGCTCAAGTCCTTGATCGCGGCGCGCCAGAAGATCTCGGCGGCGCAGTTCGCAGCGCAGTTCGGCCCCACGCCGAGCGAGGTGCAGTCGGTCGTCACGTACTTGCGCAGCCAAGGCTTCACCAACGTGCAGACGAGCGCGCAGCTCGTCAGCGCGGACGGCACCGCGGCGCAAGCCGCCAAAGCGTTCAACACGACGCTGGAATCGTTCTCCCTCGGCGGCGCGAACGTGTACGTCAACACGCAGCCGGCATTCGTTCCGACCTCGCTCGGCAACGTGGTCAGCGCCGTGCTTGGGCTGAACAACGCGGCCCGGATAGCGGTCCACCCGGCCCGCCGCACGAACACGCAGTGCTTCCCCGGACAGGCGAGCGCACCGTGTCTGCCGCTCTTCGACTCCGCCGGCGTTCAAAAGTACTACGACGTCGGCTCGACGCCCACCGCGTCGTCGACGACGATCGCGGTGATCTCCGAAGGCGACGTCTCGGCGGTCGTCAGCGATCTGCGCATGGCGGAAGCGGCGCAGAGCCTGCCGCAAGTTCCGGTGACGGTCGTGCACGTCGGACTCTCGACGCCGGACACTTCCGGGGGCGGCGAATGGGATCTCGACACGCAGAGCTCGACTGGGATGGCGGGCAACGTCTCGATGCTCTACATCTACGCGACCTCGTCGCTGACCGACTCCGACATCGCGAACGACTACAGCCGCTGGGTCGGCGACGACCTCGCGCAGCTCGGCAACTCCTCGTTCGGCGAGTGCGAGTACCAAGCGTTCCTCGACGGCGCGCTGAAGGTCGACGATCACCTCTTCATGCAAGCCGCAGCACAAGGGCAGACGATGTTCGCCTCGACCGGCGACACCGGCTCGGCGTGCGCGCTCGCACCGACGAACGGCGCGCCGGGCTCGGGCCCGCCGATGGTCTCGTATCCCGCCGCCTCGCCGTACGTTGTCGGCGTCGGCGGGACGAGCGCGGTCGCGAACAACGACGGCAGCTACGCCGGCGAGACCGCGTGGAACGCCGGCGGCGGCGGGATCAGCCAGTTCGAGAATTCGACCTCGTGGCAGCAAGCGGTCACGCCGAACAGCACCGGGCTCGCCGCGACGAACCTGCGCGGCCTCCCCGACATCGCGATGGCGGCCGATCCGAACCTGGGCGGCTACAACGTGTACGGCGCGAACGTCCCGGGGATTGGCGCGTGCCCGAGTGGTTGCGGCATCGGGGGAACGAGCGAAGCGTCGCCGCTCGCGATGGGCTCGTATGCGCGACTCCTGACCGCGCACCCGGCGCTCGGCTTTGCAGCGCCGCAGCTCTACCGGAACTACATCGAAACGAACGCGGCCGCCACGACGGTCACGGGACCGCCCCCGACGCAGGCGTACGGTGGGTTCCACGACGAGATCACCGGCGGCAACGGTGCCTACACCGCGCTGCCCGGCTACGACTACACGACCGGGCTCGGCTCGTTCGACCTCTCGCTGATGAACGCGCAGATCGGCAGCTGACTCCATGTCATCCTGAGCTTGTCGAAGGACTGAGCCCTGTCGAAGGGGCGCTACCCTGCTCGTGAGGCGGGTCATATCCCGGAATCGGGGGTGACCCGCCGTACGACTCCCCGGGAATTTGAAAGATGATGCGCCGACGACGTCTGCTCTTGATCGCGACCGGCGCCGTGGCTCTCGCAGCCGCCGGCGCCGCGAGCGCTCACGACCAGCTCGCCGGCGCTGGGCTGCGCGCCGCCGTCGGAACGTTCGGCTACGACTTGCGCGCGCAGAGCACGCACGTCACCACGCACAGCTTGTCGCTGGTTGCGCCGGTGGTGCTCAACCGGCAAGGCGAGCCGGTGCTCAGCGCCGACCGGCTCGACGTCGAGTTCTCGCTGCGCGACTTGCTGCCGGGCGGGAAACGCCGCTTCGGGCTGCGCGCGATCGACGTGCAGCGCCCGCTGCTTACGCTCATCCATCACGCCGACGGCACGTACAACGTCGCGCTGCCCGGCGGAAGCGGGCCGCCGCCGCGGCCCGACAACACGCCGCTCGACGTGCGCGTGCGGGTGCGCGACGGGCGGATCGCGCTGATCGACCGGTTCGTCGTGCGGAACCAAGAGCGGCGCGAGTCGGTGAACGGGGTGAACGTCGACGCGGTTCTCGCGCCGACCGATCCGGCGTACTATCGTGTCGACGGCGTGCTGCAGGACGGCGCGCGCAGGTACCCCATCAGCGGGCGCGCGCGCTTCGACCACGAGCGCGGCTTCGCATCGCAGCACTGGCACGCGGACGAGCTGCCGGTCGGACCGCTGGTGAACTTCGCGATGGCGACGCACGCCGTGCACGTCGTCGACGGGCGGCTGCAGAGCGTCGACGCGCGCATCTACGGCTTCATCGCGGACGACGGCACGACGAGCACGCACGCCGGCGCGGTCGCCGACTTGGTGGACGGAAAGATTTTCGCGGCGCAGCTGCGCGTCCCGATCGGCGACGCGCACGGCCGCTTGTACGTCTACGACGACGGCGTGACGACGGACGGGATCGTCGCGACGCTCGCCGGCGTCCCGCTGCACCTGGCCGGCGGCGTCTACGGTCTCGCGCACCCGCAGATGCGGTTCCTCATCGACGGGCGTGGACCGCTCCAGCAATTGCGCACGATCTCCGAGCAGTCGGCGCGGCGCCCGCTCTCGGGCGACGTGGCGTTCCAGCTGCGTGCCGACGGGCCGATCGACAAGCCGGTCGTGCGCGGCTCGTTCTTCTCACCTCGGCTCGCGTACGGCGCGTACGAGCTGACGCGCGCCGCCGGCACGGTCGCGTTCTCCGGTGAAGCTTTCCAGGTCCTCGGCGTCGAGGCGCGCTACGGCCCGATCGCGCTGCGCGCGCACGGCGTGCTCACGCTGGGCAAGCAGGTCGACACCGATCTCCTCGCGACGATCGCGGGCCCCGGCGACGCGCTGCCGTACGGCGGCGCGGTGCTGCCGCACGCGCGGGTGCACGCCTTGGTGCATCTCACCGGCACCGCCGAGAAGCTCGCAGCGCGCGGGACGGTCGCGGCGCAAGCACCGCACGGCACGCTGGACACGACGTTCGCGCTCGACCCCGACGGCACCGGAACGGTCGGCCCGCTCGCGCTCGCGCGCGCCGACGGCGCGTCGGTGTACGCGCGGGTCGCGTTCGACCGGCCGAACGGCGCGGTCGACGGGATCGTCAGCGCGCGCCGCTTCGCGCTGCTGCCGGCGCGCGCGGTACGGTTGCCCGGGTTCAACGGGGCGGCGCTGCCGCCGGTTTCGGGGACGCTCGACGCGGATCTCGCGGGTTACCTGCGCGGCTCGAACGTCGCGGAAGCGGCCGGCGAGGTTCATTTGCGCCGCGCCGGCGTGGCGGGGATCGCGCTCGGCGACGCCGACGCGCACCTCGGCACGACGAGCGAAGGCGTCGCGTTGAACGACGTCAGCGTGCGCGGACCGCTCGGCGAGCTGCGCGGCGAGGGCGCGTACGCGACGGCGAACGGCCTCTTCGCATTGCGCGCGCGGCTGCGCAGCAGCGTCGAGCGGCTGGCATCGGTGCTGCACGGCGCGCGCGGGAGCGGCGGCATCGACGCGCAGCTGCGCGTCGTCGCGCGCAACGGCCGCGGCGTGCTACAGATCGCCGATGCGCGCTTCGCCGGCGCACGCCTTCAAGGCGTCGCGCTGCAGCACGCCGAGGCGACCGTCGCGTTGCGCAACAACGCGATCGACGTTCCGGCGGCGCGGATCGACGCCGCCGGCGGTTCGGTCGTCGGCGCGGGCAGCTTCGGGAACGGCGGCAGCGTGCGGCTGAGCGCGAGCGGAATCGACGCTTCGGCGTTCCGCGGCGCGGGGCTTCCGCTCTCCGGGGGGCGGCTCGCGGCGGTCGGCGTCGTGAGCGGGACGCAGCGCGATCCGCGCGCGCAAGCCGTCGTCGCGCTCGCGGGCGCGAGCTACGGCGGCGCGCCGCTCGCCGCGACCGCCTCGGGCGCATACGCCGGGGGAACGCTCGCGCTCGACCGCGCGAACGTCGCCTACGACGGCGCGGTCGCCGATGCGAGCGGTTCCATTTCGAACCTCGCCGGCGCGGCCCCACAGCTTGATTTGAACGGTCACGTGCGCGGTGCCGACGTCGCGGCGTTCTCGCGCCGGCTCGGCGTGAAGCTGCCGTATCCGGACGCGGCGGTAGACGCCGACCTGCGCGTGCGCGGCGCGCTCAGCGACCCGTCGATCGGCGGCGCGGCGCGAATCGCGGCCGGCTCGATCAACGGGCTCGCGTTCCACGACGTCGTGCTTCCGCTCAGCGGCGATCTCGCGGCGGTCGCCGTGCGCGGCGGGAGCGCGACGGTCGGCTCGACGACGCTGCACTTCGATGCGCTCGCCTCGCGCGGCGGCGCGCGCGGCTCGGTGCGGTCCGACCGTGCCGACTTGGCTGACTTCAACGACTACTTCGATGCGGCGGAAACGCTGGCCGGGCGTGGGCGGCTTGCGATAGCGTTCGCCACAGGCGGTTCGTCGTTCGCCACCTCCGGCGACGTCGCGCTCGCGGGCGTGCGCTATCGCCGGCTGCCGATCGGCGACGTCGGCGCGCGCTGGTCCTCGCACGGCCGCACGATCGCCGCGAGCGCCGACGTCGGCGGACCGCACGGACGCTTGAGCGCGCGCGGCTCGGCGACCGTTCCGGCGCGCGATCCGCTCGCGCACCTCGTTGCGAGCGCGATCGACACGCAGGCGACGATCGCCGGGCTCGATCTCACGACCTGGCTCCCCGCGCTCGGCGTCATCGCGCCGGTCACCGGCCGCGTCGACGGGGCGGTGCGCGTGCGCGGCACGGCGCCCCAGCTCGCGTTCTCCGGGAACGCTGCACTGCACGACGGCAACGTCGGACGCATTCCGATTCGCCGGCTCGAGCTCGCCGCCAATGAAGACCGCGGCGGCACCCGGATCGCGCGCGCGCGGCTGGAAGCGCTGAACCTCGTCGCCGAGGGCAGCGGCTCGTTCGGTTTGCGCGCCGGCGATCCGGTGCAGCTCGCGCTGCATGCCGTCTCGCCCGACGTCGGCGCGTTCGCGACGCGCGCGACGGGCACGCTGGTCGACGCGGCGGGCGCGCTCGACACGACCCTGACGATCTCCGGCACGCGCGGCAAGCCGATCGTGCACGGCCTGCTCGACGTCGACAACCCGCGCTACGAGCGGACGAACGCGCGCCATGCGCATGCCGACCTCGCGTACGGCAACGGCCGGCTGAACGTGCGCGACGCCTCGCTCGATTTGATCGCCGGGCGGCTCGCGCTCAGCGGCAGCGTTCCGGCGACGCTGAT